>Ga0105245_10003124_pt1 | contig 14814 bp, 14 predicted proteins | sample KBSM54metaG_FD_81523 | JGI IMG/M metagenome (GOLD analysis project Ga0105245, IMG submission 81523) | Miscanthus rhizosphere microbial communities from Kellogg Biological Station, Michigan, USA - KBS M5-4 metaG | ecosystem: Host-associated > Plants > Roots > Rhizosphere > Soil | place... | reverse complement strand
GGCTTTGGCACACGTTCTGCCGTGGTAGGCGGAGTCGCCAGAGTCGAAATTCCAACCTACCGAAACGGCGTACTTGGCGACTACCGCCTGCACATCGGCGAGGCCGTCGCCGCCGCCGTTGAACGGCTCGCCATAGGGAGCCCGAAAACGCGTCAAGTGCGGGGTTCCGCCGTTCGAAAGTTGGTTGATGACCGCTTCGACGCCCGCGAGCTCGGAATCACAGCTGTTCATGCTCGTCGCGCCGTCGCATCTGTGCACAGGTGGCGTCGCGCTAGGATCAGGGGGGATGTTCGCGCCCATGTGAATGTGGTGGACGGTGTGATTGCCTGGGTTGTGATGAGCGAGGATCTCGACGATGTCGGCCTCGCAGTCCGGGTCATCGGCGGCTCCGCCTACGATTGGGCCGCACCAATTTTCGGTGTTGATGAACCAGTCCCAGTGCAGATCGTTCGCCGAGAAGTAGGCCAGATTCGCCTTGCTCCAATTGCCGGGCGCATACGCATCCTTGCTCGTGTCGGGCCCGTCCGGCGTGTCGTCGAGCGTTGGGATGATCACGTCCGGTGGAATGAACAAAGGACGGTCGTCGAAGCCGGTGCTCGGGTACGGGTCGATGGCTGCCGGCGAATTCGCGAGCGCCACACAATCGGGATTGAGGCAGCTGTGCCCCGCGCATCCGTTGCTCGCCAGAGGCACGCTCGAACTTCCGCCCGTGCCACCGACGGATGCTTCAGAACCTCCCGTCGCGCTCGAACTCGTTCCGGCGGCGCTCGAGCTCATCCCGGCGGCGCTCGAGCCTGCGCCGCTAATCGGCGCGCTGAAAGAGGACTTCGAGCCACACTGAAGCGACAGTGCGCCCGACAGCAGACCAAGTAGCGCAACAAACGGCCTATGGCCGCTGCCATTCGCGCGTGACATCTCGTTCGACAATTTTCGAGCCTTTCGCCACGCAGCAATCCCAATCGGTGGCTTTCTCAGGCACTCGGCGACGGCACTTCACTTGCTGGTGCAGGACACTCCAATGACGCAGTCCACACAGTAGGAAACCGAGCTCTTCGGCGGCGTATAGTCCCAACAGCCGCCCTTCAAGCCACCTTGTTGCGATTCCGCGCTCGTGTAGTCGCCGCATTTGCCGCTGCCGAGTGAAACGCCGCCATAGTCCAACTCGAACTGTGAACCAGGATTACCGAGTGAGACATTCGTGAGCTCTTGTCCGCTGCCTGCTGGGCCCGAGCAGTCGCCGCCCGATGGCGCCATGCCAGACTTGGAGAAGTCGCCGATGTACAGATCCGTATTGGGATACGACTTCCCACCGACCTTTTGGAAGCAATAGGAGTCGTCGCCGCTGTCACCGCAGAAGTCGTCAATCTCTACCCAACCGGTGTGCAGCTTGCCGTTGGGCATCCGCTTGCCGTGCAGGTAGTCGAGGTACAGTTTGTCGCCGTAGTTGAGCGTGCCGCCGAAATCCTTCAGCAGGCGGAAAGGAACCGCGACCGAGGTGTACGCGCGGAGTTCGCGCCCCGATGCGCTTTCCGAGGAGTTGACCGGCGTGTTGTCTTGGAACGAATACCAAGTCATCACGAACTGCCCGAGGGAGGTCATCCCCGAGCTGCCACCCGAGCCCGCTGAACCGCTCGAACCGCCTCCGCCCGTTGCCCCACCGGTGCCGCCCGAGTTCGTGCCACCTGCGCCACCTTTGTGTCCGCCTTTCTTGCCGCCGCTACCGCCTGCGCTCTTGCCGCCTTCACTATCGCCGCCCGCACCGTTGTCGACTCCGCCTGCGCCCGCTTCGCCGACCGCACCTCCGGTGCCGCCCGAGTTCGTGCCGCCGGCACTGTCAGTACCACCCACGCTCGAGCCGCCGGTATTCGAGCCGCCGGTATTCGAGCCGCCGGTGCCCGCATTGTTGCCGGCGCCGCCGTCCCCCGCACTTCCGCCGCCGATGCCCGCGCCGCCTGAGCCGCCGCTGGTGTCCGCGCCTCCGCTCCCGTTGAGCGAGCCGCCCGTCGTGGGGCTCGAGCCCGCGACCCCGTTGTTGAAGGTGCCGGCGCTCGCATTGCCCCCGCTGCTGCCATTGCTTCTCGTGCCACCGGCGCCGGTGTTGCGGAGGTCTGGAATGGTGTCGGTTGCAGAGCATCCGGACAGCAGTGTTGCGACGCCCAGTGACGCCAATGCACTTAGTGATGCGATCGTGGAAGCTTTTCGGTTCATGGCCACTCCTCGAGAGCTTTGCACCGCGAACGTCGCGGGTCAGCGCGAGCGGATCCTTCCCCATCGCCACGCCGAGCAGGCAGCGAAGCTGAGGTTTCGCTACCTCGTCGTTCACGCACCACGCCGCGACGAGCGGACGATTCCAGTCGTAGTCCCGCTGAACAGCCGGAGCGAAACCTCGCTGAGCGTGCCTGCCCCGGACAGCGAGCGGTGATTGATCGTGCCGAACTGTTCACGTCGACCCAATGGGTAAGACTGGAGATTCTCATGCGCGCATTGCTGACTTACATTTGGTTGCCTGCCCTGTGTGGGATGGCGGCGGTGCAGGGCTGTAGCGCCACGTCCGCTCCTGGTGGCTCGGGCTCGATAGGTGGGTTTCAATCGTCAGCGGGGACCGTCGGGGTCGCTGGTACGTCGGCCGCGAGCGGCGGTTCGAACACGATTGGCACAGGCGGAACTTCGTCGAGCGGAGGTGCTCCTGACACCTCCGGCGGTGGTCGCCACGGTGGAAAGGGCGGAAGGAGCGGCAGCGGCGGCGACGGTGGCGCCAGCGATTCTGGCGGATCGAGCGCTGGCGGCAGTAATGGCGTTGCTGGCGGTGGCGGCCAAACTGCGTCCGGCGGATCCGGCGGCTCTGACTCGGGTAAGCCGATTGGGCAGTTCGTAATGACTTGGTATTCGTTCCAGGACAATACGCCGGTGAACTCACTCTTCAGTGCGTCGGGGAATCTGTTGACTCCGTACGTGTCCGTGGCGGTTCCCTTCACCCAGTTGAAGGGCTGCGCCGGCATCAAACCGAAGACCGGCACTTGCACCGGAACACTCAGCTACGGAGACAAGCTGTACATCGAATTCCTCAAAGACCGCGTGATGCCGAATGGCATGAAGCACACCGGCTGGGTCGAACTCGGCGACTACTGCGGCGACGCGATGGACGACACTTATTGCTACCAGAAGGTTGGCGGCATGAAGTACCCGAACATCGACTTGTATATCGGCGACTTCACGAAATCGGGTATGGGGCCGTCGAACGGCGACTGCACGGGCCCAGCTGGCAATGGTCAAGAGCTGACCAACGTTGCGATCGGAAATCCGGGAGCCTCGTTCATCAACAACTACGGCGGCGCCGCCGTCGGCACCGGCAAATGTGGTGATCAGCAGGCGGCCCGCGACCAGCAGTTTGGTCCGCCGGCAAGCGCCAAGCGCGGCACGACGACGGACTGCTGGGGTTACGACGATCAAGACTCCGCCGGGGATTGCTCGATGTGCATGCCGGGCATCACTTGCGCGAAATGACGCGGGTCCGTGGCAGCGGCTGACGCGAATCGAACGCGTCGCGATCAGCCGCCGCTCATGCCGGCGTTGCCGGCGCCGCTCGCTCCGCCGCTGCTCGTTCCGCCGCCGCCGAGTCCGTGTTGGGCGCAATGCCCGGCATGGGTGTCACAAAAGTAGCGACCGCCGCTTGGCGGGCATTGTGCCTCCGCCGTGCAAAGGCAGTTCGCGATCGGCACGCAGCCGCTCCAGCACAGGCCGTCCATCGAGCCGACGCTCGGCACCTCGCCGGACGGGCACGTGGGTGCCGCGGCGCTGCATTGAACGGTCGTGGCATCGCAACTGTAGAAGTCGAGACTGCCACCGGCGCCGCCGTTCGGACTACCGCCGTTCGCATGGCCACCGTTCGAGCTGCCGCCGATCGGGCTCGAGCCGCCGCTGCCGCCCCGGGTGATCGAGCCGCCATCGCCGCCTTGCGTGATCGCGCCGCCGTCGCCGCCCTGGGTGAGCGAGCCGCCATTGCCGCCTTGGGCGACCGAGCCTGCGCTTCCGCTCTGACCGAGGGTGCCGGCAAAGTTGCCGCTGCCCCCGGTGCCACCCGCCGCTTGCCCGAGTTGGTGATCGGTGCCCGAACAGGCCGCGAGCCCGAGCGAAGCGACCGAAATGGCGCTGATGAGGGCGCGCCGCTTTGAAAATTTCATGCTGTTTTTCTCCCAGTTGCTGCTGAACGGGACAATGTCGGGGTGGCGGCGGAAAGTTTTGTGTCCTCGAAAAATCCAAACGCGACGATACGGACATAGTGCAGGGGATGCGTCTCGCCCGAGTGTTGTTCGCCTGCCTTTTGCTGTGGCCGTTGCCGGCAGGCGCTGACGAACCGCGTCGTTATCGGCTCGACTACGGGGCGCCGGCTTCCTGCCCGAAAGAGGAAGAGTTCGTAGCGGCGGTTCGCGTGCGTGCAGCCGCGGCCGAGCGAGTGACGAGTGGCGCGCCGGGCGTATCGGCGCGGGTGACCCTCACCGTGGAAGGCGCTGACGCGCACGGTGCGATCGCGGTGCAAGGTCCCGCGGGCTCCATCGAACGCGCGGTCGATGCGCCTGATTGCGCGCAGGTCGCGCGCGCGTTGGCGTTGATCTTGGCGCTCGCCATCGAGCCCGACGCGACTCCTCCTCCGTCGGCGGCCGACGTGCAAGAGCCCCCCAACACGAATACGCACGCAGAGCCCATCGCAACCTCATCGAGTACGTCGCTAGAAATTCAGGACAGGAAGTCGGCACAGCCACCGGGCGCGTCGCCGTGGTTTGGAGTGGGCGCGAACGTGGGGCTGAGCGGCGGTGTTGCGCCGAACCCCGCCCTTCAAGAGGGGTTTTTCCTCGAGTTCGGTCGCGGTCACGCGCGCGGCTTATTGGCCAACGTACGGCTCGCCGCGATTCACGCCCATGGCTCCGAACCTGCCGATAGCGGCACGGCAGACTTCGACCTGCTCGCCCTGCGCGCCTCGAGTTGTCCCTACCGACTGACGAACGAGAGCCCCGCGCTCGATGCTTGTGTCAGCTTCGACTTCGGGCGTTTGCAAGCTCGCGGGTCGAACACGCTCAGTCCCGAAACCGGCTCGGCGTCGTGGTTCGGGCCCGGAGTCTTCTTTCGGGCCACGGTGCGCGCCTTGCCGGCGCTACTCATTCAACTCGAGCTCGGCGCGCTCACTCCCTTGGCGCACGATCGTTTCTACTTCGGCCCGACCGAGACGGTTCATCGCATTCCCGCCTTGAGTGGCTACGGTGGCCTCAACCTGGTTCTTGGGGGCTGAGCGTGGCACACCCTCGGCACACTCCGGCTGTGGCTCTCAGCCCAGAATTTCCCCAGAAAATAGGCTTCACGAGCCGTCGGCGATGATGGAACGGATCCTGCTTTGCCCGGCGTCGATGGTGATTGCCCAGCCCGGGCTCGTGAACGACGCGTTGCGCTTGGCGCCAAGCAGCGTTGCGCGCTTCGAGCGTTTGTTCGTCGAGCACTACTCGTGGGTCTGGCGCACGCTGCGTCGGCTGGGCGTCGATCCGGGCGTCGTCGACGATGCCGCGCAGCACGTGTTTCTAATTGCGAGCCAACGTCTCGAGCAAGTCGCGACGGACAAAGAGCGCGCGTTCCTGATGGGCGTCGCCGTGCGAACGGCAGCCAATGCGCGCCGCAGCCAAGTTCGTCGTCGCGAACAATTCGGCGAGGACGAGCCGAGGACCGACGAGCGCGCGGCGAGTCCCGAGGAGCTGCTCGACTGGAAGCAGCGGCGCGAGTTGCTCGATACCTGGCTCTCGGCGTTACCGCTCGATTTGCGCGCGCCGTTCGTGCTCTTCGAGCTCGAAGGCATGAGCCTGACCGAAATTGCCGAGCTCTTGGAACTCCCGCTCGGTACCGTCAAAACACGGCTCCGCAAAGCGCGTGCGATTTTTCTCGAAGTCTCGTCAACGGGAGGCGCGTCATGAGCGAAGAATTTCGTCGCTTGCTGGACGACGCTTCGTCGTTGCCGCTCCGTCGAGTGCTCGAAACTGGCCTGCGCGATCAGCCCTCGAAAAAGGACTTGGCACGCGCGGCTCAAGCGCTCGGTATCGGTGTCGCGGGCCTAGGAGTGGCGCAATCGGCAGCAGCGGTCGAAACCGCGCGGGCGCTCCACGGACCGGTGTGGGCCGCGTTCGCGAAGTGGGGCGGGGTGGGCTTGGTCGCGAGCAGCATCGCGCTCTCGCCCGTCGCGTATCGTGTCGCCGCGTCGCACGTTGAAAAGGCGCCCTCGGCGGGAGCCGCCTCAGCCCGCGCGCGCAGCCATCGAGCTTCGCTCGCAGCGAGCTCCTCGCCGGCCGTGGTGAGCGCTGCGCCCAGCGAAGAGCTCGCTCCCGTCGCTCATTTCGAGCACGCAACGGCGGAGCTGAAGGTCCCGACCGAGCCCCATCGAGAACAGCACGCCGCTGACGTATCGAAAGCGCGTTCCGGCGAGTCGCCGATGACGCCGCCACCGGCGCCACTGCTATCGACGGCGGCCGCGTTCCCCGCGCCGCCGTCGAACGAGCTCGATGTCGAAGTCTCCCTGCTCGACGCCGCGAGGCGAGCATTGAGGAGCGCAGGCCCGAGCGCCGCGCTCACGCTGCTCGATCAGCACGACCGATTGCGCGCCCGCTCACTCGCCGCCGAATCCACTCTGCTGCGCGTCCAAGCGTTGATGGCGGCCGGACGCGTTACCGACGCGCAGGCGATTGCCCGTAGCGCGCTGGCGAACTCGAACGCCTCCGCCTCCGCGTACGCGGCTCGCCTCCGCCAGTTGGCTCGCCTCACGCCCTAGCTGGCGTCGTCGACCGACGACTGAGGTCGGCACGAGTTTCCCGGGTCTTGGACACTAACCGCGGGCATGCCCCTCTTTTATCCGGCCGCCCGCGGCTTAATCACCGACAAGCCTTGGTTTTTGTGTGCGCTGCTCGGCTTGCTGCAAGCCTGCTCGTCGAGCGACGCCGTGGCCCCCGCAGGGGGGGCGGGGAGTGGCGGCCGAAGCGGTAGTGGTGGCGCCGGCGGTCAGAACCTGGCTGGCTCCGCGAGCGGTGGCTCGGCGGGTAGCGCTGCGAACGGTGGCTCCGCGGGCAGCGTCGCGAGCGGTGGCTCCGCGGGCAATGGGGGAGGCGCCGGCGCTGCTGGAGCCGCTGGGCAAGTCTCGACCGCGTGCGAGATGAAGCCGACGCTCGCCTCGCGCAAGGCGCCCGCGTTTCCGCCGACGCAAATTCAAAATCCCAAGGGCATCGTGTTCCGCTTGATGAACAACTGCCCGATGACGCTCTGGGTGCAGAACACCAACAATGCCGATCAGTGGCCGGAGAACGGCGGCATCTTGGAGCTGCCCTCGAAGGCCAGCAAAGAGTTCGATATGCCGAACGGCGTGAGCCAACGCATTCAAACGTTCAAGAATGCTGCGCCGGGCCAGAGTGGCAGCGTGCTGATCCAATTTGCGGAGATGAACGCGGCGCCCGGAAAAGCGCTCAACTACAACTTATCGCACGTGGATTGGTTGGGGCTACCCGTCGAGATCAACGGCATCGGGGCGAGCCAGGATTGCGGCGTGACCGCTTGCTACAAGCCGTACGCCGACATCCTCACCGGTTGCCCCGCGCAGCTACTCGATAGCGCGAACGGCAAGTGCAACGCCCCCTTCCACTATTGTTCGGACTCCGCGCACGCGACCGAAGCGTTCTGTACCGTGTTGAACGACGCCGCGGCGAAAACGGTCGCGAGCGATCCGGATTGTCAGGGCGGCACGGTGGGCTCGCCCGCCGATATCTTTGGATGCGCTGGTTTTTGGGGCAAATCGGCGGCGTGCTGCGCCAAAGTGCACCGCGGTGTCGCGGGCAACGCCAAGAGCGATACCAACAATTGCCAGTACTACAAGTCGCCGCCCTATGACGTGTACGCGGCCTGGGCCCACCAGCAATGCCCGTTCATCTACGCCTTCGCCTACGACGACTTCAACGACCAGAGCGGCTTCCACACCTGCACGAAAGGCACCGAAATGGACATCACCTACTGCCCGGGTGATCCGTAACCGCTCGCGGCTACCTCGCGTTGACCTGCGCGACCGTCTCGGCGATGGCAAACCGGTCCAGCCAATCACCGCCAGCGCCCACGACGCCGCGCGGCAGCTGACCGCTCGCGATGGTCGCCGGCGTCTCTTGCGCGGCGCTGCACGTGACACACAAGATCGGGCTGTGCTCGGCGAAGATCGTCTGCGTCGTGTCGGCGTCGATGATGGCGCCGGTCGCGATCGCTTCGACGCGCAGGGGCGCGCACGATAGCGAGAACTGCAGCATCATTTTCTCGCCGGTGTCCGCCGTAAACGGGACCACTCCGACACTGCCCACGACGAAGCCATCGGGGCAAACCAACTCTTGCACGGTGTTTTGAGTGTCTGGAACCGTCGGCGGGTGGAGATCGAGGTCGTGACGTGTGCCGAGCAAGGCTTGATAAGGCGGGATCGCGCCTGGATTAGGCGTGACGGCGATGGTTCGGCAAATCGCGCCCAGTTGGTTCACGCGCGTGCCCATGCCCACGTGATAGCCGACGAGCACGTCACCCACGGCGCACGGATCCGCGAAGATGTTCCCGCCCAAACTCTCTCCGAGCGTGGGCGAGTCATGGCTTGCGGTCCAAGTCACGGTTGCGCTGCAACCCTCGTCGACGAGGCCGTTACAGTTGTCGTCGGCTCCGTTGCAAACTTCCGTCACGCTCGCGCACGCGGGGCCGCCTGCGCTGCCGCCCTGCGAACTGCCCGCGCTGCCCGCCGCACTACCGGCTTGTCCACCGCTGCCCGCACTTCCGCCGCCGCTGCCGCCGAGACCGCCGACACCCGCGAGGGATAGAGTGCCCGCTTGGCCGCCCGAGGGCGCCGAACCGCCGGCAGCTCCGCCCGCGCCCGCGACGAGCCCCGCAGCGCCTGCGCTGTTCACGCCGCCGCCGCCGGCCGTCAAATTGCCGGTATCGACCTGACAGGCCCCCAAAGAGAAACAAGCTGTTAGCAGCGCAAACCGAAGAAGCCGTCGAGCCATCGAGCCCCCTATCGCAACAAGCGTGCCGATCAGCGACGACGCTGGAGCCCGCTCAAATGAGCCGAGGCCCGCGCCGCGAGGCCGCTCGAGGCGTCGTCACTGCCAACCCAAAGTTGGCTGCACCGGTTGCGGTTGCGGATGCGGACCGCCTGCGCTTCACACTCGACACCGGCCGAACATCTCGCAAAAGAAGAACTCTTCTACTGCTGGTGGGACTGACGTGCTTCCGACGGATGTTGGAACACCAACATCCGATTGCCGTTGCGATCGGGCGTCTTCCTAGCGCGCCAGCTTCACGAGGCAGGTGCCGGGGGAGCAGGTCATCGAGATGGCGCTGGATGAGGCGTCGCCGGTGCAGCTCTGTGGGCCGCTGAGCGTCACTTTGTTTGCGGCGGTCACGCTGCCCATGAAACTGTCGAAGGGCGGCGCGAACGAGAGCGCACAATTCGTTTCCGTGACCATCAAGCTCATGCCGATGAGCGAAGAGTCGCAGTGTGCCGTCACCTTCCAAATGCCACTCACGTCTGGACAGCTACCGCCGGTCGTGGCGCCACCCGCACCGCTGCCCCCAGCAGCGGTCGCCCCATCCGATGAGCTAGAACCACAGGCACTGAGCACGAGCGCTACCGCGAATAGACCTCGAATCATCCCTCGACGTTATCGGGGCTGCCAAAGGCCGCAGTAAAAATCCACGGCGCCCGCGAAAATACGTAGTCCGTTTGACCACCTGTGGAACTAGGAGCCCGGTCCTATGCGAAGGAAGTCGTTGTCGCGCGTGGCGAGCCGTCGATCGCCAGAGTGCGGATCTCGCCCGCGGAGCGGGGGGTGTCAGCGTCGAGGTCTGGTTGATGCTCGAGCCACCAGCGCTGCGCCTGCTCGCTATCCCAGGGCTCGACGGTACACGCTTCGAGCCGGCGCAGCAGCTCGGCCGCGCTCTGCGGCCGCAGCTCGGGCTTCTTTTCGAGGCACGCGAACAGCAACGCCTCGAGCTCTGCGGCGATCACGATTCCGCGCGCCGAAAGCGGTTCCGGCTGCTGGTGCAAGTGCTGGCCGCACACCTCGACGATGGTCTTGCCGGTGAATACTTCACGTCCGGCGAGCAAGAAGTACGCGACCGCCCCGAGCGCGTAGAGGTCAGTTCGCACATCGACCGCACCTGGGTCGATGATGCTCTCTGGAGCCATGTACTGTGGAGTACCGATCACGCTGCCGGCGCCCGTCAGCTCGATCTCGCGATTTTCGGTGACCTCTTTGACGAGGCCGAAATCGAGCAGCTTTACGACGTCACGCTCCCCGCCTTGCGTGCAGAGCATGATGTTGGCGGGTTTGATGTCGCGATGAATGAGGCCGATGGCGTGTGCTTCGATTAGCGCTCGGCAAGCCATCGATAGGATCCGCACCACTCTGCCCGGCGGCTGCGCGCCGCCCACGCTCACGATTCGCTGCAGGTTCGCGCCGTCCAGAAGTTCCATGGCGTAATAGAAGACGCCGTCGTCGGTCCGCCCGTAGTCGAAGATGGTGATGGTGTTCGGGTGAGTGAGCCGTGCCGTCAACTGGACTTCGCGTTCGAAGCGACTGACCTGGAGCTCGCCGGCTCGGTCGGCTCGCAGCAGTTTGAGCGCCGAGGGGCGCCGCATCATGCCGTGACGGGCTCGGTAGACCTCACCCATGCCACCCTCGCCGATCTTCTGTTCGAGCACGTACTGACCCAGCCGGCGGGCGTCGCGGATTTCGACGCGCAGCCCGTAGATGACCCAGGAGATGACCGTGCACGTGATGATGACGAAGCCCCACATCATGGCGGCGGTTGCAGGCAGCCAGGGATAGGCGCCCGTCCCGAGCGGACGCCACGCAAGCCCACCGTGGGCGGGAACCAGCAGCGTCGATACGAGCAGCAGTGGCACGCCGACTGCGGCCGTGACGAAGATGGTGCGAAGGGGTGGAGACGGGATGAGGGCGGCGCGGATCGCGAGCATCAGCGCGATCCCGCCGAGCATCAGCATCGACACGTAGCCGTCGGCCATCAGGGCTCCTTCCGTGCTCCGCAGCACGTGATCGCGGGTGAAACCGGCGAGCACGTAGCGCCCCATCACCGCGCCCCCCGCCTGATTCAGCAGCAAACCTCCGGCCTCCATGCCGCGCGAGAATTGCATCGAGCGTTGCCCCCGGCGGCATAGCCACCAGAAGGCAAACGTTTGGGCCGTCAGAGCCAGCACGACCAGGAAATCCACACCCGGCTTCGCGATCGCCCCGAACACTCCCATTCCGCTGCTGAGCAGGCTGATGAAGAACATCACCTTCCAGAACAGCGCAACCCGGGCCTGCAAGAAGGCGCGGGCTTCCTCACTGTTCTCGCTGACCGGAGCAGAACTCTGACGCGCCATGGCCGACTATCGGCTGCTCTGGTCTCGATAGCGAGCCGTTTCCGCGCTCGGTTGCGCGGAGACTCGAGTGTCGCTTCAGACTCGCGGTCGTACCTGTTTTCGGATCTTCTTCACGAAGGTCTGAGTGCAGGTGCCGTGGCTCTCTTCGTGATCGATGATCTCGCGCGTCAGCTTGCCCTGCGTGTCGAGCGAGAGACTCGAGCACGCCTTGATCTCGTCTGCCAGCTTCGCGCCCTCGAAGGTCGTGGGCCACTGAGTTTTCTCGGGAACGGCTGCGCGGTTGGTTTGTCGATGATGCGAGGGCTTGGTCTTCGTGACGTCGCGAAAGCCCTCGTTCGCCGCTTTGTGTCCCGAACCGTGACACGCCGGACACGTCGTCGTGAGTCCGAACGAATTGCCGATCCGCCCGTCGCCGCCGCAGATCCCGCAACTCGGAGTTAGTTGAGCCAAGCACGAAACGTGCGCTCGTTTCCTTTGGACAGCAAGCGGGAGGCCGAATCCGGCAGACAAACGCAAGTCCGCGCCGAGAACAGGAGCACTCTGGGATCCGCGTCACTAGCCCTGCGCCCGTTGCGGGAGCACCACTGACGCGTCACAGGAGCGAAGTCGGTCGTGTCGAGCTCGAGGGGATTTGCTTCCTCAGCATCTTCCCGCCATTGGCCATGAGTCGCAGGTAGTCACCAGTCACGAGCGTGCCGCCGGGCCGAGCCGATGTCGCTCGTTCCGGCGGCTCAACGACACTCGGCTTCGAAACTCGACTGCTCTTTCAAGGCGCTCTCCGCAGAGGTGCGGAAGCCGACCAGCTGCGCGGGCGGATCTGCCTGGAGTGCGGGTAGCTTGGCCGAGATCGCGGCTCGAGCTTTGGCCGCGCTTTCCCAGGTGACCTCGGAAGTCAGAAACGAACTTTCGAGTAGCTCGGCCTTGGTTTCCACGTCCGTCCAATCGGGCACGTCGACGCCGTCGAGTTTGTGGCGCGTCGCGGCTTGCCGGAGCTCGGCCCAGGTCTTGTTGAGATCCATGCGAGTCTTCTCGCACTGCACGTCGTCCTTACAGCCCAACGTTAGCGGCAACACGATGGACACCGCGACGATGAATCGGGTCATGGAGAAACCTCCTCGTGGTTGACGTCTCGGCGCTAGTTTACTGCCAGAACGAGGGCTAGCCACTCTGGCGCGCTGTTCGACCCCGCGCAGGTCTGACGCACCATCGGCAATTCCCCTGTGATTTCAGCTGCGTTTACTCGGTCCAGAAATCCTGCACTAGCCAGACTTTGCCGCTTGGAGTCGTGTAAATCCCGCACGCCATCTTGGTGGAATTGCCGGTCATGTTGTCGTAGTGCCCGCCGCCGGGACCTTCGGCCCACATGGCATCCAAACAGCCGCCCAGGGACGATTCGACGGAGTCCCAACCCGGGCATTCGTTTTGTGCGGCGCCGGTCCACTTGACCTGATTCAGACACGCGTTGAAGGCGCTGTGCGCTTTGCCGGAGATGGAGTCGGCTTTGGCTTGCCCGTCCGCGCATGGCTCGGCGGTGGCGAGGCGCGGGATCGGCTTGAGACCGAGGGTGGCTCGTAGGGCGTTCGTTCGATCGACGCAACGCGTGCGTGCATCGCCGTACGGATCGCTCGTGCTTCCGGAGCTGCCGCTCGAGCCGTTGTTCCCACCAGCGGGAGACATGCCGCCGCTCGAAGATCCGCCATTCGCCGTGCCGCCGTTCGCCATACCTCCGCTCGGAAAGCCGCCGTTCGCAGCACCGCTGCTCGAAAAACCGCCGTCCGCTGAGCCGCCCCCCATACCGACGCCGCCCGACGAGTTGAGGCCACTGCCACCCGTGTTCGCGCTGCCCGCGCTCCCGGTTGCGCCGCCAAAGCTCGGCCTGCCTGCCTCGGGTGTGCCAGCGCTGCCGTTCCCCCCGACCGCGTGCCCCGAGCCACCGTCGCTGCCCGGTGTGCCGGTCTCACGCGAGCCGGTGAGTGAACCGTCGACGGTGCAGGCCCAATGAAACGCTCCACACAAGACGAGCATCGCTGCGCGGCAGAACGAAGGGGCGAGGATACGCCGTTGCGCGCCGCGCGGGATCTCATCAGCTACCTGAGGCATGCTGCGCTCCTTGTCGTTGTGTGGGTATCGGCGGCGAGCCGATCACTCTTCGAGGTTAGAGTACTCCGCCCGAGATTGTGACGCCGCGGCTTTTGTCGGAGATCCGTGCTGCACCGCGGATCTCGTCGAGTTTGCGCGCTCGTGTTCTCGTCGCGGTGCAACCTTCGCGCTGGGCCGTTTTCGCGCCGCGGGATCGCCGCGGACGCGATCCGGAGCGGAGGCGACGTGCCGCGCTGCGCCCATCGACATCGCGCAGTCGACCGCTTGCCGCACGTGCTCGCCCGCAAATGCCTTTTCGACGTTGCAATGAATGTTGGAATACCAACATTGAATCGTGATCGTGATCAGGCCTTGCGGTGCGTCCGTGATCGGTCGCACCGGAGCTCGATGAGCTCGATGAGCTCGATGAGCTCGATGAGCTCGATGAGCTCGATGAGCTCGATGAGCTCGATGAGCTCGATGAGCTCGATGAGCTCGATGAGCTCGATGAGCAGATCGCTTCCTGCTCAGACGAGCGGACGTCGCGGCTGCTCGATCAGCGGCCGCGCGCCGCGCACCCTGACGAGTGTCGGATGCCGACGCCGAAGTGCGCGAGTGCGCAAGTGCGCAAGTGCGCAAGCCTCCAAGCGCCCGCGTTCGCGAGTATCCGATGAGTACCTCGCCCGAGCGCGGCAGCGCGGCGAGCGCGGCCAGCGAGGCCAGAACGACGAGGAACGAAGAACGAGCGAGCCTGCGCGAACTTGACAGGGCGTAACGCGGGTGCGTATCTTCGAAAGAAATGGACTTTCGTTGGTCGGCCGCGCAGAGCGCGCTTTACGAGAGTGCTCTCGCATTCGCCAAGAGCCTCGATGATACGCGCACCCCGTCGGCAGCGGAGTCTGGCTTTTCTAGGGCCAAATGGTCACGCTGCGGGGAGTTCGGGTTACTTGGCCTCTGCGTGCCGAGCGAGCTCGGCGGCATGGGCCTTGATGCATTGACTACGTCGCGGCTCATCGAAGCCTTCGGGCGAGGCACCACGGATGGCGGCCTTTTGTTTGCGGCCTGCGCGCACCTCTTCGCGTGCACCATGCCGATCGCCGAGCACGGCAATGCCGCGCTGAAAGAAGCCTTCCTACCGAAGCTTGCACGCGGCGAGCTGATTGGCGCGAACGCCATCACCGAAGCCGAAGCAGGCTCTGACGTCTTTGCGCTGAAGACGAAAGCGGTTCGTGATGGGGACCACTACGTGCTGAACGGGGTCAAAAGCTACGTGACCAATGGCGCCGTTGCTGACGTCTTTCTCG
>Ga0105245_10003121_pt1 | contig 14817 bp, 8 predicted proteins | sample KBSM54metaG_FD_81523 | JGI IMG/M metagenome (GOLD analysis project Ga0105245, IMG submission 81523) | Miscanthus rhizosphere microbial communities from Kellogg Biological Station, Michigan, USA - KBS M5-4 metaG | ecosystem: Host-associated > Plants > Roots > Rhizosphere > Soil | place: Michigan... | reverse complement strand
CGCGTCGATCTTCGGCGGCGCGGCTGCACCGCCGCTCGTGCAGCGGCTTTCGTTTCTGACCAGCGTCGTTCAGCGCTTTTGGTCGAGCGCCGGTTTCTCTGGGCGCATCGCAGTCGTCGGACTGGCTGCGGTGCTGCTCGTGTACGGGATCGTCAAGGCGATCAAGTACGTGCTGCGTTGGGGCGGCAAGGTGTTGCTGCGCGCCGTGACGCTGCTCAGCTTCGTCTTGGTCGTCGGTTTGACCGCCTGGGTGCTGCATTTACCGGAGAGCCGAGGCAGCTCGTTCGTGCTCTGGCATCAGGTCGTTCGCATCGGAGCCGCGCTCTCGGGCACGGTGTTCGTGGTCGGCTTCATGGCCCTGGCGGTGCCCTGGATGCTCGATATCTTCGAGGGCAGCAGCTTCGTTTCGTTCGTGGCGGCTCGCCACGTGCGCGCCCAAAAGAGCGGCTTTTTGACGGTTATTTCGCTGCTCTCGATCGCGGGCGTGGGCGTCAGCTCGCTCGCCTTGTGCGCGGTCGTGGCCATCATGGGAGGCTTTGGCGCGGATCTGAAACACAAGATCTTGGGCAACAACGCGCACGTGAAAATCGAGGCCAAGCGCGTGGGCGGCTTCGAACACTGGCGTGACTTGCTGGACGACATGCGGCTCGTCAAAGGCGTGCGTGCGGCAACGCCGGTGGCTGCGGGCGAGGCCATGGCCTCGAGCTCCTCCAACACGGCAGGGGTGATCCTGCGCGGCATCGACACGGTCACCATCGGCACGGTGATCGATCTCTTGCAGAACATCGAGGTCGGCAAATTCGCGTACCTCGACGACCCGAAGCGCCTGGCGTCTTTGCCCCCGGACGAGCCCATCGGCATCGGCGCGGGCGGCGAATACTATTTGAAAGGGCCGGACATCAAACCGTACCTCTCGAAGCTGGATCCGGACGTGGCCGACGCCGTCGAGCCTGACGACGCGTTTCCCGGCATCGTGATTGGGCGAGAGCTCGCCAAATCACTGCATGTGTACGTGGGCGACGAACTGACGCTCATCTCGCCATTGGGTGACTTGGGGCCCATGGGCGTGATGCCACGCAGCCGCAAATTCCGAGTCGCGGCGATCTTTTACAGTGGCATGTACGAATACGATGCGAGCCACGCGTACGTGAAAATCGAGGCCGCACAAGACTTCTTCGATTTGAAACAGAACGTCACGGGCATCGAAATCAAGATCGACGACGCCGAGCGCGTGTCCGAAATTCGCCCCGCAATCGAAGCCAAAGTCGGCCGGGACGACCTGCGTGTGCGCGATTGGAAAGAGCTGAACAAGAACCTGTTCAGCGCGCTCAAGCTGGAGAAGATCGCCACCTTCATCATTCTCTCACTCGCCATCTTGGTGGCGAGCTTCTGCATCATCTGCACGCTTTTGCTGATGGTGACCGAGAAGAGCAAAGAGATTGCGATTCTCAAGTCCCTGGGCGCCAGCGACAACGCCATTTTGCGCATCTTCATGGCAGAAGGCATGATGATTGGCGGCATCGGGACGGTGTTCGGCGTGGCCACTGGGCTCGCGCTCACTCTGGGCCTGAAGTGGTTCGGCGTGCGGCTCGACCCAGACGTGTATTACGTCGACAAACTGCCCATCAACGTCGACGCCTCCGATTTCACGCTGGTCGCCTTGGCCGCGTTTCTCATCACCACCATCGCGACCATTTACCCCGCCATCGCCGCCAGCCGCTTGCGCCCGGTCGAAGGCATTCGTTACGAGTGAGGCAGCCGTGGCCGAAGCGCTAGTCATCATCGAAGACCTGAAGAAGAGCTTCCAGCACATGGGGCGGACGCTCGATGTGCTGAAGGGCATCGATCTCAACATTTACGCGGGTCAGATCTTGGCCATCGTGGGCCAATCTGGCGCGGGCAAGAGCACGCTCCTGCACTGCATCGGCACGTTGGACCTGCCGAGTTCGGGACGCATTCGGCTGGGCGGTGAAGAGCTCACGACGATGAGCGGCTCGCGGCTGGCCGCGGTGCGCAACCGGGACATCGGCTTCGTGTTTCAATTCCATCACTTGTTGCCGGAGTTCACCGCGCTCGAGAACGTGATGGTCCCCGGTTTGATTCAGGGCAAGCCGCGCCGCGAGATGGAGCGCAAAGCGAAGTCCCTACTCGAAGAGGTCGGGCTCACTCATCGCTCGAGTCACCGTCCAGGTGAACTCTCCGGCGGCGAGCAGCAGCGCGTAGCAGTGGCGCGCGCCTTGGCACTCGATCCCAAGCTGGTGCTCGCCGACGAACCCACCGGCAATTTGGACAGCGCAACGAGCGACGCGATTCACGAGTTGTTCTTCCAAATCAATCGCGAACACGGCACGACCATCATCGTCGTCACTCACAATCCGGCCTTCGCCGAACGGATGCCGCGCGTGGTGCGCATGCGTGACGGACGCGTCGAATTCGACGACGTGGGCCGCGCGCAGGTGCCGCCTCCTGGCGCGCCCGTAACGCCCGAATCCCCCGAGTCCCCCGTTTCGAACTCAGTGTAATCGCAGGTGCGAGGCGCGGTGCGCCGTGCCGCGGCTCTGCGATTGTTGACACATTTTGCGGACTCGAAGCGACTCTGCGTTTGCGCAAATATCGATGCACGACGCATCGCAGATCCAACCACACTGCACCACGAGTGCCGTGACATGGAGTGTTGCCTTCGCAAGTATCTTTGTCGCGTTCGCGATTCGTTCGTGAAACACACGAGCTGCGAAGGTGCGCCCTAAGCGGTGCAGCACCGACGTCGCGCGGCGCCGTGCGGTTGCCCTTGGCTAGTAATAGGCGCGGGTGAGAGTGCTCACGAAGACAGAGGGTGTCCTACATCGGCAGCTTCGATAAATTGCCTACGATCCCAGGGGGAAATAGCGAAAATCAGCAGCAACCAAGGCCGCGCTCGCGCATACGTTAGCGCGCGCCCACACACCAAACAGCGCTCATGTCGGCGCACCGAACACGCTGGCGCTGCGGGAGAATGCGCGCGGGCCCGCGTCGGTTTTTACGTAAGTCACTGTGTGAAGAGTGAGTGTTCCGCTGACAGCGGTTGTTCAAAATCGATCTAAAATTCGAGCCGAATCGCTCTCGCCGCGGCTTCATTTAAAGAACAGAAATCGGCGCGCTCGGTCTTCGCTCACGCTCTCGCATCGAGACGCCTGCCAATCCGCACCTGCGGAGACCCTTATCTATGTACGCCGAATACTCGCGCAAAAACCCGGGCGAAAGTACGAGATCGCGCGACATCGCACGAGCCCAGGCCACACCGCTCGACACCAAGCAATGGGAAACGCACCCACTCGCTCCCGCTCAAACGCGACGCGCCAAACGCCAAACGCCAAGCGCCAAACGCCAAGCGCCAAGCGCCAACAATCGAAAAGGAGAAACTCGCGAAGCGAGTTTCGAGCACGACCGATTCGAGCACGACGACACATTCAAATTGTTGTTAGTAGTAAAAAGGAAAGAGTGTTAAGGTCAGAAGTTCTAACGGTGACTCAAGGTTCGTCGTGAGAGTGATTGGGGGGGAACATCTGGGAAGGAGCTCGTCTAAATGGTTTCTCGGCGTCAAGTACTAGCCGGTCTGAGTGCAGCAATCGTCACCGGTTTTGATCCGGTAAAGCGTGCCTGGGTTGCCGAGGCGAGCGCTTCAGGTGCGTTCGATCACATCCCAGCGCTCGATGGTCAGCTCCTCACCGATCCGGCTTCGATCGCAGCGGCCGGCACTGACGTCGGCAACATCGTGCACCACGCGCCCATCGCCGTGCTGAACCCTGGGTCTGCGCGTGACGTGCAGAAGATGGTTCAGTTCTGCGCAATCCGCGGCATCTCGGTCGCCGCGCGCGGGCAGGGCCACGCCACTTACGGTCAAGCACAGGCCGAGGGCGGCCTCGTGATTGCGATGTCGTCGCTCAATCAGATCCATTCGATCGGCCCCACGTCCGTCGATATCGACGGCGGTGCGACTTGGCATCAGCTGCTGCAAGCGAGCGTGCCTCAAGGCGTCACGCCGCCTGCGCTGACCGGCTACACCAAACTCTCCATCGGTGGCGTGCTGTCGATGGGCGGTGTCTCCTCCACCAACGCTCAGGGCGCCGTGGTGGACAACGTGCAGGCGCTGCAAGTCGTCACCGGGCGCGGTGACTTGGTCTGGTGCTCCGAGCACCAAGAGCCCGCGCTATTTCAGGGTGTGCTGGCCGGCGTTGGTCAACTCGGGATCATCGTCCGCGCGATCGTGAGCGTCATGCCCGCTCCGAAGATGGCGCGCACCTATCTGTTCAACTATGGGGACAACGCGACCTTCTTCAAAGACTTCCGGTTGTTGATCAACCGCGGCGAGTGCGACGGCGTGTTCAACATCGGTGGCTTCGACCCCACGGGGCATCTCGGCTATCAGCTGAACGTCATCAAGTACTTCGATCCGAGCCATCCTCCGGATGACGCCACGTTGCTTCGCGGCTTGAGCCAGCCGGTGAGTGCGGCGCAGATCACCGATCAAACGTATCTAGACCAAGTCTTCAGTGTCGACGTGATCATCGACTTCTTGCAGTCGATCGGCCTGTTCGACAACTCCATCCACCCCTGGTTCGATGTCTTCCTGCCCGATTCCACGGTCGAGAAGTACGTGGGGGACGTATTGCCCACGCTGCAACCGGAGGACATCGGTCAGACCGGGTTCTTGCTGCTCTTCGCGCTCAAGCGCTCCAAGCTCAAGCGCCCGTTCCTGCGCATCCCGGAGCACACCGAGTGGGTGTACCTGTTCGACATCCTGACTGCGGCCAACACCCCCGGTCCCGATCCGACGTTCACGGCCAACATGCTGGCGCGTAATCGTCGTCTGTTCGAGAAGGCGCGCGCCGTCGGAGGCACGCGTTACCCGATCGGCAGCGTGGATTTCAGTCACGCCGACTGGTTACGCCAATACGGCCCCCTTGCGGGAGCGTTCGCCCTGCTCAAAGCTTTCTATGATCCGCGTGGGATCATGACGCCTGGCCCTGGCATCTTCGCCCGTGGCCACAACTCTGATAATCTGGAGTGCCCCTGATCGCGGAGCACGTAGCGCGGTGGCTCGGCTCTAACCCACGAGGGTAACTATTTTCGTTTAATTTCCGGTTCCGGCTGGCCGTCTTGTTCAGTGTGACTGATATGGAAGGACGCGCCACCGGAAGCCCGAGAGCGTTCCGCTCGCTTCGGTTTTCTCACTTCGACGTCAGTCGTCGTGCTCTCGGGGGTGCACAGCCCCAAAAGGCGAGGATGGGAGCTAACCAGTGAAACCGAGAGCAGTGCTAAGGCGGTCGAACAACCGGATCTCCCTGCGGCAAGTTGGGGTTACCAAGATCCGCGCCCTGTCGGCTGCTTTGGATCTCTCGGCTGCACAAACCGAAGCGGCGATCGAGCTCTTCGACCTGATGACCGATCCGTGGGGCGGTTGGGCGCTCGGTGACGTCCCGCCCTGGCCCAGCGACATTTCGGACGACGGAACCCCGTTCGAATTCTCCGCCTCGTTCGACGGGAAGGCCCCCAAGCTTCGAATGTTGGTCGAGTCCCAATCGGAGCCGATCAGCTCGACCTCGAGTTGGCGCGCAGCGCTCGCATTCGGCGAGCGTCTGGCCGAAGCGGGTCACGCCGATCTCACGCTATTCAACGAGATCAAAGATCTGTTCGCGCTGCCCGCTTCGAGCCGCGCGCGCTTTTCGCTGTGGCACGCCGCAGTGCTCGCGCCCGATGGCTCGGCGCTGTTCAAGGCGTACATGAACCCGGCCATTTTGGGCGCAGGTGCCGCACCTCGGCTCGTCGAGCAAGCGTTGAATCGCCTCGGCTTTCGAGAAGCCTGGGAGGACTTGGAAGAGCGCCTCGTCGATGTCGAAGCCTCGGACATCCGATATTTTTCCGTCGATCTGGAGCATCCGGATCACGCGCGCGTCAAAGTTTACGTGGGCCGCTCCGAATCGGTCGAGGCCGTCGATCGTTTGATTGCGGGTGCGCGCAACGTGCGGCCTGGCGATGCCGCCAATTGGATCGACGCGCTGATCGGCAGTGAAGGGCCTTTCGACGCCCGCCCCATCCTGAGCTGCTTCTCGTTCACCCGCGGTTTGGCTCAGCCAGACGTCACCGTGCACGTGCCCGTGCGCTGCTATGTCAAGCACGATGCCGAGGCCGTGGCACGCGTCTCCACGCTGCTCACGCCAGAAGATGCGGGGCGCCTCAAGCGCGCGTTGCCAGCCATCTCCGGTCGCCCACTCGAAGTCGGGCGCGGTTTGCTCACTTACGCTTCACTGCGACGTGAGGGAGAGACCACACGCCTCACCGTGTATTTGGCTCCCGAGGCGTACAGTATCACCGCGCGCCGGCTTTCCGAGCCGCCCGTGAGTGATGGTGGCTCCGGCATTCACAAGACCCGCCCAGCGATTGCGCTCGAGCCCGCCAAAGACCTCTCCCTCGTGCTCGTGCTGATCGAACGTCAGCGCGAGATCATGGGTAAGGATCCGTTCTGGCAAGACCTGGCAGCGGCGTCACCGGTCACGCACTCGGCAGTCGTTGCCGGCATTGCGTACATCGTTTCGTCTTGTCAGGACGTGTTTCGCTTGGCCACCGCCAACGCGGTCACGGTGCCCGGCGCGCAGCTCGGTCGTCAGATCGAACAGCTGGCTCAAGCCGAGTGGGCGGCATCGCATTTTCAGGGCGGAGCCGCGCCGTACAATGCCTTGCCATTGGTCGAGGCGCAGCGCGTGATCCGAGATCTGACCTTCGCGCGTGCTGCCGAGGTGATCACCGCACAGAACGATTTCATTCGCTTGGCGACGGCGCTCTCGCTGCGCGCCGCACTGCAGGAGCTGATGCGCCGCTCACGCCCCGTGCTCGGCCCGGATGCCGCCGCGGGCGACTCGATCGCACCGAACGGCACGGAAGCCGCGCTTTTCGAAGAGCTAGCGGCGACTCAAATCCCGGAAGAGACTTGGCTCGCCATGGTAGCCGCGGTGCAGCGGGTGTTCGACGCCATGCCCGCAGTGCTGCTCGCGACTACTCGATGAGATCGTGCATCATGGCCATGTTCTGATCGGCCAATTTCTTTTCGCGCTCGGTAAGCTGCAACCAAGAATACGCCTCTCGGATCTCCGAGACCTTGAAGGACGACAGATTCGAGGTGAAGAGCGCGACCGAAGAGCAGATGAAGCGCACCTTCATGCTGTCTGAAACGACCGCGACTCGGATCGGCTTCCCCTTCAGGGTGGCTTCGAGGCGCTTCCTTTGCGCCTGAGTCGGGCCGCCGCCATCACTCCTGACCAGCACTTTGATTTGGTCGATGTCAGGCAGATTCTCCGCAAGCACGCGCAGCGTTTCGTCCCATTCGGCGTCCGAGGGATCGTGCTTGCTCTCGCGCAAGATCACGAGTGATTCGACTTTGCGGGTGACCTGTCTGGGTTTCATGACCTTGGCATTCACGCCGCGAGCGGCTCGAACTTAGCGAAGAAGTGACCCAAGACGGCGGTAGCCTCGACGACTCGGTAACCCTTGCTGTGCCGGGCGTTCTGGATGACGCGCTCGGCGACGCCGGCAACATACTCCATGTGCGCCTTGCTGTAGACGCGACGAGGCACGGCAAAACGCGCGAATTGAAACATTCGCTCGACGATTTGGCCCGAACCGGGGTCGATCGTGTGCAAAGCAAAGGGCGCCGCCCCGAGCCGGACCGCCCCTTCCAAGTAGAAATCAGCGCACAGCGCGATGCCCGGCAGCTGCTCGGGCGCGAGGTGCGGATACATGGCCTGCACGTCGATGAAGACGCCCGAGCCACCCACCGGTTTACTGACGACCGCCCCAGCCTGCTCCAGCAATTCGCCGAGGTAGCGCACTTGGCCCGTGCGGCTCTGCAAGTGGGCTTCGTCGATGCCTTCGTGCATGCCCACGGCGATCGCTTCCAAGTCACGCCGGGCGAGGCCACCGTAGGTATAGAACCCCTCGTACAAGACGAGCCGCTCTTGGCAGCGCGCGGCAAACTCTGCATCTTCCGTGGCAATGAAGCCGCCGATGTTGACGATGGCGTCCTTCTTGGCGCTCATCCAACAACCGCGCCCGTACGAAAACATCTCTTTGACGATTTCGGCGATGCTCTTGTCGGCGTAGCCCGGTTCGCACGTCTTGATGAAGTAGGCGTTCTCGGCGAAGCGGCACGCGTCGAAAAACACCGGGATGCCGTACTTGCCGGCGAGCCGGGCCACTTCTTTGATGTTGGCCATCGACACCGGCGAAGAGCAGGCGAAATTGTTCAAGATCGTGATGATGATCAAGGGCACGCGCGCCGCGTGTTGTTCGAGCGCGGCCGTAAGCTTCGCCAGGTCGAAATTGCCCTTGAACGGCTGCGGTTCGGCAAACTGCCAGACCGCGTCACTCATCAGATCGACGGGGATGCCCTTGCGGTTTTCGACGTGCGCCCGCGTGGTGTCGAAATGGGTGTTGCTGAGCACGATGTCTCCCGGCTTGACCAGGAGCTCCATGATGATGTTTTCGGCAGCGCGCCCCTGATGGGTCGGGATCACGTGCTTGTAGCCGACCGTCTCTTGCACGGCGGTTTCGAAGGTGAAGAAGCTACGCGAGCGCATGTAGGCTTCATCGCCGCGCATCAAGCCAGCCCATTGCACGTCGCTCATCGCGCCCGTGCCGCTGTCCGTGATCAGATCGATGAACACGTCTTCAGAATTCAGATGCACCGGCGAGTAGAAAGCGCGCCGCAAAATTTCCTCACGCTCTGCGCGCTTCGGCAACTTGAGGTGCTCGATGGTCTTCGTGCGATAGGGCTCGGCCTGGGTGCGGAGGGCGAGCGCTTCGGCAAACTCGGGAGTACGGGTCATGAACGAGTCCTAGAGCGCGAAGCGCGCGCTGATACAAGCACGCCGCTCGACTCCAAAGCCGGGCGCAATAGGTGCAAAATACTCAATGGCATCGAAACCTTAAGACGCTATTAGAGGGCTTCTCGGCTGTCAAGAAACCGGCCCGGCCTCCGTTCTATCCGCTGAGCGGTCACAGGCGCCCGCCCGCGGTTCTCGGCCGTAGTCATTCGAGCAATCGTCCTCGCTGGCAGGGCTTTCCACAAACCCGCCGATTGAACGTTTCACCCGCGTGTCAGCGGGCTGGTTCGCGTTTGGCGGCAGGCGAGGCGTCGTTCGCGAAGCCGAGTTATCGAAGCGGTAACACGTGGACCGGATCGTTTTCGGCGAGCCCGAGGTGCGCTCGTACCTCGCTGGGCACCGCGACGTGCTGCTCGTCGAGCACCTGCACGTCGCAGGGAACCGCGCGAAAGTACGGCGATTGGGCCAGGTCACGCGCCAAGATGGCGCGAGCCGCGGGCCGCGCACCGGCAGCGACGGCAACGCGAGCCGTTCGCACTTGGCGGATGACACTCACGTCCTCTAACGGCGCTAGAAAGTGCGGGCCGCCGTCGAACGGGTCGATGCGCTCCGCGTAACGGAAGCCCACCCGGCGCAGCATTTTTTCTACGCCCTTGGTTTGCGCCCCCACCTTACCGATCACGTTCTGGGCTTCGGGTGACAGCAAGGTGGCGTAGATGCCTCCGCTCGGAAACAGGTCGCGGATGAAAGACTTGTCGGTGCTCGAGAGCCGGTCCGCCTCGGCGTAGCTCATGCCGGTGAAGCGACGGCCGAGCGCTTCCCAAAGGTGACTCGTGCCGTCCGGTTCGAGTGGTGGCATCAGCTCGGCTAGCAACTCGCTTTGAAACAGCTCGCGATGCGTGGCGATGTACAAGAAGCGCACGTACGAGATCAAAAGCCCGTAGCGATCGATCGCGCCGCGGTGCTCGGGCAGCACCACGAGCCCGCCGAGTTCGGTGGGGCCCTGATAGGAGAAGCCCAGGTGAAGCACGGTGTGCTGGAAGTGCCGGTCGAGCGCGCCGTGATACTTCTCTTCACTGATCACGTCGAAGTAGATGTAGGGCGCGTCTCGCCGTCCAAGCTGCGCCACGATCATCGACGTGCCAACGGCGCTGCCCGTCTCCAACTCGCGCAGTAAGAACACGAACTTTCGCTTGCGCGGATCCTTGATCTCGCCCGTGTAGCTGCGTTCGGAATGCTCGAGCAAGCGTCGCACGTGGTCGCGATCGTGCGGCAGGTTTACCGAATTCAAATGGCGAGCGAGGCTCAAGATCTCCGGCTCGTCGGAGCTGACGGCGCCACGGATTTCACAACGAAGCATGGTCTCTGGCTACTATCGGCGATCGCGTGCCAAGTGGCCAAAGCCCGAGCACCGGCGGCGACTTCCGACGGAAAAGTGGAGTGGCCGCGGCTGATCGAGCGTTCATCTGCCGCTCCCGGGCCAAATCGGCGCCAAAATCTGCGAAGTAGCCCGAAAAATGCGACCTTTCCGGGGGGCAAGGCCAGACTTTCATGATAAGGGAGGTGCCCCCGTGACCGCTCAGGACTGGACCTTTCCGCGCGCTGATGCGCTTCCGCCCTACGCTTTCGTCGTGACCGATGCCGTGAAGGCGCGGGTCCGCGCGGCCGGTGCCGAGATCATCGATCTCGGCCTCGGTAACCCGGATCGGCCGACGCCGCCCGAGATCGTGGCGCAACTGCACGCCACGGCCGACACGACCGAGAATCATCGCTACCACCCGGGCCGCGGGCTGCTTCCGCTGCGCAAAGCAGCGGCAGATTGGTACGAGCGGCGTTACGGCGTGAAGTTCGACACCGCCAGTGAAGTCATCATCACGATGGGCGCGAAGGAGGGCATGAGCAATCTGTGCCTCGCGATCCTCGATCGTGGCGACGTGGCGGTGGTTCCGGACCCTTGTTACCCGATCCACGCGTTTGCTCCGCAGATTGCGGGTGCCACCGTCGAATACTATCCGGCCACGCGCGATGTCGCGCCCGCTGCCGCCATCGCCGAAGCCATCGCTCGAGTCGAAAAGCGCGGGCAACGAGTGAAGCTCGTCATTGCCAACTATCCGCAGAATCCGACCGGCATCGTGATCTCGCGCGAGGAGCTGGCTTCGGTGGTGCGCACGGTGCAGCGCTCGGGCGCCGTGCTGCTCCACGACATGGCGTACGCGGACTTGGATTTTGCTTCGCGTTTTGCGCCCAGTATTTTCGACTGTGGCGTCGATCGCGAGGTCGTCAAATCCTTCGCCGTCGAAGTGTTTTCGATGTCGAAGAGCTACAACATGCCGGGCTGGCGCATCGCCTACATGGTCGGCAACGATCGGCTCATCGGCGCGCTCGCGCACATGAAAACGTATCTGGATTACGGCACGTTCGCGCCGCTCCAGTTGGCTGCCGCCTGGGCGCTCGAGCACGGCGACAAGTTCGCCGAGCAGATCCGTGACCTGTACAAAACCCGCGCCACCGCGCTCGTGACTGGCCTTCGCGAAGCGGGCTGGCCGGACGTGGACGAGCCGAGCGGCACGATGTTCGTTTGGACGAAGATCCCGAAGGCCTTCGGCGGCAAGCGCTCGCTCGCGGCCACCACCGAGCTCATCGAATCGGCACACGTGGCCGTTTCCCCCGGCGTTGGTTTTGGCCCAGGCGGTGACGAATTCGTGCGTTTTGCGTTAATCGAAGATCCGCCGCGCATTTTCGAAGCGTGCGCGCGCATCGCTCGCTTCCTCGGAACGAAAAAGTAGTGACACCGCGCGCGGCGAGTGCGAGCAGTGCACTCGCCGTGGTGCGCCGTGCGATTATTTCAGGGTTGTTCGCGTTCGCTTGTCTCTCGAGCTCTCGCGCCGGGTTCGCGCTCGACAAGCAGGGCAGCGCGCATGGCGGCGAGATCGCTGGCGCCGACAGCGGCTTCGATATCTCGGGTAGTGGGGCGCTCGGCATCGCGCTCTACAATCCGACCTACGCCGCGCGCCCGGACAACACCGGCGTCACGTTGATGCGCTATGCGGGCCACGCCGACGTGGACTTGATTGGCCGCAAGCTGTCCATCCCACTCGATGTGAATTTGTTCTCGGATCGCCTGCGAAGCGGAGCCAAGAAGCTCGCGCCGACCGAGCTCGATCTGATCGGTGGCGTGACTACGACCTGGCCGGTGGGGCCTTCGGCCGTCGAGCTCGGGGTGCGCTACGAACTCGACAGCGAATTGCAGCAGGCCTCGGCCAGTGAGCGGGCGCGAAACGGCGACATCGGCTGCAACTACGGCGCGAACTGCTCTCAATCTTACGTGGACGTGCGAGCGCGTTATTTGTACGCGCTGAGCGCCATTGCTCCCGCTCCCCGTCCGTTCGACGTCTCGGGTTACGCAACGCTCGGCCTGTTTGCGTACAATAAAACCTATGCCGCACGGCCCGATAACTCGGGGCTCGCGCTGTTTCGCTACGCCCTACACGATGAACTGAGCTTTGCCGACGGCCTGATCTCGATCGGGCTCGACGCGACGTTCTTCACCGACCGTCGAGACAACGCCGTTTTGCCGTGCGAGCTCGATTTGACGCCCGAGGTCGTGCTCAGCGTGGAGCCCTTCGATTTCCACTTGGCCTACGAGCGCGACATGCCGCTCGGAAAATCCGCGGCGGATGAAAACGATCTGCCCGCTTCGCAGCGCGGCCTCGTGCAATCGATCCTCATGTTGAGCGCGGGTGCGAGCTTCGATTTGGCGTTGAACCATCCGAAGACGGCCCCGCACCGAACACCGGCAGCGGCTCCTTAAGACGTCGATTCGAAGACGCGGTGAAGCGCGTCTGGTACCAGGCCGTAGCCTTCGGCGGCCGCTAAGAGCCGGGCATTTTCCGGCAATTCAGTGAGAAATTGCCGCGCATAGGGCGTGCCGACCAAGCCGTGTAGGCGCCGCACGAGCGGGGTCATGCCGCGGGCGACGGCTTGCCGCGCGGCTTCTTCTTCGCCCACGGCGACGTAGCTCGCGTGCAGCGCCAGGTACACCGCGGACTCATTGAGCAGGCTCGGCGCGCCTTGATCCAAAAGATCGGCCGCTTCACGAGCGAGCTCGACGGCGCCCGCCGGGTTTCCGCAGCGCCGCTCCGCTTCTGCCCAAAGGCCGAGCGCGACCGGCAACAGATCGCGATGCCCCGTCGTGCGGTAACTTTGGGCCGCGAGCCTGAGTAAGCCGAGGGCTCGGCGCCACTCGCGCTCTGCGGTCGCGCGGAGCAGCTCACTGCCGCGGTAGAAGAGCATGCCCAAATTGGCGCGATCGGGTGAGGCCCACACGCCGCTCGCGGCGGCATCGGCATCGGCGCGAACTTCGGCCAAATTGGCTTCGAGCTGCTTGTCGTTCCCGAAAGTGGCGGCCCAGCCGAGCAAATTCATCTGCGCGTGGCGAACGGCGCCCAAGCTGCCGATGGCGTCCGCCAGGGCGAGACCGGTTTCGAGTGTGGCGCGAGCTTCTTGCCGGGCGCCGATGGTGGTGAGCGCGAAGCCGAGATTGGTGTTCAGCATGGCCTCGCGCTCTTTGAGGCCGGCGCTGCGCGCCGCGTGGGCGGCATTTCGCCGAGCTTCCAAGGCGGAGGCCAACGCGCCTTGTGTCTGGCGCACGATGGCCTGAGTTTGGTAGGCGTCCACTGCGGCGGCTGAGGTGCTCTGTTGTTGAGCGAGCGTCAGCAGCCGTTTGATTTCCGCTTCGGCTTCTTCGAACTGGCCGCCGAAGGCGCAGCGCGAGGCGAGCACCGCCGAGCAGCGGGCCTCTTCGTCCTGCAGGCCCAGAGCCGCGGCTTGATCGCGAGCTTCGGCGAGGCGCTCGCTGATGCCGAGACCCGTACCGCGTGCGTCGTCGTAGCGGGCACGAGCGCCGCGGGCGCGCACGCCGCTCGCTTCGTCGTACACGTTGTCTTCCATCGAGAAAATGGCTGATTCGCGATCACTCGCTCGCGGGTCGAGGCGACTCCACGCTTCATCCAAGTAGCTCGCGCGCAGAAAGCCGGCGGGCTTGTCTTCGGCGAACATCAGCGCGCGTTCGGCCATGGTCATGGCGTCGGCGAGCGCGTTGGTGGCGAGCGCGCGCTGGGCCGCGCGAGCCCAATGCTCAGCGGCGCGCGCATGCTGGCCGCCCAGGTCGTACTGACCGGCGACGGTGGCCGAGTCTTCACCCATCGAGGCCAGCCAAGCGGCGGCGAGCGCGTGCAGTTCTTTGCGTTCGCTCTCACCCAGGGAGGCGTAAGCGACTTCGCGGACCAACGCGTGCTTGAAAATCCACTCGCGTGAGCCGGTGAAGCGCGAAACGTTCTGCTCCATCAAGAGCTCGGAAGCGACGAGTGCCTTCATCACACTCTCCGCGCGCGACATGCCCATCGATTCGAGCGCCGAATCCCAACAGGAGAGACCGAACACGCTCAGGCGACCGACGGCATCGCGGCACTCTTCATCGAGCGCATCGAGGCTGACTTGAATGGCGGCTTCGATCGTCGGCGCGTTCGCCGTGTCACGCCCCGAGGCGCTGAGCCGCGCCAGCTCTTCGGCGAACAGCGGCAGGCCCGCGGCCTGCTCGGCGATGCGGTCGACGATTTCTTCCGCGACGCTTTCGCCGACGACTGCGCGCGCGATGGTGCGCGAGGCGCGTTTGGAAATAGGCCGTAATTCCAGCCGAATATGATCGCGGCCGGCGAAGCGGCTGGCCTGGTCGGACCAGAAATCGGGCCGCACCAGCGCCATGACGAGCAGCGGGCGCGCTGTGGCCCGACCCAGCATGTGGTCGAGCCAACCGATGCTCTCCGGATCGGCCCACTGCAGATCCTCCATCAAGATGGCCGTCTGCTCGTTGGCGGCGACGTGCAGCACGAGATCCGTCATGGCGAGCCACAACACGTCGCGCGAGCCGCGTGGGTCGAGGCCCTCGGGCAGGGGTTCGTTG
>Ga0105245_10003120_pt1 | contig 14818 bp, 14 predicted proteins | sample KBSM54metaG_FD_81523 | JGI IMG/M metagenome (GOLD analysis project Ga0105245, IMG submission 81523) | Miscanthus rhizosphere microbial communities from Kellogg Biological Station, Michigan, USA - KBS M5-4 metaG | ecosystem: Host-associated > Plants > Roots > Rhizosphere > Soil | place... | reverse complement strand
GAAATCATTTGAACCCAGATGGCATCTTTTGCAAGCTTTGCCAGCGCGTGACCAAGCATCACCGCACGGTGAGCCGCCGGTCTTACTCTTGCGATCAGTGCGGCCATCACGTCCACCCTACCGCCGGAACGATCTTCCACAAGTCCAGCACGTCGCTCAAGACTTGGTTCCATGCCATCTACCTCAAGGCCTCTACGCGCTGCGGGATCTCCGCAAAGCAGATCGAGCGCGAGACTGGCGTTACCTACAAAACGGCTTGGCGCATGTTCAAGCAGATCCGCACACTGCTCGACGAACAACGGACACTCAGCGGTTCGGTTGAGGTGGATGAACATGCTCCCCTTATCGGGCAAATGGAGTAGTCAAATAGGCAGCAAACCCGGTAGTGGGTCCATCTGAGCATCGGTCAGTTTTCGATGGTAACGAGCGCTAGCAAAAGTCCATCTTTTACATGTGAGCATTGGAGGGTTAGCTTATGTTCGAGCGTCCGTTGTTTTTGGCCTTAATCTGGCGGCGTCGGCTCTGCGCTTCTTCCCCCGCCTCTCTATCTCCCCCATGACTCGGGTGTTATTGAGGAGCATGGCTTCTGCGAGATCGGGGATTCGTTCCGGCTCGATGCGCTCTTTGGCCGTGGCTAGCTCGGTTCCCAGCCTCGTTACGCACTCTGGAAACGTAATCTGGTGCCGCAGAAATTGGCTAATGACCTCGCGAGCGCTGCACTTATACGTTTCCAGAGGGTCTTGCATAGGACTTTATGCGCAGGAGTGCGCCTCAGTGGTTTCCACGAAGTCATCTCCAGAATAGACGCGCTCCGTGCCGCACTCGGGGCATTTGATCGCCTCAGCCGCCCGAGAGGTGGTGACTCGGCCAGCGTAGAGCTGGAGCGTGATCCTGTGGCCGCACTGCGCGCACACGATGTTTTTAGACTTCATTCGATCCTGCTGGAATTGGAGTATGCGCCTATTTTGTCCCAGCGCGGCATTAATCGCGCCGGACGATCTGAAGCGGAGCGGCTGAGGGTACCTACTTCTCCGGTTCTAACTTCCGACTAGCCTTCTTCAGCGCGTTTTCAAAGTCTTCCTTGGTGAATTCCGGCTCATCCTCGGCGTCGATCACCAAGGCCCTTCCGGCCTCATCACGTTTTGTCTCGGCCTGCTCGTCATCTTCTTTCCGTTGTTCCATAAATCCCTTGTCTTCCAGCAGGAAACTTTTTAGCTTCCATGCGGGAACCACGGCCATCATAGCGGAGTTAGAGCGGACGCGCCAACCATCGGGGTGAGGCTTCAGTTTCGCATCGACAACTGGATCGTAATGCGGCATATGCCCGAAATCTACCCCCAACAGCCAAGTTTGATTCTTTGTACGCATTCGCGAGGAAACTGGCTCATGCGCTTCTTTTTTAGAATCCGGTCTCGGCGTAAACGCCTTGATTTGAACCAAAACAGGAGATCCGCTATATCCGCTGATTGAATGGCATTCCACAAGAAAGCACTCTTGCATGATGCCCGATTCAGGATGGCTGATCGGCTCTAGTGGCATCCTGGAAATGTTCCCAAAACGAACCGTCGGCATATTTCGCAATTTCCCGCCGTGGCCGATGAACCTACCAACCATAAAAACATCGTCGCCCGGTCCAATGCTCTCGGCGGCCTCCTTCGACTTATACAGGTAGATCGCCGAATTTAGAGCCTGATCATGGATTGCTAGACATGGGATCTTGCCGCCAGAAAGTTAACGGCACGCCGTCAACGTCTCGCGTTTGGTATGAACCGTGCCGCCCCATGTTAGTGGTCCTCTGTACCTACTGTCAAAGGATAATTACCAGGGTTAAGTTCAACGCGACTTCTGCAACGCGTGTATTTGCTCGAGTAATTGCGAGAATCCGTTGCCGCTCCTAGTAGGCGTTACCGCCGGGAGCGCCATACCTTCGAGGACAACCTGTTCCGCTTCGTCGAGCCGGCGTTCGGCGATCAGCAAAGTCGCGGCGTTCATGCGGGGCTGGGTCCTGCGGGAATCGTCGGCGCGGAAAATGGAGTCCGCGATGGAAATGGCTTGCTGATAGAAAGGAAGCGCGCGAGCGGAATCGTTGGTCGAGCGATATAGATCCGCCAAGGTCTCGACGGCGCGATAACCTGGCTCGCTCATGGGACCATCGAGAGCTTCTTCGAGGGCGAGCAGGTTTTGAGCCGCAGGTATTGCGGCTTGTGGCGAGTTCCGTCCACGCTCCATATCGATGGTCAGTCTGAGCGGGTCTTCGAGCCACCCCGTGTCCGGTCCGCGGGCCGTTTTGAGCGCCGCCTGGTAGCGTGCGATCGCCGGCGGCACTTCGCCCGCGCGCTGCTGTGACATCAGAAACCGCGGATAGCCCTCCATCGCAACGAGCCACGGCGACATCGTGTCGGCCGACCAGCTTTGCGTCAATTCGGAGATGTTGCGAAACAGCTCGTCCGCCTGCACCGAAGCCTTTGTGCTAATGGCATTTGCCAGAGACGGCGCCATGCGTGCCAGGGCGTCGCGGTCGCGCGCATTTGCGGATTGGGCGATGGCTTGCGCCACCAGCGCGATTGCCTCCGCGGTATTGCCGGCACTCGCCGCCGCCTGCGCCTTCTGCAGTGTCGGCTGAATGAGGACAACCTCGGCTGGCGGCTCTTTCGGCTGGAACTTTTGAGTGGCTTCCCGCGAATACTCTTCGGCGCGTTTCGAGTCGCCTGCATAGCCTGCAAGATTCGCGAGCGATACAAGAATATTTCCCTGCTCACTCGCGTTCAAACCGGGATGCGCCGCCAGATAGTCGGCCAGCAGCGCTTCTCCCTGGGCAGCACGCTTGGTTGCTCCGAGATAGTTTGCATAGCTGACGGTGGGCTGCGCCGTCGCAGCGCCGCTGTCGGCCGGCGGCGGAAACGCCTGATCTGCTGCTTCGGTGTGACCGTTCTGATAGAGCAGCGTGGCTAGGCGCTGGCGCAATCCTGCGGCCTGCGCGGCCAGCTCCGGTTTGCCTAAAGCTTCGAGGGAAGTGACGGCCTCCTGTAGCACCGCCGCGGCTTCGTCCGGACGCTTCTGCTGCTCATAGACACCGGCCAGTGACTGCGCCGGGACAAGCATCTGCTGGGGATCGGCCGCCGACTCTTCCATCTGCTTCTTATAGATGGCAACGGCTTGATCCAGTTCGCCGTGCTGTTGGTAATACTGAGCCAGATTCCAACTGTCGGGCTGCGCCGGAAGCGCCTTGATCTTCGCCAACACTGCGGCGGCCTGATCATGCCGGCCTAGCCTCTGATAAAGGTCGGCCAGCCGCGTATAGAGGGATGTCCGGTCCAGTGTTGGAGAAAACCCGGCGCCGAAGGGGCCTATCATTGCCCCGACGCGCGATGCTCCGGGGAAGGCAACGAAGGCCGCCCGGGTCTGTCCGCCAACCACCCATCCGGAAGTTGGCGCGGCTTTCCGGTCCTCAGTCTGGGGAGTTTGCTCGGCGACGGCGACTGCCTGCTCCATATAGGCGACGGATTTCAGCAGATTCCGATCTCGCTCCCAGAAAGAAGCGAGGCTCACCAGCAGCGACGCGCGCGCCGGACCGGACGCTCCGGCCGCTTGGGCACGCGCCAGCGCCTCTTCCAAAACTGCGCGGCTTTTGGCGCTCATGCCGTCGCCGTCGTAGATTTGCGCGAGGGTCTGAGCGCGGCCGGCGAATGGCGGGTCGCCCGGGGCCTGGGTTTGCAGGAGGCGGTTCATCTCCTCGCGCTGTGCGGTCGCCACCTCGTACTGGCCCTTCTGGCGAGTTTGCCAGTAGGCTTGACTCGCGGTGTCGAAGGGATTCTCCTGGGGGGCTTGTGCTACGGCAATCGCCGAGCAAAGCACGATAGCGGCTGCGCGTATCATGCGAGGTTAGACTCCTCCTGGACACCTAGGGTTCCTCAGAATCTACGCTGCTAATGAGAAATCGAAGGTGCCAAGGGCAAACCTGGTGTAGCCGGTACAATGGGACGGGACTGACACTAGGCGATTGGATCCCAGGATTTTGTGAGGAGAGACAGGATGAATTCGTTAACGGGGTGGCGGTCGAGATTGGTATTGGGCGGTATGGCGGTCGTCTTTACCGCGGGTGCGACGCACTCGGTGGAGGCCGCTCCGGCCGTTCCGGACCCTTGTAAGCTCATCACCGCGGTTGAGGTTGAGCAGATTGCCGGGCCGCTGAAGGGAACACCCATGCCAGGCGATATCGCATCGGGCGATGTTTCCTGTGAATATAAGCCGGCCAAGACTCCGTGGATAAGCGTCCGCTTGCACGATGGCGAACTCAACTACTGGAAAACCAGAAACGGCGGCAAGAATCCGGTGGCGCTGCCCGAATTCGGGAAAGATGCGTTCGTCAATCCCGATTTCGAAGGCTCCGCGGACTTGTACGCGAAGAAAGGAAATCTGATTTTGAGGGTGAGCGCGCCGAAGGGACCGATGGCGGTGGATATGATCAAGGCTATTGCCAAGAAGGCGCTGTCGCGTTTGTAGACGCGGGTGCCAGGAACGGCGCTGGGGCCTACGCCTTCTGAACGGCCGACAATGCGTCCAACACGGTTTGCACGGCGGCCTGTTCACCCATCGTCGAATTGACCATTAGGTGGAAGAAATGGCGTTCGGGAAACTTGATTCCGAAGTTCTGCTTGATGAACTCCGCACGGTCGCGGTCAACGTTGCAGGCCAGCTCGATCGCTTCTTCTTCGCTCTTTCCGCCTTGTTTCAGACGGCGCACTCTTTCTTTGAAGGGGGCGTAGATGAAAACGTGGAAGGCATCGTGCTCGTCTCTTAAGTAGTAAGCCGAGCCGCGGCCGACGATCACGGCGTTGCCTTGAGCGGCGGCTTTTCTCACGACCTGTTCGGAAACGCGGCGAATGTTTTCGGCGTCGGCGATTTTTATCTGCGGGGCGATCTGAGTTCCTTCGTAGCTGCCGCGCAGGAAGGCTTTGAAAACGCGATAGTAGAGCGGGTCCCGACGCTCCTCGTGCTTCTCCACGTGGAGGCTTTCGCACTCTAGCTGGCGGGCCACTTCGTCGGTTAGCAATTGGTCCCATAATTTCCAGCCGAGCCGCTCGGCGATCTGCTGGGCGATTTCGGCGGCGCCGCTTCCGTATTCGCGATCGATGGTCAGTACATTGATCATAGAGTTGTCCTTTTTACTCTGCCACGACGTGGCCTCCGCCGCCGGGGTCGTTCTTGCGAACGATGAAGGCCAGCAGAAACATCATCCCTGCCAACACCGCGAGCACCATGAAGGTATCAATATACGCCAGGGTTTGCGACTGCACCTGCAAAGACCGATAGAGGCGGCCATAGGCCTCCACCTGCGCATCCGGTGCGCTGGAGCCGGCATGCTGGATCTGGCGGCTGAGCCCGCTGAGTTGATTCCGGAACGCGGGATCGTACCTAGTGGCATGGGAAGTGAGCATGGCTTGGTGAAATTGCGCGCGCCTCGCCAAGAGAGTGGTGACCATAGAGGTGCCGACGCTGCTGCCGATGTTGCGCATGAAATTCACCAGGCCCGATACGTTGTTGCCTTTTTCCGCCGGAACTCCGACATAGGCGCTCAGGTTGATGGGCACGAACAGGAAACCGAGGCCGAACGCCTGCACCATGCGGAGCCAGCTAGCGGCCCCGAAACTGATCTCCAAATCCAACCCCCAGGTGGAATAATACATGCCGAAGGCGAGGCAGAGCCAGCCGAACGCCATGATATATTTCGCGGGAATTTTGGTGGTGAGCTGGCCGACGATGGGCATCTCAAACAGGATGATCACGCTGGCTCCGGAAAGAACCAGTCCGGCGGATTGCGCGGTGTAGCCCATCAGCGTCTGCAAAAACTGCGGCATCATGACCAGGCTGGCGAACAACAGCATGCCCAGGAAAAACATCATCAGGTTGGCGACGGCGAAGTTGAAGCTTTTGTACATGCGCACGTCGATGACGGGGGTCCTGGTGTGCAACTCCCATAAAACCAGGGATACCAGGGAGATCACGCAGATCACGGCCAGTGCGACGATGAATTGCGATCCGAACCAATCGTCTTCCTGGCCTTTGTCGAGCAGGATCTGGAGCGCTCCCACGCCCAGCGCGAGCAGGGAGATGCCGATGTAGTCGACGCGCACGCCGGCGGTTCTATTGCGGGCGATATACGGCGGGTCTTCGACGACGCGGAGCACCATAAACAGAGTGGCGATGCCGACTGGCAGATTGATGTAGAAAATCCAGCGCCACGAATAGTTGTCGGTGAGCCAGCCGCCCAGCGTGGGGCCGATGGTGGGCGCCATGACGGCAGTGATTCCATAAAGAGCGAACGCCAGGCCGCGTTTCTGCGGCGGGAAGGTGTCCGCGAGAATGGCTTGCGCCATGGGCTGCAGGCCGCCGCCGCCTACGCCTTGGATGATGCGGAACAGGATCAACAGGGGCAGGCTGGGCGCGATGCCGCAGAGTAGCGAGCTCACGGTGAATACAAAAATGCACAGCAGAAAAAAGCGCTTGCGGCCGAACAGGTTCGCCAGCCATCCGCTGATGGGGAGAACGATGGCGTTGGAAACCAGATAAGAAGTGAGCACCCAGGTGCTTTCGTCATTGCTCGCGCCGAGGTCGCCGGCTAGATGCGGCAAGGCGACGTTGGCGATGCTGGTGTCGAGGACCTCCATGAAGGCGGCCATCGCGACCACCACCGCGATCAACCAGGGGTTGAATTTCGGTTTCCAGAGCTCGTCCGCCATAACGGTTCCTACTCTAGATAGACCTTGGGATCGACGGACATGCCGGGGCGCAGGCGATGATCGTCATTCTGGCCGGGGTCGAGATTAATGCGGACTGGAATACGCTGCACCACTTTCACATAATTCCCGGTGGCATTCTCCGGCGGCAACAGACTGAAGCGCGAGCCGCTGGCTCCGCCGACAGCCACGACTTTGCCGTTGTATTCTTTGCCCGACGCGTCCACGCTGAAGCGGACGCGCTGGCCGGGGTTCATGTGGTTGAGCTGCGTTTCTTTGAAATTCGCGGTCACCCAGATATCGTCGAGCGGGACCACCGCCATCAACTGCTCGCCGGGAGAGATGTTCTCGCCGAGCTCCACGGTTTTTTTGCCGACGATTCCGCTGGCGGGCGCGACGATGGTGCAGTAGCTGAGATTCAGCTTGGCCTGATCGAGCAGAGCTTTCCTCTGCGCGACTTGCGCCACGGCGGATTTGGCGCGCGCTTGGCTGACCGCTACCTGTTTGGGCGCGGTCATGGCGGATTCGATAGAGGCGTCCGCTTGCGGGATGCGCTGATTGGCTTGGTCGATGGCGCTCTGCGCCACGGCTATGTTCTGTTCGGCTTCGCGGACGGCGGCGCGGCGCGAGTCAAGCGTGGCCTGGGCGCTGGAGGCTTGCGCCACGGCGGTATCGTACTGCTGGCGGGGGATCTCATTTTTGTCCACCAACAGTTTGTAGCGCGCGACGTCGTCGCTGGTTTTTTTGACATTCGCTTCCGCGTCACGGACCAGGGCTTGGGCGGATTCGAGGCGGTCGTGCGCGGCGCCCAATTGACGCTGGGCTCCCACCACGAACGCCGCGGCATCGGCGCGGGTGGAGGTCGCGGTCTTTAACTGACTGGCCGTGTTGGCAATGGTGATCGGTATGTCGATGCGCGAACTTTCCAGCGCCGCTTCGGCATCGCGCAGGTCCGCTTCGGCTTTGGCGACGGCGACTTCATAATCGCGCGGGTCGATGCGGACCAGCACGTCTCCCGCTTTCACCACCTGCGCGTCCTCAGCCAGGATTTCGATTACATTCCCGTTGATGCGTCCACTCACGGCGTGGATGTGGCCGTCGATCTGCGCGTCGTCGGTGCTTTCGTAGGTATTTAGATAGCGCCAGATGTAGTAGCCGGCGGTGGCGAGCACCACGAGGACCAACAGCAACACGAGAAGGCGACCAATGCGGCGTTTTGGGGGGGGAGCGTTTCTATCCTGCAACTGTTCGGCTCCACCCAAGGCGCGCGCCAGAGCGACCTTCGCCAGGTTATGGGCAAAGAGCGCGGAGATCAGACTATCATTGGCGCTCGCGACCGATTCCTGCGCCTGTATGACTTCGATGTTGTCGGTCACGCCGGCGGCGAATCGGTCACGCGCCTGGGTGAGCGTTTGATTGGCGAGGTCCAGGTTGTCCTGCGCCACTGCCACCTGGTCGGCCGCGGTGCGGATATCGAGGAAGGCGGCGCGGACCTGATAATCGATCTGGCCCGAGAGATCGGCTAGTTCGTCCTGGCGTTGCTTCAAGGCGGCCTTGGCGCGGATCACGTCCCCGCTGATGCGCCCGCCGTTAAACAGGTTGATCTTCGCTGACGCGACAAAGCTAAACGTGCCATGCGAGTCATTAAGCGCGGGGCCCACGTCGCCGTAATCGGCGGTGACGCCGGCGGTAGGATAGCGCTGGCCGCGCGCGGACTGGACGTCATTTTCGGCGGCGCGTACTCGTGCCTGGCCGCTTTGATAATCCGTGCGCTGCGCGAGAGCCGCGAGTAGGGCTTGCTCCTGGGTCATCGCCGTCAGCGGCGCGAACGGCGCGGTTTCCGACAGATTGAAATCCTGCCCGTTGGGCAGCCCGATCACGCGACCGAGCGTGAGTTTGTCTTTATCGAACTGATTTTTCTGAGCGAGCAGGCGCTGTTGCTGCTGCTTCAATTCCACCTGGGAACGCAGGACATCGATGCCGGCAGCGGTTCCGGCTCGTTGCTGATCCGCGGTGCGGTCATAGAGCGCCTGCGCGGTTTCGACTTGCGAGCGAATCGCCTCCATGCGTGAGGCGTCGGCGATGATTTGCAGATAAGCGCTGGCCGTGGCTTCGACTACCAGGTCGCGCGCGTCCATCACGGAAAGCTGAGCGGCACGACGGGTCTCTTCGGCCGAGCGATAGTTCTTGCGCGCGCTATAGTCGAAGGCGTTCCAGGTGGCGTAGGCGCGAACGTCGGTGTAATGGAACGGGCCGATGATGGTGGGAATGGAGGCGCCGGGGAAGTTGAAATTGAATCCTACGGTCTTCAGGCTACTCTGCTCCACGGTCTCGCCGACACGGGCGTCGAGTTGCGGCAACAACGCGCTGAGTGCTTGGAGCCGCTGGCCGCGCGCGCTCTCACTGGCTGAATCGCTAACCAGCAGCCCCAGATTGGTTTTCAGACCGCGGTCGATCGCGTCGTGAAAGGTGAGAGCCAGGGGTGTAGAGGATGCGGTCCCGGTGGGTACGCTGCCCTGGAATTGGCTGGTCTGGCTGCTTACCGTCGAGGCGGTGAGAAGTCCCAAAACTAGGAATGCTTGTGTAAGACGCATGCGGGTTTTTTTCCTCATCTCTGGTTGTTTCGGCCAGGTCGAGATACCCTCGTGGTCGCGGCGGACCGAATCCAAAGGTATAACATCTTCGAAACCTATCGCGAGGGGGGAGCGAGGCGCAGTTGACGCCACGGGGCGGCATAGAGTGAATTTTCCTCTTGACGTGACTAATAAGTTACGTTACACTTTAATCACGTAAGGAGAAAGCCTCATGAAAATCGATGAAATGACTCTTGATGTCGCCCAGCAGATCGAACTCAAAGCCGATATTGGCGACGTCTTTAAATCCGTCCTGCACCGCTTCGGCGAGGGCAGCACCAATCCGAACGGCGAATCCATGAACATGACTCTGGAGCAATGGCCCGGCGGCCGCTGGTTTCGTGACCGCGGCAACGGCATCGGCCATCTGTGGGGCCACGTACAAGTCATCAAACCGCCCGTGCTGCTGGAACTGAGCGGCCCCATGTTCATGTCCTATCCCGCGCTCAACCATGTGGAAATCAAACTGGATCAAGTCGCGGGCGGGACGAAGGTCACGCTGCGCCACCGCTCGATTGGCTTGCTGGAAGAAACGCACCGCCAGAACATCGGTAGGGGCTGGAAACATTATCTCGACAGCATCAGCAAGGATGTCTCCTAGGCTTCGGCCTATGCTGGGAAACGATGGCTAACGACCTCGACCCGGTCTGGAAAGCGCTCGCCGATCCTACGCGGCGGGCGATTCTCGACCTGCTGCATGGAGGTCCGCGGAAGACCACGGAGATTGTCGAGGCCTTTCCACATATGACGCGTTTTGGCGTGATGAAGCACATTGATGTACTGCGCGACGCCGGTTTAATCCTCACCCGCGAAGAAGGAAGGCAGCGGGTAAACTCACTGAACGCGGTCCCCATCCGCCAGATTTACGAGCGCTGGGTAAGCCGCTATCAGGAATTCTGGGCGGACAGTTTGCTCCGCCTCAATGACGACCTTCAGACAGGCGGCGCTTCCGAGCGCAACCCGTTCGAACGACCCGAAGACAAGTAAACCGCGGATTCTTCCGCGGCCTAAATCACAATCATGAGACACGACAGGAGACACAACAGGAGAAGTGTATGTATACAAAAGACGCAATTCGTTACTCGCTGAATCTGGCTGACCAGGCGATGATGAGATCGCTGGCAACCATCGAAGATGCCTCACTGACATTCCCGACTGAGAAGGGCGGATGCCATCCTCTGTGGGTTGTGGGCCACTTAGCTTTCGTCGAGGGACTCACGCACGAGATGCTGGGCGGCGGCGGCAATCCAGTGGCGCACTGGGCCACGATTTTCGGGCCGGACACGGTTCCCACGGCGGACGCGGCGCAGTATCCGGCGTTCGCGAAAGTTCGCGACAAGTATGTGGAACTGAGGAAAGGCAATCTGCAGCTTCTCGAAGCGATGTCCGAGGCGGATCTGGACAAGCCCACGCCTTCGCAGCCGAAAGGCCTCGAAGAGCACTTCGCGACATTTGGGAAGGCGCTGTTGACGATTGCGATGCATCAGATGGCGCATCGTGGGCACATCACAGACGCGATTCGGGCGGCGGGGCGGGCTACACCTGTTTTGGCGGAGGCGGGCGCTTAGCACGTTGATGGGCGATAGCTCGGGGCGAATCCGGGCCGCGTATCTTCCGCGGCCCGGCGCCCCGATAGCGAACAAAATGAAACGTTCAGAAAGGAAACTATCTCGCATGAAACGGATTATCGTGGTCGTTGTCCTAACGATTCTTTGTGATGCTGGTGCCCAAGCCGCTGGGACAGCTCTCGAGCAAATGCCGGACAAACTCGAAACTCAGTTCGCACTGAGTGCATTGCCTCCAGCAATGCGGGAGCAAGCAACCGTTTATCTTCTTGATCCCAAGAAGGGCTATCGACTTTCCCGGCAAGGAACAAGCGGTGTGACTTGTCTGGTAGAGCGCACCGCCTGGGAACAGGCCGACTTTCGTAGCGACATCTATGTTCCTCTCTGCTATGACGCCGAGGGCTCAAAGACCTTCTTACAAGTCATTATGGACGCGGCCACTCTTCGCATTCAGGGAATGGGCGCGATCGCTTTGAAAGCGGAAATCGAAAATCGCTACAAGAACAAGACCTATAAAATTCCAAAACAAGCAGGTTTATCGTATATGGTCGCGCCGGTCATGCGCACGTGGATGCTTCCTGACTGGAACGTCCATACCATGCCCATGCCGCACCTGATGTTTTACGCTGCGAATCTCACGAACGAGGACATTGGGGCAGCTCCAAATTCATTTTCTTATCCCTTCGTTTTTAAGGAGGGTGTCGTTGAGCAGAGTTATATGATCCAACTGCTTGGAGAGGCAGAAAAAGCCAAGATCTTGGCTGACGAGAAGAGTCTTCTGGAGGATCTCTGCGCCTATCGCGATTTTCTTTGCCTTGCGAGCAAGAAGCACTGATCTGCTCCTGGCGACGACCTCCCGGATGGCGTAGAGCCCGTCGCGATCCTGGGGCTCGGTGAATGAGGTGATTGGTGGACCTGAAGGGATTCGAACCCTTGACCTCTTCCATGCCATGGAAGCGCGCTCCCAACTGCGCCACAGGCCCACGAGACAAGGTCTAGCGTCAATATTAGCACACCAGGCATTTCTGCTACGATTTGGACTATGCGAAATTTAGCAATTTTCCTGTTGTCGGGTGCGGTCTTCGGGCAGACGAACGCGCCGGCGCCGGTGGCGGGCATGCAGAATTTCATTCATAGCGTGGCGAACCTCGAAAAATCGGTCGCCTTCTATCGCGAGGTTTTTGGATTGGAGATGAATGGGGAGCTGCGCCCCCCTAACGCCAACCCTACAGTGTTGGGTCTGGTGAATGCGGGGGGCGCTAAGTTCCGCGCCGCTACCTTCAAGATTCCCGGCGCGGGGTTCGGACTGGAGCTGACCGAGTTCACAGGCATTGACCGCAAGCCCGCGCAGCCGAATCACTGGGACCCGGGCGCGGCGGACTTGGCGCTACGCGTGCGTGATGTGGATGCGGCTTTCGCTGCGCTCAAGAAGGCCGGGGCTCCGATCATCAGCCTCCCGGGGGCGCCGGTGAAGATTGGTCCGCCGGCGGGCAAGATTCGCTCGGTGTTCACGCGCGATCCGGATGGCTACATCCTGGAAGTGATTCAGGCCGACCCGATCGCGACGGATGCGCCGGCGGGGATGGTGATTACGGCGACTATGGGTCTGACGGTTGGCGATACCGAAAAAACCTTGGCGTTTTATCGCGACATCCTGGGGATGGACATCAAGGCCGGCGCGGCATTCGGCGGCAATAAGGCGATTCTAGACATGGTGGGTGCAAGCAGCGGGCAGGTGAAGCAGAGCGCGGGCACGGTGCCGGGCAGCACGGCGCGTATCGAGTTTTACGAATTTAAAGACATCAGCCGCACGCCTTTCCGGCTGCGAATTCCAGACCCGGGGTCGCCGGCGCTGTCGCTGCGCGTGAGTGATGTGGATGGTTTGTTGAAGCGCGTCAAGGCTGCGGGGATGAAGGTGATTACAAGCGGTAGCGAGCCGGTGAATTTGGGGATGTCGCGGAATGTGTTTGTGGAGGACCCGAACGGCGTCGCCGTTGAATTAATCCAACGAGCGAACTAGTGTGCGGGCGGCGGGGTGGGACGGGCGCGTCCCGTGGCGGTCCCTAATTCGCGAAGCTGCGCTTGGGCGTTGCGGGCCAGGCTGTGGGTGGGGAAGCGCGCGAGGAAATCTTTGAACTCGGTCGCGGCTTCGGCGCGGCGGCCGCCGTGCAGCAGAGCATCGGCTTTGCCGTAGAGGGCGTCGGGGGTCTTGGGGTTGTCGGGGTAGCGCTCGAGTACGGCGTCGAAGGCTTGTACGGCATCGTCATACATCTTGGCGCGATTGTAGAGCTGGCCGACGTAATACTGCGCCGACGCGGCGTTTTCGGCGGATGGGAAGTATTTCAAATAGTCATTGAACTCCATCATGGCGAGCTCATCCTTGCCGCTCGAATAATCGCGGAAGGCGTTCAGCCACAGGCTTTCGGCGGAGACACCGGGGGGCGGCGCTACACCCAGAGCAGCGGCCGGTGGCGCACCGCTCGCACTGGGTGGAGGCGCGGCTTGGGGCTGGCTCAGCGTGCGCACGGCGCTTGAAATATCCGATAGCTTGTTGTCCAGATTCGCGAGCCGGCTGGACAGCGCGGCCAGGTTCTCACGCACGCCACGCATTTCGTCGGCGGACTGATCCACTTTCGTTCCCAGGACAGCGATGGGACCGGCCACTTTGGTCTGCTGGTCATTGAGACGATCGGTGAGCGTGCGCTGTAGCGCGGTCATCGAGGCGGAGGCTTGATTCGACTGGTCGAGCGCCTGCTTGATCAAGCTTTCGAGCGCCGCCATTTTTTGATCCTGCGAGGTTTGCAGTTGTTTGATCTGATCCTGGAGCTGCGCCACGTCGCGCTGGATGGAAAGAATGTCCTCGCGTTTTTGCGCGAGCAGGCTAGGGGCCGACACCAATGTCAGCCAGCAGCCCATCGCAGCCAGTCGGGAAAACTTCATGCACGAACTCCTTTTGAAAAGGGGACGACCGGCGGCCGTCCCCCGTTTCACTTACTGCGCGGGCGCCAGATGCGCGCGCCGATTGCGCTGATAACACGCCTCGGTGGCATCGGTGCACACCGGGCGGTCCTTGCCGTAGCTGATGGTGCGGATCTTATCGGCGGGCACGCCTAACTGCACCAGGAAGTCCTTGGCAGCGGTGGCGCGGCGGTCGCCTAGACCCAGGTTGTATTCGGCCGAGCCGCGTTCATCGCAGTGCCCCTCCAGCACAACGGAAAACGTCGGGTCAGCGGCGAAGATGCGCTTCAAGGCATCCGCGTCGGTGGTCAACACCGTGCGGGCGTCATCCCGAATGTCGCTCTTGTCGTAATCGAAGAGCGCGTCTCCGGCCGAAGCGATCTCACGGTTGAACATGTCGGTACCGGAGACCTTCGGCGCGGGCGGAGGCGGAGGCGGCGGCGCGGGCGGAGCGGTCACTTCGACCGTCACCGAGCGCGTATCGTTGCCCCCGGCGGACGTCGCGGTCAAGGTATAAGTGGTGGTGTTGGTGGGAAACACCTGGCGCGTGCCGTCGGCGGCCACGGAGCCGATGCCATTGTCGATCGCAATATCCGTAGCATTCGCCACCGACCAGGTCAAAGTGGCGGACTGGCCGCGCTGAATGGCACGCGGTTCCGCGCCAAAATTGGTGATGCGCGCCGCGCGCGCCGCCGGCGGCGGTGGTGGCGGAACCTCAGCTTTCGGCGGCAGTGCTGGCGCTGGCGCCGGTACCTTCTTCGAGCACGCGGTCACCGTCATCATCAACACCACGGCGAACACCGCTGCACTCAGTGTTCTCTGATTCATTTGCATTGCTTTGACGTGCCTCCTTGACTAATTTGCGACGGACTAGTTCGTAAACGGAGTTCTCGTAAAAACATCTGAAAATTAGTTTACTCCGTTT
>Ga0105245_10003116_pt1 | contig 14827 bp, 12 predicted proteins | sample KBSM54metaG_FD_81523 | JGI IMG/M metagenome (GOLD analysis project Ga0105245, IMG submission 81523) | Miscanthus rhizosphere microbial communities from Kellogg Biological Station, Michigan, USA - KBS M5-4 metaG | ecosystem: Host-associated > Plants > Roots > Rhizosphere > Soil | place... | reverse complement strand
TCGGGTGTCATTACCGAGAAACAGGCTCAGGAGATCATCGACGACTTTGTCATCAAGCTGCGTATTGTCCGCTTTCTACGCACTCCGGAGTATGATGACCTGTTCGCGGGAGATCCTACCTGGGTCACCGAATCGATCGCCGGCATGGGAGACGACGGCCGGTCGCTGGTGACAAAGACCAGCTTCCGTTTTCTCCAAACGCTCTACAATCTCGGTCCCGCACCGGAACCAAATCTGACCATCTGGTATTCGCCGCGCTTGCCCGATGGCTTCCGGCGATTCGCAATCAAAGTTGCCATAGACACCAGCTCTCTCCAGTTTGAGAGTGACGAAATCATGCGCCGTACCTGGGGTGACGACGGCGCCATCGCCTGCTGTGTTTCGCCCATGCTCGTCGGCAAACAGATGCAATTTTTCGGAGCTCGGGCGAACGCCGCCAAGTGTCTTCTCTATGCCATTAATGGAGGCCGCGATGAGATCAGTGGCGAGCAGATAGGCCCGGTCTCCGAAGCCGTGAAAGGCGACTACCTCGACTTTGACGATGTCATCGCCAGGCTCGAAACGATGATGGACTGGCTCGCCGGCGTCTATGTCAACGCCATGAACATCATTCATTACATGCACGACAAATATTCGTATGAGCGTATAGAAATGGCACTCCATGACTATGCTCCGCTGCGGACCATGGCCTTCGGCATGGCTGGCATGTCAGTTGTTGCAGACAGCCTCTCCGCAATCAAATATGCCAAGGTCCGTGTCGTCCGCGACGAGACCGGGCTAGTGATTGACTATAAGACCGAAGGCGAATTCCCGCTGTTCGGCAACAATGACAATCGCGTGGACCAGCTCGCCGTTTGGCTCGTCAGTGCGTTCATGAAGAAGCTGAGAAAGCATCCCACTTATCGGAATGCCGTCCACACACAGTCGATTCTCACAATCACTTCGAATGTCGTCTACGGCAAAGCGACCGGCAATACCCCGGATGGCCGCAGGCGCGGACAACCGTTTGCGCCAGGGGCGAATCCGATGCATGGGCGGGACAGCCACGGTCTGCACGCGGCGGCTGCATCGGTTGCCAAGATCCCCTATCGCGACGCCGCCGACGGGATCTCGCTCACGGCAACCATGGTGCCGGGAAGTCTGGGGCGAGTGCCCGAGGACCGAATCACAAATCTCACCTCGATGCTCGATGCATTCTTCAGCAGCACCGGGTATCACATGAATGTAAATGTGCTGAATCGCGAGACGCTGCGCGACGCAATGGATCACCCGGAGAAATACCCGCACTTGACGATCCGGGTCTCAGGCTATGCGGTCAATTTTGTGCGCCTTACGCGCGAGCAGCAACTGGATGTGATCAACCGGACCTTTTACGGAGACGCCAACCATGCCTAGCATGCCTGAACTCAAACAGAATTCCTTGGAGGCCAAGAGCCCGTTTGAGCTCCGCGTCGACCTCGGCAAGAGCGTTCCCGAATCAGACGTTCGATCCGCCCTTGCCTCCGGCGATATGGGATTCCTTCATTCGTACACTACCGGCTCCGCCGTGGACGGCCCCGGTGTTCGAGTTGTCGCGTGGACGGCCGGGTGCATGTGGCACTGCCAATACTGTCACAACCCGGACACCTGGAGTATGAGAAACGGCACACCGGTCACCATTGCCAAGGCAACCGAAGAGTTGCGCAAGTACCGTCAAGGGCTGAAAGTCATGGGTGGCGGTCTCACCCTTAGTGGAGGGGAGCCGCTGATGCAATATCGCTTCGCGATGAAGCTCTTCACCGCAGCCCGGGAAATGGGGGTCCACACCGCCATGGAGACAAACGGCTATTTCGGCTCCAAGCTTACCAACCGGGAGTTGGAGTCAATCGACTTGGTGCTGCTCGGAATCAAGAGCTGGGATCCGGAACGCCACCGCCGTCTCACGGGCATGGATGTCGGCCCGACTCTGGAGTTCGCGCGGCGCCTGGCTGCTCATAGACGGCCAATCTGGATTCGTTTCGTCCTCGTGCCCGGGCTCACCGATGACCCGGAAGACATTTCTAAGATTGCCGGGTTCGCTGCCGGCCTCGGCAATGTCGAGCGGGTCGACGTTCTTCCTTTTCACCAGATGGGCCGCTACAAGTGGAAGAATCTGCGCATCGAGTACAAGCTTGAAGACGTTGAACCTCCGTCGCACGAAGCAGTGCAGCGCGCCTGCGCACCGTTTAGGCAATTCGGACTGAAGGTATATTGACGCGTCGCCCGCGGAAGCGCATTGACTAGCGAAAATTCTCGATCAGCATCAGATTCGTACCGCTGACATCGAGTTGAGCAAATAGCAGTTCGCTCTCGTCGGGAGACACCGCCAGCCCTAGATCAACCGGTTTCTCAATTTTTACGATCTGGGACGTCACTCCAGTCCGGAAATCGAGCAACTGAACTGACGAAGATCCGTTCGCGCTTCGGGGCGGCGTATAATAAAGCCCCTTTTTTGTAAGCGCGAAATTGTAACGCCAGATCGCCTTTACAATCTGGACCTCCGAACCGCCCTCGACGGGCATCCTCCATATGCCATCCGATCCGTTGTTCTTGGTGTAGTAAATGGTTTTCGCGTCGGGAGATTCCAGCGCAGCGGTTCCGCCGTTCTGCGTTAGTTGAACCGGTTGACCGCCTCCGGATGGCATCTTCCAGATTTCGAATCGCCCACTGCGCGTCGAGCCGAAATAGATCCACCGGCCGTCGTGGGACCAGCTCGCAATGATGTCAATCCCCGTCCCGAAAGTCATTTGTCGAAGCTTGCCGCCTTCAGCATTAACGGTATAAATATGGAATCCTTTTGTGTTCGAATCGAATGAAATTCGGTGTCCATCGGGCGACCAGCGTGGAGTCCCCTGGCTAGATCCCGCCATGGATGTGAGTTGTAAGCAACCGGAGCCATCCAGGTTACACGTCCAGATCTGCACCGTGCCTCCGCGATCCGAGTGAAACGCCACTTTCTTGCCATCGGGAGAGTACTGCGGAAAAACTTCCTGTCCTGATGAAGGGAAGCGTTTTTCCAAACCATTCTTGCGCCCATCAAGCGACGCGGCCCAGAGGTTTGTGTCCTGAAAAAAATGTTCGTAAACTAGCCGATGTCCGCGAACCGCAACTGCAGGTGAGTCGACTCCGTGTCCGGCCTCGCTCAACGGAATTCGCTGGCTTCCACCGGATGCCGGAACGCGGTACAAGCTCTGCGAGGTATGAGTCGCGCCGGACGCGAATATGATTTCGCTGCCGTCGGCCGCCCACGCCAGGCCCGAGCTGGGCTCTCCAGCCGGAAGTTCTCGAGGTTCCCCCCGCAGTTGATGATCCGCGGTGAGTGACACCGTGAACAGATGTCTTGCCGATCCGTTGAATCTTGAGAACGCCAAAGTGCTGCCGTCCGGAGATAGGGCTGGGCTCAGGTCGGCTTCCTGTGGAGGCGGATTGGTGAGAGCTCTGACATCGCCGGTGTCCACTGAGACCAGAAGTAAGCGATTGTTGTTAGCTTCGCCAACAGCGGCTGATACGATCAGCGATTTTGAATCGGAAGTCCAGCAGAGCGAAGCGAGCGTGCGAATGCGAACCTGACTGTAAAATTCAGCGACCTTCCGGTTGGGGCCACCCAGCGGCGGGACCAGCATGACCGCCACCCGATCACCTGAAATCTCACGCAGAAACGCAATATTACGCCCATCGGGAGACCATTGCGGAAGAAAATCGCGCGCAAGGTCGGTGGTTAAGCGGAGGGGCGTGCCGGTGCCAATCAGCTTCACATAAATGTCGTAGTTGTCTTGGTTGTCGCCGTTCCACGAGAACGCGACCTGATTACCATCCGGAGAAAAGCTGGGGGCAATCTGTTCGCCTGGATAACTGGTAAGCGGCGCTGGTGCAAGCATTTTTTCCGCGGTGCCACGTCCAACTTTCCCGATGATGAAATATCCAGCCATACCACCGGCCGCTAATAGCGCGAACGCGGCTGCCCATCGCCACCAGTTGCGGATCGCCGACCTGGGGGCGTCAGGAGATGGAAGGTCGCCCGACTGGGACTCTTCCTTCAGTTCTTCCAATGCCACCCTTACATCCGCAGCGTGCTGGAAGCGCTTGTCAGGATCCTTGCGTAAGCACCGGGAAATGATTCGTGAAAGCTCCTGCGGAAGGCCGGTAGTGAGCTGACTGATCGGCTTGGGTTCGTCCCGCAGGACAGCCGAAAGTGTGGCCATCTGTGAAGCCCCGTGAAAGGCGTGTTGGCCGGTAGCCATTTCGTACAACATTGCGCCCAGCGAGAATATATCGGAGCGGCAATCCGTGGGCCTGGCTTCCGCTTGCTCTGGGGACATGTATGCCGCGGTGCCCATAATCGTGCCCTTGTCCGTGAGCGCCATGCTACGAGTGGCAGAGTCTTCCGGGGCGCCATGTTCAACGAGCTTCGCAAGTCCGAAGTCTAAGACTTTCACGAGCCCCTCCGGAGTGACCATCACATTGGCGGGCTTCAGGTCACGGTGGACGATTCCCGCGGCGTGGGCTTTCGAGAGAGCGTCGGCGATCTGAGCTCCGTAACGCAGGATTTCACCAAGGGCGAGCCCATTGCGTGGAATCAACTGGTCGAAGGGCTTCCCCGGAATCATCTCCATCGCGAGATAGTCGACTCCGTCGTCATTGCCGATGTCGTAGATTGTGACGATGCTGGGATGGTTCAACGCCGAGGCCGCGCGGGCTTCCTGAACGAAGCGGCGTTTACGCTCGGGGTCCTGCAACGTCGCTGTAGCCAAAACCTTCAGTGCGACGAACCGATCCAAGCGTCCATCCCGCGCTTTATACACCTCCCCCATGCCGCCCGCGCCTAGCTGACTGAGGACTTCGTAAGGGCCAATTTTTGCGCCTGCCGCGAACCTCATGATTGGGACGACCTTCTCGCAAAATCGTGTGGGAAGCGGCTTTTTCGGAGCTTAAGATTGATCGGGCGGTTGAGCATGGAACTTCGGCGGCCGGAACCGAGGATGTTGGACAACACCCGCGAGCGGCACACGGGGCACTAGTGTGAAGATGTCAGTCGGTAACAGGCGACTCAAGATATTCATTCTCGCCTGGCCATTTCCTTAAGAAACAGGTAAGGCACTCCGGCAAAAGATAATGGGCCGCACCTCATCGAGACATCATCTCTCTGTCAGCCATACAGAATTCGATGGGTACCGCTTGAATGCGAATAGCAGGTTACTTGCTAATACTGGTCGGCCTAGTCCCGGTTTATGCGGGATCGACCAAGAGCGTATCGAGTTGGTTTGCACCGGAAGCAAAGGGCATCAAACTCCACAAGGTTCTGGCGATCGTGGCCACTCGCAGCGTAGGAACACGGCGGGCCGCCGAAGATGAGATGGTGAGTATCCTGAACGAGCGAGGCAAAACTGCTCAGGCATCCTATGAGCTGCTTTCCGAGATCGAACTTGAAAATCCCACCTCCGCTAAGGCGAAGCTTGTTTCCAGCGGTGCGGACAGCGTGGTCATGCTTCGTCTGCACACGTTCAATAGTTCCACCAAGGATCAACCTTCGGTCTATTCCAGCAACACCCCCAAGCCAAACGGTAACCGGATTGATTCTATATCCTCGGAGTTCACCTTCTTCGCTCCACACCCGAGCCCCGGCGAGCTTAGCTATACCGAATTGGTCGTACAGATTGAGACATTAGTCTACTCGCTCAGCGAAGATAAACTGTTATGGCGCGGCGTGAGCCGGACTAAGAATCCCCTCGGCGCGAGAGTAGTTGTGCGGGAAATCACCGAGCAAGCAATCAAAACCATGAAGAAGCAGAGGCTGATCGAGAAATAAGCCGACGAGCATCTACGGCCTTCCGATGGAAGTCCAAATGCCGCACCGTTCGTCACAAATGAGGATGGGGCTTCGCGGCCCGCCAGGCAGTTACTTTGCGAGTTGTTCTAGCTTAGCTCCAGCCGGCTCATTGAGAATGATTTTTTCGGCGGCCACGGCGACGAAGTTTGCAGGAGTCACAGCTCTCCTGGAAACGGGATGAGATGGGAACGCCAGAGTGCTATCGAATATTTTTGCCCGCCCAGTAATACCCATTGCGCGCCCGAATCTTTACATTCGAATTGAGCACATCCACTACAATTTTGTGGTAGCCGGCTTCCTCCTGATTTGTTGGGCGATAGGTGAGCAGGTATTGGCTATGCAGTTCCTCGCCCAGTTGGAAAACAGCGCGCCCCAGATCTTTTTGTGTCGTAAAGCCGTATTGCCGGCCGCCAGTGTAGGCCGTATAGACCTCCAGCGGGTTCGCAACGAAAAGCCCCTTCCCGGTATCGTAGATGTCCTCGATCAAAGGCGCCCAGTTGCCCACGGCTTGTTGCGACCGGATGGTCGGCGTCTCCACATTTCCTGCTCCCAAATAGAAGGCTCCCGGCGGGCGGTTGTCCAGCACGCTACGGCTCATAGGAGGTGGCACCTTGGCTTGCGCGACGATCCGAGAGATGTTGATCGAATAGATTACAACGTTAGCCAACTCGGCCGCAGTCAGCACCTCACGGGGCCTAAGTTCGCTGCTATTGTCTCGCGGTTCGCTGATCAGCAGTAGCACCTTGCGCCGGCCGTTCGGCCGTCTACGCAAAAGGCTGATGGCTTCGTCGGTAGCGTCGTTCAGGCGGCTGGCTGCATTGCCCGCCTTGAGCTTTCGCAGTGCCACTGAAAGCTTATCGGGATCCGAGGTGAAATTTGTTAAGGTCACGATACGAGAATCGAATTGGAGGACCGCCGCCTCGCCGTCTTCGCCCAGAATCTGCGCGTGAATGGCCGATCCAAGTTTCAGGACCGCTGGCAGCATCTTTTCCACCTCTGAGCTGGCCTGCACCACGATCGCCATCGAAATCGGATGGAGGGCAATGTCCTCAGTAATCTGCTGGAAGTTATTGTTGTCCCGCAGACGAAAGTCCTTCGGCGTTAGGTTGTTGACGATATTGCCATTTTTGTTCGTCACAGTGACCGGCGCTACGACGACCCTGGTCTGGATGGTAAACGTGGCCTTGTCTTCTTCCGCTGGAAGCTGGGCCCAAATTGGCGCCGCAAGTAATGCCATCACGACCGCTATTGCCCGCATGATTCTACCTTCACAATGAACCTCTCTCCGTGGCGCTTCGCGGTTCCTACCGCAGCCGCTCCAAAACGATTGTGGTCTCATACTTCATGCCTTCTGGGGTTGTCCCGTCTCGAACAACCGTCATTGTCTTGCCGTCAGCAGATACGACACGCAGGTCGGAATAGACCTTTTTGCCTTTCCTAGCACCAATGGCCATGATGGTGTTCGGATCGACCCGCTTCAGGCTGATCGTGTCCACGGCCGATTCACTTCTCAAGTGGCTCGACGAGGCCACATTGCACGGAGTTCCATCGAACTGACAACTAAAGGTAAAAGACGAGGCAATCCCCTCCCCGTCGGCGCCTGAAGCAGTTGATTTCAAACCGGTACCCGACGATTCAATAAGCATCGTGGCGAAAAAAAAGCCCGGCGCGCCCGGCGGGAACTTGGACCTGTGAGTGTTCAGTTTCCAGGTGCCCACGAAGGGATCGGTGGCAGCAAATAGAGATAGCACCAAGGCGCACAGAAGGATCGGTCTTGCCGTTTTCATTGGGTTCATTGAATTCGAGATGCAGAGGAGCTACGTTCAGACTCACTAAGTTTTAGGGCCTTGACCTGCTTGGGCAAAACTCCAAACGGAGAGGTTCACTTGTTTCCAAACGTCCAACTCAACCCAGTACTGGATCCGTAGTCGCTGCCTTGGAAGTGCGGTGGCGGGCGGGTGTCCCAATTCCCATAGAATGAAAAGTTCCAGTCGATTTTGCCGAACAGCTTAAGGTAGTAAGCCAGATTGGTTCTATAGAACAGACGTCCTGGATCTGTCAGGGCGGGGACCACATTGGCGTCGACATTAAGTCGTGACTTCTTGAAGCTGAAGGCCTCCAGATTCATTGAAACCAGTCCGACCGCGACATCTTGGGCCGGTTGGGTCGCAACGGACCTTAGATAAGCCGTTCTCTGCCATCCCAAGCCTCCGAGAACTGTTAAACGGACGCGATTTGTGTTCTTTAGGTAACGGCCGACACCCATTGCCAGATTCGTTTGGGCCTGAATTCCTTGTACCGAGCTCTGCAGAAAAGCGCCACTCCCACCGTAGAAATAATTCTTCCAAGGCAACAGGCGGTACGCGGTCAAATCTATCTGGTTGCGCGTAGCTGTTTCAGCGCCCGTGCTGGAAGAAAGGTTCGAGTTGTAGCTCAGTTTCGATCCCCAGCGGGTTTGTTGATAAGTAAGTTCCGAACCAACGTTGTATTGGGTGGTACTGTTGCCTTTGGAATAGAGCGCTCCTATCGTCAGGCTTCCACTGAAGCGGCGAAGAAAACTCTCAGAGGTCTGCGTCAAGCGCACGACATTGGACTTATCAACCATGAGAGATTCTTTGGTGTCATAAGACTGGATCTCTATCTTCACGGGGATTCCACTCAAGGTCTCCGGAGTGATCACCTTTCCCGAGTACATAGAGCCATCCTGAAGCTGTACGAGGAACAGGGCGGTGCTTTCCAAGCGGGCCACTTTTAGCCAGTCGATGGCAACAGTGCCATCCACGTAGTCGAAATCTGCCTTGAGTACTCCGCCCTCGATCTGTTTCACTTCACAAGTGAAACGATCTCCATTCTTCATCACAATCACATCGGTTTTATCCCGGGAGAATACTGGATACGCAAGAGAAACGACGACGGCTAGCAAGATACCGTTCATCCTCATGGCGGGTGACTCGCATGCCTCGAATCTAAAAGAACCTGCCTAAACTGAAATACACCCGATGATGTCCGCTATCCCCCACACTGCCCCCGACAAACAGGGGACCCAAGAGAGTCTCAGCCACCAGGCCAAGACTGCCGTCATTCGGAAGCTTGGACGACGCCGGAGCATGGAATGCCTGCCCCACTTCATAAGCCGAGGTGAAGTACGTCTTACGCCCAATCAGAGGAGGCAGACTGAACAACTCGTAAAGGTAACCCACGCGGCCGAGCCAATACTGGTTCGTCCGCAGCTCGTTTGTTCCGTAGGCGTTCAATTGCCCCGCTCCGCCCAAGAAGAATTGTGGGATGCCCGTCTCGTTGTGACCGAAAGTGGTGCCACCGTACGCTTGCAGATACGCGGAGCTCCGCTTGCTGACTGGGCGAATCACTCCGAAATATGCATCGGACAAGGGAAACCCGTTACTGGAGCCAGGCGCGGCATCGATCCAGGCGGCGCGAAAGCGCGCGATTTGACCAGTGCGAGGCACGAGAGGGCTATCAAGCTGGTCTAAGCTGTATCGAATCGAAGAGATGCCACTTCGGCCGCTAGGCTCGGGCAGCACGGGCGAACCAATATGTAGCGAGGTGTTGATATATCCAACGTCATACCCGAGACGAAACTCACTGAAGCGATTGATTGCGTATCCCCCGTCAAGCCCGCCACTGTATCGGTGGATCCTGTATTGTGCCAACTGCGTAGAGTGATTGTACAAATCGAACGGAACACCTGAAGCGAGCGCGCGAGGGGCCACGAACCATTTGCTGACTGCAGTAAGAGGACGGTAGTATTCGCTGGACAGCCCCCAGGTGGAACCTAGGGCAAGATCTGTCCGCCATTCGGACCGGAATCCACCTACGTCTAAGGCAGTAATGCGCGTGTTTGTTGTCCATCGGACATTGCCAAGGTCCGACCCGTCGACCAGGAAGCCAATATTCACGAGCGGAGGCGCATAATCCTTCTCGTCGGCTCGAATCTCGAGACCCGGGCGCCCATCGAGTCTGATCATGTTGTATGAAAAACGCGTGAAACGGCCGGCTCCAGAGATCACGTCGATATTTTTTTCAAGCTGGGCAAGGTCCAGCGGCATTCCGGCGTGATTCGCAAGTTCCTTCTCGATCGCCTTAGAAAGGCGCGGACTAGTACCGCTGACTTCTACAAAAGCCGGAACGGGCACCGAACGTACCCGGCGGGATTCGCGGAATTCTATGTGTTGTTGCCACGCCGCCTCGTCTAGGGCCAACTTGGCGAGCAGCTGCGCCTTCTTCCCCGCGCCTTCAAATCCCCTCTCTATAATCTCCTTGGAGGCACTGTAGTTAGTGCTGGTATAACCGATGAGATCGACGGATACAACAAAGTCCGCAGTTTCGAGACTGTGCAGTTGGTTCGCTTCGATCATCACGCTGACGGAACGGCCCATGACCGAAACCAGCGATTGATGACCATCAGACCTAAAAGCAGTAGGATTCAAGTAGACGGCGATGACAATGTCCGCCCCCATTTTCTTCGCGACGTCCACGGGTAGATTATTCAAAAGCCCACCGTCTACCCAGGTATTCGTTTTGTTCGTAACCGGGGTGAAGATGGCAGGTAAAGACATGGTGGCCCGGAGAGCCTCGCCGAGAGCTCCGTCTTCAAAAACGTGTTGCTTCCCGGAGTTCAAATCCGTCGCCACGCAGCGGAAGGGGATCGGCAACTCATCGAAGCTGGCTAGACCGGAGTATGGAAGCGCAGCTCGGTCAAGAAGGTACGTGATTTTCTGACCTGAGCTCAATCCTCCTGGGGCACGGAACCCCTTGCGAAGACCGAATTCGAGGTCGTTCTGAAAGGAGCGCTTGTCTTCTTTGCGGCGAAAGGAGAGTGCCTGATACGGTGTCTGTCCGTCAAGTACTTCGCTCCAGTCGATTGCGGACACAAGATCCCTAAGCTCGTTCGCGCGCATTCCCGTGGCGTACATTCCCCCCACGAGGCCGCCCATACTGGTTCCGGCCAGGTAGTCGATCGGAATTCGATGTTCTTCAAACCATTGCAGTACGCCGATGTGGGCGAGGCCGAGCGCCCCACCGCCTTCAAGAACAACTCCGATCTTCGGGCGGCCGATCCCGGAAGGCCCCTGCTGGCCGAAGCATACGAGGGAAGCAACTAGCGGACAGAGAAAGCGCATTACATTGTTGGATGTTTGGCCCCGTTTTGATGAAAAACTCTGTCGGGAGGAGCGGCTACGCTCGTCATCAGGGCCCACGGACCCGTTCGTGTACAATGCCGTAACATTCGCCGGCGCAACTCTGTCCGCGCCCGGAGGAGCCGGGATTTGGCGGCGGCAACCGTGATCCCCAACCGCAGAGCCAGATCGCTCACCGGCAATTCTTCTACGTCGCGCATCACTAGTACGTTGCGCAAAAGCGGCGGGATGCCGCGAATCTCGGATTGCAAAACCCGGAGTACTTCCCGCCTGCCCAACGCGCCCTCGGGATCAGCATCCGGCGTGGGCAGTTGGGTCGGTCCATACGCACGATCGGGGTCGAGGTTATCAATGTGGACAAATTGCGCCCGGCGCCTCTGGCGGATAACCATCAGGCACTGGTTCTCGACAATTCGCAGAAGCCATGTAGAGAATTCGGACTCTCCCTTGAACTGTTCGATGTACTGGAATGCCTTCCAACACGCATTCTGCGTTTCTTCTTCCGCTTCGCCCCGATGGCGAAGGATCGAAGTCGCCAAATTTGCACATCTCCGGCGATGACGGTGAATCAGCTCGGCAAATGCCTCTCGATCTCCTTGCTTCGCCAATCCGACAAGTTGTGCGTCCGTCAACGCAGCAATTTCATGGATATCAGTTCTCATAATCTCCCACGTTCTCTGAGGATTTTGGTACAAGTTCATGCAGACGATTGCATTTGCCTGGCCGTGATATTGCGTTCAAATAAAGCCTCTATTTTCAAAAGAAACCACCGGTTATGACCTAGTTGGCCCGGACAAATCTGGCCCGCAAGGGACACCTGGCCCCGTGTTGTCCCGGAAGGACCGATTCATTCGATTGACACAATTGAGTTCAATGCTCAAGTGCTCAAGCCGCGAGACTCACTTGAGAAAACGCCCCAAGACAGCATGGTTTGTCGAACCCCTTTTTGAATCGAACACACTCGCAAATTCATCGCTGCTATTCCGCGTGCGAACTGGTAAACGATTTGGCGATCGGTCAACCAATTGCGATTCATTTCATGACACGGCCGACGACTCAAGTGCCATGGGGAAGGTGCGAGTGCTCGCTGCGAAAAATGCGGAAAGCCCGGCGGCTCCCAGCCTGCGAAAAATGTCGCCGCGCCGAGAGATCAGACTTTGGACGTGACACATGAATTTACAAAAGGCGATGGGACAGTTGACCGGGACGTTGATGGGGGATGCGCAGGACCGGTATCATTTCGCGTGCGATAAGGTGGTCCTGTTCGTGAGACTCGTGGGTGCGAGAGCACCGATTCGATTTGCGGCTCGCGACCAAGTCGCCTTTCGAATCGATGCCGAGAACTTCACCGTCGAGGATCTCAGGACCTGCGTAGCCCGTAGAACGTTTCCCTGGAATCGGATCGAGAGCGTGGCTGCGGGCGAGCCGGAATCCGATAATAGCGACTTATTTCAGGGATGATCGCCTCAACTTGAGACAGCAAGAAGCGCGATCGCTCTAGTGACAGATATTTTGCCGCTACCCAGCTTCCGAGTGCATCCTCCAGCTGGATCAAACAGGGGAAAACACGATGGGGAAGAAGGAAGGTTATGACCTTATTTGAGACGGTCTGCGCAAGGAAGAGAAGTGGGAAACGCTGGTGGATATTCGCTGCCGTGTTCGCCACTGTAATGCCGGCCCACGGGCAACACTTCGACATTACTCCTTTGGTTGGCTTTCGGACGGGCGGTTCCCTGGAAGTGCAGCAGGAAGGCCAGCCGCAGCGTGCTCGCGCCGGCCTTGGAGACAGTGCCACGTTCGGCGTAGCCGCGGGCATCCGCTTCTTTTCTGAAGATGGATGCGATGACTGTTCCGTGGTCGAGTTTCGCTGGATGAGACAGAACACGAACCTCGGGTTCAAAGAAACTACTCCCGTCGCCACTCCTTTGGCCGCGGCTTTCAGCCGGGCCCCAGTGACCTTAGATCACTATCTGGCCGACTTCACATACGAGTGGGATATGTCGGAGGCTAAACCTGTCAGGCCATTTATTCTCGGAAGCGTCGGGGCGGCTCACCTGTCGACTCCGCTGAGCGGCCGCACGAACTTTTCATTTGGTTTTGGGGCTGGCGTTAAGATATTCCCGCAGCGGCATTGGGGAGTTCGGCTTCAAGTGGAGTATCTACCTACGCTGTTAAACGCCGAGGTTCAGCGGGTGATCTGCACCGCAGGTTGTGTGGTGGCCCTGGGCGGCGGCTTGATGAACCAGTTTGAGTTCAGCCTAGGACCCGTCTTCCGCTTTTAGAGAACAGTATGAGAAATCCTCTTGGTCCCGTGCTTGCGCTTTTCGGGTTCCTACTTTTCTATCCCCTTGTGCACCTTTACGGCCACGCGATTCTGCTTTCAGCGTCGCCGGAATCCAATGAGGTCGTCCACGGGGCGGTAGTGCAGGTGCAGCTCCGATTCAACGCAAGAATTGATGCAGCTCGTTCCAGACTAGTACTGGCGCTGCCGGGGGGCAAGGAGCGTTTGCTCTCGGCGAATCAGCCTTCGCCTGACACTCTGACGTCTGACGTTTCGGGGTTAGCGCCGGGTCTCTACATTCTGCGGTGGCAGGTCCTTGCCCAGGATGGCCACATTACGCGCGGCCTGGTGCCGTTCCGCGCGCATTAATCGTGGCGCGATTGCTGGACATTTTTGCGTTCGTTTCTGTATTGCTCCGCGGAATGACGCTCGCCTTCGAGGCACTGACCGTAGGTGGCGTGATCTTCGTAATCGCGATTGCGAGGAAGACATCCAGCAGCGAGTTGGCGGGGCGATTGTCGCGCTTCGTAATCCTATTCTCGGTCTTGCTGGCAGCCACTCAAGTGTTAGTGGTGGGCACCACATCAGCCATCCTGATGGATTCGGTTGATCTGACATGGGCGGAACTGCGAGGGGCGAATTATTGTATCGCCGGCGCAATGGTTTTCGCCGGGGCGGCTCTGGTTGGAGGATTCGCCGGCGCCCGGCCTGCGAAGTATGCATGGCCGATAGGATGCATACTCATCCTGTTTGGCACCGTGATGACCAGCCACTCGATGGGGCGTCTCGGACATCGAGGAGAGCTCGCATTCCTGACATTTGTGCATCACGCCGCTGGCGCCGCTTGGATAGGCGGGTTGCCATATCTCCTTTCGGCATTGCGAAAGACTTCTAGCCGGGAGATTGCGCAGTCCACTACCAGCCGGTTCTCGCGAATGGCTATGATCGCGGTGCCAGTCCTTTTCGGCGCAGGCGCGGGGATGGCGCTGCTGTATGTGGGAAACCCGGGCGCATTGACCGGCACCACCTACGGCATCATGTTGTCGTCGAAAGTGATGATGACAGCATTGCTCGTGTTGCTTGGCGCACTGAATCTGAAAATCGTTCGCGCGGTTCGAGCCGGCGGTTCTAACGACCTTCTGCCCCTACGCCGGTTTGGCGAAGTAGAAGTGGGCATTGGCTTCACGGTCTTATTGGCAGCCGCGTCGCTAACCTCCGTGCCTCCGGCGGTTGACGTAACGGCGGGTCGCGTGACGATTCCTGAAATCGTGGGACGCATGAAGCCGGAATGGCCGCGAATGCAGACGCCAGCCCTGAAGGACCTCTCGCCCGCAACGCCATTGACCGGGTCGCTCGTCGGCCCCGTAACCAGTTCCTTCGTGCCTGGCCAATGGGCGCAACCCAACACGCCAGCCGATAGGGCGTGGTCTGAATACAATCATCATTGGGCTGGACTGGTCGTACTTGCAGCCGGAATCCTGTCGCTCTTGGCGCGCCGAATTTCCTGGGCGAGGCACTGGCCGCTCATATTTCTCGGCCTCG
>Ga0105245_10003115_pt1 | contig 14832 bp, 12 predicted proteins | sample KBSM54metaG_FD_81523 | JGI IMG/M metagenome (GOLD analysis project Ga0105245, IMG submission 81523) | Miscanthus rhizosphere microbial communities from Kellogg Biological Station, Michigan, USA - KBS M5-4 metaG | ecosystem: Host-associated > Plants > Roots > Rhizosphere > Soil | place... | reverse complement strand
GTGAAGCCCGACTCGGGAAAGCTCGTGCCGGTGAGGTCGCGGCCGAGCATGAACGTCGCCGAGCGCGTGATGTCGCCCTCGAACGCGAGGGCCATGAGGTCGTACATCAGCCGGAAGTGGACGTGCTTGCTCTCCGGCAGCCCGAACGGGACATCTTCGTTCGGTTCCTTGACGGAGTTTTCCATCGCGATCCGGATCCGGCGCTCGAGCTCGGTCACGTTCTCGAGGTACGTGTCGAGGCGCGCGCGATCGCCAGCCCCGAGGTCGCGCTTGAACATGCCGAGCTCCTGCGTCACCGAATCCAGGATGCTGGCGTTCTGCTTCCTTCCTGCGAGGCGTTCCTCGGCGCTCGTGCCGTCACCGAACAACCGCTCGAAGACGACGCGCGGGTTCACCTGCGTCGGCAGCGGCTGCGTGGGCGACGCCCACGAAATCGAGTTCGTATAGGCGCAGCTGTAGCCCCAGTTGCAGTTGCCGAAGTTGCCGGTGTCCTCGACGCCGAGCTGCAGGGACGACAGGATGGTGTCCTGGCCGTACTTGCCGGCGATCGTCTGGTCGATCGTCGCGCCCAGGAACGGGCTCACCGCGTTCCGCCGCGGGCGCGTGCCGGACAGCAGCACCGCGCCGCGCGCGTGATCGCCGCCGGGCTCGTCGTCGGTGGCCATGGCTTCGGGCATGTCGAGGCCCGTGATGAGGACGGTGCGGCTGCGGAACGGCTCGAGCGGCTTCGTGATGAACGAGAAGTCGAAGTCGCGGCCTTCCTTGAGCGGGCTCCAGTAGCCGGGCGCCGCGCCGTGCGGGTGCCAGATGCCGACGAAGCGCTTCACGGGCGCCGCGGCCGTCAGCCGCAGCGGCGTCAGCGCCGGGACCATCGACTCGAGCAGCGGCAGCGCCAGGGTCACCCCCGCGCCGCGTAGAAACGTCCGCCGAGGGAGGTGCTTCTTCGAGATGAACATTTCTGCCTCCGTAGCGTCCGCCTTCAGGCGGACGGCGGCGGCCGGCTGAAGCCGGCCGCTACGACGGGGAATTGCCCGACTTCACCCGCATCTGAAACGGTGCGCTCCGGACGATGCCCAGGACAATCGCGGAAAACCGATTGTCGTGGGCCGCCGCGTCCCGCACGATCGACCGCAGGACAGGCATATCAGTGTATTCCACCCCGCGGCCCAGCGCGTACGTCATCGTTTTCTCCGTGAACATCCGGACGAACTGCGGCGAATAGCGCAGCAGTGCCTGCCGCAGCCCGGCGGGCCCGTTCGCGGCCTGTCCGTCGTAGAGCGTCACCGAGGCGTCGATGGGCGTGCCCCCCTCGCCGCCCTGCTTCGCCCGCCACTTGCCGTCGGCGTCGAAGTTGTCGAGGGCGAAGCCGATCGGGTCCATGATCTTGTGGCAGCCCGCGCACGGCGGGTTCTTGCGGTGCGCGGTCATCTGCTCGCGCAGCGTGAGCACCTTCTGCGAGCCGGCCGTCGTGTCCTCGAGCGGCGGCACGTTCGGCGGCGGCTCGGGCGGCGGCGTTCCCAGGATGTTCTCGAGCACCCACACGCCCCGCTTGACCGGCGAGGTCCTGAAATTCTGCGTCCACGTCACGGCGAGGAAGCTGCCCTTGCCGAGCAGCCCGCGGCGCGCGTCGAGCTCGGGCCCGAGCGTCACGCGCCGGAACTGCGATCCGTAGATGTTCGGGATGCCGTAGTGCCGCGCGAGGCGCTCGTTGACGAACGTGTAGTCGGCCGTCAGCAGATCGACCACGTTGCGGTCCTCGCGCATGATGCTCTCGAAGAACAGCTCGGCCTCGCGGCTGAATCCCTGCCGCAGCTCGTCGTCCCAGTCGGGGTAGAAGACGCCGTCGGGCGAGGTGGCCGGCAGGTTCCGGAGGTAGAGCAGCTGCTGCGCGAAGTTGTGGACGAGCGCGTCCGACCGCGGATCCGCGAGCATTCGCCGCACCTGCTTCTCGAGCACGGTGGGGTCGCTCAACATGCCCTGGCTCGCGAGATTGATGAGCCGATCGTCCGGGATGCTGCTCCACAGGAAGAACGAGAGGCGCGACGCGAGCTCGAGGTCGCTGATGCGGTAGGCGCGGCCCGCCGGCACGGTCGCGGGTTCCCTCTCCGCGCGGACGAGAAATTGCGGGCTCGTGAGCAGCCGCCGCAGCGCCAGCTCGAGGCCGTCCTCGAACGTGCCCGTTCGGCGGCCGTCGGCGTAGAACCGCATCAGGGCGTTCACGTCCTGCGCCGTGGCCGGGCGGCGGTACGCGCGTCGGGCCAGCGTGGTCAGGATCGTGCGCGCGCACGGCTCTTCCTGCGCAGCGCCGGATGGATGGCACGTCAGGACCTTCCTCAGGCTGCGGGAGTCGGCGGGACGCTGGGCGGCAAACGGGCCCTGGACGCGCAGGAACCCGATCGCGGGATAGTACTGGAGCTGCGGGATGCTGTTGTTCTCGAGCGACTTGCGATCGTACTGCCGGATCATGTCGAGGCTGGGACGGTAGTTCCGCGCGAGAAACGTCGCGCCGACGATGCGCGAGCCAGCCTTGACGGGGATCGTCACGTCGAGGGAGCCGTCGCCTTCGCCCGACATGCCCTGGCTCAGCCCGACGCCCTGGTACTTGAAGATGTGGGCGCGCTCGCCGTCGATGATGAGCTCGAGCTGCTCGCCGGGAATGAAGCTGCCGATGCCGAAGTTCTGGATCGAGAACTTGTATTCGCCGTCGGCGGGAAAGTCGTGGTGCGCGATCATCCCGCCGCGCGTGCCGAGCGGCAGCCCCTCGACGTGCTGGTTCTGTGACGTGTCGCCGGGTGCGAGATAGGTCGCTTCCGTCGGCGTCTTCCAGTAGCCGACCGCCATGCGCGCGACGCGCGCCGCCGCGGTCGTGTAGGACTCGAGCAACGTCGGCGAGATCGTCAGCGAGCCCGCGATGTTGTCGAAGCCCCGCGCCGAATCGTCGGGCGGCAGCAGGGTGGGGGCGTCGATGTCGAGATCCAGCAGGTCGCGCACCGCGTTGGCGTACTCGGTGCGGTTCAGCCGGTGGAGCACGACGCTGCCAGGGCTGACGCGCGCGGCTTTCCGATCGATTTCGGTTTCCAGCCAGTCTCGAAGTCCCTCGTAATCCGCCAGGGGCGGCCGCCTCACGTCGGGCGGCGGCATCACGCCGGCACGCAGCTTCCGCACGACTTTTTCCCAGAGTTCGGGATGCTCGCCGACCGTGGAGAGATCCGCGTGCTCGAGGGAGAGCTGCGCGGTTTTCAGCCGGTCGTTGTGGCAGGTGACGCAGTACTGATCGAGCACTGCCCGGTGCCGCGTCGCCGGCGCCGCGGTGTTCGCCGAAGCCGCAGATTGTCCGGCGGCCCGGGCGGCTTGGACGGCCTGGACGGGGACGAGCAGTGCGGATACGCCGACAAACGCCGCAGCCACCGCTCGGTGCTTCATCAGTGGCGCAGCGTCTCACAACATGTCGCGGTCTTCAAGGGGATTGTCGGCGGAATTGGCCCGCAGGGTAGGACTGATAGGGTATTATAAGAACATATAGAGTTATGTAATAAAGCCAATTAAGGTAATATAAGGCTATATGGCGGCAGTCGAACACTTCTATTCGATTGAGCAGGTGGCCTCTCAGCTGGGCCTTCATGTCAGGACGGTGCGGAACTATGTTCGCGACGGCCGGCTGAAGGGCGTCCGTATCGGCAAGCAATACCGCATCGCGCAGGCGGATCTCGATGCCTTGACCGGGCATGGCGCGCCGGCAGCGCAGGCGGTTGCGAACGACACGGCCAGGCGCCACGTCGAGGTCTCCAGCATCGTTCAGATCGAAGCCGTCGACTTCGCCGCGGCCAGCCGCGTCACGAATGCGCTGATGGCTGCCGCCAAGGGACGCTCGGAGGATGACGGCCCGCTGCGCATCGACACGATCTACGACCAGGAACGCTTCCGCTTGAAGGTCGTCCTGATCGGCAGCATCGCCGCGACTGCGCCTCTACTGAAGTTCATCAACGCCCTCCTGGAGTCGTAGGGCAGGAGCATCGACATGGTGGGAATCAGCAGCACGCTCGTGAAAACGCTCCGCGAGAAGACGGGTGCGGGCGTGATCGCCTGCAAGAACGCGCTGGTGGAGACGGAGGGCGATTTTGAGGCGGCCGTCGATCGCCTGCGCGCGGCAGAGGCGTCGAAGGCGTCGGCAAAGACCAGCCGCGTGGCTGCCGAGGGGCTCGTGGGCCTCGTCGTGGACGGCAACAAGGGAGCGGTCGTTGAGCTCAACACGGAGACGGACTTCGCCGCCCGCACGCCCGCACTGCAGGACGCCGCGTCGGCGTTGGCTCGACTCGCGCTCCACGTGGGCGGCGATCGCGATGCCTTGCTCGACGCCGGGGCGCCCGACGGTGACGGACGGGTCTCCGACCTGATGCTGCGGTTGACCGCCAGGACCGGCGAACACGTCAACCTGCGGCGCGCTGACTGCGTGTCCGTGCGCACCGGCGTGATCGCTTCCTACGTGCACGGCGCGATCGCGCCTGGCCTCGGCCGCATCGGCGTGCTCGTCGCGATCGAGAGCGGGGCTCCGGCAGCTCCGCTGCAGGGCATTGGCCGCGAGATCGCGATGCACATCGCCGCGAGCGCTCCATTGTGGGTGTCGCCGGACGAGATTCCACCCGAAGTCGTGACCGAGAAGCGAACGGCACTGACCGAACAGGCGGAGCGGACAGGCAAGCCGCCGGCGATCGTCGACAAGATGGTGGAGGGCCGGATGCGCAAATACTTCGAGGAGGTTGTGCTCGGGCGGCAAGCGTTCGCGCTGAACCCCGATCAACGTGTCGAAGACGTCCTGCGCGAGGCGGCAATGTCCACGGGAGCGACGGTGACGATCGACGCATTCGTCCGCTTCAAGACGGGCGAAGGCCTTGTCCAGACGGCCGAATGACCGTCAGGAGCGCGAGGGACCACGATCGCGCCGCACCGTCACCTTCTTCCCGCGGAGCGTCGTGGCTCGCAGCGCAGCCATGATCTCCTCGGCGCGCGATTCGGGAACGTCGATCAGCGAAAAACGATCGGCGATCTCGATCGCGCCCAGATCCCTCGACGCGATCCCCGCTTCGCCGGTAATGGCGCCGACGAGATCGCCCGGACGGATGCCCGCCACGCGCCCGGCGCCGATGAACAGCCGGACGGCGTCTTCCATCGGCTCTCCGCCTCCGCGAACCGGACCGTGGCGCGGTGCCTGCCTCGCCGCCGGTGGGGCGACGGCCGGGATGTCGCGTGCCGATTCGTCCCCGGCCTCGGCGGCGTGGGCCAGTTTCACGGCGGCCGCCGCAATGTCGGCGAGATCGAACTCCTGCGCCAGCGACTCGACGACTACGCGCACATCGTCCAGATCTCCGGCCAGGATCCGCTCCCTGATGGAGGCTCTCGTCACGTCCAGCCGCCGGGTTTTGAGCTCGGCCACCGTCGGCACGGTGGCGACCTCGATCTTCTGCTTCGTGAAGGCCTCGATGGTCCGCAGCAGACGATGCTCGCGCGGTTCCACGAGCATGATGGCCGTGCCGGCGCGGCCCGCGCGTCCCGTGCGGCCGATGCGGTGGACATACGCCTCCGCGGACGCGGGCACGTCGTAGTTGACGACGTGCGAGAGATGTTCGATGTCGAGGCCGCGGGCGGCGACGTCGGTGGCGACGAGCAGATCGGCCTTGCCGCCCCTGAACATCTGCATGACGCGGTCGCGCTGCCGCTGTTCCATCCCGCCGTGCAGCGCCTGCGCGCGGCGGCCGTGCGCGCTCAGCGTCTCGACGAGCGACTCGACTTCGAGACGCGTGCGGCAGAACACGAGCGCGGACGTCGGGTTCTCCATGTCCAGCACGCGGTCGAGGACGGCCGGCTTGTGGGCGCGCGGCACGAGGTACGCGAGCTGCCGGACGCGCGGCAGTTTGCCGGCCGCGGTCTTCTCGCCCGCGATCGTCACGCGCGCCGGATCTTTCAGATGGCGTTGCGCGATGGACAGGATGCGCGACGGCATCGTGGCGGAAAACAGCGCCGTCTGCCGCCCCTTGGGCGTCGCCTCGAGGATCGCGTCGAGGTCCTCCGCGAAGCCCATGTCGAGCATTTCGTCCGCTTCGTCGAGCACGAGCATGCGCAGGTGGGCGAGTTTCAGCGTCCCGCGCCGGATGTGATCCAGGGCGCGGCCGGGCGTGGCGACGACGATGCCGGCGCCGCGCTCGAGCGTGCGGATCTGCGTCGAAATCGCCGCGCCGCCGTAGACGGGCACCACCGAGACGCCGACGCCCTTGGCGTATTTGTGGATGGCTTCAGCGACCTGCATCGACAGCTCGCGCGTGGGGACGAGCACAAGGCCGCCCGTGTGCCGCCGGCTCTCGGCATCCTGAAAGAGCGTCTGCAGCATCGGCAGCGCGAAGGCGGCCGTCTTGCCGGTGCCGGTCGCTGCCCTGGCCAGCAGATCCTTTCCGGCAATCAGCAACGGAATCGCTTCACGCTGAACGGGAGTCGCTTCCTCGTAGCCGAGCGCGCTTACGGCCGCTGACAGCTCGTTGACGAGCCCGAGGCCGCCAAACCCGCGTGGTGCGCCGTTGTCTTTTCCCGGGCTCAAGGCGATGTCGCTCCTTCAGGGAATGGTAGCTGTTTTCACGATCCCGCTGCCTTCAATCCCGGAGTTCCGACGCACGCCGGGCGATCGCGCGCAGCAGACCGCCGAACACCACGGCATGCAGGGGGAGCAGCATGTACCAGTAGATCAGTCCCGGCAATCCGGCCGGATCGAACACGGCGGTCTGGTGGACGAACGCGCCCTCGGCATCCGGCACCACGTTGAACTCGAGCCACGCGCGCCCCGGCAGCTTCATCTCCGCCGCGAGCCTCAGCCTGCGTCCCGGCTCGTACTGCTCGACTCGCCAGAAGTCGAACGTGTCGCCGACGGACGGCACGTCCGGGTGCCGCCGTCCTCGACGCATACCGACGCCGCCGACCAGCAAGTCAATCGCGCCGCGCAGTCGCCACAACCACGTCGCGTAGTACCAGCCGCCCACGCCCCCGAGCTGGGCGACGGGTGCAAACGCGCGGTCCGCGCCGACGGCGACGTGGATTCGCCGTGCGTCCACGAACTGCGTGCCAGACGCCGCTCCTATCGATCGCGACTCGCCGCCAGAGGATCGGGCGTCCGACCAGCGCGTCAGCGCGAAGCTGTGATCTTCATGCCGGATCGCCCGGGCGATCGTCTCCGGCAGGCCGACGGGTCTGATCGCGAAGACCTCCAGCGCGCTCGGATCGGTGACCACGGAGCGGCTCTTCAGGCCCTCAATCAATTCGCGTCCCACTCGGGCGTAGACGGGCGTGACCAGCCCCAGCCAGAGGCTGGACAACCGAGGCGTCAGCAACGGAACCGCAATCATCAGGCGCTTCAACCCGCGCTGCCGCGCGTACTCGCGCATCAGCTCGCCGTAGCTCGCGTGATCGGCGCCGCCGATCTCAAACGTCCGGCTGTCACTGCCCGGCAGATCGAGCGCCGCCATCAGGTATGCGAGCAGATCGTCGATGCCGATGGGCTGCGCCAGCGTGGAGACCCATCGCGGGCAGATCATCACAGGCAGACGTTCCACGAGCGCCCTGATGAGCTCGAACGAGAGGCTGCCCGATCCGACGACGACAGAGGCCCGGAACTCGACGACCGGAACGCCGCTTCGCCTGAGCACCTCGCCGGTTTCGATCCGGCTCCGGAGATGGTTGCTGAGCGGACCTTCTCCGGAGGCGAGGCCTCCGAGGTAGACGATTCGACGAACATTCGCGCGGCGCGCGGCGTCGCCGAAATTCGCGGCCGCGACGCGGTCTTTCTCCAGGTAGTCGCCGTGGGCCCCCATCGAGTGGACGAGGTAGTACGCCACATCGATCCCGGCGAGGGCGCGATCGAGGGACGCCGGATCGAAGAGATCGCCGGCGACGACGCTCGTCGCCGGCGAGACGCGCGAGGCGAGCGCTTCGGGATGCCGGGCGAGGCAGCGCAGCCGTGCGCCTGACGCTTCAAGGGCTGGCACCAGGCGTCCGCCGATGTAGCCGGTTGCGCCGGTGACGAGCACGGCCGGTGCTGTCGATTCCCGTCGGGAGTCACTCACGGCTCGCCCCGGCGTTCCGGGGCGTCCGCGAGCGACTCGAGGACGCCCTGCAGTTCGACCGCCCGCGACTGCTCGAATGCTCCGTGATGGAGCCACCGCACGACTCCCTCCCTGTCAAGGACGACGAGATAGGCATCGTCTCCGTGCTGAGGAGAATAGGAGAGCCGTCGCTTCCAGTCGTCCGTGCCTCCATAGACCGTGATGACGCGCTCGTGCAGTGCAGGGGGAGTGCCGTTTCGCATCCCCCTGTCGATGAACCACCGGCCGAGCTTCGCCAACCCGCCAATGATCGGGACCTCAAAGAACATGACGTCCGTCCTCGAACCGATTGCCGTCCGGTACCAGTCCGCCCACGCTTCGACCGGAAAACGCGACTGGTAGGTGAAGCCGATCGCGACGAGGGCGACGTGGCCAGATGCCGCCTGCGGCAGCACGGCATCGCGGCCGGTCAGGAACTGCCCCTTGAGTTGAGGAAGTGGGTCGGCGGCGCGCAGGGAGCTTTGTACGGGCGCGGCTCGAAGCGTGGCAGCCGACATCAGGAGTACTCCCACGAAATGGGCGGTTGAGGAGAGGGTCACGCGACGCGCCCGCCGATGCGTACGAGTTCCTGTTGGTAGGCGGCGTAGTCGGGCAGCACCAGGCCTCGCGGGCGGATGATCGCCGCGTGTCGCTCGGCGCCGCGCCCGCCGGCCCATAAGTCGACGCCCGGCGGAAGCTCCCGGACGATGGTCTTGAGCTCGCGTTCGCGCGCCTTGTCGGCCGCAGCCGTCGTCAGTCCGAGCACCAGGACCTGCGCGCCCGCGGGCTCGACGCTGTCCACGATTTCGCGCGCGGGCAGATCGGCGCCGAGATAGGAGGCGCCCAGTCCCGCGCTGGCCGCCAGCATCGCCGCGCCGAGCGTCGCGATCTCGTGACGCTCGCCCGAGGGCGTCGCAAACAGCAGGCGGATCGACGTCTCGCGGCGGGCGTACAGCCGGAGAAACGCGCCGAGCAGGTTCCGCATCGTGGACGACATCAGGTGCTCGTGCGCGATGCGCGTCCGCCGCCCGTGCCAGTCGTCGCCGACTTTCGTGAGCACCGGCATCAGCACGTCCTGGAGGAGGTCGAGCGGTCGGAGGACTGCCGCCAGCCGGGAGAGTTCCTGGTCGATCCCGACCGCGTCGTACTCGCGCAGCGCGGTGAGGAGCGCGGTCGTGTCGAGCGGCGACCCTTGTGTGGGACGGACCGCGGGCAGGGCGACGGCGCCGGCCGCGGCGCAGAGCTCGCGCAACTGATCGTTGCTGAGCCCGGCCAGCCGCCCGATGCTGTGTCCCTGCTCGACGGCGCCGTTGAGGAGCCGCAGGCGCGCGACGTCCGCTTCCGTGTACATCCGACCCCGGTCGTCACGGGTTGGCGTGACGGCGCGGTAGCGGCGCTCCCACGCCCGCAGCGTGTCGATGCCGATCCCGGTCAACCGGGACGCCGCGCGGATGGGGTAGCGTGCGGACGTCTCGGGCCGTCTGCTCATCGCGCCACACTCCGGACCGCGTCGCGAGAGAAGCCCTTCATCACCATGACGGCAGGGTAGCGCGAACCGACCCTAGTGTCAATGATTTGTCATGGACAAAACATTGACAACGCCCGATTTGTACTGCTATTACTGGGTCGTGAGGGACATCGCAGTCGCGCCCATTCGTCTCGGCGTGTCGTCGTGCCTCCTGGGGGAGCGCGTGCGGTTCGATGGCGGCCACAAGCGCGATCAGTTCCTCGTGGACCTGCTCGGGCGTTTCGTCGAGTGGGTGCCTGTGTGTCCCGAGATCGAAAGCGGGATGTGCGCGCCGCGCGAGGCGCTCCGGCTGACGCTCCGTCACACGGCGCTGCGTCTCGTCGCGGCGAAGACGGGGCAGGATCACACGGCCGGCATGCGGGAGTACGCTGCGAAACGCCTCGAGGCGTTGGCCGGCGAACAGTTGTGCGGCTTCGTGCTCAAAAAGGATTCACCGACCTGCGGTCTCGAGCGCGTGCGCGTGTACAACCCGAGCGGTGTGCCGACGCGATCCGGCCGCGGACTCTTCGCCGCCGCGCTGGCGGAGCGCTTTCCGCTGCTCCCGCTCGAAGAAGAAGGCCGGCTGAACGATCCCCGGCTCCGCGAGAATTTCATCGAGCGCGTCTTCGCGTACGACCGGCTGACGCGGCTCTTCGCTGGACGCTGGACGCTGGGCGATCTCGTGCGGTTCCATACCGCCCACAAGATGACGCTGCTCGCGCACGTGCCCGAGGCGTATCGCCGCCTCGGCCAGCTGGTCGCGCGCGCGAAATCGCTGCGGCGCCGGGCGGTCGAGCGCGATTACGCGACGATGTTCATGGAGACGCTGCGGGTGATCGCGACACCCCGCCGGCAGGTGAACGTCCTGCAGCACATGATCGGGCACCTGAAGGACGCGCTCGACGGCCCGTCACGCCACGAGCTCCTCGAGATCATCGACGCGTACTTCGCCGGGAACGTGCCCCTCGTGGTGCCGATGACGCTGATGCGTCACCATGTGAGGCGCTGCGGCGTGGCGTATCTGGCGGGCCAGATCTATCTGGATCCGCACCCCGCCGAGCTGATGCTCCGCAACCACGTCTGAGGCCCTTTCGAGGCCGCCGTGCGTATACTGAGCGGATGTGGATGCCGGCCTGCACCTTCCTCGTCTCGGCGCTGGTTCTCCTTGCGCCGGGAGTGACGCCGGGCCGGCAGACAACCCCGACAGCGAGCCTTGCGAGCCTGGGCTGGATGTCGGGCAGCTGGGAAATGACCCGCGGCGGCGCGTGCATCGAAGAACGCTGGACGCGGCCCGCCGGCGGCACGCTGATCGGCATGAGCCGCACGGTGGCCGGCGGCCAGACCCGCAGCTTCGAGTTCATGCGCATCGAGTCGAGAAGCGACGGCGTCTTCTTCGTCGCGCAGCCCGGCGGGCGCCCGCCCGTCGACTTCAGGATGGCGTCCAACTCGGGATCGGAGATCGTCTTCCTCAACCCCGGCCACGCCGATCACCTGAAGCGCATCATCTATCGGCGCTCCGGCGAGAACGAGCTCACGGCGCGGATCGAAGGCGAGGACGGCGGCAAGCCGTTCTCGGTCGACTATGTGTACCGCGCCGCGACTACAGCAGGGTGCCCTTGAGGACGACGAGTCCCACCGAGAAATAGATCACCAGGCCGGTGACGTCCACGAGCGTGGCCACGAAGGGGGCCGACGACGTGGCGGGATCGAACCCGAGCCGGCGCAGGATGAGCGGCAGCATCGATCCCACCAGCGTGCCCCACAGGACAATCGCCACGAGGGCGAGCCCGACCGTCGCGGCAACGAGCGCCCAGTGCGGGCCGTACAGCGGCGAGAACATCGACCAGATGCTGATCCGGAGAAACCCGATCGCTCCGAGGATGACGCCGAGCAGCAGCCCCGACACCGCCTCGCGCCGGATGACGCGCCACCAGTCTCTCAGCCGCAGCTCGCCGACGGCCATCGCCCGGATGACAAGTGTTGACGCCTGCGATCCGGAATTGCCGCCGCTCGAGATGATGAGCGGCACGAAAAGCGCCAGGACCACCGCGCGCGCGATCTCGTGCTCGAAGAACCCCATCGCCGTCGCCGTCAGCATCTCGCCGAGGAACAGGATTACCAGCCAGCCGGCGCGCTTCTTGATCATGCGCGACAGCGCGATGTCCATGTACGGTTCGTCGAGCGCTTCCGATCCGCCGACGCGCTGCATCTCGCGCGTCGCCTTCCGCTCGGCCACATCCAGCGCATCGTCCACGGTGACGATGCCGATGAGGATGCCCTGTGTGTCGGTCACCGGAAGGGCCGTGCGATCTTCGCGTTTGAAGACCTCGACGGCCGCGTCCTGCGAGTCGGTGGCCGTCAGCGCGACGAACCGGCGATCCATCAGATCGGAAACGTGCCGGGTGAGCGGCACCACGAGGAATTCGCGCATCCGGATGTCGTCGATGAGCAGGCCATTCTCGTCGATCACGTAGATCACGTTCAGCGTCTCGCTGTCCTGGCCATGAGTGCGGACGTAGTCCATCACCTGCTGGACCGTCCAGTCTTCCCGCACCGCGATGTAGTGCGGCGTCATCAGGCGCCCGATCGTACGGGGCTCGTAGCCGAGCAGCGTGATGGCTTCGTTCCGTTCGACCGGCGTCAGCAGCGACAGCAGCTGCTTGGTGACGTTGGCCGGCAGCTCGCCGAAGAGCAGCGTGCGGTCATCCGGCGACATGTGGTTGAGCACCGCCGCGACGTCTTCCTGACCCATCGTTTTCACGAGGGCTTCCTGGAGGGCTGGCGGAAAATACTCGAAGACGTCCGAGGCGAACCGCCGGGGCAGCACGCGGAAGGCGATGACGAGGTCGCCCCTCGAGAGCCCCGACAGCGCCTCGGCCGCTTCCGGTGGCCGCAGGCTCGTCAGTGCCGCGCGCAGGCCCGCGAAGTCGCCGGATTGGAGAAACGTTGCGATCATCGATGCATTATCCTTGAACGACCGATGATCCTCTCACGCGCTCTTCTCGAAACACCCGTCGGCGAGATGCTCGCGCTCGATTCGGGCGAAGGCCTGTGCGCGCTCGAGTTCACCGGGCCGGAGAAGCGGCTCGTCGGTCTCGAAGCGCGGCTGCGGCGATGGTTCCCGCCCCACGACATTGTGGACGGCGAGACGCCGACGATTGCCCGGGCGCGCGCGTGGCTGGACGGGTACTTTGCCGGCGTGAGCGCCGACATCAGCGGGCTTTCGCTGGACATGCGGGGCGCGGATTTCGAGAAGCGCGTCTGGGAGGCGCTGCGTCGGATTCCACCCGGCGAGACCACGAGCTACGGCGCCATCGCGAAAGCCCTCGGATCCGCGGGCGCCTCACGCGCCGTCGGCGCGGCCAACGGCGCCAACCCGATCGCGATCGTGGTGCCGTGCCACCGCGTCATCGGGGCGTCCGGATCGCTCACGGGCTACGGCGGTGGACTTGAACGCAAGAGCTGGCTGCTCGAGCACGAGCGGCGGTGGAGAAGCCGGCCGCAGGCCACGCTGTTCTGATAACCGTCGCGGCCGGCTTCCGCCGGCCGACGAACGTCCGCCTGAAGGCGGACGCTACGGCTGGCCCCTGGCTTTCAGCTCTTCCTCAGGCGGCCGGACGCCCACGAACGCGCGATACAACAACAGGTCGTACACGATCTTGAGCGTGCCGGCGATGAAGAACGGCACGTTGATCCATGACGGCCGCGCGAACATCACGCCGACAAACAGCGGGCTCACCGCCGCGCCGATCGTTCGCGCGACGCCCGTGATGCCCGCGGCCGCCGATCGCTCCTCGGGGCTCACCACCGCCATCAGGTAGGACTGCCGGGTCGGCACGTCCATCTGGCTGATGCTGAACCGGGCCAGCAGCACGCCGATGGCCAGCGGCAGCGTGGGCATCAGCGGCACGAGGATAAGGAGGATGTTGGACGGCAGGTGCGTCGCCACCATCGTGCGGATCAGGCCGAAGCGTGCTGCCAGCGTCGACGCGAGCAGCGCCGAGATCCCCGCCAGGATGTTCGCCCAGAAGAAGATCACTCCCAGCGTGCCGGGGTCGACGCCGAAGCGCAGGTAGAACCAGTACGCCGCGAAGCTCTGAATCACGAAGCCGCCCGCGAACGCGTCGATCGCGAACAGCGCCGAGAGTTTCAGGACGACGTCCTTCGATCGGCCGAGCCCCGAGAGGTTCGCGAAGGCCGACTGCGGCGGCTGCCGCTCGCCGCGGGTGGCCGGCTCGGCGGCCGGCGACAGGCGTGAGAAGAGCGCGGCCAGCAGAACGCCGAGCGCGGCGTACGCGATGACGATCACCCGGTAGCTGTCGCCGCGGGCCATGGCGCCGGACTGCAGCACTCGCGTCGCCACGCCCGCGGCCAGCGCGCCCATCGCTGTCGCCACCGACCCGGCCAGCGTGTACCAGGCAAACACCTCCGTCCGGACCCGGTCGGGGATGACCGACGACAGCGCGGCCTGCTCGACGGAGAGGAAAGGGCCGACCTCGTTTCCGCTCGGGCTGATGACGCCGATCGTGCCCGCGACGAGGAGCAGCCAGAAGCGGCTGGTTGACGCGAACGCGATGCCGGCCGCGGCCATCAGCAGCGCCCCGGCGATGAGCACGCGCCCGCGCCCGAGCCGATCGGCCCGCGTGGTCAGGTACAACGACACCAGCGTGTCACCGGCGAGCGTCAGCGCCAGGAGCGTGCCGATGCGCGGTTCGCTCAGGCCGGCGCCCACCAGGTAGAAGACCAGGACGACCGACACCGACCCGTACGCGAACAGCCGGATGAAGCGGGTGGCGAACAGCAGCCACCCGTCCCTCGTCAGGCGCCGGAGGCTGGCCGGGATCATCAGGCCGGCAGCGGATTGCGGTCGGCCACCTGTCGCTGGTGCCAATAAGGGTACGGCAGCGGCAGCGCGCTCGCGGCGTCGAGCTTCGCCGTCTGCTCGGCCGTCAGCGACCAGCCCACGGCGCCGAGGTTCTGGCGCAGCTGCTCTTCGTTGCGCGCGCCGATGATGACCGACGAGATCGTCGGCCGGGCGGCGAGCCAGTTGAGCGCGATCTGCGGCACGCTCTTGCCGGTTTCCTTCGCCACCTCGTCCAGGTCATCGACGACCTTGTACAGCAGATCGTCGGCGACCTGCGGGCCGAAGGCCGCCGTCTTCGGAAGACGGCTGACCGCGGGCGGCGGCTGGTTGCGGCGGATCTT
>Ga0105245_10003105_pt1 | contig 14861 bp, 13 predicted proteins | sample KBSM54metaG_FD_81523 | JGI IMG/M metagenome (GOLD analysis project Ga0105245, IMG submission 81523) | Miscanthus rhizosphere microbial communities from Kellogg Biological Station, Michigan, USA - KBS M5-4 metaG | ecosystem: Host-associated > Plants > Roots > Rhizosphere > Soil | place... | reverse complement strand
GGCGTTGATATTGATTCCCCTGCTGCTCATGCTGCATGAGCCTGCGCGTGGCGCTTCTGAAAAGCATGCGCCGCCGGTGGATGCTGGCTCCATATGGGCCGTGCTCCGCGTTCCCACGTTCTGGTGGATCGCCATTTCCGGCGCGCTGGTGAACTTTAACCTGTATTCCATCGGCACATTTTTCCCGGCGTTCTTCAGCCGCATTTATCACATGAGCGTGGCGCGCGCGGGAGTTACAACCGGAATTGTCTATGCCGTAGGCGGCATTCTGGGCGGATCGTGTGCCGGGATCTGGGGCGATCGCATAGTAAAGCGCAACCGCAGCGGACGCATGAAGATTGCCGCTATAGCCGCACTGCTAGCCGTCCCGCTCTCTTATTTTGGAATTCATCAGGGCATTGGGTCGATAGCGCTGGCCCTTCCGCTGCTCACCATTGCCTATGGCCTGCTGAATATGTATTACGGCCTGGTCTACGCCTCGATTCAGGATATCGTCGCGCCGGCGCTGCGCGGCACCAGCATGGCGATTTACTTTTTGGTGATGTACGTGATCGGCGCGTCGTGGGGGACATTAATCATCGGCAAGATGAGCGATATGTTTGCGCTGCATGCAGCTCATCTGGCCGGCCTGGACAAAATTAACGAACAGTTTAAAGCTATCGGTCTGCAACAGGCGCTGCTGCTGATACCAGTTCTGTCGCTCTTGCTGGCCGGTGTGCTATGGGCGGGATCAAGGACGATTGGAAAAGATCTGCAACGGCGAGAGGAAGCGTAGCCCCAATTCACTCGACATCCTGAACATCAACTCTTTTTTCTGAAGTTTCTTTTTCCTTCCATACGAGTTTATGGAACATTAAGGCTGAGGCTGGAAGACTTCGGTCAGGATCATTTCCGTCATAAAAGATAATTGTCATATCGTCACGATCGTCACAAAACACGGAGTCGAAGCAGCCGCCCCTGTAGTGGCCTACCGGATCCACAAAGTGATAAAGAATCTGGCGATACGCCGGCTTTGAATATGTCTTTGCAGAAAAACTACCCATACTCACGCCTTCAAGACGCAACATACGACGCTCAAAGATCCATCGCATTGCAAGCGAAATGACAAACGTCCACGTAAAACAAGAGATGTAGTAGTAGCCAAATCCAAGGAACAAGCTTGCTTTGATCAAGGAAATGAGCCACACCGCGGCCAAAGAGCTTAAACCTATGGCAGCCAGGAGCCAGAAGCGGTGCGTAACGATTTCAAATTCATGCCACTGTTTGAAGAGGCTGTATGTCAGATTCTTGCCGCTCAACCGCCCAAACGGCGTCCCTGGTTCAGGGGATATTAATTCTTCATCCAGTTCCAGAATGATTGGATTGAACCAAACCTGAATGACTCTTTTTGAATGCGGAAGCCAAAATTGGCCTACAACAACCAGGATCAAGGGACTGATAGCCATTGCGGACAAGATATAGCCCTGGACTGCAGGAATCAGAAAAGCTGCGACGAGTCCCACGACTCCCAGAACGAAAACCCTGACGGACCGCATTTCCACGGCAAATTATCCCCTGAGCTTGATTCCGAGATCCCTCAACTGTGTCTCATTCACCGGAGTTGGCGCATCTACCATCATGTCAATTGCCTTCGCGGTCTTGGGGAAGGGAATCACCTCGCGCAAGCTGTCTTCGCCGGCCAGGATCATCACAATGCGATCGAGGCCAAGCGCGATACCCCCGTGCGGAGGCGTGCCATACTCCAGCGCGTCCAGGAAGAAGCCGAAGCGCGACCGGGCTTCGTCGTCGGTCATGCCCAGCGCGGTAAAGATCTGCTTCTGGATGTCCTGGCGATGGATACGAATTGAGCCGGAGCCCAGCTCCGTGCCGTTCAACACCACGTCATAGGCCAGCGCGCGGACTGATCCGGGATCGGATTGCAGCTTGTCCATGTCCTGCTCATGCGGCGAGGTAAAAGGATGGTGGGCCGCGTTCCAGCGATTTTCCTTGTCGTCATACTCGAACATGGGGAAGTCTGTGACCCATAGGAATTTGAAATCGCGGGCCACGTCTCCAGTGCGCTCAAAGGCTTTGTGCTTGTCGGCGTACTTGCGCGCCAGTTCCAGGCGAGCTTCACCGCCGGAAGTGTATTGTGCTTTCTGGTTAGCGGCAGAACGCGTCTTGCCTTCGGCGGCAATGCCGACGACTGGAACCACAAGGTCATCCGCACCGGCTTTGCAGAGGTCGCGGATTTTTGCCGCGACTTGCGGACGTTTCTTTTCCATCTGCACAAAGTCATAGAGCACGCCGACGAAATCTTTGTTCCGTTTGGCCAACTCTTCAGAAAGAGCGCGCAGCTCTTTCTTTTCGCGATCAGAAATCTTGCCCACGTTCGGAATCCTGATGCCAACCATGTTTAAGCTGCCGTCAATGCGCAGGTCTGCCAGGTCCTCATCGGTGAAGGCCGGGCGGATATCGGTCATCGCGGGCAGGCGCATGTCAGGTTTATCAATCCCGTATTGCCGGATGGCCTGGTCATAACTCATGCGCACGAAAGGAGTCGGCAGAGCAATCCCTGCGGCCTTGAATGCCGCTTTCAAGAAGCTTTCCACCACTTCATACACGCGGTCAGGCTGCGGGAAGCTCATCTCCAGATCGATCTGCGTGAATTCCGGCTGGCGGTCGGCGCGCAGGTCTTCATCGCGGAAGCAGCGCACGATCTGAAAATATTTGTCAAAGCCGGAGATCATCAGGATCTGCTTGAAGAGCTGCGGCGACTGTGGGAGCGCATAAAACTCGCCGGGATGCACGCGGCTCGGCACCAGGTAATCGCGCGCGCCTTCCGGTGTGCTGCGCGTCATGAACGGTGTTTCAATTTCCAGGAAGCCGCGGCCCGCCAGGTCCTGCCGGATGGCCAGCGCCACGTTGTGGCGAAGCTGGATATTGGCTTGCATGTTTTCTCGCCGCAGGTCGATGTAGCGGTACTTCAGGCGCACCTCTTCATTGATCGGCCCGGCTTCACTGGGCAAAAACGGCGGCAGCTTGGATTCATTGAGCAGCTTGAGTTCGTCGATGGTGACTTCAACTTCACCAGTGGCAATGTTCTTGTTGATGGTGTCGGCGTCACGGCGGCGGACCTTGCCAATCGCCGCGATCACATACTCCGAGCGCAGTGCGCTGGCCTTTTCATGCACGGCGGGGTTGGCGCTTTTGTCAAAGACCAACTGCGTCATGCCGCTGCGGTCGCGTATGTCGATAAAAATCACGTTGCCCAGGTCGCGCCGGCGGTTCACCCAGCCCAGCAACACCACCTGCGCCCCCACATGCTCCGGGCGCAGCTCTCCGCACATTTGCGTGCGACGAAGATCACCTAAAAAATCAAGCGCCAAAGAAGTACCTTTCTTAATCAGGCTGAAACTTTGATTATAAATCGGGAGAAAGCCAAACCCACCACGGAGACAACCACCCCACCGAGCCAACAGCGGGCTCGTCGGGGACCCCGGGCACGGAGACACAGAGAAAGGCAAGAAAGAGCGCTTACGCTAAAGGCTATTTGCCGTCTAAACCACAGGCATTATGGCAAACTTTCTTGCATTCTTGATTTTGACATCGACGCTGACACTCCAGCCACAGAGCGCAGCCGCTCCGCCGCAGGACCATTCCAAACATGAGGAAATGGAGCATCGCGGGAACCAGGGCATGGGCTTTGACCAGCAGAAGATCACGCACCACTTCCTGTTGCGCAAAGATGGCGGCGCAATCCAGGTGACAGCCAACTCAGCCGAGGACAAGACGAGCAAAGAAGAAATCCAAATGCACCTCCACCACATAGCAAATGCCTTTAAATCCGGCGATTTCAATATTCCGATGTTCGTCCATGACCAGACACCGCCGGGCGTAGAAGTGATGACGAAGTTGAAGGACCAGATTCACTACAAATACGAGACGGCGGCGAATGGCGGACGCGTTGTGATTTCATCGGCGAACGCTGAGGCGGTCACAGCGATCCATGAGTTTTTGAAGTTTCAGATTACGGAGCACAAGACAGGGGATGCGCTGGAACTGAAGTAGGCCTTTCTGAAATCTCGACACTGAGCGAAGCGAACGGGGAGAGCTCGCTACTTGTATAAAATCGATCAACGTATCCGCAAGCTGTAGTTGTGGCTATAGCGATCCCTCGCAACGCTCGGGATTCCAAAGCTTACGCTCGAGGTTTTGTTACGATCCCGGGAATCTCCGCCTTACTCACGCCCGCCTGCTCGCCCGTGCTCAAATTTTTCAGAGCATACTGCCCGGAATTGACCTCGTTCTCACCCAGGATCAGGGCGAAGCGGACACCGAGTTTGCTGGCAGTCTCAAGCGACTTTTTTAGCTTGAAAGATTCGTCACCTGCGATAACGACCACGCCTTTCTTTCGAAGTTCGCGCGCCAGCCTGGCCGCGTGCAGGTTCATGCCTGTGCCCAGCGGCGCGATGTAAACATCGGCGGGCTGTGCTTTGACGCCAGCGGATTCCTGCAGGGTCATCACAAGGCGGTCTTCACCAATGGCAAATCCGATGCCTGGAGCGGGCGGGCCGCCGAGCGATTCTGAAAGTCCGTCATAGCGTCCGCCGCCGAGGATGGCATTCTGCGCTCCCAGCGCGCCGTGTGTGAACTCAAAGGCTGTGCGCGTGTAATAGTCCAAACCGCGTACCAGACGGTGATCGATGGTGAACGGCACTTCCATTGCCGTAAGAATCTTTTGTACTTCGGCAAAGTGCGCCCGGCAGCTTTCGTCCAGATAATCCGCCATGCGGGGCAGTTTCTCTATGATCGGCTGGTCCTCAGGCACTTTGCAGTCCAGCACTCGCAGAGGATTTGTCTCCGCGCGGCGCTGGCAGTCTGAGCACATGGTGTGGACAACGTCTTTCAGCGCATCGCGCAAAGCCTGCAAATAAATTGGTCGGTCATTGGCGCAACCGACGGAATTCAGCTTCAGGCTCCAGCCCTGAATGCCCAGGCGGTCGAGCAGCGTTGCGAGCATTTCAAGAAGCTCGGCATCGACGGCGGGAGATTCGCTTCCTGCCGTGGTCGGCCCAATCACTTCCGCGCCGATCTGGTAGAACTGGCGATAACGGCCTTTCTGCGGACGCTCACGGCGAAACTGCGGGCCAATGTAATAAAAGCGCTGCAAGCCGGGGCGCTCCCACAACTTATGTTCAATATAGGCGCGAACCACGCCTGCGGTGTTCTCCGGTCGAAGGGCAAGCCATTGGCCTTTTTCACTCTGGGCACGCGCGCGATCTTCCCAGGCAAACATTTCTTTGGAGACAATGTCAGTCTCTTCACCCACGGAACGCTGAAAAAGCTGCAGGTCCTCGAGGATGGGCGTGCGGATTTCCTGAAAGTTGTACACGCGGAAGACGTCGCGAACGGTGGCTTCGACAAAGTTCCACGTCTCAGTCTCCGGAGGGAGAAGGTCGCGGGTGCCACGGACGGATTTGAGAGAACCAGCCACTAGCAATTAGCCATAAGCAATTAGCTTGAGCACGTGGCATTGGCAGCTTAGTGCTCCGCTGAAGTTATTTTTGCTGCTGACCAAATTCCTTTCGGTAGATCTGCGTGTAGTCGAAATAATTCTTTCCGTACATTATGATTGTCTTCTGCGTTTCCTCGTCGTCAATCTTCTTTTTGAATTTTCCGGGAACGCCCATCCACAGCGAGTACGGCTCAATGATCGTCCCTTCCGGAATGACCGTGCCGGCGGCGATGATGCAGCCTTCGCCTATCTTGGCATTGTTGAGGATGACGCAGCCCATTCCGATCAGGCAGCGGTCGCCGATGGTGCAGCCGTGCAGCGTAACCGAATGCCCCACGGTGACCCAGTCACCCATGGTGACGCCATATTTGTGGCGCATGCCGTGCAGCACGCTGCAGTCCTGCACGTTGGAATTTTTACCAATGCGGATGGCGAACACGTCACCACGGATTACGGCGTTCATCCACACGCTGGAGTTTTCACCGATTTCGACATCGCCAATGATCTGGGCGGACTCGTCGATATAGCACGAGTCGTGAATGCGGGGCGCGATTCCCTGATAAGAGCGAAGCATAGTAGATATCTTTTAAAAGTAACATGCAGCGATTCTCGTCGGCAATCTGAGTGTTGGGTGGTTGGTGCGTTGCAGGCAGTCATATATCTTAAACCCTGTCATCTGAGCGCAGGCGAGGGCGCCTGCGCTCCACGAATCATGCTCTATTTGCCCTTAGCTCCTTCGGCCTTCGCCGGAATGGCGATACCGAGCTGCCAGAAGAGATAGTCCAATTCGTCAGCGGTGTTTTCAATCTGCTTGCCGGCCGGAGTGCCGCCGGAGTGTCCGGCAGTGGTTTCATAGTGCAGCAGGATGGGGCGGGGGGAGCCTGCGGTGACGGCCTGCAGGCGCGCCGTCATTTTGCGGGCGTGCAGGGGAGCGACGCGAGTATCGGAGTCGCCGCTGATGAAGAGAACTGAAGGATATCTGGTTCCTTCTTTCACGTGATGGTAAGGCGAGTAGGCGTAGATATATTTGAACTGCGCGGGATCTTCCGCAGAGCCGTACTCGGGCACCCAGTAGCGGGCGACGAGGAAGTTCTGGTAGCGGACCATATCGAGAAGGGGATAGCCGCAGATGACCGCGGCAAAAAGGTCCGGGCGCTGCGTGAGTGCGGCGCCAACCAGCAGGCCGCCGTTGCTGGTGCCGCGAATCGCCAGCCGCTCGGGCGTGGTGTATTTGTTCTTGATGAGCCACTCGGCCGCGGCGATGAAATCGTCAAAGACGTTCTGTTTTTTCTCCAGCATGCCGGCATGGTGCCATTCTTCGCCGAATTCGCCGCCGCCGCGCAGGTTGGGCACGGCATAGATGCCTCCGTTCTCCAGCCAGGCCGCGCTGAAGGCGTTGAAACTGGGCGTCTGGTTGAGGTTGAAGCCGCCGTAGCCGGTGAGCAGCACGGGATGAGAGCCATCGAGCTTGAGTCCCTTGGCGTGGGCCAGGAACATGGGAATCTTTGTCCCGTCTTTGGAGGCGTACCAGATCTGCTCGACCTCATAACGGGCGCCTTCCATGGGAATCCTGGATTGATGCCACAGGTCCTGTTTGCCCGAGGCAACGTCATAACGGTAGATGTTCTGGGGAAAGTGATACGAGGTGAAGGAGAAGAATGCCTCGTTGGAGTCCCAACGGCCGCTGAGGCCGGAGATGGTGCCCAGGGCAGGCGCGGGCACTTCACGCACGAACTTTCCGCTGGGTTCAAAAAGTTTCAGATGCGGGAGCACATTCTCAACCACGCGCAACGCAAGCTTGCCGCCCACCAGAGAGAAGCCTTCCAACACGCCTTCACCCTGCGGAATCACCTCGCGCCATTTGTCTTTATCCTGCAAATGTGATGGATTCTTAAGGTCGACTTCCAGGATGCGCCAGCGGGGCGCTTTCCAGTTGGTGCGCACGTACATGCGGTCACCGGCGATCTGTCCCTGGAAGACCGCGGGAAAATCTTTTACCACAGCGGTCACCGGCCCGTCATGAACCAGGTCTTTCACATAGATTTCCGTGTGGTCGGCGGCTGAGCCGTGCGACACGGTGATCTGCAGGTAATGATTATCGTTGGTAAGCCCGCTGTTGATGATCTTTTCCGGGCCGTAACCCTTGCCAAAGATTTCGACGTCGGCAGAGACCTCTGTGCCGAGCTTGTGATAGAAGACGCGCGGGCCTTCGGCAACAAGCCGCGTGTAGTAGACGCCGCTCTTGTCATTGAGCACAGAGAAACCCGAGTAGCGCGCCTTGGGAAAGACGTCCGGCTGATCCTTGCGCGCGTCAACGTCATAGAGGCGGGGAGTAACCTCGTCAGCGCCGCCCTGGCGCAGGAAGTAGGCGAACCATTTGCCGTCGAGCGTGATCGAACTCAAGCCCACTGTGATGGTGTGATTGGGGCTGAGCGGCAGCGGATCGATCAGACGTTCGTCTTTGCCGGCGAGGCCCTGGCGCATGAACAGCGAGGATTGGTCCTGGTTCGCGGCGCGGTGGGTGAAGAAGTAACGGCTATTGGTAACGATCGGGGAGTTCATCGTCTCAATCTTGATGAAGGCGCCTACCTGGCGGCGTAGCGTGTCGCGGGTGGGCAGCTTGCCGATGAGCGAGTCCGTATAGGCGTTCTCGGCATCGATCCAGGCGCGCGTCTCAGGCCTGTCCTGGTCTTCCAGCCAGCGATAGGGATCGACGATCTCAGTGCCATAGAGCATCTCCCGGACTTCATGGACGGCGGTCTTGGGCGGAGCAGGCACACCCGAAGCGGGGTTGTGCGGATTTTCCGCGACGGTCGCCGAAAGCGGATTGAACGCAACGGCAAAAGCCGCCAGCGATAGACCAAAAGACAGCAACAGGAAAGAGAGTTTTTTGCTTGTCATGAGCGACCCTTGTGGAATGAGCTGACCAGTTACAGGATGGCGGAATTCTAGTGCGGGTGACGGGAGAGGTCAATCGGGACGGTCAGGTCACGTGAGGACCGATCTGGCGATCGAGAAATCGGGAGGGCATGGGTCCCCGTTTTCTAATGCAACTCTACGCCCATCAACTCCGTCACCATGGTCCATTGTTCCCAGGCGTAACGCCAGATTGAGACGGAGTGCAGGTTTTCAAATGAGTGGAAGTCGCGCTCATTCATAGCCTGTTGTTCTTCCAGATAGACCTGGCTTACGAAATCGCAGTCATTGCAGCGGACTATATAAGGATAGTTTTCGGCCATTCTGTCACACTCTGGGGGATGGCCCATTGTTGAGCTTTTCTTAATCCTATGCACTAAGGCGCTTCACTTAGGGTGTATGGGATATTTAGCTGATCGTGGAAAAACATTGCACGAGAGTGAAGGTCGTTGCGAAGAGCTAATCGACTGAAAACGCTAATGTCGCAAAAAGCCTATCAGAAGTAAGGGTCGAAGAGCTGGCTGAAAAAAGTAACGGAGCGAATAGCGGCTAAAAGAATAATGGTCGAAAAAAGCAGTAGACGGAAAAAAGTAGCGATCGAAAGCAGTTGTGGAAAAGAAATGGCCGAAGAGCACCGGCCGAAAGAAAGAGTTGGAAGCGCAATCCGAAACTATGACCGCATAATGCGGGCTTTGATTTCGGGTTCCCAGATCACGTTGGCAGGTTCCAGAGTCTCAACGCCGACTTGGCCTTGCTGCGAGGTGCCGTCCTGGCCGATCCATGCAACGCGATAGCGGGCGCGGCGGTTCTGGCGCTGCAGCCAGATGGTCTGTCCCACGTTTTTGATTCCGGGCGGCATTACCAAACGCGCTCCGGTGGTGGAAATTTCATAGGTGCAGCAATTTTGCGATTCAATGCTGGCAACGTCAGGGAACACCTTTACGGGCACGGCCAGGTGCAGCCGCTTTTCATGACGCTTATCCGGGGCGGTCGCAACGGAAGCTGCGCCGTTGGGTGCAGATGGGGTGACTTGCTTTGGTTCCATGACCTTTCGAGTATCGCGGCTGGTCTCTTTTTGGTCAATATTACTTTCGTTTGTTTAGGTTGAAACGGATTCCAATCCGGCGGCGGGCCCTGCGGGATGCGGAAAAACCAGTTACAATAGTTTCTTAGTCCCTCCCAACGAGATAAAAAACATGATTCATTTTCCCGTGCCAGAGGCCCTGACCTTCGATGACGTATTGCTGTTACCGGCAATGTCTGACGTTGTTCCGGCTGAAGTGAACACGCAGACGCAACTTTCGCGGAACATTCGCCTCAATATCCCGATCATCAGCGCCGCCATGGATACCGTGACCGAATCTCGCCTGGCCATTGCCATTGCGCAGGCGGGCGGGCTGGGCATTGTGCATCGTAACTTGTCAATTGAAGAACAAGCTGACGAGGTGGACAAGGTAAAACGGTCTGAAAGCGGCATGATCATGGACCCGATCACGCTTTCTCCCGATCATAAAATTGCCGACGCGCTGGAGTTAATGCGCCGCTACAAGATTTCCGGCGTGCCGGTAACCAAGAACAAAAAGCTGGTTGGAATTCTTACCAATCGCGATCTACGGTTTGAAACGCGTACAGACATTCTGATCAGCAAGATCATGACCAAGGACAATCTGATCACGGTCCCGGTGGGCACCACGCTGGAAGACGCGGAAAAGATTTTGCATGAGCATCGCGTGGAAAAGCTGCTGGTGGTGGACGACAAGTACAACCTGAAGGGCCTGATCACGGTAAAAGATATCCAGAAGAAATTGAAATATCCGGGCGCGGCCAAAGATAAGCATGGACGGCTGCGCGTGGGCGCTGCGATTGGCGCTACAGGCGATTATCTCGAGCGCGCGCAGGAAATGGTAAAGGCCAAGGTGGACGTGCTGGCAATCGATAGCGCGCACGGCCACACCAGCCGCGTGATTGACGCTATTAAAACAATTAAGTCGAGACTGCCTGAGATTGATCTGCTGGCCGGCAACGTAGGCACGCATGAAGGCGCATGTGCGCTGGTGAAGGCCGGCGCTGACGCTATAAAAGTTGGCATCGGGCCGGGATCCATCTGCACCACACGCATTGTTACCGGCGCCGGCGTGCCGCAGATAACGGCGATTGCTGAAGCGGCGCGCGCCTGCCGTGACGCACAGATTCCCGTGATTGCCGATGGCGGCATCAAGTTTTCCGGCGACATCAGTAAAGCGATTGCCGCAGGCGCAAGCGTTGTGATGATCGGGTCACTCTTTGCGGGAACGGAAGAGAGCCCGGGCGAAACGATTCTTTATCAGGGACGTTCATTCAAGTCATACCGCGGCATGGGGTCGCTTTCCGCCATGGCCGCCGGTTCGAGTGAACGCTACGCGCAGAGCGCTGAAGACGCTTCCACTGAAAATATCGGCATGCGCGATGAAAATCGCGGCAGCAACCGCGTGGACAAACTGGTACCGGAAGGAATTGAAGGCCGCGTGCCGTATCGCGGTACGCTGGCGGAGATGGTGTATCAACTTGTTGGCGGCGTGCGGTCCGGCATGGGCTATTGCGGCACCAAGACGATTCCTGAGTTGCAGCAGAAGGCGCGGTTCATCCGAATCAGCGGCGCAGGACTGCGTGAGAGCCACGTGCATGACGTGATCATTACGCGTGAAGCTCCCAACTATAGGCTGGAATAGGCGGAAGAAAATTGTCATTACCAGCCGTTCATGAGCCTGTAAGCACTGCGTCTCCCCGCAAGTTGCGAGCGTGGATTCCCACGTTGCTGTGGCTTTGCGTGCTCGCGCTTTTTTCTTCAGATACTTTCTCCGCCGAGCACACCGGCAGCGTGCTGTTGAGGATTTTGCATGCGCTGTTTGGCACACGCTTTGACGAACAGTTCGAGCAAATCCATTTTCTCGTCCGCAAGTCAGCCCATTTCTGCAGCTATGGATTCCTAGGCGCTCTGGCATTTTTTCCCTGGCGCGCCACATTCCCGGCGCGTCCGCGATGGACACTCCGCTGGAGCTTGCTAGGGCTGCTGGTTGCCATGATCGCTGGTGCGCTCGACGAATTTCACCAAATCTTTGTTCCCTCACGTGGTCCAAGCCTGAGGGACGTCTTGATCGATACGATGGGCGGCATCTTTTTCCAGTTAGTAATCGCCTTATGGATAAACTGGCGCGACAGGCGCACTGCACAATAAATCAGGCTTGTACGATCTTTATTCGCCAAAATCTCTCTATTTTTTGCAACTTTCCATCAAAGTCAGCAACTCTGGGTGAAAACTCCTGCATCTGACCATTTCTCAGCCACTCGCCTGGAGGCAGGAATGAGAATCTGGCGTGCGATGAAGGTCTTCTACGAGATCGTTACCGACCGTGAAGTTTACTTCTTGCTTGGCCTTGCCATCCGGGACCTGTTCCGCAAAACCAAGTCAGATCCCAAGCCGGCCCTGGTGGTGAAAAAACGCGCCAAAGCCATGTCTGCCGGACGGTCCTGAAAACGATTGCCGCAAAAGGTACCCCTCCCCCTTTCCCCCGTAAAAGCAAATAACCCCGCACACAATGTGCGGGGTTATTCGGTAAGCTGTTGGGATTGGCTGAAGGCGCGGAGGCCTTATACGAATCACAACTTCGCTCAGGACTTAAAGACTCACGCCTTAAGCCTCAGCCACCTCACGTAAACCACTACAATCAGAATTCTTCATATATTTGGATCGCCCTCCTTTCCCGTGTAACCGCAGAATATCGCCACATAACTAAAAAGTCAACAGCGCGATTTCCGTTTTTTCTGGGCTGCGTGCGGGAGCTATTTGCTCCAGAGATCGCGCCGCCAGAAGGGAAATAGATCGTCCAGTTCCACGTCTTCCCGCCAAGTGCCGCGCGTGCCATAGCCGACATACACAGCAGACGATTCAACGGAAATTTTGGAGCCGGGAATGGCCGGGCCGGATTCCTGCAAAGAGAGACGTGCCCAGGATTCCAGCACAATGCCTTTATCCAGCACACGATCCAGCACGCTGATCAGATCATCTGTGTTTGGGGCGAGTGGTTGCATTTCTACCTCTCTTAATCTGATGCACAAAACCAACTTCGGGATCAACGCGGATGGATCGGGCCACTCTCCTTGTCCCGCTGCTCTGCTTCCTCCACGCGCATCCATGTATTGAGCGACGCCAATTCCAGATCGGTGGCCTTGCGACCCAGGGATTTTTTCATCCTGCGCCGCGCCCGGAGGGTGACGATCCAGCCCGAGACTGTTATCCAGATCGCTTTGGTTATTCTGCCGTTGCCACCAAACATCAGGTCGATCATTGTCAGCTTACTTCGTTTTCTTCGGCGTGGCCTTGGCTGGGCTCGCGCCCGCTAATTTGTCAGCGGTCACAAACTGCGGCTCAATATCGGTGGGCACGCCCTTCAGCCGCTCCAGCGCTTTCTGCACTTCAGGGCGCAGCACCATCATCTCACTCATCAACTTTTTTGTGCCGGCATAATCGCCGGTGGCTTCCAGCGTGAGCAGATCGTGATCGAGCCCCGCGACGGCGTCTTTGATCTTGCTCAGGTCAACGCTGAACGTGCCGTCAGAGTTTGCGACGAACGCGCCTTTATCCAGAAAATAATTGAACTGTACGGCCATGCCTTTGGCGTGCGAATCCTGCAAACCAAAGCGCAGTGTGCGGAATGACGACGCAAGATAAGTGGTATAAAGTTTGCGCTCAGCGTCCGGGCCATGCGGAAGCGGAGCCTGCACCGCGCCTTTGTCGGCCTGCGTCATCAGGTATTGCAGCGCGAAGAGTCCGGTCACGTCAGCCTTGGCTTCTTCAACCGCGCTGTAAAGTTCTTTCAACTCCAGGCGCGGGTTGGTGTCACGACCGTTGACCTTGATCTGGTGTGGCCCAAGGCCGTGCGTGAGTTCGTGGGCAACAATGTGGGTGAAGAACAATTCAAAGCTCAAGTCCTGTTGCGCCGCCGGTTGAAGAACTACTTTCGATATCGGCTCCAGCGTGGACTTGAATTTTGCCTCTTGAATGTTCTTGAGCATCACGCGCTTGCTGCCCTTCTGCTGAACAACTTTATCGTCATTGGGCAGGTTGTAAGCCGCGGTCTGGACGCCATGAGCGCCGTCACCAGCGGAAAAAACTTCATTCACGACGCGGATGGGCGACGCTGCTCCCAGCTTAGGCACGCGATACTTCGGGTCTTCCGGCAGATTATTTTCGATTTCCTGCAGGTGCTCGCCCAGAAACGCCAGCCGCGCAGACTCTTTGTCATCGCGCACGTTGATGTAGGCCTCAAACGCGGCTTTGTAGCCAAACAGCTCGTCGTTGTACGTCTCATACGGGCCGATCGTCACATCCACAGGCGCGTCCAGATCCATCCACGCCATGTCGCTTTCGTAGTAGTTGTTGTTCAGGAACGCCTCAGCGCGCGTGGTAAGAAACTTTTTGAGCGATGCGTTGTCCGTGAGCGCCGCAGCCTGCTTCAGCAGCGCGGCGGCTTTGGCCAGATCAGCTTTATATTCCTCGCTGTAAGGGACCATCTTCAACTTTTTGTTGGTCCCTCGACGGATCACCGTAAAGAAGCCCTCCGCCGCTTCCTTCGATTCCGGATAGAGCGTCTTTGCCCAGGCCTCAAATTCTTCTTTGGTCATGTCTTCCGGATAAAAATTCGCGCCCACCGGCTTTTTCGCCGGCACTCCGGGCAGGAATGCCTTGTGCTCGTCAATCTCTGACCACGGGCCTTTATTGATCCAGAAATAATGCAGGCGCGCTTTGCCCAGCGCGGACTTATCCAGTTGCAGTTTCTGGTAAAGGGCCAGATTGCCGCTCCAGAATTGCTGCATGAACAGATGGTTCACGATACGTCCGGCATCAATCAGCTTGGCCAGCGCTTTCTTGTCTCCTGCGGAGAGGCCTGAGAGATCGACTTCCAAAGGCGCAGGCGCAAACCGCGCCGCCATCTGGTTAAGTTCATCGGCATTGGGAAATGAAGTATCGGCGGAAGTGGATGCAGGAGTTTTCTGAGCAGTAGCCATGATGGTTGATACCAGAAGAAATGTCAGGAGTCGGCGCATGGGCGTTGGAATCCTCGCTAGTTAAGGATAAATAGGTTCTTGCTTGTGTTCAAAGCCACTAGGAGCCGTTTTACTGAATCACGCCATTGCGCAGCGCATAGCGCACCAGGCCGGCGGTATCGTGGATGTCCAGCTTTTCCATCAGGTTGGTGCGGTGGGATTCGGCCGTATTCACGCTGATGCCCAGCAGCGATGCGATTTCCTTCGTGGTTTTTCCTTCAGCCACAAGCTGCAGGACTTGCCGTTCGCGATCGCTTAGGGGCCGCTCAGGAAGAGCATCCTTCATCAGGAAAGCCTGCACCACGGTGCGCGAAATGCTTTGCGTCAAATACATTTCGCCGCGGCACACAGCACGAAGCGCTTG
>Ga0105245_10003103_pt1 | contig 14866 bp, 18 predicted proteins | sample KBSM54metaG_FD_81523 | JGI IMG/M metagenome (GOLD analysis project Ga0105245, IMG submission 81523) | Miscanthus rhizosphere microbial communities from Kellogg Biological Station, Michigan, USA - KBS M5-4 metaG | ecosystem: Host-associated > Plants > Roots > Rhizosphere > Soil | place... | reverse complement strand
TCGAGTCCGCGATGCTTGGGGCGATACTCAGCCATCGACCCTGGAACGCTAGTGGTCCGGGAGGTTGTGAAGCGAGGGAGGCGCCCTAGCTGTCGAAGCCCGCCCCCACGCGGTCGAGCAAGCGCAGCCACGCGCCTCGCCTGCCGCCGCGCTCGTCGGCTCGCGCGAGCCCGCTCCGGGTGGCCTGGATCGCCGCGTAACGGAGCGGCTCGGGCGGGAACGGAATCGGCCGGCTACGCACCATCTCCAGGCGTGCGAGCTCGGTGTCCCGCTCGAAAAGGAGGTCCAGCGCGACCCGCGCGCCGAAGCGGCTTGCGACCACCCCGAGCCCCGTATAGCCGACGGCGTACGCCACCCGTCCCCCGAGGGCCCGCCCGAACGTCACGCAGAAGCGGCTGCAGGTGTCGATCGCGCCGGCCCACCGGTGCGTGAAGCGGATGCCCTCGAGCTGCGGGAAGGTGGCGGCGAAGTTGCCGGCGAGGAGCTCGAAGGTGGGTGCGTGATCCTCGAGCTCCGGCCGCATGCCGTTGCGGAAGTGGTAGATCGCCTCGTAGCCGCCCCAGAGGATGCGCGGCTCACCCGGCGTCAGCCTGTAGTAGTGGAAGCGGTTGCCGGAGTCGGCAAGACCCTGCCGCCGGCGCCAGCCGAGCGCGTCTCTCCGCTCCTCGGACAGAGGCTCGGTCACGAGGACGTAGTCGTAGACGGGGACGACGTAGCGCCGTATGACGCGAACGAGCGGCCTGTACGCGTTGGTCGCAAGGAGCACGCGCCGAGCGCGGAGGCGGCCGCCGGCGGCTTCGAGGACCACACCGTCGCCGTCTCGTCGGAGCCGCGTCACACAGGTGTGCTCGCGGATGCGCGCGCCGTCGCCGAGCGCGGCGTCTCGAAGGCCCCAGGCAAGCCGGGCGGGGTCGACCAGCGCGTCCCCGGAGCGGTGCCACAGCCCGCCGAGGTACGTCGGCGAGTCGACCTCGGCCCGGACGGCGTCGCGGTCGAGCAGGGTTACATCCTCCCCGTGCCCGCGAGCCGCCTCCGCCGCCTCCGCGAGCTCGGGCACCTCGTGCGGTCGGGTGGCCACGTCGATCACCCCCGGCTCCTCCCACGCCGCGTCGATGCCGCGCTCGCTCAGCGTCGCCCGCATCGCCGCGAAGTTCTCGGCTCCGATGCGCTCGAGCTCGTCGATCTCGTCCGGCCACCGGGACAGCCCGTTCTCGAGGCCGTGCGTTAGCGACGCCTCGGCGAAACCGCCGTTGCGCCCGCTCGCGCCCCACCCGCAGCGGTCGCCCTCGAGCAGCACCACGTCGTGCTCGGGCGCGGCATGCAGGGCGGCCCACAGCCCGGTGAAGCCTCCGCCGACGATCGCGAGCTCGCAGCTCGCTTCGCCTTCGAGCGGGGGCAGTGGCGCCGGTGCCGCCGGGGAGTCGAGCCAGAAGACCTTCTGCTCGGAGTCGGCGAGCGACCGACTCAGGCGCGGAGCCAGCTCAGGACCTCCGCGGCGTGGACGGTTTCCCCGGCGGTTGCTCTCGGTGCAAGCGCCGGAACGGCAGCACCGAGGAGATGCTCGGCGGCCCCGTCGTCCTCGGGGACGGGGAGGTCGTCCGGCAGGGTGTGGATGTCGTCGGCGCGGTCCACGGCGGTTGAGCCTACGACACGCCGAGCGCAAGCCGAATGCGGCGAAGCGTGCGCTCGCCGTTCAAGGTCACGTCGTCCCAGGTGAGCCGCATGACCCGGTTGCCCGCCAGCTCGAGGTCGGCGTCGCGGGCGGCGTCCTGTTCCCTGTCGCGGCGCGTCCGGTGGAACTCGAAGCCGTCGAGCTGGACGGCGAGCCGTCGGCACTCCCACTACGCGTCGACCTCGATGGTGCGCGTCTCGCGGTCCACCAGGGCATTGAAGGCAGGCCGTGTGATGTCCTGGGCCATGCTCAGCAACCTCTTGAACGCGCGCTCGAGCTCGTTCTTCTGGGTGCTCGGGTGGTAGGCGGCGATGGCCTGGCGGAGCGCTTTCGCTCCTCTTCGGCCCCGGGCCCTCTCCAGAACCTCGACGACAGCACGTAGGTCGAAGATTCGTAGCCGCTCGGCGCGGTCGATGGCGGCCTCGAGATCGTCCGCACGAACGACAGCACTGAGGTCAAGGAGCGTGCGGGCAACGCTCGTGACCGGGACGCCGTCCTTGATGGTGATGTCGCCCGCCCCGAGCACTCGCGACCGGTATGTGGTGATACTCGAGATATGGCGGTGCACCTCGGGAACGGTGACCTCCAGCCGAGTCGCCGTGGGTCTGAGCCCCCAGAGATCTGCGGCCGATCTGTGACTCAGGACCGCCTTGGTTCCACATGCCATGACCGCAGCCAGATAGCTGCCGGCGGTTGAGAGGGGGCTTGAGCCAACGGAATAGGCCCACCCTCGGTGCCTTGGGTGAAGCGTTCCCCGAACCACTCGTCGACGGATCGCGAAGCGGTCCAACCCGATGCGCTCCAGCTGTCGCCGAGCGATAACACCGTGCTGCCTGCCCGCAACCGTTGCGATCAGCTGGTCCCGATCAGGTGGTGGGTAGTCGTTGCGTTTTTCGCTACGCATAGCCACCACCCGGCGACTATGGCGGCCGGGGCGTTACCGGTGGGTGCGTTGTGTGAAGTAGGGGTGACGCCGAGCGGCGCGCGCGGGCCGTAAGGCTCGCCGCGCGCGCCGGCCCGGCCGTCGGGCTCGCCGGGGCTAGACCAGGAACGGGATGATCAGGATGGCCACGATGTTCGCGACCTTGATCATCGGGTTGATGGCGGGGCCGGCGGTGTCCTTGTAGGGGTCGCCGACCGTGTCGCCGGTGACCGAGGCGGCGTGCGCCTCGGAGCCCTTTCCGCCGTACTCGCCGTCCTCGATCAGCTTCTTCGCGTTGTCCCACGCGCCGCCGCCTGCCGTCATCGAGATGGCCATGAAGAAGCCCACCACGATCACGCCGATCAGGAGGCCGCCGAGTGCCTGTGTGGAGAGCAGTCCGACCACGGCTGTGACCACGATCGGGATCAGCGCCGGGATGATCATCTCCTTCTGTGCCGAGGCGGTGACGATGTCCACCGCCCGGGCGTAGTCGGGCTTCTCGGTGCGGTCCATGATGCCCGGCTTTTCCTTGAACTGCCGGCGCACCTCCTCGACCACGCCGGCACCGGCACGGCCCACGGCCTCGATCGCCAGGGCGGCAAACAGGTAGACCATCATGCCCCCGACGAGCAGCCCCACGAGCACCGCCGGCTGCGAGATGTCGAAGCTGACCACGTTCGCGCCGGACTTGGCCGCCTCCTCCCGAAGCTCCTCCACGAACGCGGCGAACAGCACCAGAGCGGCCAGCACGGCCGACCCGATGGCATACCCCTTCGTCACTGCCTTCGTCGTGTTCCCGACAGCGTCGAGAGGATCGGTCACGTTCCGCACTTCCTCCGGCAGGTCCGCCATCTCGGCGATACCACCGGCGTTGTCCGTGATCGGGCCAAATGCATCCAGAGCGACGATCAGTCCGGTGAGCGAGAGCTGCGCCATAACCGCCACGCCGATCCCATAGATGCCGGCCAGCTCGTTGGCGAGCAGGATGCCTCCCACCAGCAGGATCGCCGGTGCCGCGGTGGACTGGAAGCCCTGCGCGAGCCCCTGGATGATGTTGGTCGCGTGACCCGTCTGCGACGCCCTCGCGGTGGTCCGCACCGGGCGGAAGCGGGTCGACGTGTAGTAGTCGGTGATCACGAAGAGGCCCGCCGTCACGCCGATCCCAACCAGCGTGCAGAACCACAGGTCGATGCCGGACGGCGCCTCGTTGCCCGCCCGGAGCAGGCTCGAGACCCCAGCCTTGTAGGTGAGGTCGTCCATCATCGTGAGCGTGATCGGGAGGAACGCGATCGCGGCAAGGACGCCGGACACGATCAGGCCCTGGTAAAGCGCCCGCTCGACGTTCCCGGCGCGGCTGCGAACCGCGTAGGTGCCGATGATCGAAGCGATCAGCGATACGCCGCCGATCACGAGCGGGTAGGTGGCGACCGTCCCGATCTCCTGGAACGTCAGGACGCCGAGCAGCATGACCGCCACCGCAGTCACGGCGTACGTCTCGAAGAGGTCGGCCGCCATGCCGGCGCAGTCGCCCACGTTGTCGCCGACGTTGTCGGCGATCACCGCCGGGTTGCGGGGGTCGTCCTCGGGAATTCCGGCCTCGATCTTGCCGACCAGGTCGGCGCCCACGTCGGCCGCCTTGGTGAAGATGCCGCCGCCAAGGCGGGCGAAGACGGAGATCAGCGACCCGCCGAAGCCGAGGCCGATGAGCGCGTCGATGGCGTCCCGCTCGTCGGTGCCCGTGAGGATGAGGATTCCGTAGTAGCCGGCCACGCCCAGGAGCGCCAGGCCGGCAACGAGCATGCCGGTCACCGCACCGCCCTTGAATGCCACCTCGAGCGCCTTCGAAACGCCCGAGCGCGCCGACTCGGCCACGCGCGCGTTCGCGCGTACCGAGACGTTCATCCCGATGAACCCGGCCGAACCCGAGAGGGTGCCTCCGATCAGGAAGCCGATCGCCACGAGGATGCCGTTGGCGTCCTGGGCCTCTAGCCCGATCGCGAGCACGATCGCCAGCACCACAGCGACGCCGGCGATGATCGTGTACTGGCGCCGGAGGTACGCCTTCGCGCCCTCCTGGACGGCCGTGGAGATGTCCTGCATCTCCTGGTTGCCGGGCGAGAGCGCCAGGAGCCAGCGCGAGGTGACGACGCCGTAGATCACCGCGGCGCCTGCGCAGAGCAGCGCGATGATCACGCCCCAGTCAGTCAGGAAGTCCAAGGGGTATTTCCTCCGTGTTGATTCAGAAGAGTCAGCACGCGGCGCCCGCTAGTGGTGGACAATCGCGCTGTCCAGCGCCGATGCACAGATGTCGTCCGGCTGCGGGCCGATTCTCGGCACCACCCGGAACAGGAGCGCGCGCAGTCTATCGAGGTTCTCGGCGAACACGCCGAATGCCGAGTCGGCGGACACCGGCGGCACGTCCGGCATCCCCTCCAGGCCCACGTCGTAGTCGGTCACGAGCGCGATGTTGGCGTAGCAGAGCGCCTGCTCCCGCGCGAGCCACGACTCGGGGTACTGGGTCATGTTCACGACGTCGAATCCGCTGGCCGCGAACCAGCGCGATTCGGCGCGCGTGGAGAAGCGCGGGCCCTCGATCACGACCACCGTGCCGCCCTCAACCACCGGGATCCCCTCCTCCCTCGCCGCCTCGGCGATCACGCCTCGAAGGTCCGGGCAGTACGGGTCCGCGGCGGACACGTGCGTCGTCTGGGGCCCGTCGTAGAACGTGCTCTCACGGTTTGCGGTCCGGTCCACGAACTGATCGCAGAGAACGAACGTGCCGGGTGCCAGGTCCGGCCGAAGCGAGCCGCAGGCGCATGGGCCGATCAGCCGATCGACCCCCACCTCCTTCATCGCCCAGATGTTCGCCCGGTAGTTGATGCGGTGGGGAGGGAGCGAGTGCTCGTCACCGTGGCGCGGCATGAACGCCACCTCGGTTCCCTCGATCGTGCCGACGCGAACAGGTGCCGACGGCGGGCCGTACGGCGTCGCAACCGGCATTTCGGTGATGTCGTCCAGGAACGTGTAAAAGCCGGAACCGCCGAAGACGCCGATCACGAGCCCGGTGTCCAGATCTTGGACTGCGGAGGCGGCTCCTCCTTGGGCGGCTGGCCCCCGGGCTCCTCGCCCGGCGACTCGCGCGCGTACAGCATCTGGATCTGGTCGAGGGCGTTCTGGATCGGCGGCTGCGCGTCGTCGGGCACCAGCGGCAGCATGTGGCGGGCGGCGTCGATGGCCTTCCGCGCCTCCGCGGGGTCCTTGGCGCCCTCCACGGAGAGCTTCTGGCCCGCCAGGTTCACGAGCGTGGCCACCGTCTGCACGACCACGTCCTCGGTCTTGATCTGGCGAAGCGCCTCGAGGAGCTGCTCCTCGGTGGGTTGCTGAGGCTCGTTCACGTCGCGACCTCCTCGGCCGCGTAGGTGCGCTGGGTGAGCGCCACTTCGGCGGCGTATATGTCCTCCATCGTCGCGCCCTCGGCCAGCTGGCGCTTCTGCCGCTGGGCGCCGTTCTCCTCGGGCAATGCAACCTCGATGCCGAGCGCCATCCGCACCGGCGCCGTCCACGCCAACAGCCGGTCGAGGGCCGCGGCCGCCGGGTACTCCTCGGCCCGCGCGAGGTCGATCAGCTTCCCGTCCAGGCCGTAGCGGATCGCGCGCCAGAGGTTCTCCTCCACGAGCCGCGGTGCGGGGTCGTCGAACGGCGCGCCCTCGTCGTGATCGATCGCTGCCTGGGCGATGCACGAGGTGATCAGCGCGGCGAGCGCCGTCGAGCCGTCGGCGCTCGTCTGCGCGTCGCAGATCCGCATCTCGATCGTGCCGTACGTGTGGTGTGGCCTCACGCTCCACCAGACCTGGGTGAACTCCGTGATCGATCGGGTGCGCACGAGGAACTGGATGTAGTCGGAATAGGCCGCCCAGCCCCCGAACGCATCCGGAATCCCACAGCGGGGGAAGCTCCTGGTGAAGATCTGCGTGCGGGCCGAGTGGAGCCCCGAGTGGCGGCCGTCGAGGAAGGGCGAGTTCGCGGAGATCGCGAGCAGCTCGGGCATCACCGGCCGGAGCCGGTCGCAGACCCGCACCGCCCGCTCGGCGCCCTTCACGCCCACGTGCACATGCAGGCTGAACGTGTTGTTGCGCCAGGCGACGTACTGGAGCCGCTCCTCCACGAGGCGGTAGTGGTCCGTGTCGATGATCTGCTGCTCCTGCCAGGGGCTCCAGGGATGGGTCCCGGTCGCGCCGAGGACGGCGTCGTTCCGGGCTGCCAGCGCGAACAGGCGTGAGCGAGCCTCGCGCTGCCTCGCCGTCGCGTCGGCGAAGTTCTCACCGCGCCCGGAGCGGATCTCGATCTCGGAGCGGATCAGCTCGCCCGCGACAGCATCCGCGAGCACGGGGTCGTCCTGCGCGAGGTCGCGCAGCTCCTCGAAGCGGTGGTCGAGCGAGAGCGTCCTCGGGTCGAGGATCGCGAACTCCTCTTCCAGTCCGACCGTGAAGTCCGTGGAGGCCTCGAAGACCTCTCTGACTCGCGGCATCTCGAGCATGCAGGGAACCTCAGGTGAGGTAGAAGTAGAGCGCGTAGAGCAGGTCCACCGCAGGGCTCGAGGTGTGCACAGTCACCTCGGGCGGCACCTGCAGCAGCGCCTCGGAGTAGTTGAAGATGATCTTGACGCCGGCCTCGACGAGGTCGTCGGCGACCTCCTGGGCGGCATCCGTGGGAACCGCGAGCACCCCGACCACCACGTCCTCGTCGCGGATCACTCGCTCGAGCTCGTCGTACGGCCGGACGGTCAGGCTGTCGCCCACCTGGGCGCCGAATTTGGCCGGGTCCTTGTCGAACAGCGCCACGACCCTGAAGCCGTGGTCCGCGAAGATGTCCGACCCCGCGATCGCCTGGCCGAGGTTCCCGGCGCCGAACAGCGCGATGTTGTGCTTCCCCGTGCTCCGCAGGATCTTGCGGATCTGCGAGACGAGCGAGTCGACGTTGTAGCCCACTCCGCGCTTGCCGAACTTGCCGAACCCCGACAGGTCACGCCGGATCTGGGTGGAGTTGACGTGCGTGTAGTCCGCCAGCTCCTGGGACGAGATCGTCTCGCGCCCCATCTTCTTCGCCTGGGTCAGGACCTGCAGATATCGGGACAGTCGGGCAGCGACTCCGAGCGAAAGCCGCTCAGAGGCACCCGGCTCGGCGTCCGGCCGAACCGGCTGAAGCCCGACGCCGCCCGCTGGACTGTCGTCGTACCTCACGAGCCGTCCACTCTATCTACCCGCCGCACGAGTACCGCCTCCTCGACGTGGAATTCGAACAGCTCCTCGCCGTCCACCTCCAATACCGGGATGCGCTCGCCGTACTCGCGGTGAAGCACCGGATCCAGGGACACGTCGACCTCCCGCAGCTCGAACGGATGCTTCGAGCGCACCCGCTCGACGATCTCGCGCGCGTCCTCACAGAGGTGGCATCCCGGCTTGCCGTAGAGAGTCACGAGGGCCATGCGCTGCCTGGCTAAAGGCGGGCTGCCGCGTCGAGGCTCAGATACTCGGGGTACGGCAGGGGCTCGAGGAAGCGCGCCGCGCCCGCGATCATCGCGGCGTTGTCGGTGCAGAGCTCGACGGGCGGCACCCAGACCGGGACGCCGAGCGCCGCGACCGCCTCGCGCAGCTCCGAGTTGGCCGCGACCCCGCCGCCGATCGCGAGCCGCTCGATGCCCGTCCGGTCGAGCGCCGTTCGGGTCCGGCCCACGAGCGCGTCGACTATCGCGCGCTGGTAGGAGGCCGCGAGGTCCGCGGAACGCTCCTGGGCGGCGTCGCCGAGGTCGCGGATCGCGTAGAGGAGCGCCGTCTTGAGGCCGCTGAAGCTGAAGTCGAGCTCGCCCGGAGCGCTGCGCGGGAAGCCGAACGCCTCGGGGTCACCCTCGCGCGCGAGGCGATCGACGGCCGGGCCGCCGGGATAGCCGAGTCCCAGCAGGCGGGCGCCCTTGTCGAAGGCCTCGCCGGCCGCGTCGTCGAGCGTCTGGCCGAGCACCTCGTAGGCGGCGGGGTCATCCACGCGCGCTACGAAGGTGTGCCCTCCGCTCGCCACGAGACAGAGGTAGGGCGGCTCGACCGGGTCGTCGCCCAGCGTGCTCGCCACGACGTGCCCGTGGAGGTGGTCCACGGGCACCAGCGGCAGCCCGCGCGTCGCGGCGATGGCCTTCGCCGACGAGACTCCGACCAGCAGGGCGCCGATGAGCCCGGGTCCCCGCGTGACAGCGACCGTGTCGACGTCGTCCAGCCGGGCACCGGCGCGCTCCAGCGCGTCAGCGGTGACCGCGTCGACCAGCTCGAGGTGGTGGCGCGAGGCGATCTCCGGCACCACTCCGCCGTAGCGCGCGTGCAGGAGACCCTGCGAAGCGATCACGTTCGAGAGGATTCGGCCGTCCTCGCTGACGACGGCGGCACAGGTGTCGTCGCAGCTCGTCTCGAGGGCGAGAATCACGCCGTGGTGCGGTCTCCTACCGTCCGCCACATGATGAGCGCGTCCTCGCGGTTGTCGTGGTAGTACGCGCGGCGGCGGCCGGCGGCGCGGAAGCCGAAGCGCTCGTAGAGGCGGATGGCGCCGTCGTTCGAGGTACGCACCTCGAGCGTGTACTGCTCACTCGGCCGATCGGCCTGCTCGAAGAGCCGCTCCAGCAGGGCGCTGGCGATGCCATGGCGCTGGCGATGCGGCTCGACCGCGACGTTCATGAGATGCCAGACGGTGTCGTAGCGCGAGCAGACGAGATAGCCGACCATCTCGCCGTCCTCCAGCGCGGCCAGGCAGATCCCCGACGGCTTCGACAGCTCCAGCACGAACATCGCGAGCGACCAGGGCGTCGGGAACGCGCGCCGCTCTATTGCGATGACCTGCGGCAGGTCCGCGTAGGCAAGGGGGCGGATGTCGAGTTCGGGGGTCACTGTCGGGGCCCTACGTCCGGCTCTCGCAGGTACTCGGGGAGCACTGCCTCCGGCGGCTCGTCCTGAGCTCCAAGCCCAAGCTGGCAGATGCGCAGCGCATTCACCACGTGGGCCTCTGATTCCTGAGCCAGAACGGAGATGCCTGCCTCCTGGAGCATCCCCCGAAATCGTAACGACCCGTCTCCGGCTGCCAGGGGGCTGAAACCGCCCTGCCGCAGGCGCGCGACCAGGTCGCCGGGAGTGGCCGCGAACGGCGGCCACAGCTCGCGTTCGTCCTCGAACAGCGCGGCGAACAGCTCGCCCCGGCGCGCGTCGATCAGCGGGAGCCTGAGAGATGCGTCGATGCCCGCGCCCAGGGCGGCGAGCGACGACACGCGCCGGAGCGGCAGCTCGGCGGCCGTGGCAAGCGCCCGCGCCGTGGCGATCCCGATCCGCAGCCCCGTGAACGTCCCGGGTCCCACCCCCACCGCGATCGCGTCGAGGTCGCCCCAGCCGACGCCCGCCCGCTCCATCACGTCGGCGACCGCGGGCATCAGCTCGCTCGCGTGCGCGGGCGGCCGGCCGAGCCGCTCGGCCGGCGGCGTGAGGTCGAAGCTCTCACCGTCGTCGCGCACGACCGCCGCGCTCGTGGCGGAGGTCGAGCTGTCCAGGCCCAGGAGCGTCACGTGACGGTGATCCGGCGCCGGTCGTCGCCCTCGTGCTCGAGCAGCACCCTGGCCACGACGCGCTCGAGCACCGGCTCGGCGACGGAGGGCCACTCCACGAAGGCCACTCGCTCCGGCGTCAGGTAGTCCTCGAGGAGCGCCGGGTCCTCGCCCGCGAGCGAGCCCAGCCGGTAGAGGTCGAGGTGGGCGACCTCGGGTGAGCCGGGGAGCACATGGCCGATCGTGAACGTCGGGCTCGTCACCGGCCCCTCGACGCCGAGAGCACGGCACGCGCCGCGCACGAAGGTCGTCTTACCGCTGCCCAGCTCGCCGCTCACGAGCACCACGTCGCCCGCGCTGAGCCGGCTCGCCAGCTGGGCGCCGGCGGCCTCGGTCTCATCAGGACCGTTCGAGTGTTTCACCTCGTATGACATCCGGTACGCCTTGTTGTGACCGTACGAACCTTGGCAGGGGAACGTCGATCCGTACGCGTGAACGCGTAGCCATGCCGGTTTCCCCCTGGGCGCCGGCCGCGTTCCCCCGTTCGGCCGGCGCCCACCCCCTTTCTCGCGCGCGCTAGTCGAACAGCGTCGGCGGCGTCGGCTCGGCCGGCTGCGCCGCCGCGACGGCCACGACGGTCGCCACGGCGCCGATGGGCACCGGCGGCGGCTCCTCGAGCAGCGCCGGAAGACGGGCGAAGTCCGCGCGCAGGTCCTCGAGGGTGTTCGTGCTCCGGAGGGCCGCCGCGGGATGGAAGAGCGGGTACACGCGCAGAAGCCGTCCGCCCAGCTCGTGCACCTGCGGTTTCCCGTGCACGCTGGTGATCCCGCGTTGCGAGCGCGTGAGCAGCTTGGTGGAGAAGTTGCCGAGCGTGCAGAGGACCTTCGGCTCGATCAGCTCGACCTTGCGGTGCAGGAACGGCTTGCACGCGTCGATTTCGTCCGGCTGCGGGTCGCGGTTGCCCGGCGGCCGCGACTGGAGCACGTTCGCGATGAACACCTCCTCGCGCGAGAGCCCGATCTCCTCCAGGAGCTTGTTAAGGAGCTGGCCGGCCCGGCCCACGAACGGCAGGCCCTGCTGGTCCTCGTGCATCCCGGGCGCCTCGCCCACGAACATGAGATCGGCGTCCGCGTTGCCGGCCCCGAACACGACCCTGGTGCGGGTCTTCGAGAGCGGGCAGCGGGCGCATGACTCCGCCTCGCGGTAGAGCTGGACCAGCTCCGCGCGGCGCTCCTCTGCGCTGCGTGGCTGCATGGACCACAAGCCTAAGCACTGGAGTCGACGGCAACTCGTGTGGGTATCCTCAGGTTGTCGGCCGCTACCGATGACGGAGTGGACCGACAGGGGAATGCACTCAGATCACCCGAGTCACTCTGGCCCGCTTCGTGTGGGCATAGTCGGCGCAGGCCGGGTCGGCACCGCCCTTGCGCGGGCGCTCCGCGACGCCGGCGCCGACGTGGACGGCCCGGTGGGCCGCGGGGAGCGTCCGGCGCGCTGCGACGCCATCGTGCTCTGTGTTCCGGACGCCGAGATCGCAGCAGCGGCCGAGACCGTGACCGCCGCCGCGCCGCTGGTGGGGCACACGAGCGGGGCCACGCCGCTGACCGCGCTGACCCACGCCGGGGTCCCGGGCTTCGGAATGCATCCTCTCCAGTCCTTCGCCCATCCGGGAGTGCGCTTCGAGGGCGCCGGCGCCGCGGTAGCGGGCACCACGCCCGAGGCGCTCGCGTTCGCGAGCGAGCTTGCCGAGCGGCTCGGCATGAGGCCGTTCGAGATCGACGACGAGGGCCGGGCCGCCTACCACGCTGCCGCGTCGATGGCCTCGAATTTCCTCGTGACCCTCGAGGCCGCCGCAGAGGCGATCGCCGCGGGCGCGGGGCTCGACCCTGACGACGCCCGTGGGCTGATGCTGCCGCTGGTGCGCCAGACGGTGGAGAACGTGGCCGAGCTTGGACCAGAGGCGGCGCTCACCGGACCGGTCGCCCGCGGTGACGAGGCGACCATCGAGGCCCAGCGCGCCGCCGTGGAGCGCGTCGCGCCGGAGCTGCTGGCTCTGTTCGACGAGCTCGTGCGGCGCACCAGGGCGCTGGCGAAGCACGAGGCGCCGGCATGAGGGTCCTTCGCACGGTCGCCGAGCTCCGCACGCTGCTCGCGGCGGCTCGCTCGGGCGGGAACAGCATCGGGCTCGTCCCGACGATGGGCTTCTTCCACGAGGGGCACCTCTCGCTCATGCGCCGTGCACGCAGCGACACCGATGTCGTGGTGGTGTCGCTGTTCGTGAACCCGGCCCAGTTCGCCCCCGGCGAGGACCTCGACGCATATCCGCGCGACGAGGAGCGCGACCGGCGCCTCGCCGAGGGCGCGGGTGTGGACGTCCTGTTCGCCCCGCCGCTCGAGGAGGTCTACCCCGACGGCTTCGCAACGACGGTCACGGTGCGCGACCTGACCGAGATGCTCGAGGGCGACCAGGCGCAGCGCGGCGCCGTGCACTTCCAGGGCGTGACAACCGTCGTCACCAAGCTCTTCAACATGGTCGGGCCGGACGTGGCCTATTTCGGCCAGAAGGACGCCCAGCAGGCGCTCGTGATCCGAAAGCTCGTCCGCGACCTCGATATCCCTGTCCGGATCGAGGTCTGCCCCACGATCCGCGACGCCGACGGGCTCGCGCTGAGCTCGCGGAACGCGTACCTGAGCCCGGAGGAGCGCGAGCGCGCCCTGTCGCTCAGCCGCGCGCTGCGTGCGGCGGAGGCGGCGGTCGCGGGCGGCACCCGCGACGCGGCCGCGGTCGTGGCCGCCGCCCGCGACGAGCTCGACCGCGCCGGAGTGGAGCCCGACTACCTCCAGCTCCGCTCCGCAACAGACCTCTCCCCCGTCGAGCGCGTGAACGGCTCGGCGCTTCTCGCCGTGGCGGCCCGCGTAGGGCGCGCCCGGCTCATCGACAACGCGATACTCGGAGACCGCCAATGAGCCACCGTCCCACCCAGCGTCCCGCAATCAGCCTCACGACCCTGGCCGAGAAGAAGGCCCTCGGCGAGCCGATCGTGATGGTCACCGCCTACGACTTCCCGTCCGCCCAGGTGGCGGAGGAGGCCGGCGTGGACGTGGTCCTCGTCGGCGACTCCGGCGCCATGACGGTGCTCGGCTACCCCTCGACGGTGCCGGTGAAGACCGACGAGCTGCTCATGCTGGCCCAGGCCGTGCGGCGCGGCCTGAAGACCCCCCTCATGGTCGGCGACATGCCGTTCGGGTCATACGAGGCCTCGAACGAGGAGGCCATCCACACCGCGCAGCGCTTCATCAAGGAGGCCGGCTGCGACGCCGTGAAGATCGAGCGCGGCGGCACGTCCGTGGAGCGCACGCGGGCGCTGGTCGGCGCGGGCATCCCGGTGATGGGCCACGTGGGCCTGACGCCGCAGACCGCGACGGCGCTCGGCGGCTATCGCTCGCAGGGGCGCACGGCCGAGCGCGCGCTGGCCGTGGTGCACGACGCGCTCGCACTCCAGGAGGCCGGCTGCTTCGCGATCGTCTTCGAGGCGATCCCCAGCGCGCTCACCGAGGCGATCATGCCCCGAATGGAGATCCCGGTGATCGGCATCGGCGCCGGGCCGGCTGCGGACGGACAGGTGCTCGTCTTCCACGACCTGCTCGGTATCTACAGCGGTCACGCCGCTCGCTTCGTCAAGCGCTACGCCAGCGTCCGCGACGAGATGATCAAGGGCATGAGCGCCTATGCCGACGAGGTCCGGGCGCGCAGGTACCCCGAGGAGGAGCACGGATACACGATGGCGCCGGACGAGATCGCGCGTCTGCACGAGCTGCTGCGCGAGCAGACCGGCGAGCCGTTCACGGGCGGTCTGTCCCTCTAAGCGCAAAGGACCGCCCTCCAAGCCGCAACCCAGGCCGCCCGGATGGGTTGGGAGGGCCATGACACGAATTCGTCGTCTCATGCCCTCCCCCGCGATGGCGGTTGCCCTGCTCGCCCTGTTTATGGCCATGGGCGGCTCGGCGTACGCCCTCGTGGTGACGAGCGGCAGCATCAAGAACAACACCATCCGCAGCGAAGACGTCCACAACGGCGGGCTCCTCGGCAAGGACTTCCGCAAGAACGGGGTCGGCGGTGGAGCCATCAAGGAGTCGAGCCTCGGCGCCGTCCCGGCCGCGTTGCTCGCTCACGGCAGCGCCCGCTTCACGGTCGTGAACGCCGGCGGGCAGGCGGTCCGCGGTCGCGGAACGACCTCCGTGGCGCGCACTGCCGAGGGTCGCTATCAGGCGATCTTCGATACGAACATCCGCGGGTGCGGCTACTACGCCACCATCGGCGGACCGACCGCCGCGGCGCCGCCGGACAACGGCCAGATCACCGTGAGCTCACTCGGCTCGAACGTGAACGGCGTGGACATCCGGACGACGGGCGCGAACGGCAACAACGCCAACAAGCCGTTCCACCTAGTCGTCTTCTGCTGAGCCCTCGTATTCGACGGACCGGAGCACCCTCGCGGGTGCTCCGGCCGCGATCGAGAACGGCGGGACGTCCTCGGTCACGACGCTGTTCGCCCCGATCACGCAGCGCTCGCCGACCGTGACGCCGCTGGTGATCACTACGTTGGCTCCGCACCAGACGTTGTCCCCCACTCGCGTCGGCCCCTTGCTGGTGAAGCCCTGCCACGTGATGGGCTGATCCGGGTCGTCGAAGCGGTGGTTC
>Ga0105245_10003101_pt1 | contig 14874 bp, 10 predicted proteins | sample KBSM54metaG_FD_81523 | JGI IMG/M metagenome (GOLD analysis project Ga0105245, IMG submission 81523) | Miscanthus rhizosphere microbial communities from Kellogg Biological Station, Michigan, USA - KBS M5-4 metaG | ecosystem: Host-associated > Plants > Roots > Rhizosphere > Soil | place... | reverse complement strand
TCGCTTTTGGCAACGGTCTCCCCGGCGCTCGACAGCGCGCAAAAGGAACCGTCGCGAGCCAGGTGGGAAGCGGTGCTCAGCGTCGCGCAGGTCGTGGATAGCGTCGCGCCGACGCAGCTCAGCGCCTTCTATCTCGGCGTGTCGGCGTTTCAGGTGGCGACGGACGAGATCCAATCCCTCGCCGAGATGGCGAAGAAACCGTCGGCAACGCGAGTGCAACGACAGGCCGCCTGCGCCTCGGTGACGCGGCTCGAGGATCTCGTGCGCATCGTCACGGTCGCCATCACGCGCGGCGGGAGGGAGAACCCGGAGACCGCCGCCAAGATCATGGGCGCGATGCCGAACTACTCCGAGTTTGTCGGCTCGATGAAGCAGCGAAGCTGCCGATAGGTTGATAGCCGGCGCGGGCAGCCAGTAACGGCTGCCCGTACACTCGGTCGCGTTTCGCTACGGCGTGATATTGATCGCGATCGGGCTACCAGTAACGTCCGGTCCGGTCGCTCCACCTACCTTCACGGTGACCGTAACTCCACCCGTCGCCGCCGGTGCGGTGTAAACGAAGGTGCACACGCCATTCGTGCACGATCCGGCGTTCACCGTGCCCGCTGACGGTACGACGGTGATGTCGCTCGGCACGGCGCTCGTCACGGTGTTGCCCAATACGTCCCTCACCACGACGGTAATATTCGTCTGGGTGGTCACCGGAATCGACGCCGCGGCGCTCGCCGTTGTGTTGACCGGATCCGGTATTACGACGACGCGACGCTTGATGACGACGACACCGATCAAGTCCAGCGGGCTGGTGCCGGTCACGTCGCGTACCCCGGTCAGAGTGTACGTGCCACTGACGTCCGGCGGGACCCAGGTCACCACAACGTTTCCACTGCCGTCGGAGATCACCGGCGCCGGGATGATACCGCCCGTCGTGCTGAATCGAACGGCGACGCCGACGGCTGGTGCGCCGGTGGAATCGAGGAGCGTTGTCGAAACCTGCCGCGAGGTGGCGCCGATCTTCACCGTATCCGGAGCAATGAGATTGATGGAGGACTGAAGAACGGTCACCCCCACCTGTGGCGCCTCGGGGTTGTTCTCCGGCAGCGCGATGCCGGTGAGCGTCGGCGTGATCGTAGCCACCGAAGTCGGCGTGGTCGCCGGATTGGGCCCGATATTGGCGCTACTGAGAACGGTCCCGAGCGCGCTCGCACTCACGGTTGCGTCGGTGATGACCGCGCCGCGAGCGTCGCGGGCAATCGGCTGGTAGGGGATGGACTCGAGGTCGGAAAGGGCGGCGCGTTGCGGCTCGACCAGAATTCGTCGCGCGACCTGACGCACGGTCTCCGTAACCGTGTCCGTGGCAATAATTGTCGAACCATCGGGCGCGATGGCACGCACGGCGACGCGCGCCGACCCGTTGCCGATCGATACCAACCGCGGCGACGCCACGAAGCCCGTCGCCGGATTACTCGTCCCAATCGGCGGCGTGACCGCCACGATTTCCGAATCCGCCGCCGTAACTGGAATCAAGCGGATCGTCGTACCGGCGAGGCCATTTCCACGCCGGTCAGCGAGCGTTACGGTCGGGCCGAGGCTGTCGGAAAAGCTCCAGGCCTGGAAGGCGTGCGCCGAGAGCGACATCGTGAGCACTTGGGCCACCCGCGCAATGACGGTATCCGCGCACTTGGCCGATTTGAGACAGAAATCATGCGTCGCGATCAGCGTATCCGCGCCGTTCCCGCGAGCAATGTACCGAATCGTGTCGCCGGTGCCGACGACCGTCGTGCGCGTGCCTTGATGAATCCAGCGAATTCCCTGCGATGCCCGATTGACCAGCGCGCCGTTGTTCTTGACCAACGACGTGGCGATCGCAAAGCCGGTATCGTTGACCGCGGTGAGCGTCGAGTCATGTGAAGACAAGACTTTCACCCCGGCGACGACGACCGTCGCGTTCCGCGTGGCGTTCGTCGTCGTAAAGCGCTCGTCCGGGAGCGCGAGCGTTACGACCGACTGCCCAGGCTTGACGGCGATCAGTGTTCGAGTGCGTCCGGCCGGCTGGTCCGACGATGCGAGGGCAAGCGTCGCAGGACTCGACGTCGTCCAATTGAAAGTAAGGTCGGAGATAAGGCCGCCGTTCGGGCCGATCGCCCGTGCCTGTGCCTTGCTCGAGTCGCCGGCGATGATCGTGTCACTCGTCACGCCGATCTCGAGGCGCACGGCAAACGCATCGGGACCACTCGGCAGATTCTCGTCGCAGCTGAGCAGAACGGTGAGCGTCGCGGCCGCGAACAGGGCCGGCCGCGAGATTCGAATCAGATTGGGCCGGCGCATCTATCGGCCTCCCCGAAGGCGGACGGAAAGCCCGGCACCGAGCACGGTGCGCGCACGATCTCCCTCGAGCGGACTGCCGCTGAACCACCATTGCCAGGCCACGCCCCGCGCGGCAACGAAGCGATACAGAGGAATCTCGAGGGTCAGCCCGGCGCCGCCGCCGACGCTCGCACCGCTCGAGTAGCTATAACGCGGCGTATGTCCGATGGCGCCCGTGGCCGGATCGACGAAATCGAAGCCCGTCGAGTCGACGGAGCGCTGTCCTCGACCGACGAAGCCGCCGACGCCAGGAATGAACAGGAGGCGCTTCCAGGGCAGCAGTCGGCCGAATGAGATCGAGCCGCCCTGCACCGTGCTGAGGGAGCGCGCTACACGCAGCCAACCGCCATCGATCGTCCACCCACGACCACGGAACGAGACGTCTGCGGCCGCGCTCTGAAACGCATCGCGGTCGAGCGGAAGCGAGTTTGCCTGAAGCCAATCGCCACTGGCGACCACGCCGCGCTCGAACAAGGCGGTGCGCTGCGCCTGGAGTGGCGATGCTTGAAGAAAGAGCCCAACCATCGCCGAAGCGAGGGCAAGGCCACAGCAACGGCGCGTCGAACAGCCGATGCGGAAAATCATATGATTAGGGAGGACCGAGGAAGGACGAGCGTGTTCGTCGCCTGCGTCGGCGCGACGAAACTAGAACCAAACTTCCGCAATGACTGTAGGGCCGAACGCCTGTCCGCGCTAGGCCCGGTAGCTACTCGTACCGGAGCGCTTGAATAGGATCGACGCGCGACGCCCTGAGCGCCGGAACGAACCCCGCCGCCAACGCGACAATTGCCAGCAGCACGGTGGACGTCGTCATCACGAACGGATCGGCTCCGCTCATCTGATAGAGCATCGACTGCGCCGCCTTGGCCAGACCGAACGCCCCGGCCAGTCCAATCACCGCGCCGATCGCCACCATCACGCCCACCTGCCGCAGCACGAGCAGCCGCACTTCCCCCGCGTCGGCGCCGAGGGCCATACGCACGCCGATCTCGCGCGTGCGCTGCGCGACGGAATAGGCGAGCACTCCGTACAGGCCGATGGAGGCAAGGAGCGTCGCGAGGAGTGCGAAGGAAGCGGCGAGCGTCGAGATCATTCGGTCTTCGAACGTTTCGAGACGGACCTGTTCCGGCATGGTACGCAGGTCTTCGACCGGAAGCATCGGGTCGAGGCGTTGAACAACGCCCGCCATCGTGCGCAGCATCGTCGTGGGCTCGGACCCCGTGCGCACATAGTAATACATCGTCGTCATACGCCGTGCTTGTCGGTGCGGAGTGAAGAAAACCGGCGGAATAGTGCCCTTGACGTTCGAATACTTCATGTCGCGCACGAGCCCGATGATCTCGATGTCCAGCGGCAGCGTGTCCGACGAACCTTGCGCCATCCGCTTTCCGACGGGATTCGGACCGAGGTTGAAATGCTTGGCGAAGGCTTCGTTGACGATCGCGACTTTCGGCGCGGTCGCTGCGTCCGCGTCGGTGAACTCGCGGCCGGTCAATACCGGCACCCCGATCGAGCGGAAAAATCCGGAACCCACCGCGTTGAGACTCGAGTTGTTGGCTCTGCTCCCCTCTTCCGCCTTGAATCCTTCGACGCGGACGTCGTTGTTCCAGTTGCTGCCGGCGATGAGCGGGACCATCGTCGACGTCACCGCGGACGTGCCGGGGAGAGCACGCAGCTCCTCTTCGATTCGCGTGAAGAGCGCGCGCGTGCGCACCGAGTCATAGCCGCTCTGTCCCGGCGTCACGGAGAACGTCACGAAATTCTCGACACGGATGCCGAGATCCACGCGCTTCACCTTCCATAGGCTCTTCACGAAAAGGCCCGCGCTCATGAGTAGCGCCATCGCCAGCGCGATCTGGCCGGTCGCGAGCACGGTCCGGAACCGGCGAGCGGTGCGCCCGCCGGCGAGCTTTCCTGAGTTGTTGCGCAGCGCGGTCACGAGATCTGGCCGCGTGCTGTGCAGCGCCGGGAACAAGCCGAAGGCGAGCCCTGTCGCCAGCGAGAGTACCGCCGCGAAGCCGACCGCCGCCCAGTTCATGCCGAGCATCAACTCCTCGGACATGGTCGGCGGTAGAAGCGAGGCGACCCCTTTCAACGTCCACGAAGCAAAGAAGAGACTCGCCACCCCGCCGAGAAAGGCGAGGGTCATCGTTTCGGTGAGCAATTGCCTCAGCAGTCGGCCTCGCGTCGCGCCGAGCGATAGCCGAACGGCCATCTCCAGCTCGCGGCTCGTCGCGCGCGCCATCAACAGGTTGGCGATGTTGGCGCACGCGATGAGGAGCACGAGGCCGGTGATCGCGAACAACATGAACAACACCGGGCGCGCGTCGCCCTCCATGTCGCTCTGTCCTCGGCTGCCCGGTGCGATCGCCACTTGTCGCGCGAGGAACCGTTTCATCACGGAATCGCGCATGTTGCGCTGCAGCGGCGCTTCGACTTCGCGGATGATTGGCTGGTAGACAGCGTTCAGCTGAGCGCGCGCCTGCTCGATCGTCGCACCCGGCGCGAGACGCCCGAAGGCATAGATCCAGTACGCTCTCCGCTCTGTCACTCGGCGTTCTATGCCTGTACCGAGCGTGGCGCTCGTCGCCAACGCGGCGTAGAACGCGGGCCGCGAGCCGTACGTCGTCCCGTTGAAGCCATCCGGCGCCACACCGACGATCATCGCCGCCTGGCCATTCACCATGAGTGTCTTGCCGAGAACCTTGGGGTCGCCGCCCAGGTTCATGTCCCAGAACCAGTGGGCGAGCACGACCGCCGGCGGCGCCCCGGGATCGTCGTCTGCCGGCGCGAGCAGTCTTCCAAGTGCCGGGCGGATCTGCAGAATCGGGAAATAGCTCCCCGACACGAAGTACCCACGGCGGGCAAACGCCTGCCGTTCGTAGCTCACATTCGCGCTGAAGTCGCGATGGCCGGCGATGGCCGTGAGCGCGGGCACGCGCGCCTTCTGCAGGTCGCGAAACATCGGATAGCTGAAGACGTGCTCGCACGAGCCGGCCTGCCCGCACGATTGGCTGCCATTCTTGGGACCCGGCGCGCTCAGGTTCACGAGCCGATCGGCGCCCGCAACCGGAAGGTCCTGACGGACCATTCTATAGAAGATCGAGTAGATCGCCGAGTTGGCGCCGATCCCGAGACCGAGCGAGAGAGCGGCGACGACGGTCACGAACGGTGTGCGGGCGAGCGTTCGGAATGCGAGCCTGAGGTTTCGCATGGGCGGGCGGGGTGGGTGGGCTGGCGCTGACCTCTAGAACACTACTGCGATTGCCCTAACCCTGGTTTCGACGCCGAGAGAGATCGCCTCCGTTGTCGCCCACCGCCCACCGCCCGCCGCCGAAGCTCACCCCGTCTTCGGCATGAACGTCTGCACGATCTGATCGACGCTGAAGCTCGACGGCCTTTGGCGAATCGGGAATTCCTTGAGGGAGTCCAGCCACTTCCCGACGATCGCCTGGGCCGGCACGAGCAGGAACGCCCGATCGGCCATCCACTTGTCGTAGAAGATCCCGTCCTGGCCTTCCTCGAAGGGATCCGATCGCAGATTGAAGATTTTTGGGGCGCGCAGCGTGTTGAAGCCCTCGCGCCACACGTCGAGCCCGTGATGGTTCTGTTCCTCGAACACAGCCTTCCAATGGCCGACGCGAATCGCTAACAACTCGCCGTCGTCACCCCAATAGAGGAAGCCCTCGCGCGGCGACTTGTCGACCTCTCCTTTCAGGAACGGAAGCAGGTTCTCGCCGTCCAAATGCACCTTGAACGTCTTCCCGTCGATCGCGTAGCCCTTTTTTACCTTCGCCACGAGATCCGGCTCGCCCGCCGCGGCGGCGAACGTTGGAATCATGTCCTGCAACGAGCAGATGTCGTTGATGATGCGGCCGGGCTCGACCACCCCGGGCCAGCGCATCACGCAGGGAACCCGCCAACCACCCTCCCAGTTCGTGTCCTTCTCGCTGCGGAAGGGCGATTGTCCGCCGTCTGGCCAGGACATCTTCTCGGCGCCGTTGTCGGTCGTGAAGACCACGACAGTGTTATCGGCCACCTTGAGCTCTTCCAGCTTCGCGAGGAGTTGACCGACGTAGCCGTCGAGCTCCACCATGCCGTCCGGATACACGCCGAGCCCCGTCTTGCCAGCCGACGACGGCTTGAGGTGCGTCCAGATGTGCATCCGCGTGGTGTTGAAGTAGCAGAACCAAGGCTGACCCGCCTTCGTCTTGCGTTCCATGTAGTCCAACGCAGCGGCGAGGAACTCTTCGTCGATCGTCTCCATGCGCTTGGTCGTCAACGGACCCGTATTCTCGATGGTCTGTTTGCCGACCTTGCCGAACTGCGCGTCGATCGTCGTGTCGTCCTTGTCGGTCGCTTTGCAGCGCAGCACGCCGCGCGGCCCAAACTTCTTTCGGAACGCGGGATCTTTGGGATAGTCCGCATTCTCGGGCTCTTCTTCGGCGTTCAAGTGATAGAGGTTGCCGAAGAACTCGTCGAAGCCGTGCACGGTCGGCAGGAACTCGTTGCGATCGCCCAGGTGATTCTTGCCGAACTGGCCGGTGGCGTAGCCGAGGTTTTTCAAGAATTGCGCGATCGTCGGATCCTCGGCGCTGAGGCCGACCGTGGCGCCCGGCAGTCCGACTTTCGTCAGACCCGTGCGAATCGGCGATTGGCCGGTGATGAACGCCGCGCGCCCCGCGGTGCAGCTCTGCTGGCCGTAGAAATCAGTGAACAACGCGCCTTCGCGCGCGATCCGATCAATGTTGGGCGTGCGATAGCCCATGATGCCGAGGTTGTACGCGCTGACATTGAACCAGCCAATGTCATCGGCCATGATGAACAGAATGTTGGGCTTGGTGGACTTGGACGTCGCCATGTTCGGCTCCTGTGCGTCGAGGGCATGCGCCGTCCTTTCGCGCGGCGAATGATTCGCGCACGGTAGCCGCGCCGGTGGAGCCTGTCGAATCGTCCTTTGGTCGTACCGCCGCACTCAGCTTCGCGCTTTGAAACAGCCCGCGCTGTGGTCGTCGACCAGTCCCGTCGCCTGCATGTACGCGTAGATGATCGTCGATCCGACGAAGCTCATTCCGCGCTTCTTCAGGTCTTTGGATAATGCGTCGGACTCGGGCGTGCTCGCGGGGACGTCTTTCATCGTCCTCGGCCGTCGGCGCTGCGGCTTTCCGCCGACGAAGCGCCAGACGTACGCGTCAAACGAGCCGAACTCCTTTTGAATTGCCAGGAACACACGTGCGTTCACCCGGGTCGCGAACACTTTGAGGCGATTGCGAATGACGTTACCGGTCGCGAGCACTCGCTCGAGCTGCGCGTCAGTCATGCGGGCGACCTTAGCCGGATCGAAATTCCTGAACGCGGCGCGATATCCGTCGCGGCGCCGAAGGATCGTGTACCAGCTCAAACCGGCCTGAGCGCCCTCGAGGATGAGCATCTCGAACAACAGGCGGTCGTCGTGGACCGGGATTCCCCACTCGTCGTCGTGATAGGCGACGTAGTCCGGCTTGTCGAGCGGGACCCACGCGCAGCGATTCGGGGATTCCATGATGGAACGTAGCACGGCACGGTCTTCGCCTCGCTGATCACATATGGAGGAGGACGCGGCCATGAAGCGAAACGGACGTAACGCCAAGCGCGGACACGAGGCGCAGCGCGCCAACAGCGGCGCGAGCGCAGAGCAAGCCGAGGCGCAGCCGCATCGCCTTCGGGGCGGTGAGTTCGCCGACGACTTCGTCGATGCGGACGCCGACAGCTGCGTCGTCGCGCGTCATCGCGACGAGAAGGAGTCCGACAGCTAGCGGGACTTCGAGGAGCCGGCCGGCAAGTCGCGGCGGTCTTGACGGCCGGTTCGCGGGAGCGTATATGTGTGACTCCAACATATGTCACTCCCATGCTGACCGACGAGCTCAAGAAAGGCAGCGCCGAGTTCCTCATCCTCTCGCTCCTCGATGCCGAGCCTCGGCACGGCTACGAGCTGCAAAAGCTCATCGAGGCGCGTTCGAAAGGCGTGATCACCTTTCACGTGGCCTCGCTGTATCCGCTCCTCTATCGAATGGAGGACCGCGGTTGGATCGTCGGCCGCTGGGTCGAGAAGACCGGCGAGCGGCGACGACGCTTCTACCGGCTGACCCCGGCCGGCCGCGCGGCGCTCGAGGCGCAACGCGACAGCTGGCGCGAGTTCGTCGCCGCCATCAACAGCATCTCGGGAGTGCGCTATGCGTGACGATCGAGTGGTGCCGGACTGGCGCGCCGAAGTCCGTGCTCGCCTCGCCGGCGCACGGTTGCATCCGCAGGACGAGGCCGAACTCGTCGAAGAGATGGCGCAGCACCTCGACGAGCAGTTCATCGATCTCGCGGCGTCGATTGGTGCACAGCCGGCATATGACCGCCTCCGCCAGGAATTGCGCGAGCACGGCGTCGACGAAGCAATCACGCGGCGACGCAAGCGCGCGCGTCCGACTGCCGGCCGCGCGTGGGCCTCCGGGTCGCTTTGGCGCGACGTGCGGTATGGACTCCGATCGCTCCGGCGAAGCCCGGGCGTTCTCGCGGCCGGTACGGCGGCGCTCGGACTCGGTATCGGACTCACGACGATGATGTTCAGTGTGCTCTACGGCACGATCATCAAGGGGCTGCCCTTCGCCGATCCATCGCGCATCGCGTACGTCTCGTACAACGATCCGCAGCACGGCATCATGGACGGCGGCGCGCCGCTCGGCGACTTCCAGCGATTCGCCGCCCGCCAACGTTCTTTCGAGAGCTTCGGTGGATTGTTCCGCGGCTTGGCAACTATTTCCGGCGGCGACCGGCCCGACCGCATCTCCATCGCGCGCATGACCGCCGGTGTGTTCGACGTCCTCGCGGTGCACCCGATGCTCGGGCGGACGTTCGTCACGCGCGACAACGAGCCGGACGCGCCGCCGACGGCGATTCTCGCGTTTTCGGTTTGGCGCGACCGTTACGCCGCGGATTCCGGCGTCATTGGGAAAAGCGTTCGAGTGAACGGCAAATCCTATTCGATCATCGGCGTCATGGGAGAAAAGTTCGAATTCCCCGACGAGGCGAAAATCTGGCTCCCGCTCCAGCTGAACGCGTCGCTCGCGCCGGGCGAAGGCCCTTCGCTGAACGTCGTCGGCCGACTGCGTCCCGGAGCGGATTTCGAGAGCGCTAACGCCGAATTCCGCGGACTCATGCAGCAACTGGACGCCGAGCGAGCCAAGCCGTCCACCGAGCGTCCCGTCGTGCTGCCCTATATCCGCGCGACACTCCCGAAGCGCGTCTACACGCTGCTCTACTCGATGCTCGGCGCGGTCATGCTCGTGCTGCTCGTCGCCTGCGCGAACGTGACGAACCTTCTCCTCGATCGAACGCTCGCTCGAAGCAGAGAGATCGGCATACGAACGGCCCTGGGTGCCACGCGACTCGCCGTCGTTCGACAGTCGCTTGTGGAGTCGGCGATACTGGCCGGGCTGGCGGCGTTGCTCGGAACCGCGCTGGCTTACGTTGGGATCGGTTGGTTCAATGGTGCGTTCCCCGGCCGTGAGCGCCGCTTCTGGATGGACATTCGCCTCGATCCGGGCGTGTTGTTGTTCGTCGTCGGACTGGCCGCGCTCGCCACGATTGTCTCCGGTCTGCTGCCCGCGATCCAGTCGGCGAAGCTCGACGTCAGCTCGATTCTCAAAGACGAATCGCAATCGGCATCCTCGCTCCGAGTGGGGCGGATGAGTCGACTGATCGTCGGCGTCGAGCTCGCGCTCTCGTCGGCGCTGCTGGTTGGCGCGGGCTTCATCACCAAGAGCGTCGTCTGGCTGCGCAGCGTCGATCCGCGCTTCACGACGGAGAGCGTCTACACTGCGCGCATCACGGCCTCGCCCACCGACAGTGCGAAGGAGCGCGTATTCTTCGAATCCGTCGAGCGCAACTTGACGTCGCTGCCCGGGATCGACGGCGCCTATCTCGGCAACGACCTGCCAGGCAGCTGGGGTGGGGGCGACCGCTTCGCGGTCGAGGGGCGAACATACGCGAGCAATCGCGACTACGGGCGCACCCGCACGCTCGCCGTCACCCCGGGCTTCTTCACCACGTTCGGCGTTCGCGTGCTGCGCGGACGGGGGATCGCGGGTGGCGACCGCATCGGCGCCACAGCCGTCGCCGTGGTGAACGAGGAGTTCGTGCGCCAGAACTTCGCCGGCGCAGATCCCATTGGTCATCGCGTCAGGTTGGGCGGCGCCGACAGCAAACGCGAGTGGGTGACCATCGTCGGCGTGATCCCAACGACGTACGCGACGAGTCTCGACGACATGTTTCCGCCGCTCGTGCTCACGGCGCTCTGGCAGCAGCCGCGCCTCTCGACGGTGTCAATTGCGCTCCGCGGACCGGCCGAATTCGCGTCGGCACCCGCGCTGCGAAAAGTCGTTGCCGCGATCGATCCGGAGGTCCCCGTCTATGCGACCAGCACGATGACAGAGGAGCTCGCGCAGGCGACGTGGTCGCTGCGGCTTTTCGGCAACCTCTTCGTCGTGTTCGGGCTCGTGTCGCTCGTGCTGGCGACCATTGGTCTCTACGCCGTGATGGCGTTCTCGGCACGCCGCCGCGTGCGCGAGCTCGGCATTCGCATGGCACTCGGCGCCTCGCGGCGTGACGTCCTGGCGTTGGTGTCATGGCAAGGAGCTCGACAGATCGCGATTGGCATGACGGTCGGCGTGCTGCTCGGCGCGACATTCGTGCGGCTCATCCGAGCGTTGCTCTTCGGCGTGCAGCCCACCGATCCGTCGGTCTTCGCGCTGGTGTTCGGCGTACTCGGCGCGTCCGCGTTCGTCGCCTGTGTCATCCCGGCGTTGCGCGCGACACGGGTGGATCCGGTGCTCGCGTTGCGATCGGAATAGCTTCGCGCCGGTGAGCTCGTCGCATTCGCGCGGCGTGGAATCGCCAGTGTCACCCATGTTCGCCCCCGCTGCGTTCCGACGGCTGACGTTGCGATGCCGCCGAGACCGCCGGAGCCGCGCCCGCCCCGGTGGCGCCGCGCCAGTCCGCGCGTTCTATTGTCGGTTGGGCCGACCTCCGCACCCCACTCGTTGCGACGCCGCACCGTATGAACTGGATCACCATCATCTGTTCGATGATCGCGGCGTCATGTTTGACGGTCGCCGGTATCCATCTGCTTGTTTGGCTGCGGGCGCGGCATGCGTGGACCAATCTGCTCCTCAGCAACTGCGCGCTGACCGCGGCGGTGATTGTGGGCTTCAACATCGCCCTCATGCACGCCACATCGGCCGCCCACGCCGCCGACCTCCTGCGCTGGATGTACCTGCCGCTGACGTGGGGGCTCATCTCCCTCATGTTATTCGCGCGTCAGTACCTCGAAGCCGGCCGGACGTGGCTGATGTGGTGCGTGGTCGCGGCGAGAGCCATCGCGCTGGCCCTCAACTTCATCATGCCGGTCGGGCTGATCCTGCGGGAAGTCACGGCGGTCCAGGTGGTCTCCATTCTTGGCGAAGAGGTGACCATTCCTGTCGGCAGGACCAACCCGTGGATGCTGTTCGGCAACGCTGGCGTGGCGCTCCTCCTCGTCTTCTTTGTCGATGCATCAATCACAGCCTGGCGGCGCGGGCGGCATAAGGAAGCGGTTGTGATCGGCGGAATTCTGGTGCCGGCGCTGCTTCTCTCGATGATTCGCGCGCTTCTCATGATCGTCGGCGGGCCGTCGGTGCCCACCCCGTATCTCATCAGCCTCGCTCCCCTCGCCGTGATGCTCGTCATGAGCGTTTCGCTGAGCGGCAACCTGCTTCGCGCCGACGCCCTCGCCCGCGAGCTACGCGAGAGTCACGAGCGAATGGGGCTCGCGACCATTGAGCTCGACCGCGTCTCACGCCTCACGGCGATGGGTGAGTTCGCGGCGGCGCTCGCGCACGAGACGATTCAACCGATCACCGCCATGATCCTGGAGGCGAAGAGCAGCTTGCGGTCGCTTCCAGAGACCGGACCGGGCATCGAGGACGCGAGGGAAGGGCTTGTGAGCGTGATCGCATCCGGTCAGCGCGCCGCCGAGATGATCCATCGAAATCGGGAACTGTATCGGCATCGGACGGTGCGCACCGTCCCGCTCGACATCAACGAGGTGATCGGCGAAGCACGGTCGCTCGCCGCCTGGCGGTTGAACGACAGCAACGTGAACATCGAGCTGACACTCGGCCGCAATCTGCCGGCCGTACCAGGAGACCGGGTAGAACTTCAGCAGGTGCTCCTGAACCTGATCGCGAACGCCATCGACGCGGTCGAATCACGTCCGAACCCGAAGGTGTGGATCCGGTCGTCGCAGGACGGCGACGACGTTCGCGTGGAGGTCGCCGACAACGGGATCGGGTTGAGCGAAGTGGATACGCAGCGCATGTACTCGCTGTCGTACACGACGAAGCCCAACGGAACGGGCGTCGGTCTCTCGGTGAGCCGCGCGATCGTGGACGCGCACGGAGGGCGAATCTGGGCGGTGCCCAATCCCGAGGGCGGGGCAAGCTTCTACTTCGCGCTTCCGCGGCTCGGAAGGGACTCGGAGCAGCCACGCGAGCCGACGATGGACCCTGCCATTCGGTCCGTCGCCGCTCGAGTGTGATGTAGCTCGGCGGCTCGGCGGCTCGGCGGCTCGGCGGCTCGGCTACTCGGCTACTCGGCGCCTTGGCTGACGAGCGCTCGCGCGCTTCCGGGCGTCATGCCGGCACGCAAACGCATCGCTTGCACGAAATGCGAGTGACTCGAAAAACCAAGTGTGTGCGCGACCCGGGACAGCGACGTCTGGCCTTCCGGCGAACCCTCGAACATCTCGAGAGCGGCGCGGACGCGTAGCTCGGTACGATGCTCGTGGAGTGTGCGTCCGGTGCAGGCGCGAAACACTCGACAGAGATGGTACGGTGAAGTCCCGAGCGACGACGCGATGTCGTGCACTGACCGGTTTTCGCCGAGCGTCCGCTGGAGCTCGGCCTTCGCGGCCTCGGCGAGGTCGCTGTGCCGACGCATGACGGACTCTCGCCGACAGCCGGACGAGGGACGACGCGCTGGAGTAGCACCGAGCACCGCGGCGACGATGGCGATCACCTCCTCTTCAGCCCCCAGAGCATCGAGACGGCTGGTGCAGGCGCGTCTGAAGAGAGCCCTTTGACGTAGATAGAGCTCGAGGTTCGACGTCGCCCACGAAGAACGGAAGGGCCGTTCGGCGTCGCGCGACTCGTCATCGACTGTCGCGGCGATCTCCCGGGCGAGATCGTCGGTGACGGCGAACCACTCGCAGCGATCACCGTCCCGCGACGCGGCGAAGCGCTCGTAGTGCTGCGAGCGATTGTAGATCGTCGCGATTGTGGGGTCGGCGAGAAAGGGCCGCGCGCCTTCGTGTTGAATCCACACGCTGGTGCGCGGGAAGACGACGATGCAGCGGTCGGCAGGCCCGGTGTTGCGGAAGCTCGCGTACGACACGGGGCAGCGGAACAGGCCGATCGCGACGCGCTCCGTTTCGAAAACGGCGGCGTTCACCAGGCGCGGTTCCGGGCTTTCTCCCATAGCGTCACGGTATCGGCCCAGTGCCGGCTGCAGAAGAACCCCCACGACTTCCTTACGACTCCGCTCGCGCATCGAGCAATAGGATGAAAGCGCTTGTCGCCAGCGCTTTTCTATATGTGTCGGCATGCGACACACCACACATTCGACGCGGCTTGCCGCGATTCTCTTTCTCCTCTTTTTCGCCGGGTCGGGCGCGCGCGCGCAGCTAGCGCCCGCCGGCGGTCCGCCGGCCGACCAGCTCAACCGGGCAGCCGCGCTCTTCACGCAGCGGGATTGGGCGGGTGCCCTCGCGGCTTACTCGGAGATTGCCAAAGCATACCCGGCGCACGCCCTGTCGCGCTTTCGAGTCGGTGTGACCCTCGTGGAATTGGGTCGATTCCAGGAAGGCGAAGCGAATCTGCGGGAGGGAGAGCGGCTCGGCGTGCCACCGGGCCAAGCCGCCTATCGGCTATCACAGGCGCTCGCCGAGCAGCATCGGACCGACGACGCCATCCGGGAGCTGCGTCGCGCGGCGGCTGCCGGATTGTTTGTGCCGCCCTCGGCGCTCAAGACCGATGCGCATCTCGGGTCGCTCAACGGCACCGCGGGCTGGGACGCCGTGCTCGATGCGTTCGACGCCGTGGTGCGCCCGTGCGCGCACGATCCGCGCTATCGAGAATTCGACTTCTGGCTTGGCGATTGGGACGTTCGGCCCACCGGCCAACCGCCGACGGGGCAGGCGTCGCGCAACACGATCACGAGCGACGAGGACGGTTGCGTGCTGACCGAGCATTGGGAATCGCCGTCTGGATCGAAGGGGAGAAGCTTCAACATCTTCGACCGGTCATACGGTGTTTGGCGGCAAACGTGGGTGGATAACGTCGGCGGCCAGCATGACTACAAGGGATCGCTCAAGGACGGGAACATGGTGTTCGTGGGGGACACGCCGGCGCCGAACGGCCAGCTGGGACGCGTCCCGACGCGGCTCAC
>Ga0105245_10003100_pt1 | contig 14879 bp, 13 predicted proteins | sample KBSM54metaG_FD_81523 | JGI IMG/M metagenome (GOLD analysis project Ga0105245, IMG submission 81523) | Miscanthus rhizosphere microbial communities from Kellogg Biological Station, Michigan, USA - KBS M5-4 metaG | ecosystem: Host-associated > Plants > Roots > Rhizosphere > Soil | place... | reverse complement strand
CCTGGGAGGTGACGCGGTTGCGGGCTACACGATCCTCGACCTGCCCGAGGTCGCCTGCCTCTCGGCGTACTGCCTCATGGGGGCGCTGGGCGAGGACAGGGTCCGGCTGTTCGGCGAGGATCCGAAACCCGGCACGGCCCCGGTGGAGATCCTGCCCCACTGGATGATCGGCAGCCTCCCCGACCTCTCCGCCGACCTCGTCTTCAACACGTACTCGTTCTCGGAGATGGACGCGGCCTCGTCCGGCTTCTACCTCGGTCACATCGAGCGCATCTGCGCCGCCCGCTTCTTCCACGTCAACCACGAGACCCGGTTCCGCTACCGCCTGCCGGACGGGTCGGAGTCGCGCAACCGGCTCGGCTCGGAGATCGTCCCCGACCAGGCCCGGTTCCAGCTCACCCGCCGCCGCCCCCGCCGCTTCGTCCGGCCCGAGAACCGGGCCGTGGTGGCCTCCGAGTACCTCTACGAGCGGGTGCCGTAGGGCTACGCCCCCAGGTTTCGGAGCACTCGGGCGGGGGCTCCGGCGGCGACCACGTTGGCTGGGATCGCACCGGAGACGACGCTTCCCGCGCCGATGATGGAGTTGTCGCCGATGCTCGCCCCCTTGAGGACGAGGGAGCCGACGCCGATCCACACGTTGCGGCCGATCGTGACGGGAGCGTCGTACTCGCGTTCGGCCACCGCCCGCCGACGCTGGGGTGGCCACTGGGGATGGAAGTCGGAATCGACGATGACGACGTTGGCCGCCATCATCGAGCCGTCCCCGATCTCGATGCTCGACCGGCAGGTGATGGAGGTGCCGTTGAGGGACACGCCGTCGCCGATGACGATGGTGGCGCCGGGCATGGTGCGCAACTTGCACGGCGAGTAGACGGCGATGCCGGCCCGCCGCACGTCCGACGTCGACGAGAAGTTGGCCCCGATGGTGATGGAGCTGCCCTTCTCCATGCTGACGAGGGGGCTTCCCCAGCAGCGGGCCCCCCGGCCGACGGAGAAGCCTTCGTAGATCGCCTCGAAGAACGCCAGCCCCAGTCGGCCACGCAGGCGGGGCAGCAGGGACAGGAACGTCCGCCCGTAGGCGCGGGCGGCCACCCGTTGCAGGCGGCTCACCGCGGCGCCGCCGGGCGTGGTGGCCGCATGCTCTCCCGCTCGGGCATGAGCCGGGTGGCGCCGAAGAATCCCAGGGCCAGCCATTCGGTGAGGTGGAGGATCCCCCCGCCGGCGGTCATCAGGCGGACGATGGGAAGCACGCCCAACGCGGCGACCACCAGGTGCCGCTTGGCCCCGCCGATCTCGTCCTTGGCGCCGACGGCCGTGGCCGCCAGCTGCCACCAGACCCACACCAGGGCGACGACGGCGGCGGCCGCGGCCAGCGCCGGGAGCACGCCGCCGCGCGACCAGGAGTCGAGCACGAAGTTGTGGGCCGAGACCTGGGCCTGGGCCGCGCCCCCGAGGAGGGGGTTGGTGTCGACCGAGGCGGACAGGGCCGACGTGCGGGCGGCGTAGGAGCCGGGCTGGGCGGCGAAGCGGTTCCAGATGACGGAGCCGACCCCGAGGACGACGCCTCCGACCACGACGGGCGCCGACAGGAGCGCCAGCCGGGCCGTCTTCCGGGACAGTCGCCCGGTGACGAGGCTGCGAATCGGCCACAGGGCGGCGCCGAGGACGAGGGCGACCGTGATGGCGCGGCTGAGCGACAGGACGACGAGCAGCGCCGACGCCGCGATCGACGTCCGGAACAACAGGCGGGGAACGCGGCCCCGCACCGGCACCCGGGTGGCGGCGTAGACCGAGATCCACATCATGGCCAGGATGGCGGCGAAGATCTCGTGGCGCAGGTTCCCCCGGGCGTCGGCGCCGCCCGCGGTGGCGAAGACCGGCCGGAAGAGCCGGAACTCGATCACCGACGGGTCGGCGTGGCTCACCGCGGTCCGCACGGCGCCGCCGATGTCGATGCTGTGGGTCGTGGCCGTGTGGAGGAAGAAGAACAGGAAGGCGCCCACCGCCACCAGCGCCGACCACCGGATCAGACGCCAGTCGCCCGTCCTCGTCGGGTCGGCGTGTTGCCAGCCGAAGAAGTAGGCGAACGCGACCAGGCCGATGCCGGCGTACACGGCCTGCTGCAGGATCTCCGCCGCCGGATTGCCGTGGAACAGCAGGGCGAGGAAGGTGAGCACCAGCCAGTAGGCGATGGCGGCGGTGAAGACGGTCGCTCCCCCGACGGCCCGTCGCAGGGATCGCAGCGGACGGTGGCCGACGGCCAGGTAGGCCAGGACGAAGGCCAGGGCGGCGAGGTGGAAGGGGCGGACGGTGCCCGCCGTGCCCGAACCCAGGGTGTACCACTGCAGGGGCAGGGTGGCGGCCGTCGCCAGCCACAGGACTCCGACCGTCCGCCCTCGCCGGGTCGATCGGCGGGGGGTTCCCGGGGTGGCCGGCGCCGTTCGCCCTTGCCCATCGGGCCGGGCGGGGGTCCTCCGCCCGGACGATGGGCGGCCCCGCGGGTGTGCCTCCCGTCGCGGTCCGACACCGATATCGGGCCGGGTGACCGTCACGTGGTCGACGGTCGTCGGGGGGCGGCGCGGCGCGTGCTCGGGGGCCCGAGCCCGGGTGCGGGTCACGACGGGAGCGCGGGCAGGTCGACGAGGGCGCCCACGTCGAGGAGCGCCTCCTCGTCGAAGGGTCGAGGCGCCGGTTGCGGGCCGGGTGTGGCCCGCGGCAGCATCCGCATCCAGACGGGGACGCTGACCACGGCGGCGACGGTCAAGGCCCACGCCGCGCCCCGGCTGGAGCCCACCTCCGCCGCCACGAGCACGAAGGCGAGGGCGACGCTGGTGAGGCCGACCCGCCACCACAGGCCGGAGGTGTGGTCCAGGCGCCGGCGGAGGGCGAAGGCGGGCCCACAGGCGACGGCGGTGGCGATCCGCTGGAGGACGAGGATGGGCAGCACGACCCGGGTCGCGGGCCAGCTCTCGCCCAGCAGGGCCGTGCCCAGGTGGTCGCCGAGGGCGAGGAGGGGCGCGCAGGCGACGGCCACGACCAGGCCCAGCCCGATCCCCATGCGGACGCCGAGCCGGCGCAGCTCGGCGTCGTCGTCGACCCTCCGGACCCGGGCCGCCACCGCCTGCTGGGCCCCGCCGAGGAGGACCGTGGCCCCGCCGAGCAGGCTCAGCGCGCCCCGCAGCCCGCCCGCCACCTCGACCCCGCCGGTCAGGGGCGCCACCAGCAGGGCCAGCTGCGGTGCGCCCGCCGCGACCACGTACTCCAGGCCCCACTGCCAGACCCGGGGCAGGGGCGGCGACGGCCGGACCTCGGTGGAGCGACGCACGGCGATCGTCCCGACCACCGCCGAGGCCACCGCGCCCAGGGACCAGGCCAGGGCGGCCACCGTCGGCGAGCCCAGGGCGAGGGCCATGGCGCCCATCTGGACCACGGCCCAGACGAGGTCGAGGGTCGCCGCCCGGCGGGGTTCTTGCAGCCCGAACAACAGCCAGCGGGACCCGTCCTGGACGGTGGTGGCGACGGCCCCGACGGCGAGCAGGAGGCCGATCGCGAGGGGCCCGTCGAGCGCGGCGACCGCCGCCACCAGGCAGGCGGCGGCCCCGAACCCGCCCACCGCGGCATGGCGGAGCATGCGCCAGGCCGACGACCGGGAGAGGTCGCCGTGGACGACGGCGGGCTCGAAGTCCATCCCCCGGAGGCAGGCCACCGTGAGGGGCAGCACGGCCAGACCGATGGCCAGGGTGGCGAAGTGGCGGGCGGGGAGCAGCCGGGCCAGCTGCAGGGTCACCGCGATGTTGGTGCCCGCGTTCACGCCCTGGGACGCGGCCGCCCACAGCAGGTGGTGACGCGCCCGCGAACCGGCGTCACCGGCGTCGCCCCTCACAGTCGCCGCAGGAAGACGAAGATGTTGGTGGCGAGGGGCGGAGGCGCGATCCGCTGCCACCCCGCGAGCACCGTGGCCGCCGACCGCGACCGGCCCGTGTAGCCGGGGTCGGGATTGAACATGTAGACCGCGTCCTCCCACGACGACGGCCGGAACAGCTCGCCGATGCGGGACCGGGTGTTCACCCGGTAGGTCGTGGGGAAGACGTCCTTGGCCTGGCGTGACGGCTGGAGGCGGGAGAGCAGCCGGGTGTGCCACCCGTTGGGGATGAGCCGGGCCCCGACGCCGACGTAGCCCCACCGGTTGGGGGTCCGGGCGCACAGCCACCCTCCGGGCCGGATCACACGCTCCATCTCCGCCGCGAAGTGGTCCGGACGGTCGAGATGCTCGAACACCCAGTCGGCGACGGTGACGTCGACGCTGGCCGAGCGCAGCGGGAGCCGGACGTCGGGGTCGACCAGCATGGCCGCGTCGATCCCGGTGTTTCCGGCGACGGCGGGGTCGACGTCGACGCCGACGACGAACCGGGCGACGCCCCGCAGGTCGTTGAGCCGGCGGCGGTACTCGCAGTCGTCCTCCCGCCACCATCCCCGGCCGGCGCCGAAGTCGAGGACCACGCCCCGCGTCGGCAGCAGGGCCTGCACCCGCCCGTAGAACTCGACCGATCCGTCCTGGCGGGTGTAGCCGCCGGCGAGCGTTCCCTGACCGGCGGTCACGGGCCGACCCGCTCGGTCCGGAGGGCGAGGAGAAGGTTGACGTCCTCCTCCACCGAGAAGCCCGCCTCCGCCAGCCGGGCGGTGATCGCCACCGTGTCCCGGTCCTCGGTCTCCGCCACCAGGCAGTCGATCCCGGCCAGCACGTCGTCGTCCAACGCCGCCACCAGCTCCAGGTCGAGACCCTCGACGTCGATCTTCAGGAGGGCGACGCGGCCCCCCTGGAGGAGCGGGCGCAGGGCGGCGTTGATGTTGACCGCGGGCACGGACACGGTGGTGCCCCGGTAGCGGCCGGTGTCGATGCCGTGGCGGCCGGCGTCGGCCCGGGGGATGGTGGTGTGCAGGCGGGGGTCGTCCGAGAGGTTCAGCTCGACGACGTCGCGCCCGTCGGCCACCACGGCCCGGCCGTGGATCTCGGCGTTGACGCCGTTGAGGGCGACGTTGGTCGCGGCCAGCACCCGGTTGGACTCCTCGGGCTCGAAGCAGACGACGCGCGCCCCGGGCAGCCGCAGGCCGGCGTAGACGGCGAAGTACCCGCAGTTGGCGCCGATGTCGACGACCACCGGCCGCCCGTCGCCCGCGCCGCCGTCGGCCTCCCCCGCCTCGTGGCGGAGCCGCCTCGTGTACAGCTCGCCGGCCCAGATCTCGGTGATCGTCCGGACGTCGCACCCGTTGGCCCGGGCCACGAGGCGGGCCCGCCCGAAGTCACGGCGGACGGTGTAGACGACGCCCTCGGTCCGCACCAGGCCCAGGCGGTCGGCGATCGCCAGGGGCCAGTTCTGGTAGAGGTCGATCATCTGGCGGGCCCGCTCGACGGCCAGGAACGGGAGGCCGATCTCGCCTCGCACGTGGGGCCGGGGCGCGGGGCGGGCGCGGTCGACCTCGGACGCACCCTCGGCCCGGGGCCCGGCTTGGTGGCCGTTGCCGCTGACGGCGCCCCGCCCGTGGCCGGCGTCCCTGGCGTCGGCGCCCAGCCAGAAGGCGGTGGGGTACTTGCCGGCCAGGCGGGCGATGCTCGTCCAGTGGTGGCGGGTGGCCGCCTGGCGCAGGTCGAACGTCCGCTTCGACTGGCGGGCGTAGGCGTGGGTGGCGACGCTGTGGGGGTCGAGGAGGACGGGCCGTCCCGCCCGCCACAGGCGGGTGCACAGGTCGACATCCTCCGCGTACAGGAAGAAGCGCTCGTCGAAGCCACCGACCTCGTCGAGGGATCGGCGGGGGATGTACATCACCGCGCCGATGACCCAGTCGACGGGGCACACGTGGCGCTTGAAGGCGGGCGCCACGTAGCTCGCCTCCAACCGCTCCCGGAGCCGGGTCCCGAGCATGCGGGTGCGGCGGGCGGCCAGGCGGGAGAAGCAGGGGAACGTCCGGGCCGACTCCTGGACGAGGCCGTCCGGGTAGACGAGGCGGGGACCCACGAGGCCGGCGCCCCGGGTCTCGGCGATCATGGCCAGGCGGTCGAGGGTGCCCGGCGCGGGCATGGCGTCGGGGTTGACGAGGGCGACGTCGTTCGGGGTGGCGTGCTTGAAGCCGAGGTTGGCGCCGTGGGCGAAGCCGTGGTTCCCCTGCAGGGCGATGACCCGGACGTCGCCGTCGAAGCGCCGCACCTTGGCCAGGGTGTCGTCGCTCGACCCGTTGTCGACGACGATCACCGACTCGCCCGCCAACGAGCGCAGGCAGGCCTCGATCGTCCTGGCGCTGTTGTAGGTGACGACCACGCACCGCCGCGAGGGCGGGGAGGGCGCCCGGCTCAGGGCGCTCACCACGCCAGGGCCGCCCGCCACGAGGGAGGCACGGGACGTCCGAGCAGGCGCTCGACCTCGGCCACGTCGGGGCCGAAGCGTTCGCCGAGGGTGCGGCGGAGGTCGGCGCCGATCGACTCCGCCGCCGGCCGGCGGGCGGGCAGCACCGCCGAGATCGAGCGCAGGCCCCGTCCCGCCCCCCGCCGGACCACGTTGGACGTGACCACGATGCTCTCCAGGTCGGGTCGCATGTCGTAGCAGATCCGGTTGGCGAGCCGGTCGACCCCGAGGCGGTCGCGGGCGGGCCGGGCGTTGGCGGTCGGGAAGGGGCCGAGGTCGGCCGGCTCGAGACCGAGACGACGGACCACCTCGGACACCGGCCCTTCCGCGTCGGCGGAGAGCTCCTCGTGGAAGAGCACCACCGGCTGCGGGCCGGGCCCGCCGAGGAACCGGCGGAGGGCGTCGGCGTAGCAGGAGTAGGCCAGCACCTGGTCCCCCGGGTGCCACGGCCGTCGCACCGCGCCCCGTTCGAACAGGCGGCCGAGGCCGTCCTCCACCGGCAGGCTCGGGAGGAGGCCGTGGCGGACGTAGTGGCCGTAGGCGGAGACGGCCCGGGCGATCGGCTCCCGCAGGCTGATGACGACCACCGCGCCCGGCAGGTGGCGGGAGACCCGCTCCGCCCCCTCCCGCTTGTGGAGCAGCTCGGGGCGCTTCATCCCCGCCACCAGACCCCCCCGGGCCGCGTCCCGGACGTGGCGGAGGACGGGGGCCAGCCCCGCCGGGTAGTACGGGTCCTCCAGCCCTCGGACCTCCCGGGGCGCCATCAGGATCGACGGGTGGCGCCCGAGGTGCTCGGCCAGCGACGTGCTGGCCGAGCGCTGGGCCCCGGCGATCACGAGTGGTCGCGGCCCGTTCATCGGTGGGCGCCCTGGCGGTCGGGAGCGGTGCTCCCGTTGGTCGGGCCCCGGTGGCCGATGACCTGGGCGGGCACCCCGCCGACGATGGCCAGGGGCGCGACCGACCGGTTGACGACCGCCCCCGCGGCCACGATCGCCCCCCGGCCGACGACCACGCCGTCGAGGATCTTCGCCCCCGCGCCGATCCAGCAGTCGTCGTGGACGACGATGCCCTGGTGGCGGACGCCCTGCTCCCGGATGGGCCGGGACGGGTCGGAGTACCGATGGTTCTCGGCGTGGAACGAGACGTACTGGCCGCACAACACGTTCTCGCCGACGGTGACCCCGCCGGCGCCCCCCACGTAGCAGTGGTCGCCCAGGCTGGAGCGGTCGCCCACGCTGATCCAGCCCCCGTTGCGGGCCAGCCCCGAGGTCACCTCGAGCACGCTAAAGCTGCCGATCACCACCCGCCGGCCGAGGCTGATCCCGCCGCCGCCGTGGGCCCGGAGGGTGACGTCACGCTCGAGCACCGCCCACCGCCCGATCCCGCAGTTGCGGCGCCCGTGCACGACCACCCCCGACTCGCAGAACCAGGGCCCGGCCCCGGGGACGAGGGCCAGGCGGACGGCCCCCCGGGCCAGGTTGACCCCCCACGTCACGGCCTGGGAGGCGAGTGCCCACCTCGACCACGTCGGGTCGATCTCGGCGCCGGGGCGGGCCCGGTCGAGCAGCCGGTGGACCAGGCCTTTCGGGCGCGGATGGGCGCTCGGGAGACGGCTCACCGGGAACCGACCATCCCGGGGGCCAGCCCGGTGAGGACACGGTGGACACCTCGGCCGTTGGCCCCGGCCGAGAACGCCTGCGCCCGAGCCTGGCCCCGGGCGGCGTGCTCCTCGATGAGGGCGGGCGCGTCCACCAGCCGGTCGAGGGCGGCGGCCAGGGCCTCGGGGTTGGCCGCGGGGACGAGGATGCCGGCGTCGCCCAGCACGGAGGACGGGCCCCCCAGGGCGGAGGCGACCACGGTGCGGGGGTACGCCATCGCCTCGAGCACCGACCGGCCGAACGGCTCCGGTGCGACCGACGTGTGGACGAGCACGTCGCACCAGGCCAGCTGGGGGCGCACGTCGGCCACGCCGGGCACGATCGCGATCGAGCCCCGGCTGGCGCCCGCGGCCGCGGCCAGGTCGGCGAGGTAGGCCTGGTCGTCGTCGGTGGCCGGGTCGCCGACGACTCGCAGCGTGACCGGCCGCCCGCGTCGGGTCAGCTTCGCCACCGCGGCCGCGGCCACGTGCTGGCCCTTCCACCGGGTGACCCGGGCCGCGGAGAGGATCCGCAGCGGCCGTTGCTCGTCGAACGCGGGTGGCGCCACGTACGCCGCACCGGACGAGTAGTGGACGAGGTCGATGCCGTCGTGCACCACGGTCGGCCGCTCGAAGCGTTCGCCGTACGCCGCCTTCCGGACGGGCTCGGAGATGGCGATCACCCGCTCGCCCGTGGCCAGGAGCCAGAGGGCGAAGGCCCGGCGGACGGCCGTGGGGACCCGCTCGATCTCCCGCAGGTGCCACACGTGGGGGACCGAGCACGCTCGGGCGAGGGCCGGGCCGTCGAGTATGTGGGAGGTGTTGCTGTAGACCACGGTCGGGCCGAACGCCCGGGCGAAGTCGAGCAGCGGTGGGCGGGGGCGGACGAGGACGGCGGGCGCACCCAGGACCTCCTCCCGTCCCATGTCCCGCCCGATGATCGACAGCGGCTGCATCGACACGGCCACGCCCGCCCGCCCCAGCAGCTCGACGAGGGGGCCGGGACCGGGTACCACGACCGCGGCCGTGGCGCCGAGCGCCCGCAACTCGTGGATGAGCTCGGTGAGGGCGCGTTCGGACCCGTACATGCTGGCCGAGGAGGTGAGGAACAGGACCCGGGGCGGCGTGGCCCCGGCGACGGCGGCGGCAGGGTCGGGAGGCGCCGCCGGACGGCCGTGCCGGGCCTCGGGCGCGGGGGCCGTGGTCGCCACCCGGGGGGCCGGCGTCGGGCCGGGCGGTCGGAGCCGCGGGGCCCGGTGCAGGAGGTCGTGGGTCGCCGCCCGGGAGTGACCATTGACGACGGGACCAGGGCGGAGGTCCCCGACGGTTCGGCTAATACGCGCCATGTCCCCTTACCACCGCCATCGTCGTGCGCGCCAGGATGAGCGCGTCCATCGACAGTGACCAGTTCTCGACGTAATAGAGATCGAGGCGCACGGCCTCGTCCCATGGAATCTGGGCCCGTCCGCTGACCTGCCAGAGGCCGGTGATGCCGGGCTTCACGAGAAGCCGCCGGTGCACCTGGTCGTCATACCGCGCCACTTCGGAAGGAATGGGGGGCCGGGGCCCGACGATCGACATGTCTCCCCGGAGGACATTCCAGAGCTGCGGCAGCTCGTCGAGCGACCACCGGCGAAGGCTGCGCCCGACCCGGGTAATTCTCGGATCGGCCTTCATCTTGAAAAGAGGACCGTCGTGCTCGTTCATATGGTGGACGGATGCCAACCGCGCCTCTGCGTCCCGCGTCATCGTGCGGAACTTCCACACGACGAAGTGGCGTCCACCGAGACCCACCCGGACCTGCCGGAAGAACACGGGCCCTCGGCTGGTGAGTCGAACAAGGAGGAATATCGCCGCCAGTGCTGGCGACAGAACGATCAGCCCGACGAGACCGAGAAGCCGATCGACGAGCGCCTTGACGCTCCGGGCGGCGCCGCGCAGTTCCGGCTCGTCGATATGGAGCAGGGGGAGGCCGGACACCGGCCGCACCGAGATCCGGGGCCCGGCGATGTCGGTCGCGTCGGGTGCGACCATCACCTCGATTCCGGTGCCTTCGAGCTCCCAGGCCAGGCGGCGCACCTGGCTGGCCGAGAGAGTGGTGGCGTCGGCGACGATGATGGTGTCGGCCTGGGCCATCACCGCCGCGGTGAGGGCTCGGTCAGCGGCGGCGATCACCGGGACCCGTCCGGCGGGCCCGACGAAGCCGTCGACCTCACCCGGCAGGCATGCCCCGACAGGCGTGAAACCGGTGTGGGGGGACCGTCCGAGCTGGTCGAGCACGTGACCGACGGAATCTCGGGCGCCCACGACCATCACCCGCCGGACGACGTCGCCCCGCCGCCGGGCGGCGTCCAGCCAACGCCGGAGGAGGGAGCGAAGGACGACACCCGACCCGCCGGCGACCCCGACGGCGACGAGGATGAACCCGGGGGGGACAGGGAGACGGAGGACGAATGCGGCGGACGCGACCAGGGCGAAGAACCGGGCCATGGCGCCGAGCACCATTCGGTGCTCGTCCGAGCCGCCGCCGAGCAGGCGTGAGCAATACGCGCCGCTGACGGCGAGGGTGACGATCCAGACCAGGCCGGCGACGATCAGCAGGGTGCCGGCGGTGGCCGGATCGGCAAGGATCGAATCGCGGACACCGACCACCACGGTGGCTGACGCCACTCCTGACGCCACCGAAACGAGGTCGAGCACGAGCAACGCGCCGGTGTGGGGATGGGACCACGACCGAATGGGTCGGGGGCGAATCGTCGATGTTGGGATGAATCGAAATGGGGAGGAAGTCTCGACGCGAGAAGCCGCGGGAGCATGAATGAACTGGGTCACCACCGTGCCGTTTCCTGACGAAATGATGTGATGGGCTTGGGAGTCGCATCGTACCTACCGCTCGAAGGATTTCCGGAGGAACGGCCCCCATTTCACCGCCTGTTCACACGGGGTTGCCGTCTGTGAATTGGCGATGTCACATCGGTGAATCCTGAGAGCTGTCGTTCATGCTCCCGTAACAAAGCGTCCGACCCCGCCTATTGGCTCCCCTTCCGCCTTCACCCTTTGTGAACCGACACGTGAATCAAAGGGCCATTGTCCGGCTCCACCGAAGTCCTTACAATGTTTCATTCTTGTGGGGTCCGGGCCCACGTTGGAGTACGATCCCGGCGTGGGCCGGTGCCTCGAGTTCGGGTCGGTGATCGACGGCTCCTGCCGTCAACCCATGAGCGCGGGGCCGGGATCGTGCTCGTGCACCGCCTGCGGTTCGGTGTGCCGGGGCCGGTTCGAGGGGTGCCCCGGCGTCTGGGCTCGTGGCGGCTCGCCCCTGGCCCTGCTCGCCGTCGGCGGGCCACCTTCCGACGACGGCCACCGATCCCCCCACCCGACGCCGGTCGTCCTCGCCACCACCGAGTCGCATCTCGATCCGGGCTGGAAGGCAGTGCCCGCCCCGCAGCGGGAGGGTCTCCTCCACCAGGCGGTCGCGGCGCCCCCGAGCGGAGGCGACGACGTCGGGGACGCGCTGGCCCGGTCGGTGCGGGACGCGGTCGAGGCCGCGGTCGCGGCCCGGATGGATGGCGTGGCGCAGGCCCTCGACGCGGCCCACGCGGAGGCGGTCGACGACCTCCGGTTCGAGCTGCAGGATGCGAGAGTCGTTCTGGAGCGCGACATCGCCGCCGTCCGTCAGTTGCTCGACCAGATCCTCGCTGTGGCCGCGGCCGCGGCGACCGCGGCGGCCACGGCCGTGGCGGGGGACGGCAAGGACTCCGACGAGGCGGGGCCCGGCCTCCCCCGGGCGGCCGAAGGCGGGTTCGGTGCCCGCGGGGCTCGGCGAGTGCCCCTCGGGCCCCCGGTCGCGGGCCCGTTCGCCGACCGCCTCCGCTGATCCGCGGCTGCCCCCCGCTCTCCGGGCACGCCTGACCATCGCCCCCGAGCCGTTTGACGTCGCCGGGGTGCCTGCCTATAGTCAACTAATTCGATCGGCTATATCAAAACAGTCGACAAGGGCGACGGAGCGGAGGGCATGTGGTGGAGCGGACCGGCAGACGGAGGGGACGGGCGCCGGTGCTGGTCGGACTCCTCGCGGTCGTGCTCCTCGCCACCGCGTGCGGGGGCGACGACAAGGCGGCCGCCCCGTCCAGCGGCGGCTCGACGCCCACCGAGAAGCCGGTCACCCTCCGCCTGGGCTACTTCCCCAACCTCACCCACGCCACCGCCCTCGTCGGGGTGGAGGGCGGCATCTTCGCCGACGTCCTCGGCGCCTCCGTCAAGCTGGAGACGTCGACCTTCAACGCCGGCCCGGCCGCGGTCGAGGCCCTTTTCAACGGGGCCCTCGACGCGACCTACATCGGTCCCAACCCGGCCATCAACGCCTACGCCCAGTCCCACGGCCAGGCCATCCGCATCATCTCCGGGGCCACCTCGGGCGGGGCCGCCCTCGTGGTCAAGCCCGAGATCGCCGACGCCGCCGGCCTGGTCGGCAAGAAGCTGGCCACCCCCCAGCGGGGCAACACCCAGGACGTCGCCCTCCGGGCGTGGCTGGCCGACCAGGGCCTGAAGACCGACCTCGAGGGCGGCGGCGACGTGAACATCGTCCCCCAGGAGAACGCCCAGACCCTCGAGACGTTCCGTTCGGGCGCCATCGACGGCGCCTGGGTGCCCGAGCCGTGGGTCTCCCGCCTGGTGAACGAGGGCGGGGGCAAGGTCCTGGTCGACGAGGCCAGTCTGTGGCCCGGCGGCAGGTTCGTCACCACCCACCTGATCGTGCGCACCGAGTTCTTGAAGGATCACCCGGCGGCGGTGAAAAAGCTGCTGGAGGCGCAGGTGGCGGCCAACGACTTCGTCAACGCCAAGCCCGACGAGGCCAAAGCCCTGGCCAACCAGGGCATCGAGAAGATCACCCAGAAGCCGCTGTCGGCGGCCACGATCGACTCCGCCTGGCCCAGGCTCACCTTCACCAACGACCCCATCGCCAGCTCCCTGGTCCTGTCGGCCAAGCACGCCACCGCCCAGGGCCTGCTCGAGGAGACCAACCTCGACGGGATCTACGACCTGAAGCTGCTCAACGAGGTCCTGGCGGCCAAGGGCGCGCCCTCCGTCGCATCGACATGAGCCTGGTCGAGGTGAAGGCGGCCGAAGGCGCCGCGGTCGGGGTCGCCCTCGACTCGGTCTCGAAGGTCTTCGGCCGGGGCCCGGGCGCAGTCCGGGCCCTCGATCGCATCTCGTTCGATGTCGCGCCGGGCGAGTTCGTCTGCCTGGTGGGGGCGTCGGGTTGCGGCAAGACCACCCTCCTCAACCTGATCGCCGGGCTCGACCGGCCCACCGGCGGGTCGATCGACACCGGGGGCCGCCGCACCGCGTTCATGTTCCAGGAGCCGGCCCTGCTGCCGTGGTTGTCGGCCCAGGCCAACGTCGAGCTGGCCCTGCGGCTGCGGGGCGTGGGCCGCGACGAGCGTCGGCGCCAGGCCGAGGACCTGCTGGAACGGGTCCACCTGGGCGGGTCGGGGCAGCTCCAGCCCCACGAGCTTTCGGGCGGGATGCGCCAGCGGGTGGCCCTGGCCCGGTCCCTGGCCCAGGAGTCCGAGATCCTCCTGATGGACGAGCCCTTCGCCGCCCTCGACGCCATGACCCGCGACCTGCTCCACGACGAGCTGGAGCGGCTGTGGTCGTCGACCGGCCTCACGGTGGTCTTCGTCACCCACAACGTCCGGGAGGCGGCCCGCCTGGGCGACCGCATCCTGCTCCTCACCAGCCGTCCGGGACGGGTGGCGGCCACCTTCCCGGTCGAGATCCCCCGCCCCCGGCGCATCGACACGCCCGAGGTCTCGGGCCTGGCCGCCCTGGTCACCGACCGGCTCAAGGAGGAGATCCGCAGCCATGGCCGTTGACGCGGGCCGCCTCGACGCCGAGTTCGCCGGGCTCGACGCCCTGCAGGCGGACGAGGCGCTGCCCGGCCCCGGCCTCGGCCGGCGGGCGTGGTCCGCCCTGTGGCCGAAGCTGGCCGCCATCGCCATCGTGCTCGCGGTCTGGCAGGCGGTGGTGTGGGCCGAGCTGAAGCCGCCGTGGGTGCTGCCCGGGCCGGCGGCGGTGTTCGACGAGCTGGCCGCGCTGGTGGTCAAGGGCTCGTTCTGGACCGCGATCGGCGTCACCCTGCGCCGGGCGGCGGTGGGCTACGTCCTGGCGGTGGCCATCGGCGTGGTCATCGGCGTGCTGGTGGCCCGGTTCAAGCTGCTGCGCACGGCGGTGGGGTCGCTGATCACCGGCCTCCAGACCATGCCGTCGATCGCCTGGTTCCCCCTGGCCATCCTCCTGTTCGGGCTGAAGGAGTCCGCCATCCTGTTCGTGGTCGTGCTGGGAGCGGCGCCCTCGATCGCGAACGGCCTGCTCACGGGGGTCGACTCGGTGCCGCCAGCCCTGGTGCGGTGCGGCCGGGTGCTGGGCGCGGGATCCGTCAACATGTACCGCTTCGTCATCCTGCCCGCCTCCCTGCCGTCGTTCATCGGCGGCCTCAAGCAGGGGTGGGCCTTCGCCTGGCGCAGCCTGATGGCGGGGGAGATCCTCGTCATCATCGCCCGCCGGCCGTCGCTGGGGGCCAACCTCCAGTTCGCCCGGGAGCTCTCCGACGCCCGGGGCCTGCTCGCGTTCATGGTGGTCATCCTGGTGGTCGGCATCCTCGTCGACAGTGTCTTCGGACGGGCCGAGCGGGCCGTTCGCCGCCGCTGGGGCCTGGTGGACGCAGCCGAGGCCGCCTGATCTCCACGACCCAAGGGGTGGGCGGGGACTGATCGAGGAGGGAGCCGGCCCAGTCGGTCAGACTGGCGGTGTGCACATCTCGGCCAAGGTCGACTACGCGG
>Ga0105245_10003099_pt1 | contig 14880 bp, 13 predicted proteins | sample KBSM54metaG_FD_81523 | JGI IMG/M metagenome (GOLD analysis project Ga0105245, IMG submission 81523) | Miscanthus rhizosphere microbial communities from Kellogg Biological Station, Michigan, USA - KBS M5-4 metaG | ecosystem: Host-associated > Plants > Roots > Rhizosphere > Soil | place... | reverse complement strand
CGCGGCGTCGCGATTCGCGCGCTGTCGACGCTGCTCACCTTCCACTTCGTGCTCGTCGCCTGGGTCTTCTTTCGCTCTGAGAATTTCCGCGCGGCGCGCGTCTTCTTCGCCGAGCTCGGCACTTTGACGACTTATCACCCGAACCTCGATCCGCGCGTGCTCGGCGTTTTGGCCCTGGGCTTGGGCCTGCATTGCCTGCCCGCGCGGCTCGAAACCAAAGTTCGAGACCAGTTCACGGCGTTGCCCGCGGTTCTGCAGGGTTTGGCGCTATTCGCCCTGTTGCTCGCGGTACGACGCATGGCAAGCTCGGAAGCCGTGCCCTTCGTGTACTTTCAATTCTGAGGACGCCCATGACGACCGAAGCCGATGAAGGCACACCGAAGCCCAAAGCTCCTCCCGACACGGCGGTGTTTCCGTTGAATGCGGCGGGGCGTGAACGCCCGCACTTCTTGTTGGAGTTTCCTGGAGACCCAGCGCTGCAAGAGCTGGTGCAGGCGTTCGAGCGAGGGGATTACGCCGCGGTGCGAACCGGTGCCCCCAAGCTGATGCGGGAAGCGACGGACCCTGCGGTGCAAATGGCCGCGGGTGAATTGCGCCGTCGCATCGATCCCGATCCACTGATGAAGTACCTGTTGTGGTCGGCGATCGCGCTGTTCCTGTTCGTCGTTTTTTACACCTATCAGAGTCACTCCCACTGATGTCGATCTCCGAATCCCGTTGGCACTGGCTGTTCGTTCTGGCGGCGGCGGGCTGTGGCGGCGCGAACGCGGCGGCCCCGGCTGCTTCGCCCAGCGCTCCCGTCACCGCGCTCGAGCGCTTCCTGCCGCTCAAGAACGAGACCGTCTTTTCGTACGAGACCTACATCGAAGAGACGAACGAGCGAGGGCTCGCCGTGATGGAGGTCAGTCGGCCGCGCGACACCTTGGCCGAGCTGCGCATCGCGGGGCAGGTGAAGCGGCGCTATCACATCACTCCCGAAGGCATTCAAACTTCGACCGGCGGTTATGCGCTGAAGGCGCCGCTCTCGGTCGGCGCGGAGTGGCAGGGCGACGACGGCAAAGTCCGAGTGACGGCGATGGATCGCAGCGTAACGGTGCCCGCGGGGCAATTTTCTGGCTGTCTGGAGACCGTCGAAGCGGTGCAGCTCGCCGCGACCGCCACGCGCAAGACGACCACCGTGTACTGCCCAGGCGTCGGCATCACCGTCTTGCAGATCGAAGGCCAGCAGGATGGCGACAGCGTGCTGCAACGGCTCAGCCTCAAAGCGTTTGGCCCGCGCTTCGTCCCGCCCGCTCAGTAGCCCGGGCGGTCGAACACGCGGCTCGCGAGGCTCAACCGGCGTCAGGCCGATCGAGGACCAAGGTTTGGCTCACGGTGCATTGCTGTTCACGCGGCGCGAGATCGTACTGCACGGATGGAACGGTGGCGGCGCTGACTTCGATTTTCGCGTAGCCGCCGGTCCATAGCTCGCAACTGATGGCTTCCACTTCGGCGGGTGCTTCGGCCGCACCCGCGTCGCTCCCCGCGTCGGCCACGACGCCGCCATCGGCCGACGCCACACGACAGAACACGACCTCGTGATTCGTGGCACGCGCGAGCGAGAAGTCTTCCATGCCGGAGCCGCCGTAGGTGACGTGCACGACGATATCGGGCGGGAGCGGCCGGTTCATCAGTTCGAGCAGCACCACGAAGTCCGGGTGGGGTCCGGTGCATTGCTTCTTGTCCGGGCCACAACCACTGACGGCGATGGCGAGCGCAAAACCAAGCATTCCGAGTGCGGGCCGAGCGGAGCGAATCACCGGGACTTGCTAGCTCGGATCGGCAAGGACCGAAAGTTTGAGGCTCGGTGCCCCGAGTTTTGCGGCCTCGTCGTCGGCTCTTTCGCGCGCGCGGCAGTGCTCGCTCGAGCGGAGCGCGCGGGTGCCTCGGCAGCCCTGCGCGTGCGATAGCCGCGTGGGGCGGATAACCCGAGAGGGTGAGTGAGGGCGTGTAGGTGAGCGGCTCGCAGCTGCGTACATGCCTTTTCTCGCCGAGAAGGAGCATTCCGTTCTGCGTGTGGGAGCGATCGACGAAATGGTTCTTCTCTTTCCCATCCGTCTAGACTCGAGACATTCTTTTGCGGCGAAGCCTGCGATAAGACCTTGGTCCGCGCCGAGAGATTGCTACTCTGAGTGTCTCGCCGCGTGTCGACCGCTCCAAGGTCCGCGCATCACTCCGTTACCGAAGCCCGCTCGGTGCTTCTCCTATCGGGAGATTGCTCATGGCTGCGATACAGAAGCGCCGGACCTGGCACTCGATCGTCGGAACTTCGACGCTTCGTGGACTCGTGCTCGGCTCGGGCTTCTCGCTGCTCGCGCTCGCTGCCTGTCAGGGTCACGTCGATGGGTTGAACAAATTGCAGCGGCAAACTCCCACCGATACCGGTTCCACACCGGGCGACACTCCGCTCGATGGCATGACGCCGGACCAGGTGCTGGCCTCGGCGCAGTGTAAAGCGCCTTCACCGGGCCGTGCTCCGCTGCGCCGGCTCACCAACGCCGAATACCGCAATACCCTGACCGACCTACTCGGCACCGATTCGGCACCGTTGATCGCTACCGCGACGCAGTCGTTCTTGTCCGAGACCGAGTCGCTCGGTTTTCGAAACAACGCCGACTACCTGGCGGTATCGACGACGAACGCTCAGGGCTACGTGGATGCCGGCGAACAAGTGCTCGACGCGATCGTCGCGAACAAGCATTTGCTGAGCTGCTCGCCCGCACCCGGCGCAGAGCTCGACTGTGCCCGCACGTTCATCCGAGATTTCGGCAAATTGGCGTTCCGGCGTCCGCTGACCGACGCCGAGCTTGCCCAATACGAAGCGATCTACGCAAAGGCGATGCAGGCCTACGATTTTGCGAGCGCGGTGCGCTTCGTGGCGCTGGCATTCCTGCAATCACCGCACTTTCTGTATCGCGTCGAGTTCGGTGCTGCGCCGAGCGGGGCGTACACCGCGCCCAGCCCGTACGAGATGGCCAATCGGCTGAGCTATTTGTTTTGGCAAAGCATGCCCGACCAAGCGTTGTTCGACGCGGCGGCGGCGGGGCAGCTCGGCACACCCGATCAGATCCGCGCTCAAGCCACGCGTCTGCTCGCCGATCCGAAGGCAGCGCGCTTGCTCGAATACTTCGACGAGTGGCTCGGCACGGATACGCTCGCCTCCGGCTTCGTGCGTGATGCCACGCTGTACCCCAATCTCGATCCGAACCTGCCGACGCTCCTGCAGCAGGAGACGCGCGCCTTCGTGAGCGACGTCCTCTCGCGGCCCCAGGGTAGCCTCACGGAGTTATTGACCGCGCCCTACACCTTTGCGAACGCCTCGCTCGCGAAGCACTACGGATTGTCGAACGGAAACAGCAGCGACAGCTTCGTGAAGGTCGACGCGCCCGGTCGCGCGGGCGTGCTCACGCAGGGCATGTTGCTGGCACGGGACAAAGCCACACGCACCTCGATCGTGCGTCGGGGCCTGAAAATTCGCCTGGATTTGTTGTGTGAGAAGGTCTCGCCTCCGCCGCCCAACGTGAACGTCAACTTGGAACAAGTGGCTGACGGGCTCACGCAACGTCAGCGCCTCGAGCAACACCGCACCTCTCCGGGTTGCGCGACGTGTCACAGCTTGATGGACCCAATCGGCGTCGTGTTCGAGGGGCTCGATGCGGTCGGGCGCGCACGCACCCAAGACGAGCAGGGCGCACCCATCGACGCGCACACCTTCATCTCCAATACCGAAGATGCGGATGGTCCGGCGAACACGCCTGCGGACCTCGGACAGCTTTTGGCCAAGAGCGAAGAAGTGCGGACCTGTTACGTGACCAAGTCATTTCGCTTCTTCTACGGTCGCGACGTCGAGACGCCCGATGCCTGCTCGATGGCTCAGTTGCTCAAATCATTTCAGGGCAACGCCTACAGTTTGTCGCAGCTCCTCGTGCAACTGACGCAGACCGACGCCTTTTTGTATCGCCCGATCCAAAGCCCGGAGGCCCCATGATGAAGCGAATTTCCCGGCGTTTATTGCTTCGTGGCGCAGCGGGTGTCGGCATCGGTCTGCCGCTACTCGAGGCCATGATGCCCCGTCCCGCTGGCGCCGCCGCGGCAATGAGCCCGCGTCGGATCTTGTTCGTGTTTCAAGCCAACGGGGACCAAACCGCGCGCCGCTTCACGAGCACGGACGAAACCGCGTTCCAGTTCGACGAGTTCTTGGCGCCGCTCGAGCCCTACCGCCGCGATCTGCTGGTACTCAATCGACTCGATCGCCGGTACTCCAAATTCATGTCGGGGGAGCGTGCCGATGGTCACCAACAAGGCGGAGCGTCACTCGCCCCGTGGAAGGCAGGTGCCGGCGCATTTCCCATCGGTGGCGCCGACGGCAAGACGATTGGCTACGTGCTCGGGCCGAGCGCCGACCACGAAATTGGCGATCGCGTGATTCAGGCGAACCCTGGCGTCTCCACGCGGCATTTGGTGTTTCGCGTGAACACCAAGGAGAACAACATCTGGACGGTGAGCTCGCACGCGGGTCCGATCGGCACGCAGAACGCGGTGGAGCCCGAGATCGACCCGTATCACGCCTACAGCTCGCTTTTCTCGGGAGATTCGCAGGATCCGGCGCTGGTTTTGGCGCTGAAAAAGCGCATCGCCATGAAGCAATCGGCGCTCGATAATGCGCTCGGCGAGATCAGCGCACTCCAAACCAAGCTCGGCAAAGCCGACCGCGACAGGCTCGATCAACACCTACAAGCGTTGCGAGACGTCGAGCGATCGCTCGGAGCCAGCACGATGAGCCCGGCGTGCGCGCCCACGCCGCTGCCCACGCCTGCAGTGAACACCCTCGATGATCTCAATCACGAAGCCCTGGGGCAGCTGTTCTTTCAGATCAGCGCCTGGGCCTTCGCGTGCGACCACACGCGCTCCATCAACTTCAATTGGAGTGGCAACACCAGCAACCGCGTGTACACGAACCTCGGCCTCACCGACGGCCACCACGATCTCTCGCACATCAGCACGGACGACGCGTTCGGGAAGATCCGCATGATCCACAAGCACCTGTGGGAGCAGAGCGTCAAACTGCACGACCTGCTCAAAGCCACTCCGGACGGCACGGGCGGCACGCTGTGGGACAACACGCTCGTCGTGCACTGGAACGAACTCGGCCAAGGCGACGTTCACTCCGAAAACGATGCGCTCGTGGTGCTGGCGGGCGGCGCCGGAAAACACTTCAAAATGGGCCGCTATTTGGACTTCCAAAACAAAGCGAGCTTCGCCGACATGCTCGTCTCCTGCTTCCAATACATGGGCTTCAGTGACGTGACGAGCTTCGGAGACCCGGTGCTGAATACTGGTGGGGGGTTACCTGGGCTGACGTAGTGCATACAGCGTGCGGGCGATCGATTCATGCGACCATCAACAAAACGAAAAAGGCGGACTCTGTCAGGAATCCGCCTCTCTCAGCGAACACTAAGTGCTCGCTATCTCACTCAGAAGTCGCCGCCCATGCCGCCGTGCGAGTGACCGCCGCCGCCAGCCGGAGCTTTGTCTTCTTTCGGCTTCTCGGCAACGAGCGCCTCGGTGGTGAGCATCAGGCCGGCAACGCTGGCCGCGTTCTGCAGAGCAGAGCGCACGACCTTCACCGGGTCGATGACGCCTTCGGCAACCAGGTCACCGTACTTGCCGGTGCCCGCGTTGAAGCCGAAGTTGCCCGAACCCTCTTTGACCTTCTGCACGACGATCGAACCCTCTTCGCCAGCGTTGGCGACGATTTGACGGAGGGGTTCCTCGATGGCGCGGCGGATGATGCGGACGCCGACCTGTTGCTCATCGCTGAGCTTCAGACCGTCGAGCACCTTCTGGGCGCGAATCAGGGCAACACCGCCGCCGGGGACGATGCCTTCTTCGACCGCAGCGCGGGTCGCGTGAAGGGCGTCTTCGACGCGCGCCTTCTTCTCTTTCATCTCGGTCTCGGTGGCCGCGCCGACCTTGATCACCGCCACGCCGCCGACGAGCTTCGCCAAACGCTCTTGGAGCTTCTCGCGGTCGTAGTCGCTGGTGGTGTTCTCGATCTGATTGCGGATCTCTTGCTGACGACCCTTGATCTTGTCCTTGGCGCCGGCGCCATCGACGATCGTGGTGTTGTCCTTGTCGATCTTGATGCGCTTGGCCTGGCCGAGGTCCGTGATGGTCACGTTCTCGAGCTTGAGGCCGAGCTCTTCCGCGATCACCGAGCCGCCCGTGAGGACAGCGATGTCCTTGAGCATTTCCTTGCGGCGGTCACCGAAGCCCGGCGCCTTGACGGCGGCGCAGCTCAGCGTGCCACGCAGCTTGTTCACGACGAGCGTCGCGAGGGCTTCGCCTTCGATGTCCTCGGCGATGATGAGCAGCGGCTTTTGCTGACGAGCAATGGCTTCGAGGACCGGGAGCAGGTCCTTCATGTTCGAGATCTTCTTCTCGCTGAGCAGGATGTACGCGTCTTCGAGAGACACTTCCATGCGCTCGGGATCCGTCACGAAGTACGGCGAGAGGTAGCCACGGTCGAACTGCATGCCTTCGACGACGTCCAGGGCGGTCTCGGCGCTCTTGGCCTCTTCCACCGTGATGACGCCTTCTTTGCCGACCTTTTCCATGGCTTCGCTGAGCAGCTTGCCGATGGTGGTGTCGCCGTTGGCAGACACGGTGCCGACCTGGGCGATCTCGTTCGGATCTTTGGTCGACTTGGCAGTCTTCTTCAGCTCTTCGACGATGACTTCGACGGCCTTGTCGATGCCGCGCTTGATTTCCATCGGGCTGTGGCCGGCGGCCACGAGCTTGGAACCTTCACGGAAGATCGCTTGCGCGAGCACGGTGGCGGTCGTGGTGCCGTCACCGGCCACGTCGCTCGTCTTCGAGGCGACTTCGCGCACCATCTGCGCGCCCATGTTCTCGAACTTGTTCTCGAGTTCGATCTCTTTGGCGACGGTCACGCCGTCTTTGGTGATCGTCGGCGAGCCGAAGCTCTTCTCGATGACGACGTTGCGACCCTTCGGACCGAGCGTCACTTTGACGGCGTCGGCGAGCGCGTTCACGCCGTTGAGGATCAGGTTGCGGGCGACTTCTTGATAAACGATTTCTTTGGCAGCCATTTTCTTAATTCTCCCAATCAGCTTTCGATGACGCCGAGGATGTCGTCTTCACGCAAAATCAGAGCGTCTTCGCCGTCCAGCTTGACCTCGGTGCCCGAGTACTTGCCGAACAGGACGCGATTGCCGACCTTGATGTCGAGCGCGCGCACTTTGCCGTCTTCCAGCACCTTGCCGTTGCCGACGGCGATCACTTCGCCCTCGATCGGCTTCTCTTTGGCGCTGTCCGGGATGATGATCCCGCCCTTGGTTTTCTCTTCTTCTTTGACGCGCTTGACGATCACGCGGTCCTGCAGCGGTCGGATTTTGGTGGCCATTTGATTTGCCTCGATCAGGTGGGTTTTGGGTGTGTTCTGAGACTTCGTCGGGTCGGCGCGGCAGGGAGGGCGAGGGGCGGAGGCAGCTTCGCCGCCATCCCCCAAATCGCCCGCTCTAAAGCACCCGAACCGTCGTAAGCCTATGAAATCAGGTTAGTTTTCTGGTTAGCACTCACCGTTGGCGAGTGCTAGCAGCGCGGTCTGGAACTTAGCCAGCCCCTAAGGGCTGTCAAGGGACCGCCTGGGCGATTGCGCGCCGTGCGCTGTAAACGGCGGAAACGTTGTCGTATTCCGGAGGGCGGTCCGGGGTACCCCGCGCTCGCACCTGGCGCTCCCGGTTAGCAGCCGCAGCCGGCGAGTGCTGAGGAACGGCATTTGGCTGCACGTGCGTATAGGTCTTCGGCTTCGCCTCGAAACAATTCACCCCGTAGTGTGAGAAGCAGGTGCCGGCACTACGCGGAGCCCTTCGAAGTCAGCGAGCTCTTGGACGAGCAACGTCCCGGTGTCGCTCGAAGAGCCCGCGCTGCTTTCGGCCCTCGTCCCCCGGAAGGAGCTTTGCATGACGTCCGACCTGCGTGCGCCGCGACCCGATATCGACCTGGCCAGTGACCTGCAGTCGTTCTTTCACCATCTCGTGGACGAGGCGGTAAAGAACCAGCGCTTCGCGGTCACCGAGGCGGCCGAATATTACCTGGCTTCGCTGCTCGCCGATTACGCCAAGCCCGAGCGACTCGAGAGCGAAGCGCTCGAGCGGCCGCTCACGTTGCTCCTCGATGAGGCGTTGCACGCGGCAGGCAGCGAGCGCTTCGAGCGGCTTCGAACGCTGGGCGACGGCGTGCTGTACACGAGTGGCTTCTTCGCCGATCACTTGTCGACGCGTGGCGTCGAGCTCCGCTACGTGCGCACGCTCGGCGCGCGTGCTTACGACGGAGCAGCCAGCATGTTGCGCCAGGGCGCGCACGACGCGGGGGCCCCTGACGTTTTTCGAGAGCTCGCGGACAACTTCGCGATGTTCGCCGACGTCGTGTCGCGCGTGGCCGACGTGCTCCAGGCCAATTCGGCGCACAGCTCGGATCGCCAAGTGGTGCGCATGTACGAGCGCTGGGTGAAGACAGGCTCAGCGGCGCTCGGTGTTGCCTTGGCCGGCCGCGGTTTGACGCCGCAGCGGGGGCACGGAGGCATCCATTGAGCACCACCGAAGCGCCGTTACGACTCGCGCCGCGGCAGCGCGAATTGCGGCGGATCCAGCGTCGTTTGGAGCGCTTCTACGGGCTCGAAGCGGCGCCGAGCGTGACGCGCTTCGTACGAGAAGGCGAACGAGGAAGCCGCGAGGTGGTGCTCGTTCGACAATCGGCGGACGGCGTGGAGCTGGCTTTGGTGCTCCCGCCCGAGGCTCGCTCGGTCGCTCGCGGCGGCACGCTCGACGACGTGTGGTTGCAGGTCGCGGAGGGGGTGAGCCACTTCTTGTATCTGGCGCAGCGCGTGCGCGTCGATCTGCCCGTCACTCAGCTGGAGCTCGAGTTACAAGCCGAGGTCGACAAATTCGTGCTCTCCGCCGAGTTTTCGCTCGACCCCGGGCAGCTCATCGCACGCTTGTTCGATAGCCCGCAATTTCTCGATCCCGAAGGATCGGAAGCCGGCGAACGCTACCGCTTGGCACATCGCCTAGCAGCGCGTTTCCTGTCGCGGGTGCTGGAAGAAACACACGCCCCCGAGCGGGTGCGCGAACGCTTGCAGTCGTTTTATCGAGCTGGACAGACCGAGAAAATCAGCCTCGCCAGCGCGGCGTGAGGTTCAGATGTGCGTACGCCGAATCACTTCGGCGACGCTCAATTTCGAGTCCCGACCGAGCCCTTCGATCATCGCGTCGGCTGGGGTTTTGCCGCCTTGGACGAGCCGCATCAGCGGGTTCAAATGCACGCGCTCGTCGTCCCCGTGATCGTTACGGATGGCGCGGCGAGCGAGGCCGCCTTCGGCGATCTCGAGCACGCGTTCGGCCAAGCGTTGAGCGGGCTTGCCTGCGACTTGCGCTTTCAGGCCCAAGCGCACCAGATCGGGGCGCGCCGCTTCGAGTGCCGTGAGGTCGAGCTCGTGGGTGAATGAGTCGGCTTCCGTGAGGGCTTGCTCGTCGTACAGGATCCCGGTGAAGAGGGCTGGCACCGCGCAGCCGAACCGCGACGGGAGCGAGTCACTGCCGCGCACTTCCAACGTGCTCTTCAGGCGGGCTTCGGGAAACAGCGTGTTCAAATGCAGCTTCCAGTCACCGAACGTGGCGCGCTCGCCTTGGAAGCCGTTGGCCATGAAATCGCGGAATTTTTGGCCAGTATTGGCCAGTACGCGGCCACCGCGCTTGATCAGGAACATGCCCGCGTCGAGCGCCCACTCTGCGTAGTCGCGGTAGCCGGGGTTTGGCGCGCGGAGCAACGCGGGGATGAGCCCCGAGCGATCGGGATCCATATTGAGCCACACTTGACCGCGTCGGCTCTTGAACCCGGACAGCTTGCCTTCGCAAAATGGCGAGTTTGCGCCCAGCATGTTCACGAGCGGCGCCAGTTTCAGCGACACGTAGAGCTTCTTCAGCGCGTCGGCTTCGTCCGAGAAGTCGAAGTTCGCTTGCACGGTTGCGGTGCGACGCATCATGTCCTGCCCGCCGCTGCCGCGCGTCGGCAGATAGTCGCGCATGATCGCGTAGCGCTGCTTCGGCACCCAGCTCAGATCTTCCTGGCGCGCGAGCGGATGAAAACCCACGCCGAGCCAGGTCAGATTCATCTCCTTCGACACGTCGGCGAGCTCGGCCAAATGCGCGTCGAGCTCGGCGCGGGTGTGGTGAATGTCCGGCAGCGCCGCGCCACTCAGCTCGAGCTGTGAGCCCGGCTCGAGTGTGATCGAGGTTTCACCCCGATGCAGGGCGATCACCGGGCCATCCGCCGTTTCGCGTTCCTCTTGCCAGCCGCGCGGCAGGAGAGCCGCGAAAATGTGCTTCACGCTGCGCTCACCCTCGTAGTGCAAAGGGGCGCCGCTCTGGCTATCGACCGCGAATTTTTCGGCTTCCGTGCCGATGCGGAATTTCGAGCGCGGCTTTTCCGCCTGCTGAAATACCTCGAGCAGGTCGTCGCTCTTGCGGAGTGGGCGCAGGTCTTCCGATAAATCCACGATGGGTGTAGTCCTTGGGTCGACGCCCGAGAGCGCAAGGGGCGCCGGCGCAATCCTTTACACGAAACAGGTACGGGACGCTTACCAGCGGGTCGGACCGCGGTCGAGCTCGGTGTCCGAGCGCCGCGTGGGAATGGACGGATGGAGTGAGCCAAGGGCGCGCGCCAAAGCCTGCGTGTGGGCTTCGGTGGTCCCGGCGCCACCACCGATGACACGTGCGCCACCGATGCTCAGGTCCAGCGCGCGCTGCGCCCAATGTTCGGGATTCGATTCGCCGTCGCTGAAGCCGCGGACGCTCTCTGCGCTGCTCGCCAAAAGGATGCCGGGAACGAGCCCATGCAGCTCGAAAGCTGCCTGACATCGCTCCAAGCAGGCCAGCCCCAGATCGACGTGCGGCACCTCGAAGAGCACGGCCGTGGCGCCCGCCTCACCCAAGGCTTCGACGAGTTCCTGCGGAGTGCCGCCGCTGCCCAAGTCATCGACGCTGGCGCATTCCAACACCGCCCAGGTCGGCAAATCGGTTTGAGCCGCGGCGACGACGGCCGTCATCAAGCCTAGCCGCGAACCCTGACCACGCGCCAAGAGCAGCTCGCAGCCGGCGTTGGCCAAGCGCGCCGCGTGCTCCGTGAACTCTTCGTGCAAGCGATCGGCGGCCACCGGGCTCACCATGTCCGAACCCAGTACGCCCGCGACGGCGATGGGCTTCTCGGACTCAGCGGCGACTTCCAGCGCGAATTCGACAGCCAAGCGCGTGAGCTGTGCCGCGCGATGCTGCATCCCGACCTCGGCGAGCGCGCGCGGCGTGGTGTCTGCGGTCAATGCGGACAACACGTCGACTCGCGACTGCACTTCGGCGCGATAGTGCGCGAGCACCTCGTTCGGGCGCTCACGGAGCAACTGGCCGACCGCACCGGGCGAGTCCAACTCGACGCCGCGTGAACGGAACGAGGCGCACGTGTCTGAGTCGACGACGAGTGGCCGGCCGTTTTGCAACCGATGTCGGATGCGCTCGAACGTCATGCAGAAGCGCTCAGCGTAACACTGCTTGGTTCGGCTTTCATCGCTGGCCAGGATTCTCGGTGGCGGTCTTGCTCGAGGCCGCGCCGTCGGCGCGCCCGGTGGACGCTTTCCCATCCGTTCCGGCCGAGGGTTTTGACAGTAATGCAGGTAAAGCTCGCCGGATGTCGGCTTGGGTAAGCGGATCGTCGGCCGCGTGCTCGACGACCGCCCGGCCTGGCTCACCGCCGACGCGGAGCAGGGCCTCGGCGCTGGCCACGACCGCCGAGACGAGGGCTTCGTCGTCCGCGGTGGCTCGATAAAGGGAGAAGAACGTGCGCAGGTCTTCGTACTCGCGGAGCGTCGCGAGTTTCACCAACGCGCGCGCGGCGTGCGCGACGTCGTCTGCCGAGTTTGCTGGATCGTTCAGGTGCTTGGCGAGCAGCGGGCCGGCGCGCTCCTCCCCGCTGTCGGCCAGAGCATCTGCGAGCGGACCCACCGGCGGGGGTAAGAGCACGCCCGAAACGAAGTCGTAGTGCCGCGCCAGCGCGGCCAGCATGTACTCGGTGCCCGTCTTGCGGAGTGCCAACAAGCGCCGCGTCTCGCTCCGCAGTTCGGGGGGGATGCGCGGGCTGCTCGAAAGATCGATGAGCGTCTTGGTCACCGCTGGATCTTGCAGCTTGCCGAGCTCGGCGATGAGGTAGCGTTCCGCCTCTGCCATATCTGGCTCGAGGCGATCCAAGGCTTCGCCGATTTGCGCCGAGAGTGGGCTCGGGCGCGCGCCGTTGGTCACCGGTTCAGTGCCCGTGTCGATCACGCACGAGCGCACTTTCACGCCGAAATCCTGGCTGCCGACTTCCGTGCCCGCGCTGTCCAAAAGCCGCAATTTGCCAGCCGTATCGCACAGCGCAAAGCCCGAGCTGGCTGCCGCGCCGCCCACGATGTCCGCTGGCAGCGCGCGCACCCACGCGAGTTTGCCGGAGGCGGCCGCGAGCCCGAACACGACGTGGAAGTAGGTCGCCGCGAACGTGCCGCCGCCGAGCGTGAGCGCGCCCGCCGCATCCGTGGTCGGGGCCGCGTAGATTCGGATCTTCGCGCGCGCGTTCGTTTCGGCGCTGCTGCTCACGAAGCCACTGCCGAGGAAGTCGGGCTTGCCGGGCAGCGCGAGCGGAGGCAGGCCGATATGCGTCGCTTGGTTGGTGCTCGCATAACGAATTTTTTCGTCGAAGCGAATCAAGCCCTTCTCACCGAAGTAGATCGCTCCGCCGTAATTCATGGCGCGGCTCACTTGTTCGCGGGTGAGCAAACGCGCGGTCTCTTCGCCGCCCGAAAGCTCGATGGCGGAGACGTATTGATTGCTCCAGGGCACGAACGCGACCCCGCCGCGCGCGGCCGGCACGCCCAAGGTCGCCTTGCTGTCGATGGAGCAGAGTGTCGCGCCGCTACCAGAAATGCCGAGAAATAGGCTGTGTTCGCCGTTGGCGAGCACGAGCGCGCTCCTCGTGCCATCACTGGCAGCGCCGCGCAGCGCGAGCCCACGGCTCGCCGTGCTCCACACCTTTGCGCCCGTCGTCCCGTCGAGCGCGACGATCTCGTCGCCCTCGGCGTCGATCACGAGGCGGCCGGCGATGAACGGCAAGGACTTGGGCTGGCCCGGGTGGAACCAATGAGCTTTGCCGTCGAGGCTCAGCCCGTGGAGGCCGTCGTCGGCGACGGCGACGGCGAGCGCCGCGTTCGGCGCGGGCGGCAACGGTCGTAGACGCGCTTCGAGCGCGGAGATCGAGCGCCCGCTGTCGTTCTGCCAACTGGTGTTGAATGCGCTCCCGCTGTTTGCGGCGTTTGCGCCGCAACCGGCCGCGGCGCAAGCCAGCCCGAGTAGGGTGACGGAGCGGAGCGAGCTCATTCGTCACCCCCGACCGAGTGACCGTGCAGCGCGGCGTCGAGCGCCGCTTTGACCTTGGGGCTACCGTTCGCCGGGTAAGAGGCGAGCGCAGTCGCGAGCACCTCGTTGGCGCTCTTCGTGGCCAGGCGCCGCAGTTGCTCGATGAGTTCGATCTTGGTTTGATCCGTGACGTCGCTGCCCGTGCGCAATAACAGCGGCAAAAACCCGCTCTGCATCACGTCGAAGGGCAGCTTGCCGAGCAGCCCCAAGAATTTTTTGCACTCCGCTGCGACGCACAACGTGCCAATCGCGCCCGCCGCCTCTGGCGTTTCGCGCGGCAATACCGCGAACAGATCCGGCACGGCCTCTTTCGCGCCGAGCGCGCCCAAACCCGCCGCCGCAGTGCCGCGCAGCGCCGCGTCGTTGGAGCGGAGCGCGAGACGCAATGCCTGCACGGCGGCATCACCGCGAGTTCGCTTCAGACTCTGCGCAGCGGCGCGCCGCACCTCGGCCGCACGGTGTTGCACATAGGGCGCGAGCACGGCGCTCGAGGGCTCCTTGCCGAGGGACCCTGCCACCGCGATGGCCCGTAACAAGACCTTGCTGCTTGCGCCTCGTGACAAGAGCGAGTCGACCAAGGGTGCCGCGCGGCCATCGTCGGCGTGTTCGATCGCGTCGAGAGCGGCCAGGGCCTGCTCTTCGTCACTGCCTTCGAGCGCCTTTTTCCAGGCGGCGAGATCGCCACTTGGCCGTGGGGCGGCCGACTTGTCGGCCAATGGCTTGGGCGCTGCCGCAGCGGGTACGGAGCCCAAGACGCATAGACTGATCGCGGCCAGCGTGACTCGCATCGAGATCCCCGACGGGGTAAACATGGTGACTCCTCCACGACATGCCGAAAGCTTTTCGGTCTTACCATGCGTTTTTCGCGACAAGAGTCACAAACTCACGACGCCCCGCTGCGGCCCCTGTTCCGCGAGGCCCGAGCCCCGCAGCACGGCCTTCTGAATCTCACCCGCGCCGCGTAGAATCGAACCCCTATGCCCCCGAGTGGCGACCTAAAGCTGCCCCCCATCACGCTCGAGCTGGTCGAAGATATCTCGCCTCGCCAAGATCACGGTTTTTTGCGGCTGATCCGCCGCCGATATCGCGCGCGGTATCCCGACGGCAGCGTGAGCGACCCGTTCGTCTACGACATGATCGACCGCGCGGCGATCGACGCCGTGGTGATTGTCGCCCACTTCGTCGATGCGGCGGGTCAGAGACGTATCTATTTGAGAAGCGCGCTTCGGCCCCCGCTGACGTTGCGTAGCCGGGCGCGTTCGCCGCTTCCCGAGGAGCCCTGCGACGGCCTGCTCTGGGAACTCCCTGCGGGGTTGATCGAGGT
>Ga0105245_10003098_pt1 | contig 14880 bp, 13 predicted proteins | sample KBSM54metaG_FD_81523 | JGI IMG/M metagenome (GOLD analysis project Ga0105245, IMG submission 81523) | Miscanthus rhizosphere microbial communities from Kellogg Biological Station, Michigan, USA - KBS M5-4 metaG | ecosystem: Host-associated > Plants > Roots > Rhizosphere > Soil | place... | reverse complement strand
CACTCAGCCAGCAGCCGCTAGCGCCCAAGCCTCGTCGCTAATCACCGGTATGTGTTGAAGGGACTGCCGGATTTCCTCTACCCATAACATATAGCGAGGATTCGGATTCCACGAATGGAATCGAAGAATTTCCATCTCACATTCATATTGCGGATCGTAATAGGCGGGGATAACGGCGCCAGCGTGCTCTAGTGACCGCCCGCCCATCCGCCTGAGGATTGACGACGAGCAATGCCGCCGGGTTGCAGTGCTCATACCCACCGCGCCGCCCATAAGCTGGCCTAAGCTGTATGCAGCCAGTCCCATTCTAAGCGCTTCTGACGTGCCTCTGATATGTTCCGCCAGCGCCCAGCCGCCCACCTCGACGAAGGACAAATCAAGGTTCTTCGCGAGAGTTACTTCCGAATGTACCGCCCGCTTTAGGGCGGGTCCCCATTGAGGGCATGCAGCAATTGCACTACTGAAAACTGAAAGAGGCAAAAAAAGACTTTTTAGGTCATGAGCCTGATAGCGAATGCAACCGGCAACCATTCCGTTATCGTCATGGACTAACAAGTGCCAGCTATAATCGTCAGCTTCTACCACGTGGTGTCCGTCGATCAAATCGCTTTCCTTGATCGCCCCATCCTGCAAGTACACTTGCCCACGAAAGCGTTGCATCTGTGAGAATAAGGCGCGATGTCCTTCACGATCCCCACGCACATCGTGAAATTCGTTTGGGATACGCGCGTTTGATGGCGCGAGGAGCGCTAGCCGTCGGGAGGGAGAGGTCAATCGTCGTTGAACGGCGTCTAGTTGTCGGCGAGACAATAGTTGCAAATTATGAACTCCTGGCATCGAGAACCAGCTGAAGCAGTAAAAAAAGCTGGTCCGAAAACCTTAATTGGAATCGTCGGAAGCGAAAGGCTAGCACGTGACCTACCACATGTCAACACTGCTGTTTGCAGCACTTTAAAACGAAACGACTTCAAGGTAGAGCCACCAATCGGTCGTCTTTACTGAGTGGACGGTAACTCTTTCTGGTAGTTATTTTGGTCGCTGTTTTCGTGAACATTTCGTCGATGTGCCGCTTGGCAAAAGGGACATTTGCGGGCAAGTTCGTCGGGAAGAAACCGCAGCCACTGATGTCGTCTATTACGGCGTCCCAAAGAGGCATGTGTTGATAAATTGCCCGCCGAATAACATCCAACCGAGAGTTAAGTTTTTTCCTTCCTGGAAGTTCGACCGATCCGGCATTCTGGTCAATAGATCAACCCACGCTTAGACCCTTCCTTTCCAGCACATCGCGCCCCGGGTAACTCTCCAGCCCATTTCTCAAAATATCTTATCCCCTTGGCGTGTTCTGCCGATAGTTCCTTTCGTGATGCGCCGCCGACAACATTCGCTGGAGGATGGAAATCGTTGAAACTAAGTTGTGACCCGCAGCAATCGGGTAGACAGTACGTCTTGCTTGCTCCTAGTCAAAGCGCCGCGTCCGAATTCGAGCAAGCATCCGTCGATCCATCGTGGCATCACCATCTGTTGGTGGAAGCACAAAGACTTAGAGGTAGAATCTATTTACAAGACGGCGCAATTCAACGCTCTGAGCTCTCTGCCGACAACCGACACATTCAGGCCGCCGATGATCGAGCATGGCACCTCTTGACGGTGGATGTAAATGGAGCAGTCGTCGCTTGCATCCGCTATTTCGCTCATGAACCTTACGTAAAATTTTCGGAACTGTCCATCGCGGCTTCAGGCATAACCCGTTCAGCGAAGCTGGGCACGCATGTACGGGCAGCGGTTGAAACCGAACTAAACTACGCCAGGCAGCGCGGAGTTTGGTATGTAGAACTGGGCGGGTGGGCAGTCTCGGAGTCCTTACGGCGTACGACGGAGGCGGTGCGCACTCTGCTGACGGTCTATGCGCTCTCTCAGATACGGGGAGGCGCAGTCGGGTTGAGCAGCGCAACCGCCAGGCATCGTTCCTCGTCCATCCTGAGACGCATCGGCGGAAAACCATTGAAGTCAAATGGCGTCGAAGTTTCGTCTTATTACGACGACCAGTATGCCTGCGAAATGGAACTTCTAAGCTTCGATTCTGATTTTCCAAACGACCGCTACGCACGCTGGATTCGTGACTGCCGAGCAGCGCTCCCTCAGGTTCCCGTAGTTGTGGGCTCTCCCGCAGAGAGTGGCGCTTCTGACTTGCTTCGACTTCACGCGGCCGTTGGGGGGCCATTCGAAGCCGGTTATCCGGCAGGCCGAGCTGGCCGAGACGAAACGGTAGTTCCCTCATTGAGGAGCCACATTAAATTCGCGAGCGCTGGCAAGGGAGGATGTTACACTGGGCAAAATTGCAGTCGATAACCCAAGACACTGCCAGGCTTGAACAAGCGCTGGAACGATGGACTGCGGTCCTCGGCGTCGATCACACCATTGTGGAACGGGCGAGCCTGGCGGCTGCGGAAACTGCCACTTTCTCGACTACGCAGTTTGTACCGGCTATACTTCGGCCTGCCAACACCAGCCAAACCCAGGAATGCCTTCGAATCGCGAATCGTTTCCGGATTCCGGTCTATCCCATCAGCAGCGGCAAGAATTGGGGATATGGATCTTCCGTTCCCGTGACGACTTCGAACGTGTTGCTCGATCTTGGCCGGATGAATCAAATTGTCGATTTTAGTGAGGAACTGGCTTATGTGACCGTCGAACCCGGGGTCACCCAGGGGCAACTTCACGAATTTCTTCAGGCTCGTAAATCCGGTCTTTGGCTCGACGCCACAGGCGCGGGTCCGGACTGCAGCCTGATCGGAAACGTGATGGAACGGGGGTTCGGACACACGCCCTACGGAGACCACTTCGCCCAGGTGTGCGGCTTCGAAGTGGTTCTTCCCACGGGCGACATGGCTCAGACAGGATTCGCCCGCTTTCCAAATTCTCAGACCGCCGCGGTTTACAAGTGGGGCGTGGGACCTACCTTGGATGGTCTCTTTTCTCAGTCGAACCTAGGGATCGTGACGCGCATGACTCTTTGGCTCATGCCCGCGCCTCCCTATTTTCAGGCTTTCTTCTTCCAGTGCGGCGAGGATAGTCAGCTTGCTCCTCTAATTGAAGCCTTGCGACCTCTACGGCTTAATGGCGCTCTGCGTAGCACCATTCACATCGCCAACGACTATAAGGTCCTCGCGGGCCTTCAACAATATCCCTGGCAAGAGACCGGTGGCAGTGTTCCTCTGCGGGCCGACGTAATGCTGAAGCTCCGGCGCCGGCTTAAGTTCGGGGCATGGAACGCTTCGGGGGGACTCTACGGCACTCGCGGACAGGTTGCCGAGACACGCCGCATAATGCGCCAAGCGCTCAATGGCAAAGCAGAGCGGCTGCAATTTCTCGATGACCGGATGTTGGAGCTCGCGTCCCGGTTTGCCAAGCCCTATCAACTTCTGACTGGGTGGGATCTGCGCCGTACGTTGGAATTGGTGCGTCCAGTTTATGGCTTGCTGAAAGGCATTCCAACCGCACACCCCATGGCGAGCTGTTACTGGCGCAAGAAAACTCCCCCTCCTTCCCCGATGAACCCGGACCGCGATGGCTGCGGATTGTTGTGGTGCGCACCGGTAGCGCCAATGGCGGGCAACCACGTAACCAGGATGGTTCACCTCGCAAGGGAGGTGTTGCTGGAGTACGGGTTTGAACCGGGAATCTCGCTGACTCTGATCACGGAGCGCTCGGTCTGCTGCGTTGTTTCGATTTCTTATGACCGGAACGTCCCTGGGCAAGATGAACAAGCTATGGCTTGTTACAAACACCTTTTAGGAGTATTGGGTGAGCACGGGTATTACTCTTACCGCCTGGGGATTCAGGCAATGAACGAATGGGGCGGCGACGACGGGTACGGCGGTTTACTGCGAACGATCAAGAACGCAGTGGATCCAAATGGCGTACTTGCGCCGGGACGCTATCAGGCGACGTAAAGGTGAGCGATGAAGACCGCTGTCAATCAACACCAGGATGCGCTTAGTTTGGTAAGGGATCTTCACCAGCCTCGCCCGGCGGTCTACTGGAGCGATCTGGCCGTCGCAGCCGCCGTAGGATGGGGCGCCTTTGGAGTGGCGTTAGTGGCCCGGCCTTTTTCCATCCGTATGGACGTGGCAATCGTAGTCGCCGCGTTCGCGATCTACCGGGGCTTGTGTTTTGTGCACGAGATCAGTCACTTGAGGAAGCTCTGTCTTCCGGGTTTTGAGACGGTTTGGAATTTCGTGTTCGGAATCCCTCTGCTGCTCCCCTCATTCGTCTACGTGGGCGTTCACCCGAGTCATCATAATTTGGCGACCTACGGCACGGAGCAGGATCCCGAATATCTTCCTTTCGGAAGCAACCACCGCATGACCGTCGTGTTCCTGGCGCACAGTGTGCTGCTCCCCTTGGCGTTCCTGATTCGTTTTCTCCTGCTCGCTCCGGTTGGTTTGTGCTGGCCTCGTTTTCATGATTGGCTGGTCACGCACGCCTCTTCGCTCTCGATGAATCCGAGCTATCGAAGAGAGAACTCAGCCGAGCTGACCGCCAAGGTCAAGTACGGAGAGATCGCGATCCTGCTGATTTGGATGGCGGCGCTCGGGTACGCCTGGCGCCATCACTCCTTTTGGAAGACAATCGCTGTCTGGTATGCGATCAATGCGTTCGTCAGTGTCTGCAATGCTCTGCGGACGCTGGGAGCCCACCGCTATGAAAGCACCGGTGTGCCTCTCGACCGCGCCGGCCAGCTAGTGGACTCCGTCGACACGCCTGGCGCCGCATGGACCGAACTGTGGGCCCCGGTGGGATTGCGCTACCACGCGTTACATCATTATTTCCCTGGAATTCCCTATCACAATCTCGGGTTGGCTTACCGGCGCCTGATTACAAGCCTGCCGGAAGCCGCCGGTTACCTAGAAATCACGAGCCCGGGCCTGCGATGGTCGCTTCGCCGTTTGTACGCCACCGGCAAAACCGCGCTTCGCAAAAGACGGAACGCCGAGGTTTATCCGCAGGCGCCTTTGCCGTCTCACCGTAATTGAAGCATCTTCGCTGGAAAGACTCTGCTTGAAACACTACGGCATCATTTGCCCGCCCGTGCGCGGTCACCTAAATCCGTTCCTGGCAGTGGCGCATGAACTGCAACGGCGCGGCCATCGAGTAACGGTTTTTCACATGCCAGACTTGGCGTCAAACGTGCGCGCCGAGCAGGTCGATTTCGTCCCGATCGGTGAGGGCGATCATCCGGTCGGCTCTCTTGCGCAGTCGTTGGCCGAACTCGGTCGATTGTCGGGATTCGCCGCATTGCGCTTCACTGTGCGGGCGGTTGCCAAGACTACGGAAATGATTTGCCGCGATGCTCCCCGGGCGGTTCAGGATGCCGGGGTGGATATGCTCCTGGTGGACCAAACCGAACCCGCGGGCGGCAGCGTAGCTGAGCACCTGGGAATTCCGTTCGTAACGTTTTGCAACGCCCTGGCATTGAACCGGGAGCCGAATGTGCCACCCCCGTTTTCGCCCTGGAGCTACCGGGAGTCGGTTTGGGCGAGGCTGCGGAACAGGCTTGGATATGCGGTTTCCGACCGGATTCTTGCCCCGGTGTGGAGCGTGTTAGCCGACTATCGGCGGCGTTGGAAACTACCGGCGCACAAGGATTCCGAAGGAACCTATTCGCGACTGGCACAGATCAGCCAACTGCCGCGAGAGTTCGATTTTCCGCGCAAATTCCTGCCTTCCTGTTTCTATTATGTAGGCCCCTTGCGCAGTCCCGAGCTGCACAAAGTGGAGTTTCCGTGGGAGCGGCTGGACGGTCGGCCTCTGATTTATGCGTCGCTAGGTACTCTACAAGACCAAAAAACCAACTTATACCAATGCTTTGTGGAGGCATGCGAAGGCCTGGACGTCCAACTCATCATTGCCGGCCGCAGCCCGCTATCATTGGGCCCGCTGCCGGAAAATGTGATTGCGGCCGCCTATGCCCCGCAGTTAGAACTGCTGGAGAAAGCCAGCATAGCTGTGAACCATGGCGGCCTCAATACGGTCTTGGATGCCCTCAGTTGTGGCGTGCCTATGGTAGTAATACCAATAACTTACGAGCAACCCGCGATTGCGGCACGCGTGGTCCGCATCGGGGCTGGAGAAATCTTGCCTCTTGCACAGGCATCTGGTAACAGCCTACGCACTGAGATCAGGAACATCATGTCTGCCGAAAGATATAGGGTGAATGCCCGAGGGATGGCGGCCTCAATCCGATCGGCTGGGGGGGTTGTGCGCGCCGTGGATCTCATTGAAAGCGCCCAAGAGCGACCCGACGCATCCGATATTCAATAAGTACCAGTAATCTATAGTACTGCAGAATCTGGTTTACCGTTTATTCTCCTAGACGAGCCTTAGCGGCAGTGGCATACTAAGGCGGGATTGATTGAAGTCCCAAAGAAACAGGAACGGAGGAGGAAAGAAAGAATGAACAAATTCAAAAAACGTTCATTGCCGATAGCAATGGCGGTCATGGCGCTGACATCCATGAATGCATTTGCCACGCCTATTCCACTAGGTGGTGGTGGCTTGCTAAATCTTAGCAACCAAAGCGGGGCCCTGGTAGGGATAAACACTGGCAGCGCTTGCATCGCCTTTTCGAACATTGTGTCACCATGCACCGGCACGACAGGAGATCTGGTGTCGGGCGGCGATCCACTCTTTGGGACTACCGGCACAATCAAGGATATCGCCACAACATTTCCAATAACTGCCTTCGAGACAGCTGGGCCCGCGACTTTCGACTTGATCAATATCATTGCTCCGTCGGGATTCTCAGCCTGTACCACCTCAACTAACTCGGGGTCGTGCAGCACAGGCACTTTTGTCCTCACGCAGAACAGCGCAACCCAGGTCTCTATCAGTTTGTCGTTAAACCTGCTGGGCTACGAGGGATCGAGCGCGACCGGCAGCACATCATATATCGGAGTCTTCACGACGCAGCTTAGCGGCAACCTTTCGGCTTTCGGCTGCTCCGGTGATGATACGATCGGTAACATTTTATTGTGCGAAGGTGCTGGGAAGACCATCTCTTCAACGTGGTCTGCGACCGAGTCACCCGTCGCCGGAGTTCCTGAACCGATGACTTTCTCCCTGATGGGTGTTGGTCTATTAGGGCTGGGCCTGATCTCACGTCGGCGTACCAAGGGCTAAGTTTCAATCCTCCTTCGTGAATTTCGTACAATGGGCGCCGCGAGAGCGGCGTCCATTTCTAGTACATAGGTGTGGTCCGAAGTGGCTCATGCATGGACTGTATGTAATGCGGCCCTATCGAAAGATATAATCGCGTTTTCCTTCACCCGCATCTATACTCTGGCACGGCGGGGTTTTCCTCCGAGAACACCCGCTATAGGAGCATGTTCCTCGACCGCTCCTATCCTATCGAGCCGGGCCGATTTTCGATTCGAGGTTTCGGCCTTGGCCAGGGGATTTATTCGCCGGTCTCGTATCCCGGCGATTGCGGATGCCCTAGCATCCGCTTTTTTTGTTTTTTTGAAAGACCCTCAGCTACATTTGCTCGGGCTCGCAGACGTTGTCGTAATTTCCAAAAACTCATCTGCGCTGTCGAGTGGAAAAAGCCACGTTACCCGTCCCCCTAGAGTCACCGGGAGCGACGCATGGCGTCGTCCAGATCAGTCACTCCCGACAAAGCGCGTTCGACGCGAATGCCCAGCAGCCACCCGGCTTGCTCCTGACGGCAATACACTACCGCACCTCGGAGAAGTTTGTCCGCGTACTCAATTTTTACCGACGAGGCAAGGTCAAGAGGTTCGTTTAGGAAAATCTGGGTGCCACCTTCGCTCAGGTTTCGGATCTCACCGTGAAGAAATTTACCGGTTCCAAGAAGGCTCACGACCGCGGATTGACTGAGTTGCTGGCGCCGTGTCCGTCGTCGATCCGCTTGCTGCTCCAGCGGGATCTGCAAATCCCCGACGTTCGATTCGTGGCGCACTCTCGTCGGAAACCACTACGAAACGCAGACCAATCCGGTATCCGTTGCCGTCCTCGCCCGAGCAATACCGTACTTCTCCCAGCTCGACGGCAGTATTTATTCGGACCTGCATTATTGTTCCAGGCAAGGCAGCCTTCGCCGCGATGATGCCCAGGCCATTCTTTGAAATGTCCACGATCTTGACCTTCTGGCGATCCTATGATAAAGGACTAACGCTCTGCACAATCGCTTCCGATCCCGTACTTAATCGAGGCTCGGATCGTTCGCTCTTTTGGTCCGCTTTAGCCTTCCCAACAAAATGAAGCATGAGCTGCGACCCAACCGTTTTAGCGAGCCTTTCGCGGCATATGTCGCAGTCGAGCAGATGAGGATCGATGACAGAAAGGCGTTCCGGCGTCAATCGGCCCTGGATGTACCGTACTAGATCGTCGTAACTGGCATGCACCGCGTGTTGGGTGTAGGTCCTGACGAAAACGCCCGCTGATCCTTCGCGTCCGATAAGGGTTAGCGAACGGGCAAGATCATACGCGCTCGTACGCGGTATCTACTCGGAAGGTGCGCCTATTTTCTGGCAGAGTCAAGCCCGGCTAACCGACAAGCGAGGTCCGGGCGAACCCAGGAGAAAGTAAGGCGGCTCTAAAGGAGTTCTAGAGCGAGTCGTTCCTAGAGCAAGTCGCGTTCTTGCCTGGCTGCCGTTCGGGGCCGATGGCAGAACATGCTTCAGAAGAGTACACTCTTTGAGCGTGCAATTGACATCCTGCTCGTCACGGGCGCAATCGTGAGTACGTCAGCCACAATTCTCCCTTCCATCAAACGGGTAGCTGTTTTACGCCGGCCTACTTCGTTTTCTTCCGTTTCGCAGCCCAGTAGGCTTTCATGCGCTCGGCTTGTGCTTTGCGTCGTGCGGCACTCTGGCGTTTACGCTTCGGAACGGAGGCAACTGGCGCGGCAAGCTCGGCCACTGCCTTCGGTGGTCTGCCACGGCGTTTCGCTGAGCCCTGGAGGGCTTCGATGGCTCGGTTCAGTTTGTCACGCTCCGCAATCAGCAGGGCGATGATGTGTTGAGTGGGCATGAATTCTGTAGAGTAGCACGCACTGATTTCAATATTCTATGTCATGCCGGGTCGGCTTTCATCGGCACGTAACATTCCGGCGCTAAATTAGAAGGATTCCGCGGCGCTCAAGACGCGGGTCACTGGGCCTGTTCTTTTTTCGGAGGGGAACAGGCCCAGCCTAATTCACTAAATGCACCCCCCGCCCGTCGCTCCTGTTGTCTGTATTCCGGTCGGGAATGACCCGTGGTGAAACTATCTGCGAGAGAGGGCGGGAGCACACATCCCTAGGAAACGGCGCTCCCAACCCGCGGTAGGCCATCGGAGGACAACCTGCCATACTTCTAGCGTGTGCCTACCCGGCGCAGAAACAGAGCCTATCTTTCGATCAAAATTGCGCAGGCTTTAATCGAACTACTGAGGGGCCTGGTGAGGAACGATGTTTAAGGACGAAGAAGCCAGACTGTGCCCACCGCGACCAACCCAGTTCCTGCCGCGATGATACGACCTTTCCATGGCGCCTGGAAGCGCAGTGCTACGGGTGTGGCGGTAAAGTCGAAGCCGCAAGCATCGCAACAAGGGGCTTCGGCGTTAGTCGTCGAGCGGCAGTGACGACATACCTTCTTCTTGCCCCAACTAGCGACCGTACTGCTGAGCAACTCTTTCATCGAAGCGGCTTCGAGGTGCATGATAATCATCTTCGTTGTTCCTGGCGAAGATTAATATGAATCAGCAGTCCCGATCACGCTCGGGCCGTTGCCCTAGACCTTCAGTCCCAGCATCCCCCAGCTAGCGTTCAATCGTCCGAATTCCAAAGTACTTGCGATGTTGCAGTACTAATCGAATTGCCTGGAACCGAAAACCAAATCCACACTGCGTCGAAGGATGAGCTAGCGGTGGCTGCCGAACACGCCGCACAAGCGACTCCGGAATTTTCAGAGTCGCCACGGAAATCCCTAGCGGCCTGCCTTGTCGACGGAATCCAACGAGTCCATGGACGTTTCAGATGCGAAGGTAGCACGATCCCAATCTTTGGATATGCGATGCCCACGACCGTTGGCAGCGCTACGCATTTGACGCCTTGATCCGCTTTGTCCCGGCAATCGACCTAGGTGATTTTGCCAGCGCGAACCAAACGCTCTAGAACTCAGGCTCTGACAGGTTCAAATTTGCGATGAGCCCTGATCGGCTGAGTGTTACCCACCAAAAGTTCTATTAGCGGTGAGGAGATTGACAGTGAAAAACATGATTCTGAAGATACAGGTTCTCCGGGACACGAGTGGTCAAGACCTGGTTGAGTATGCTTTGATGGCGGGATTCGTGGCCGTAGCAGGTGGGGCCATCTTCCCGGCCACCTTGATGCCGGGCGTGAGCGCCATTTTTTCTAAAATCAATACTTATACCGCTGCGGCAGCGAGCCTAGGCTAGCTCGTAACAGGAGTGCTGCGGCAGGTCCGGCCCGATTCCCGCATCGCGCGAATACACGTACCGATTCCGTTATAGCTGCGCCATGCGGAACATGACATCTTAAACCTGTTTGCAGACTCCTTGCGTCTGCTCCCGCCGCCAAAGTAGCATTGAGGCCTGGAGGTTTGAAGATGCTACTTCAGCGTCTCTTGGTTCTATTCGCGCTGCTTTCGATTGGTGCGCATGCCCAATGGCTAAGCTATCCGGACTCGCGGACTCCCCGCATGAAGGACGGCAAGCCGGATCTTGCAGCAGCCGCCCCGCGAACGGCCGGCAATCCCGACCTCTCCGGCGTCTGGGAGCTTGATGCAACGCCGGTGAGCGAACTGAAGAGCCGGCTACCTCCCGAGTTTTTCGAATTACAAATCGATGTGCCAAACGCCTCGAAGTACATGGTGAACTTAATGTGGGACTTCAAGCCAGAAGACGACCCATCCCGGCCCGAGGCCAAGGCCCTCGTTCAGCAACGGGGAAAAAGCCACGACAACCCGACATCACGTTGTCTCCCCGGGAGCGTTCCTTGGTCTCTTATGATCTTGCCCTTCAAGATTGTCCAAACGCCCCGGCAGATAGTGATGCTGTTCGAACACTACGATCCGCCCCGCCAGATTTACACGGACGGTCGTCCGCTCCCCAAAGATCCAGACCCGTTGTGGATGGGTTACGCGGCTGGCCGGTGGCAGGGCGACACGCTCGTCGTCGAAGCGGCAGGCTTCAATGACAAAGCCTGGCTGGATGGAATGGGGCACCCGAGGAGCGAATCGGGGCGCATGACCGAGCGCTATCACCGGCGCGATTTCGGTCACCTGGATGTGGAGCTGACGGTCGACGATCCGAAATATTACACCCGCGCGTTCACCGTGAAACTACCTTTCCACCTGATTCCGGACACCGATGTCCTCGAAGCGGTTTGCGCCGAGAATGAAAAGGACCGGGTACACCTGGGAAACTGAAACGCGCTATAGAATCCCAAGTCCTGGATGACGGCGCATCCTTCTACTACCCGCGGTGATTCGCGTTCCGCTTCTTATGGTCTTCCCAATCTGGGCAGCCTTTGCCAGTTCGTAATCACGTTGACTTCCGGGCTGCCATCCGATTCTCTGACGTCTACCAGAAACCGCTTACCGTCCGGATGGGGACTGTAAGCAAACTGATTGTTCTGCGGTAGTATCACACGGCTTCGGAAATTCCCAATCTTCTTAGGCGCGCTGAACTGCGGAGCACCGTCCACGATGGGCTCTATCCTTGTTTCCATGAGATTCATTTCGTTGCCGCCATTCACAAATTCCAGATAGAACAACTCACGGGCGGTCCGGCTCCACCGCGGTTCAATGGCATTGCCGGCGATCTTCATCACGCCATCGCCGGAAGGAAAGCGGCGAACGTAGACTCCGTCAGCCGTGCCACTGTACGCAAGCCAGAGTCCATCGCGGGACAATTGCCCTTCTGCCCCCACAACGTCCATAGGACCGAATCGAACCGGCACGCTCGCTGGCTTACCGGGGTTCGGCAAATACCAAATGTGGGAGCCGGTCTGCGGGTCGAAGTCGGTGTAGATGAGAAATCGTCCATCGGCCGACCAGTCAGACGCCGTGCGAAGATTCGGGCCCGCCGGGAGTAGCCGCAACTCCGGGCCGTCCCCATTCGCATTCTTCATGAACAAGTTCGTTCCCCCACCGTCCGGGGCCGAATAGACGATGCGAGCGCCATCCGGGGACCACACCACGGCAGAGGCCGATTTGCCCTCGGGAGTGAATCGGGTCTCGGAGTTTCTGGCAATATCCAACAATCGGATGCCACCCAGCGGATCGGTCTGCGTGCGTTCACGGAACCCAACCATGTTTCCGTCCGGCGACAAGGAAACACCAGTCCGCTCGCCCGGCTCCCCAACCTTTCCCAACTCTTTTCCAGACCGGTCGAGCCAGGTAAGCTGCAAGTTTCGCGATCGGTTACTCAGGTAAACCAGCGTGCCATTGACGGACGCCGAGGCCGCCACCTGGTTTGGCGTGAGGGACGCAGACGCTTGCGCGGCCACGGCAAATGGATCGCCCACGGCTTCGAGCCGTTGCGGGTCGAAAGGTTGCGCCATTAACTGCGAAGCGCGCAGGAACAGCAGGTGCGCGGCATTCGAGCCAGCAAGGGGAGCCGAATAAACCACGCTCGAATAATCGTTGAGGACTTTGCGCGGCTTGCTTCCTTCAAGCGAACCAAGGTACACGCCCCGAATCGTTGAATCCATCCGATTCGCGCCCAGAAAAAGGAAGTGGTTCCCGTCCGGCAGGAATTCCGGGAGACTGCCTCGCAGGTTCTCGTCCAGCGTCTTTAAGGGAGAACATTCGCCACCCGCAGAGCTCGCCCGGTAGGCTGTCCCTGCGTCGGTGAAGTAAAGGATGACATTTCGATCGCTCCACGCGCCGCCTCCGGCACCCAGCCCGGTTTGGCCGCAGAGAATCGAGACCGGACCACCCGCGGCGGAAATCATCTTGAGCTTTCCATCGGCGAAAAAACCGATGAAACGTCCGTCGGCGGACCAGAATGGCGAGCGCGCATTCTCGGTTCCCTCCAACGGATGAAACTCCGCCGCATCCAGCCGGTGCGTATAGAGTGAGGTCTTGTTCTGCGAGAGAAGATTGACCAGCAGACGGCTCCCATCGCGGGACAGAAGCGCGTATGAAGGTTGCGTCCCCGGAGGCAGGGTCACGGAAAGTCTCATCGGATCGGCGGGCGGCGGGATTTCGCGAAAATGAACGAAGGATACATACCCGCCGGCAATCGCCAGGATTGCCGCCAGCCCCGGCCAAAACTTCTGCGGCCGATTTATGGCGGGGGCAGCTTGCGGCGCATCGAGCAGCAACTGCCAATCGCCAATCGCCTGCAGACGCTTCTTCGGATCCTTTTCCAGGCATCGCTTGAGCAGTGGACGCATCTTCGCAGGAACACGCTCCAGATTTGGCTCTTCCTTCAGCACGCTTGCCACGATGTCGGAAACAGTGTCGCCGCCGAAAAGCGGCTTGCCCGTCAGAAGTTCCCATAGCACCACGCCGAACGACCAGATGTCGGCGCGGCGGTCCACAGTCTGGCCGCGCGCCTGTTCCGGGCTCATGTAGGCCGCCGTGCCCATGATCATGCCCGCGCTGGTCGGCGACATGGTGAGCGTCACCATGCTGGCGCCAGCCTCGCCCTCACTCTGCGAAGGCTGGGTCACCGCGGCGAGTCCGAAGTCCAGCAGCTTGATCGTGCCATCCGGCGTCAGCATGATATTCGCTGGTTTCAGATCGCGATGCGTGATCCCTTTTTCGTGGGCCGCATCGAGGGCGCTCGCAATCTGCGCGGCATACTTCAGTGCGGTATCAATTGGCACCGGACCCTTCAGCGTCTGGCCTTTGACCAGCTCCATGACTAAGGCTTTACCGTCGGAGGATTCCTCGACCGCGTAAATGAGCGCAATGTTGCGATGGTCTAACGAAGCCAGAACCCTGGCCTCTCGCTCAAATCGCGCCAGCCTCTCGGGATGTTGCGCGAACGCTGCGGGGAGAACCTTAATCGCTACTTCGCGATCCAGCTTGGTGTCGGTGGCGCGATAGACTTCGCCCATCCCGCCGGCGCCCAGCGGACCAACGATCTCATAGTTACCCAAGCGCGTACCCGCAACCAGCGGCATAGGTTGATGATCGAGTTTAGCCCAAACGTTGGCTACTTTTCTAAATTCAGGAGTTACCCCCGGCAGTTGACCGCTGCACGACCCACGGCGATCCCTGGTTTCCGACGTGCAACAATGAGCGCATATCACATGAAACCATGGATCTCTCTCATCGGCTTGGTGGCCGCCGCTTCGTTCCTCCACGGGCAAGGTAATGCTGTTACAAAGCAGCCCTTCAGCGTGATCGAAGCCAGCATCCCGCAGATGCAGGCGGCCATGCAACAAGGGCGCTTGACGTCGCGGCAATTGGTGACGCAATATCTCACGCGGATTGCGACTTACGAAGATAAACTCCACGCCGCGATCACCGTGAATCCGAAGGCGCTCCAGGAAGCGGATGCGCGGGATCGCGAACGAGCGCAGGGAAAAGTGCGCGGCCCCTTGCACGGCATTCCCGTTGCCGTGAAGGACAACATTCACACGATCGACATGCCCACCACCGGCGGGGCGCTGGCCTTCGCGGGGTTTGTGCCTCCGTATGAAGCCACGCTGGTCAAGCAGTTGCGCGATGCTGGAGCGATCATCATAGCCAAGACCGGCATGACGGAGCTGGCCAATTGGATCGCAGGCCCGCCAACGCCTATGCCGACGAACTATAACGCGGTGTCGGGCTACGGTTTTAATCCCTACGATCCCCGGCGCGATCCAAGGCCGGCCACCGCAGACGGGCGTCCAGCGCT
>Ga0105245_10003097_pt1 | contig 14881 bp, 9 predicted proteins | sample KBSM54metaG_FD_81523 | JGI IMG/M metagenome (GOLD analysis project Ga0105245, IMG submission 81523) | Miscanthus rhizosphere microbial communities from Kellogg Biological Station, Michigan, USA - KBS M5-4 metaG | ecosystem: Host-associated > Plants > Roots > Rhizosphere > Soil | place: Michigan... | reverse complement strand
TTTCCGCACTCGAATCGAGCTGAAGCAGATCGGAGTACGGGACGAAGCCAAGCGACTCGATGGCATCGGCCGATGTGGGCGTCAGTACTGCTCTTCGTCCTGGCTCCCCGAGCTGCGCCCGGTAAACCTCGGCGTCGCCAAGGACCAACGGCTGTCGCTCAACCCATCGCAAATTTCCGGTGCGTGCGGCCGCCTGATGTGCTGCCTGCGTTATGAGCACGAGTTCTACGTGCACAGCCGCAAGCGCTTCCCCAAGGAAGGCAAGATCGTGGCGACCAGGCTCGGCGAAGAGAAAGTGCTGAGTGTGGACATCTTCCGTGAGCGCATTGCGCTGCGCAGCGTCGAAGGTGAAGTGCGTTCACTGACGCTGGCCGAGTACAAGGAAGAGACCGAGCGCTCCGGGGGTTTCTCGGCACCAGCAGTCAGCGTCGAGGAGGAAGACGCGGTCACTGAGAGCATCCAGCCCGACGAGATCTCCCCCGAGCTGCTGTACACAGCGGAGCATCCCGTTTTCGTGCCGCCGTCCGGCAACGGTCCGACTTCGCGTCCGCCGTCGAGCGACGTGGCGCCAGGCACCGACGGCCGCGATGGTGGCAGCGCGGGCAAGCGTCGTCGTGGCAGGCGTGGCGGGCGTCGCGGACGCGGCGGAGACGAGCCGAATTCAACCGGCGGCCAGTAATTGGCCAAGTACTACCTCACCACCGCGATCGACTACGCCACCGCGGATCCTCATCAGGGACACGCCTATGAGAAGATCGGCGCCGATGTCATCGCCCGTTATCACCGTCTCAAGGGAGACACCGTCCACTTTCTGGTGGGCATGGACGAGCACGGCCAGAAAGTCTCGCAGACTGCCGCGGAACGGCGAGTCTCTCCCCAGGAGCTGGTAGACGCGGTCGCCGAGAGCACGGAGGAGATCTGGGCTCTGCTCGGCATCTCCTATGACCAGTTCATCCGCACGACCGATCCCGCGCACAAGGCTGGAGTGAAGCGACTCCTCGAGCTCATCTTCGAGAAATCACCCGATGACTTCTACGAGAAGTCGTATGCGGGCTGGTATTGCGTTGGCTGCGAGTCGTTCAAGCAGGACAACGAGATCGTCGACGGAAAGTGCATCCTGCATCCGACGCGCACGCTGGAATGGGTCGAGGAGAAGAACTGGTTCTTCCGCCTCAGCAAATACTCGGATCGACTCCGCAAGCTCGTCTCGAGCGAGGAGTTCCTGCAGCCGAAGACGCGACGGAACGAAATACTTTCACTGATCGATTCGGGCCTCGAGGACGTGTCGGCGAGCCGCAGCCGGTTCTCATGGGGCGTTCCTTTCCCCCGGCCGGTGAGCGGCGGCGAGGTGCAGACGACGTACGTCTGGTTCGACGCCCTGCCCAACTATTTGACGGCGACGGGTTTTCCAAATCCGGACTACGAGCAGCTATGGCCGGCCGATCTACATCTGATCGGCAAGGACATCACGCGCTTTCACGCTCTGATCTGGCCGGCAATGTTGATGGCCGCCGGTCTCGAAGTGCCGAAGCGGATCTGGGTCCATGGCTTCGTGCTCGTCGGGGGAACGCGCGTCAGCAAATCCGCCGGTGGCAATTTGAATTTGCGGGACGCGATTGGTCGCTTTGGCGCCGACGCGTTCCGCTATTTCCTGATGCGTGAAGTGCCGTTCGACGCCGACGGAAATTTCTCCTGGGAGAGATTCGAGGAGCGATACAACGCGGACCTCGCCAACGGGCTCGGCAACCTCGCCAGCCGGACCATCTCGATGGTCGAGCGCTACTGCGACGGAGTGGTTCCGCGCGGGGAGCGCAACGATATCGACGCCGCCGACGCCAAAGACCTCGAGTCCTACCACGCGGCGATCGGGCCGCGCGGGTTCCTGCTTCACGAAGCGCTCAAGGCCGTCTGGCAGACGATTGCTCGCGCCAACGAATACGTGGATCGCCAGGCGCCGTGGAAGCTGGCAAAGGATCCTGCCAGTCGTTCCGAGCTGGAGAGCACGCTCGCCTCGCTCATTCGACAGCTCGCTCGCCAGGCTGTCTACCTCTGGCCATTCATGCCGGCAAAAGCCGAGGCACTGTGGACAGCGCTCGGCGCCCCCGGGTCGCCGTCCGACGGGAAATTCGCCGGACTGGAGCGGCTGGATCCTGCGGGCTGGAAAGTCGCCAAGGGAGAGTCCTTGTTCCCGCGAGCGGAGCCGGCCAAGTAGCGCCACTGATCCCAAATACAAAAAACCCCGGCGCGAGCCGGGGTTTTTTTTGCTACTCGGAGATATCTAGCGGTTGGACGTGTTATCGAGACAGGTGCGATTGGCTGCAGCGCAACCCGTCGTCGTCGGAGCCACTGTAATGTCGCCGCGCGCCGTAATCGTGTAGACCTTGCGGGCGACGAACGATACACCGGTCCGGCTCACCGCAGCGGTCGTCGACCCGTTGAAGCGGGTGATGAGATCGTACGAGCCCGAGGGAATGGTGATAAAGGCGGTCGCGCCCTTGTAAGCGATTTCGGCGCCGATCGGCGTTTCCGCCGCGGTCGTCGTGCTCTTGACGAACAGCGTCATCGGAGCCGCGTTGGAGATCGCGTGGACGAAGCGTACCGTCGCCTTGGTCGTGTCGTCCGAGATCGGAAAATCATCCTGGACGATGAAGCTGTCGACAGTCTTGGTAGTGGTGTTGTAGAACCCGCTCATGTAGTACGAGTAGTACTTCCCATCCTCGACCGTCGTAGTGACAGAGGCAATGGTGAGATCCTTGTCAGTGGCGGCGGCAATCTTCCCCGCCAGGGTGTGTTGACCCGGATCGAGAGATGAGTACGCGCCAGCCGCGCCCACACCGCCGTACGCAATGCCGGTGGTGGACTCTGCCCCGGTGGTCGATTGAATGGCGGTCATCTTCGTCGCATCAGCGTAAAAATTCACGCTGGGAGCGTTCACGCCGAAGTTGAAGAACTTCACCCGCGCATGCGGCTCGAGTCCCGTAAGGGTCTGAACTTCCTTGGTGCCGCACGCGGCGAGGACGCTCGCAAACAGCAGCGCGGCAATCGATGAGTATTTGGTCATGATCCGGTTACGGAAGGGTGATCAACAGCGCCTTGGTGTGGTAGTCAGTGGCCAGAGCGCCAATGACACCGAGGCTTGCCGAATGCCAGACGTACTCGGAGTTGAACCTTGGCCTGATGCGCTGCACCAGCTTGGCGCTGTTGTCAGGATAGAGGTTGGACGGCGGAGCAAATCCGCGGAACACCTGCGTTCCACTGACCGGATCGACGTCCGTGTAGTGATAGCGGCGCATGTCCATCCACAGCTCGTTGTGACCCCATGCCCACTGGGCGATGACCTTCTGGGACATGATGTGGCTCAGCGTCAGCACAGCGGGGATGATGTTCGGCGATGCCAGGAAATTGGTCTTCTGCGCAGCCGTTATCTGCGGCGCAGTCTGGTTGTCGTCGAGGTTTCTCGCATTGACGAAATCAATGTGCGAGGAAATAGCGTTGCGATATGCCGTGAGCGCCGTGGCCTGGTCTCCGGCACGCAATGCCGCTTCAGCCTTGATGAACTGCAGCTGAGAGTAGGTCATGAACGGCATCTTCGACTTGTCGGCGAAGAGATACCGGCTTGGCAAACCAAGGCCCGTCGTGCCTGGATATCCGTAGAAGTTGTTGGGCTGCTGCGCGGTCGTGAGCGCACCAAACGCCACGACGTTCGGGTCCAGACCCTGGAATGACCCGTCCGGCGATGGCGCCAGCATACTTGCCATGCGGGGATCGACAGTGCCGCCGAATTGGGTGCCGTTCATCAGATTGACGATGAATCGGGTCTGCCGGTAGTTCGTGATGTTGTCTCTGGTCGGACCCCAGAAATTGCGATCGGCGTTGTCGGTGCTCAGCGCTGGATACTGCAGCAGCGCGTCGTCAGCATTGCTGGCGAAGGAACGATCGACATCGGCGATGACCGCCGCCGGATCGTACGTGGACTTGTTGCTGAAGTGATTGAGACTGAGCGCGCGGAATCCGTAAGCCAGCTTCAGCCACTTGGTACGATCACCGTTGTAGATCTTGTCGCCCTTCGCCAGGTAGGCCTGATCGACGGCGCCGTCCGTCCTCTGGAGCAGCACGATCGCGCTGTCGAGTAGGCGCTTCACTTCCTGGTACGCAAAATCCTGGGTGTCGTAATCGAAGGCGGTTCTGGATGGATCGATTGCTTCCTTGATGATGATCTCACCGTGCAGATCGGTGAGAACCTGCCAGCCCCAGGCCTTCAGAAACAGACCCACGCCGAGGAGATCCCAGCGCTGTTCGGCTTCGGCCTTGTTGTTCATGTCGATCAGGTTCTGGCCGAACGTCCAGTACACGTCGCGCCACTGCTGCGCGCCGTTGTCGCTGGAAGGATCGTAACCCATCCTGTCCCAGGTGCTGATGGCCGTCTGGCCGCGAGCCAGATACCACTCCTGGGTGTAGCGGCCGACGAAGCGCCCGTCGAACTGCGGCGACGTCACCAGCCAGTGCAGCATCGGCGGCAGATACAGATTCGCCGTTACGGTCTGCGGCCCGTTGGGGTTGGTATTTACATCGAGATAGTCGCTGCAAGCAGCGGTCAGGCTAAGAGAGCCGACGAGTATACCCGCAAGAAGTTTTTTCATTTTTTAGAATCCCATCCTGACGCCGAAATTGACACCGCGTGGAATCGGGAAATTGCCGAAGTCGATGCCGGTGCCGCCCGACCCTCCCACTGCTGCACTGTTTCCGTTCACAATCGGATCGAGCCCCTTGTAGTTGGTCCACAGGAACAGGTCCGTGCCCTTCACGAACACGCTGGAGTTCTTGGTGCCGAGGAAACCGGTCGGCATGGTGTAACTCAGCTGGATGTCTCTCAGACGCAGCCAGTTGATGTTCTTCTCGATGAACAGCTCCTCGCTGATGAGACGGTAGTAATCAGTCTGCGAGGCCGGCACGATCACGATGTTGTTCTGGGTCGGTGTGGCGCTGTCTTCCTTGCCGTCACGCAGCACACCCTTGATCACGCGCGGCTGATCGCGATCGAGCGTCTCGGTGCTGAGGCCTCTCGCCGTCAGATAGTGTTCGGTGGCGTTGAAGATGTCGCCGCCGCGCCGCATATCGAGCAGGAAGTCGAGGCCGAAGCGGTTGAACTTGAAGGTGTTGGTGAGACCGATCGTGTACTTGGGCTGACGATCGTATCCCCTGTCGATGAAAGCGCTCGAGCGAATCGGCAGACCCGAGGTCGGATCGATCAGCAGATCGCCGGCCTTGTTGCGCAGATAGAACAGTCCGGTGAGCGACATCGTCGACATTCCCGGCATGGTTCCGTTGCGAACGTTGCCGTACAGCCACGTATCCGAGACGTACGACTCGGGCAGCAGGTGGGGCAGAGAAACTACCCGGCCCGTCGAGTGATCGTAGTTGGCCTGGAAGTCCCAGGAGAAATTGCCCCTCTGAATCGGTGTTCCGCGCAGAGTCACCTCGACGCCCTTATTCCTCGTCGACGCGCCGTTCAGGTTGAAGAGAATGAAGCCGGTGGCGTAGCTGCCGCGGATGTCGTTGACGATCTGGTCGAGCGTCTGCGAGCGGTACACGGTCGCATCGAGCCCGAGTCGATCATCGAGGAAGCTCAGCTCGGCGCCGAACTCACGCGATCTCTTGAACTCCGGCTTGAGGTCGAGATTCGGACCCCAGAAGTCGTACCCGTATCCGCCGTACGCAGTGGTCTTGTACTGCAGCGCGGGACGATAAGCGTACGGCCTCGCATCCTTGCCGACCGAGGCGACGGCCGCCCGCAGCTTGCCGGTCATGAAGCGGCTGATGCTCGGGAACGCATCGGAGAAGATGAAGCTCGAGGAGAATGAAGGATAGAAGAACGAATTCCGTCCCTTCGGAATCGTGGACGTCCAGTCGTTGCGACCGGTGGCGTTCAGGTACCAGTAGTTCTTGAAATTGAACGACGCCTGCGCGAATGCTCCGATAAGGCGTCGCTGCTCGATCGTGGTCTTGCTGGTTCTGAGGTTCGTGTTGTTGATCGAGACGAAATTTGGATCCAGGAAGTCGCGACCGGTCGCTGCGTCCGTCGTCGCCTTGTAGTCCGAGATCGAGTTGCCGAGGAGTCCGCTGACCGAGAAGCTGTTGGTCAACTGATGGCTGTTGAAATTGAGGATCGTCTGGACGTTGGTGTTTTTCTGAATGAGGTCTGCGAGGTCGAGGAGGCCGTTGAAATTCGCGCCTACTACACTCTCGGGATTGCGCAGAACCAGATTCGAATTGGTGTAGGCATCAGTGCCGATGTTCGTCTTCAGATTTCCCCACGAAACCGGAGTGAGCGTGATGCCGACGTTGGCGATGAGGCGATTGTTCTTGGAGTTGATCTGATTCTTGGCGACGTTGAAGTAAGGATTATCGACTTCCGTCCCTGCGCCCAGAATTCCCGTAAGCAGTCGGCGTCTGGTGCCCGCTGGAGTCAGGAAGATCTTGGCATCATCCGTCTGCGGCCACGTCATCAGGCCCATCAGCGGACCGATCTCTCCCTTGTAGACCTGATTGTTGGTGGCGTAGGTGTAGCCCATCGACAGGTCGGTGTTGAGCCAGGAGTTGATCTGCGCCTGCGATGCTCCGGTGACGTTGACACGACCATAGTCGGCGCTCGGTACGACTCCTTCCTGTCGGTCGAAGGAAGTGGCCAGACGATAGTTGATGTGATTGTCCGGCGTCGCGCCACTGAAGGACAGGTTGTGCGTGGCGGTCTTTCCGGTCCTCAGGAAACCGTCGATGTTGTCGTAGAACTTGGTGCCGGGCGCGTAGGGCGCGCCGAAATAGGCAAAGGAGTTAGTGGCGGCAAACGGGCTCGCCAGGATGCCGCTCGGGCCCCAGATCTTCTGCAGCTCGGGCTTGGCTCTGGTGCTCTCCAGCCTGAAGCTGTTGCTGTACTGGAAGCCGCCGCCTGCTCGTCCGCGCTTGGTGGTGATGACGATGGCACCGCTGGCGGCATCGATTCCATAGAGCGCCGCGGCCTCGGGTCCCTTCAACACCGTGATGCTCTCGATATCCTCCGGATTCAGGTCGGAGGCGCGGTTGCTGAAGTCGACGCTGCGGTTGCTGAAGGCGCTCGAGGCGTTGTTGTCGGACGCAAGGACACCGGTGCTCAGTGTGCGATTGTCCATCGGCAAGCCATCGAGGATCATAAGAGGCTGGTTGCTGCTGCTGATGGAGCTGATGCCGCGAATGGTGATCGACGACGACGCGCCCGGAACCCCGGAGCTGCTCGTCACGTTGACGCCGGCGATGCGACCCTGCAGCGCGTTCACGAAATTCTCGCGCTGCGCGTCGGCGATGTCGGCGCCCTTCACACTCTGCTGGGCCGTTCCGAGCGATCTCGCCTGCGCGGTCTGACCGAGCGCCGTAACCACAACCTCATTCAGCGTAGTGGCCACTTTCTCGAGGGCGAAGTCCTGGCTGGCGTCCCCAGTCGCCGGGACTGCAATGGTGCTGCGAGCCGGCGCGTAGCCGAGCCGTCTGGTGCTCAGCACCCGGGAGCCCGCCGGCGCCCCGCTGATCGTATAGGTACCGTCCGCACCGGTCATGGCCCCGATGGCAGTTCCCTCCACACGCACCTGCACCCCGACCAACGGTGCTCCGGTTGCGGCATCGGTGATGCGCCCGCGAATGATGCTGCTGCCCTGCCCGACAGCAATCGCGGGGGACATTAGCAGTGCGAGCGCGAGACAACTCAGAACCCGGCGCAACGGCATGATGCCTCCAAAAAAGAAAGAGCGATGTGTACTGTTTGGTGCCTACCCGAAGTCAGCACCGCGAGCCCAATTCCCCGGGCTGGAACCGTTCTGGGGGACGTGCTCGGACCGAGAAACCTATCTTACGTCGGTGCCGACGGGGTGTCAAAAAAATAGCGCGAAACCGACAAAAATTTTTTTTCGGGATGCACTATCTACGACGCAGACACAGGCATGTCAAGAAGGCCGGCAATCCCGAATCAACCCGGAAGATTTGATGCCCCTCCCGCGTTTTCCAGCGTGAGTTCGCCTACTGCCGGGTAGTGACCGCGATCACTCCGCCCATGTTGCCGGTGCCGAACTTGGTGGTCGCTTCCCAGGACCGATAAAGACGGATTGTCGCGACCTGCGAAGCGGGGATGTTCCGGAGAGTCGCCATCGGGCCGTACTCCTGCCCGTCGAGATAAACCGTCGGATACGGCTGAGACTTCGACTTGTCGAAGCTGGTCTCTCCGCGATAGGTCAGGAAATTCGCGCGGAGTTTCTGAATCGCTTCGTAGGCGTTGGCGGCGCGGGACGCGTCGATCTCGTCCTCGGTGATCAGCTGGGCGTTGTAGATCTCTCCAGGGCCAAGCCGCGGCGGAGAACAAGCAAACGCCGCCGTGAGAAGGAGAGCGAGAGTAAAGCGCGCGCCTGCCATGCGAACCTCCGGCGGAATGTCTCCGCAATTATGCAACTCTTAACATCTTGCGACCAGCATAATCTGAGCCCTGGTACAGGAAAAAAGAACCGGCCCGAGCGCAGGGCCCGGGCCGGTTCGTTTTACTGCTTTTCAATCCAACAGCGTCAGGGCGTGCACGCCGGGTTGGTGCTCACCCCGCGAGCGTCGAGCTCGGGGCGTGGCAGCGGCAGCGCCGCATTGAACGGATCCGTCGGCAGCTCCTTGCGCAGGTACGTGCCGTTCAGGCGACCGTACTCGCGCAGGTCGTCCACGCGGCTCCAGCCTTCGAACAGGAGGGAGTAGCGCTTCTCGTACAACACCGCATCGATCGCGGCCTGCTTGCTGACAAACGGCGCCAGAGGAGCAAGTCCGTAGTTGGTGCGGACACTGTTGATGTCGAGCAGGGCGTTGGCGAGCTGGCCAGCCTCGATGTACGCCTGAGCGCGGAGAAGAACGAGCTCCTCGTCGCGGATCATCGGCAGCGGCAACGCCTGGTTCGCGGTGCTGGCAACCGCACCGGTGTAAGTCCACGTCGTCGAAACGCCGTTTCCGCTCAGGACCGAGCGGGCGACGATCTTGTTGGCGCGCGTGTCGCCGGCCTGCACGCTGTCATGAACCAGCGGGTTGAGGCCGATCTTGGCATCCGAGATCAGGTTCGGCTGGTTCTCCGATCCGCCCGGCACCATGACGTAGTACACGCCCTTGGTGAAGTTCGCCGCCGGGACAGCGCCAGGTGCAGCGCCGCCGAGGGCCTGGGTGAGCTCGGTGATTGCCGTCGGGAACAGCGCCGGCGTGTACGCCTTGCGATCGAGTCCGCGATAGAAATCAACCTTGCCCTTCCACGCGCGGTTGAAGAGGATCAGGTTGCTCACCACACTGTAGTCGCGGCCGAAAGCGGTGAAGCCCGTCGGCAGCTTGACTGGCAGTTTCGTGGCAGCACCCGCAGCCGTGAAGTCGGCGTTGGCGCTGTCGAGCAATGCCGCGATGTAAGCCAGCACGGCCTGCTTGCAACGGATCTCCGTGACTTCGGCCGGGTCGTCCGTCTGAATCGGAACGCCAACCGTGTCGCGCGTCTCGATCAGTCTCCAGTATTCCGTCGCCTTCATCGTGCGGATGAAGCCGCGCTCTGCAGCAATCTCCGCATTGGTGAAGATCGCCGTGGGCGCGGTGTTCAGCGCCAGCAACAGCGTGTTCTCGGCGCGGATTGCCGTGTAGTAGCCGGCAAAGCCACGACCGCCGGCGAAGCTCCCAGGATCGGGGTTGCCGCCCAGCGTCTCGGTCACGTAGCGCGGCTCGGACGCATCGATGCGGTAAACATCGCGGCCGAGAATTCCGCCTTCGATAGCGAACTGAATGTCGTTGATAGTGGTGCGATCCTGCGCCAGCGCACCAATGGTGAGCTGGAGCATCGAGGTCGGCGTAAGGCCGCCGAGCGCATCGACCGTCGGATTGTCGATGGGGTTAGCCACCGGGTTGTCCTTGCACGCGGCGATCGCGAGAACGCTGACCGCGAGTGCAATCGTTGGATATCGCTTCATTGAGTTATCGCTCGATTTAGAAAGTGGTGTTGATCGTCAGGAAGAACGTGCGGCTGGGCGGGTATGGCGTTACATCCTGGAACCGACCAAGAGGCTGGTTACCGAAGTTCGAGACCTCGGGATCAAGACCTGTATACTTCGTCCAGGTCTTCAGGTTCCGTCCGCTCAGCTCGATCCGGGCCTGCGACGCGCGACCATTGAACATCGCGCTGGTCAGGTTCGCCGGCAGCTGATATCCGAGCGTCAGCTCGCGGAGCTTCACGAATCCGCTGTTCTCCACGTAAACCGCTTTGCCCTGCGCGAAGGCAAGCGCACGAGCCGCCGCCCCTGCCGTGTCGGCCAGCAGCGAGCAGTTGATCGCGGTTCCGCACTGCGCGGTGGTGACGTCGAAGTAGTTGTTCGTCAGGTTCACGCCCAGACCGCCCTTCCGCCAATCGAGCAGCGAGGAGAAGCGGAACGGACCGAAGTTGAGATCGTTGTTGAAGCCCATCGTGTAGTCCGGAGCGGAGTTGCCGACGAACGACAGGATGCGGTTGGCGCTCGGGCAGGAGGTTCCGGCCGCGTTGAGCGCGGTGCAGCCATTGACGGCCTGCAGCACGGTCACGAGCTGGCCCTGCTGGACGAAAGCGTTGCCGAAGCGGCTGCCAAACGAGCCCGACGTCGGAATGAATCCCGGTACCGGCAGGCGGGTGACTTTGCCCTTGTTGCTCGAGTAGGTCGTGTTCGAGATCCACGAGAAGCGATCGCTCTGGATCGGCGTGATGCCGAGCTCGAGCTCCGTTCCGTGGGTCACGATCTGGCCGCCGTTGATGGTCTGCGTCGAGAACCCAGTCGACGGAGCGACCGACGCTGACAGAATCAGGTTGTCGATTTGCTTCCGGAACTGCGTCGCCGAAAGACGTGCGCGGCCGGTGAGGAAGGTAAGATCGAAACCGCCTTCGATTTCGCTGGCGGTCTCGGGCTTGATGCCCGGGAAGCCCTTGATCGTCGAAGCGCGGAAGCCGGTGACGCCTTCCTCGATCAGGTTCGTGAGGAAGGTGTACTTGCCGGTCGTCGGCTGATTGCCGGCGCGACCATATGCCGCACGGAGCTTGAGCTCGTCGATCAGGCTCGGCGTCGGCATGCGATACGAAGCCGAGAACTTCGGATACGCGTAGTACTTCTGCGCGTCGCCGTTGTTGCTGGTGCGCTCGCTGTTGACACCCGCGGTAACCAGAAGCCGCTCGGCCAGCGTCAGGAACTCTTCCTGAACGAAGAACGAGCTCGACTTGGTCACGACCTGGGTCTCAGCCGCAAAGATCTGGGTTGCGGTCGCGACATTGGTTACACCCGGGAAGACGCCGCGACCGGTGTTGGTTACGATGTCGACGTTGCGACGGACCTGGCCGAAGCCAAAGGACGTCGTGGCGGTGAACGGATCGCGAATGATCCGGTGATTGAAGGAAGCGCCAAGCGTAGCGTTGGCTACCGTGCCGTTGCCGACGAACAGAGTGCCGGGGAGAGCGTTCACCTGCTCTACGTACGCAGTCGCGGGTGAAACGACTTTGGAGTGGTCATTGTAGCTATCGAGACCGCCTCTCACGGTGAAGTCGAGGGTCTGACGCTCGCGGGTTACGAGATTGTAGATGCCCTCGCCGCTGGCGAGGAGACGGAAGACGTCCTGCGGGGTCTTGATCAGCTCGGCATTCTGGAACGGATTGCTGTTTCCAACCGAGTTGATCGGGTTACGCGGGAACGTACCATCCGCCTGGCGGCGCAGATCCAGGAAGGTCGGCGTCAGCGAGAATGTCGTATATGGGTTGATACCGGTGTTGTCGTTACCGCTGATGCCGCGCTGGGTCAGAGTGTGAAGTCCTTCGACGTTCGCTCTGGCGTGGAAGCGGCCACCGAACTGCTGTCCGAGGTTAACGCGCAGCGACTGCTTGTTGTAGAAGTCGTTGCGAACGAGACCGCCGTCGTGCTGGGCAGTGCCGGAGACGAAGTAGGTCGTGCCGGCTGACGTGCCACCGCGAAGGGAGGCTACCGTCTGGTAGTTGAACGGGTGCTCACCGTACAGCTGCTCCTCATAATCGTTGCACTTGCTGGTCGACGCGCCGAACCCGGTCGAGTCGTAGCCGGCGGCGTCCAGTTCAGCACCTGACGAGAAGCAACGCAGTCCGAGCTTGTTGGACAGTCTGGTCGTTCCGAAGCGCTGCTGCAGATCCAGGGTCGGCTTGCCACCAGCCACGCCCTGCTTGGTCGTGATGATGATTACGCCGTTGGTGCCGCGCGATCCGTAGATCGAGCTGGCCGAGGGACCCTTCAGGATCTGGATGCTCTCGATGTCATTCGGGTTGATGTCGGAAGCACGGTTGGTGTCCTGGTCCTGGCTCGACGAGAAGTTGGTGCGGGACGCCTGCGAGATGACGTTCAGTCCGCTGCCGATCGTCGAGTTGTCGACGATGACGCCGTCGATGACGTACAGAGGCTGGAAGCCGGCGTTGAGCGTGGAGACACCGCGGAGCTGGATCTGGGTGCCACCGCCCGGCGCGCCGTTGTTCTGCGAGATCAGCGCTCCCGGGACCTTGCCCTGTAGGGCGTAGTCGACGGTCTGGGCCGGAACACGGTTCAGTCGCTCGGAGGAGACGACGGTGACCGCGTTAGCCGCGTTGGCGCTGGAGACGGTCGTCGCCGTTCCAGTGACGACCTGGGTCTCGAGCTGGAGCACGTCGCGAGCGAGGCCGACGTTCAGTTCAGCGGAGCCGGCCGGTACTGCAATGGTCTTCTGGGTGTAGCCGATGCGGCGGACGCGGATCGTCGCCGCTCCTTCGGGGACGTTCAGGGAGAAGCGGCCCTGATCGTCGGTGTAGGTGCCAAGCGATGTGCCGACGACGTTAACGCTCGCGGCAACGAGGGGTTCACCGCTGCCTTCTACGGTGACACGTCCGCTCACGCGGCGCGTCTGCGCAAAGGCGCTGGCGCTAAAAAGCGCGAGCAGCAGCAGTGAGAATGCTGACGACCAAATTCTTTTCATGCCTGTCTCCAGATAGGAGGGGTGAGACTTGCGGCACAGGCGCAGCAAGCCCAGCAGAGTAGTAGGGACTCCGCTTGGTACGGGTGGTTCTGGAAGCGCCTTATTTACGACCCGTCGCAGGAGGTGTCAAGGGTGACACCGCCTTGCTGGCACACCCGGTGCTGTTAAAAAACTGTTTAAACCAGAAAAAACGCCGGCTCTTGGGCCGGCGTTTTTTCTGTGGGTCGGACCTTACGGAGCCTTGGGCGCAGCGGGTGTGGTGGTTGCCGGAGCCGCTCTGTTACCGAAATCGACCGTTGGCGCGGTCTCAGAGCCAGGCGCTGCTTCATAGTAGGTGCGGGGTTTCGCGCCGGTCACCTTCGCTGTGATCGCCTGCGGGAATGTCCGGATATAAGTGTTGTAGGACTGGACCGCCTGGTTGTAATCGTTGCGAGAGGTAGCGATCCGATTCTCCGTCCCCGCCAGCTCGTCCTGAAGTCGCAGGAAGCCCTGGTCGGCTTTGAGCTGAGGGTAATTCTCGGCCACCGCGATGAGCCGGCCCAGCGCGCCGGTGAGTCCAGCGTTGGCAGTCGCCATTTGCTGGGGATCGCCACTCTGGATCGCGCCTGCCAGCCCAGCGCGGGCCGTGGCCACCTGAGTGAACACCGCCTCCTCGTGCTGCGCGTAGCCTTTGACCGTGTTCACCAGGTTCGGAACGAGGTCAGCGCGACGCTGCAGCTGCACCGATATCCCCTGCTTTGCCTGCTGTGCGTTTTCGTCCAGCTGCTGTATCTGATTGTACCCGCAACCCGACACACCTAGCAGGAGCGGAGTAAACGCCAACATCATGCGACGGTTCATTTTGACTGCCCTCTGAGTGGAGATTGACTACACGCTGTGCGGCCAAAGCCCACAGTAATTTACCCTCTGAATTCGTTCAGATATGCCACCAGCCGTTCCATCGCCGCCAGATATCCCTCCAGTATGCCACTGGCGTCCTCGCGCGAAATCTTCTCCGTTCCGCGCACGTGTCGAATCACTTTCACGAACGGGTCTGCCGCGAACCCCGCGCGCTGCGCCAGCGCGCGAGTGAGCTCTTCGTAATCCTGCGACGGTACCTCGCCAACCAGTCGGGAGATGCCGCGAAAGATGACCATCAAGGTGCTGAGACTCTTCTCGAGTACCTCGAGCTGCAGCTTGCTGTCGCCTCCCGCGCCCATCGTGGCCTGACGCAGCTGCAGCAGCTTTCCCATTGTCTGCTGCTCTACCTGAAGCCGCAGGTCCGACGGTGTGACCTTGATTCCATCGAACGGAGGATCGCCGTACAACACGCGGTGGCGCTCGAGGATGTCGGCGTATTCCATCGGGAAGATGTCGGCAGAAGACTTCCACTCCCTGGCGGTGAAAGTCATCGGCGGCGGATTTCCGTCCTCCGCCCACGCCTTTGATACCGCAGCGACCGCCCTAAGCCGTGCCAGGGGCAGCGAATCAACCACCACCAGCACGTTGTAGTCGGACTTCTTCGGATTGTGCTCACCGGCGACAGCCGATCCATAGAGCACCACCGACTTGAGCCCCTCGCCGTAGGCGAGCTGCAGCTGTCTGACAAGCTCCTCGAGTTTCATCATGATCTCAATCCTGGAGTACGCATAGACTGCTCACCAGCTGGAACCTCCTCCTCCGCCTCCAAAACCACCGCCGCCTCCGAATCCGCCAAAGCCACCGCCACCTCCCCCACCAATTCCTCCCCCGCCCCAACCGCCGCCGCCTCCGCCCCACCCGCCGCGGCCAAATCCGCCGGTGGGAATGATGATCGGGAAGCAGCCCGGCCCTCCGCAGCCGCCCCGTCGGCGGCCACGCCGCGCGCTACTCAGGAAAGAGAGAATGACGAAGAAGA
>Ga0105245_10003095_pt1 | contig 14887 bp, 14 predicted proteins | sample KBSM54metaG_FD_81523 | JGI IMG/M metagenome (GOLD analysis project Ga0105245, IMG submission 81523) | Miscanthus rhizosphere microbial communities from Kellogg Biological Station, Michigan, USA - KBS M5-4 metaG | ecosystem: Host-associated > Plants > Roots > Rhizosphere > Soil | place... | reverse complement strand
GAGCAGCCTGCGCAATCGATCGCGTCCGCCGGCTACCTCGCCGTGGCGCCGCAAACCTCCGTGAGCGCTTGCATTCTCGCCATGGCCGAATCCAGCGCCAACGCCGCCGCCATTACGCAGGACGGTTCCCAACAGAGCACGCTCCACGGAATCGTGACGGCCTCCCTCCTCACACCCGCTTTCGGCGACCATCCCCTGACTATTCTTCAGCAGATCGCCTCTGCGCCGACTGTCCAGGCGCTCCGCGCACTCCACGAGCGCGCGCGCAGCTGGATGCTCGAAAATTTAACCCTCGCCGCTCTGGATTGGCTGAGCGCTTTCGCCGATCTCATCAACCGCCGCATCGTCGAGCGCCTCCTCCAACTCTCCGGAAATGACCACTCCGACCGCCTGTTGTGTTTTTACGGAGCCGCTGGCCGCAGCGAACTCCTCACCAGAGTCGCCCCGAGTATTGCCATCGTCGGAGAGCAAATCCCCGCGCTTCAAAATCAACTCGCCGAGTGTGGCTACCGTCCCTCTGAGCCTCCCGCCTTCGGCAGCCTGAGTGAATGGAAGTCCCGCTTCTCAGGCTGGATCCGTGACCCCATCCAAACCGAGTCTTACCTGGCGCACGCCTTTCTCGATCTGAGTCGCGTGCACGGCCCCGCCCCTCTCTTCGACCAGCTCCAATCGCATATACGCAGCGAGCTTGCGGCTGAGCCCGCGTTTCTCCAGATCCTGGCGCACGATTGTCTCTCCAACCTTCCGCCGCTTACTTTCTTCCGCGATCTTGTCATCGAAGAATCGGGCGAAGAGTCCGCTACCTTTCGTCTGGAAATCAGCGCGCTCCAGCCCCTGGTGGAAGTGGCCCGCGTCTTCAGCCTGGCCTCCGGCAATCCGCTGGGCGCCTCCACTCGCCTGCGCTTCGAAGCAGCGCGACGGTTCTTGCCAGCGCAGGAAGCCATTTTCCGCGAGGCTGCCGAAACCGTCCGCGTGGTGCTCTTTCACCAAGCCCGCGCCGGACTCCGCCTGCGCACCAGCGGCGCCGAATTGCCGCTGTCCACCCTGAGCCGTCACGACCGTCAAGTTCTCAAAAGCGGTTTCCGCTCGATTCATAATCTGCTCGAACTCATGCAGCGGCGCGATTGGCTGGAGGCACTTTGACGTGGCCGCCTGATACTCCCATCGAGCAGGTCCGTTTTGTGGTCCTCGATTCGGAAACCACCGGCCTGAATCCGCAAAGAGACCGCATCGTCACCATCGGGGCGATCGCGGTGTTGAATCATGAAATTCTGCTGGAAGATTCCTTCGAAGCCCTGCTGAAAGTCGAACACAATTCGAGCGCGGTGACGGTTCACGGCGTGACCCGCGAAGAGAGCCGGTCCGGCATGGACGAGGCCGAGGCCCTGGAAAAGTTTTTAAAATATCTAGGCGACGGCGTCATCGTGGGCCATCACATCGGGCACGATGTAGAAACCTTCAACGCCGGCTACCAACGCCACTTCGGATTTCGCATGCCAAATGCCAGTTTAGACACCATGAGTTTGACGCTCCTCCTGGAGCGCGATGGCGCTTTCGCGGGGCGGCCCGCGATTCAGGATTTCTCGCTGGATGCTCTGTGCGTCCTCTTCAACATCATTCCCCATGACCGCCACACAGCGCCCGGGGATGCGTTTATGACCGCATTGGTGTTCCAGCGCCTTCTGCGCTTAGCCGCGAAGCATCGGCGAAACACCTTGTCGTTCCTTCTGGAACCCTTCGAGCCCGTTGTACGATAGGCGATATGCGAATCTCCGCCCTCGTCGCTCTGACATTGTTGGCCATCACCGCTCCAGCCCAAAATCGCGTCTCCCCCGAAAGAGCCGCCAGCATGAAAGCCGATCTCACCGGTCAGATCGACTCCATGAAAAAACAAGCGCAAGTAATGGTCGACAACGTCTTCAGCTTCGGCGAGCTCGGCTTCCAGGAATTCGAGACTTCCAAATACCTAACCGCACTCCTCGAAAAAGAAGGCTTCAAAATCGAGCGCGGCGTAGCCGGCATCCCCACCGCGTTCGTAGCCACCTGGGGGCAGGGAAAGCCCGTGATCGCTCTCGGCTCCGACATCGACGACATCCCGCAGGCTTCGCAGAAACCCGGCATCCCCTATCACTCGCCCATGATCGAAGGAGCCCCCGGCCATGGCGAAGGCCACAACTCCGGCATGCCACTCAACATCGTAGCCGCGCTGGCAGTGAAGAAGGTGATGGAGCGCGAACACCTCTCCGGAACTCTGAAACTCTGGCCCGGCGTAGCCGAAGAACAACTAGGAACCAAAGCCTTCTACGTCCGCGCCGGACTCTTCAAAGACGTCGACATCGTCCTGTTCGCCCACGTCGGCGACAACTTCCGAGTCCAAGCCGGCCCCGGCAATGGAACCGGTTTGGTCTCCGTCGAATACACCTTCAAAGGCGAAACGGCCCACGCCGCCGGAGCCCCCTGGCGCGGCCGCAGCGCCCTCGACGCGGTGGAACTCATGGACGTAGGCTGGAATTTCCGCCGCGAACACATCCGCATCGGCAGCCGCGTGCATTACGTCATCACCAACGGCGGCGACCAGCCCAACGTCGTTCCCGCCAACGCCTCCGTCTGGTATTACTACCGCGAAGCCGATTACCAGCACGTAATGGATTTGTGGAAAATCGGCGACGACATGGCCAAAGCCGCGGCCCTGATGACCAGCACAACCGTGACCTCGCGCCTCCTAGGTTCCGCATGGCCCGGCCACTTCAGCGTCCCTATCGCCGAAGACATGTACGAGAACATGACCAAGGTCGGCCTCCCGCAATGGTCCGAGCAGGATCAACTTGTAGCGAAAGCCCTTCAGAAGGATCTAAAAGTCCCCGAACGCGGCCTAGCCATAAAGATACCCGAGTTCAAAAAACCGCAACCCAAAACCGACGATGACGACGCCGGCCCCGGCCCCTCCGGCGGCGGCTCCGACGACATCGGCGACGTTTCCTGGGTCGTCCCGACGGTCACGCTCAATTACCCCTCCAACATCCCCGGCGGCCCCGGCCACAATTGGGCCAACGGAGTCTCCATGGCGACACCGATCGCGCACAAAGGCGTAATCGCCGGTGCCAAAGTGCAAGCGATGACGATCCTAGATATCCTGACCCGCCCCGACCTGGTCGACAAAGCCTGGGATTATTTTCGCAACGTGCAAACGAAGGATACGAAATACCAAACTTTCCTGCGCCCCGATGATCAACCTGCCACCTGGCTCAATCAGAAAATAATGGAAGTGTACCGCCCGAAAATGAAGCCCTTGTATTACGACTCCACCAGGTTTAATACATACCTAGACCAGCTAGGAATCAAATACGGCGAGTGGAAGTAACTAGCTTTCCGCTTCGGCTTCTTCGCGATGCTGCACGAAACTCAATATGTCGAAGTGTTTAATCTCGCGCCCCGGGAAGAAGCTATTGACGGCATCGGTTTCTTCCCCGAACACCTCGAAAATCGTATGCAGCCGCGTCAGCGCCAGCAACTCGACATTCCGCTTATTCAGGTTCAGCAGCTTCAGCGCCCCGCCGGCCTTTTTCACCTGCGTATAACTGATGACCAGATTCCCCAAGCCCGTGGAATCAATGTAATCCACGTGTTGCAGATCTAAAACGATCTGCGTTTTCCCGGCCGCCACTAACGCCGTGATCTTATCTCGCACCGGCGACACTTCTCCCACCGTAATGCGTCCCTTTAATGCGAGAATATCCACTCCCTCGCGCTGGTGTTCAGCGAACTCCAAAGCCATATGTTTAGTCTAACTTATATCGACGTCGTAGCCGGTTCCGGCGCCGCTTCCTGCGAAGCCATGGCCGCCGGCAGACGAATAATGAAGCGGCTGCCTTCCCCAGGCTTGCTCTCGACATGAATCGTGCCGTCGTGCGCCGAAACAATCCAGGCGACGAAACTCAAGCCCAATCCCAACCCTTGCGTGTAATTGGTCTGAGCGTTGCGCACCCGGTAAAAGCGATCGAAAATATGCGGCAGGTTATCGGCGGGAATTCCCACGCCGTTGTCTTCCACTTCCAGGCGGATCCAACCCTCTTCGCGATCCCGCCCGACACGCACGTGAACCTTGCCGCCCTTGGGCGTGTATTTCACCGCATTCGAAAGCAGGTTCGAAATCATGCGCTCCACCTGCGTGCGGTCGGCGTTGGTGACCCAGCCGGGCTCGAGCGTAGCCGTCAAAGTGACGTTCTTTTCCTCCGCGGGTATCTGGAATTGATCGACCACGTCGGCCACCACTTCGCCCAGATCGAGCGGCGTCTTCTGCAGCACGAGTTGCCCCGATTCCGCTTGCGACAACAGCAGCAGCGCGCGCACGATGCTCGAAAGTTTCTCCACGTCTTCCAGCGCATTCACCATGGCGTCGCGAAATTGTTCCGGCTTCTCGGCCGTAAACAGCGCCACTTCCAGTTGCCCGCGAATCGCCGTAAGCGGCGTCCTCAGCTCGTGCGAAACATCCGTCGAGAACTGCTTCATTTGATCGAAGGATTGGCTCAGCCGCGCCGTCATGCGGTTGAAGCTGTCGATCAAGTTATCCAGCTCGTCGTTAGCATTGCGCCGGGGAATACTCAGTGAAAGATTGGAGCCCGTAATCTCCTGCGCCGTAGCGGCGACCAGATTGAGAGGCCGGATGGCGCGCCCCGCCAACGCCCAACCCAGTAGCCCGGTGATGAAAATCATCCCCGGCAGCAGCAAAAAATAACGTCGCATGAAGTTCGCCAGGGTGCGTTCGTTGCTCTCAATCGAACGGCCTAGCGCAAAAAAGTACAGCTTTCCTTTATCGCCGCGCAGCGAACCGGCCTTAATCATATAAGGCACTCCGTCGGCATCGCGGCGTACATGAATCTCCGGCTGCGGCAAACGCAAAATGCGAAAAATCTCCTGCGGCGAATCAATGCCGATGGAATCGTAAGTCTGCGAATGCTCCAGCACTCTTCCGTTCGAATCCGTAAGGATGTAAACGTGGCGCAACCGCTCGACAATGTACGCTTCTTCGGGATCGGTAGCGTCCGCAATCCACACCGGCCTGCCGCCTTCAATGTGCAGATAGCCTTTGGCCGCGCCCCATTCCTCTTCAAGCGTCGCCCGCGAATCATCGTCCATTTCGAACTGCAGGGTCTTTTGGAACAACAAGCCAATAGCGACCAGCAGTACCGTAAAAAACAGAACGTAGCTCAGAGTCAGACGGAAGCGCAGGCCACGGAAGAAACTCGTCCGGTGCTTGGGACTCCGTGGCTCAGGCACGCGCCGCCGCATGTTTAGATGCCTTTCTCCACCGGCCGCTCCTGCGAATCCAGCATGTAGCCGATGCCGCGTACGGTTGAAATCATTTTATCCGACCACTTCTCGTCGATCTTGCTGCGCAGGTGGCGGATGTAGACGTCGACGATATTCGTGAGCCCGTCGTAATCCATATCCCAAACATGTTCGACGATCATGGTGCGGCTCAGCGGACGCCCGCGGTTGCGCATCAGGTATTCGAGGATGCTGAATTCCTTGGGCGCAAGCTCGATGTTTTCCCCCGCGCGCGTCACTTTGCGGCGAATGCAGTCAAGCGATAGATCGCCCACCTGCAAACGCTCCGGCGTGGGCTGCCCGCGGCGCAGCAGCACCCGCACACGCGCCAACAGCTCGACGAAGGCGAACGGTTTCACCAGGTAATCGTCGGCGCCGCCTTCCAGGCCTCTCACGCGATCGTCCACGGCATCTCGCGCGCTCAAAATCAAAATCGGAGGACTGGTCTTGCGCGTGCGAATTTTCTTTAGCACCGTCATGCCATCCATATCCGGCAATCCCAGGTCGAGAATAATCAAATCGTACTCCGTCGCATGCACCATTTCGACGGCCGCAGCGCCGTCGCCGGCCACGTCGACAGCGTATCCGCCGCTCTCCAGGCCGCGCGACAAAAAGTCGGCAATCCGTTTTTCGTCCTCGACGACCAGAATTCTCATGCTTAAAGTTTACCTCGCTATGGCGGGGTTGTTCACAGCGCTCTGCTATACTTTTTCGACAGGTCAAAACGGAACCCTGCATGTCCATTTTGAGGAGCGCGAGTGCCGTGACGGCAGCATCCATCGCAGCCGCTGGCCTGTTTTTCACCGCGCGAGCCCAGCCGGGTAACGACGAAATCGAAGTCTTGCGCCTCCGCCCGACTTTCTGCATGATTGCCGGCGCCGGCGGCAATATTGCGGTGCAAACCGGCCCCGACGGAGCGGTGGTAGTCGATGCCGGGACGCTCGCCGCATCCGACCGCGTAATCGCCGCGATCAAAAAACTTACCGATCAACCCATCCGCGTCATCATCAATACCGGCCCTGACGCCGATCACCTGGGCGGCAACGGACGGCTCGCGAAAGCCGGACGCAGCATCTTCGCCATGGGCACGCAGCCGGTGGGCGGCGAGTTCGCCAGGGAAATGACGAACGGCTACGCGGCGTCTATTCTCGCGGCGGAAAACGTTCTTTTGCGCGTCAGCGCGCCCACCGGCAAAAGCTCGCCGCTTCCCAGCGACACTTGGCCCACCGAAACGTTTTCAGAATCGCGCCGCTCGATCTATTTCAATCAGGAAGGTATTCAGATTGTGCGCGTGCCGGCGGCCCACAGCGACGCCGACAGCATTGTGTTCTTCCGCGCCTCCGATGTGATCGCCACCGGCGACATTCTGGATGCGACGCGCTTCCCGGTGATCGACATCGAAAAAGGCGGCAGCATTCAAGGCGAAATCGCGGCCTTGAATCAGGTAGTCGAAATGGCGGTGCGGCCGGTCCCATTGGTTTTCGTCGAAGGCGGGACGTATGTGCTGCCCGGTCACGGCCGCGTCTTCGGACAACCCGACGTTGTCGAATACCGCGACATGCTGGTGATCATCCGCGACATCATTCAGGATCAGATCCAGCGAGGAATGACGCTCGAACGAATCAAAGCCGCGGCTCCCGCGAAAGGGTATGCATCGCAGTACGGCTCGGCGGACGCTTTTGTAACCGCCGTCTACCAAGGGTTGACGAAAAAATGATTTGCCGCGTCCTCGCAGGATTTCTGCTGTTGCAACTCTACGCGCACGCCCAATCCGCGCCGCCGGTTGACATGACCGGTTATTGGGTTTCCGTCATCACGCAGGACTGGCGTTTGCGGATGGTCACGCCGGCGAGGGGCGACTACCTTGGCATCCCGCTCACCGTGGAAGCGAAGAAAGTCGCCGATACTTGGGACCCGGCGAAGGACGAAGGCGCGGGCAATCAGTGCAAATCCTACGGCGCCGCAGGCATCATGAATCTTCCGGAACGCTTGCACATTACTTGGCAGGACACGAGCACATTGCGCATGGATATCGACGCCGGAACGCAGACGCGCCTTTTCCACTTCGGCAACTGGGCGCCCGCCGGCAATGCCACTTTGCAAGGAGATTCCGTCGCATCGTGGGTCGCGCGGCGTGGTCCGGAGATTCCGCCGAGCACGCCCAAAGCGAAATATTTGAAAGCCACCACGACGCACATGTCGCCGGGATACTTGCGTAAGAACGGAATCCCGTACAGCGCGAATGCGGTGTTGACGGAATATTACGATGTGTTCCAGGAAGCCAACGGCGATGTGTGGATGATCGTAACGACGACTGTCGAAGATCCGCTGTACTTGCAAAACCCCTTGGTCCTGACCGCTCAATTCAAGAAACAGTCCGATGCTGCGGGATGGGAACCGACGCCTTGTTCGGCGAAATGGTGAGATATGAATAGTGTTCTGTCACTCGTCGTAATAGCAACGAGCCTTCCGCTGTATGCGCAATTCGATCTCTCCGGAATGTGGTCGGCGCGAAACTACGCGGATGCCGTCAGCAACCGGCCTGGCCCCGGGCCGGCGCCAGTCGATTACGTGGGAATTCCTCTCAACGATAACGCCCGCGCGCGCGCGCTGACGTATTCGCCTTCGCTGATTTCGATGCCCGATCGCGTGTGCACGCCCTACGTGCCCAGCTACATCATGCTGGGTCCGTTCGGTGTGCGCATCTGGAGCGAGACGGAGCCGCGCAACGGTACCATCGTCGCGTGGAAGCTCGGCGGCTGGGAAGACATGGCGTCGATCACGATCTGGATGGATGGGCGTCCGCATCCATCAAAGTACGCGCCTCACGAGAACAGCGGCTTTACGACGGGCTTGTGGGAAGACGATGTTTTGGTGGCTCATACCACTCATATGAAAGTTGGCTTCGTGCGGCGCAACGGAGTCGCGAGTAGCGATGAAGCGGAGATGACGCTGCGTTTTTTGCGCCACGGCGATTTGCTGACATTGAGTGCGCGGATTGACGATCCCATCTATTTGACGGAACCGTTTTACACCACCAGAACATTTCAGTTGAGCACCGTGCCGCCCATGCGAACCGTGGGCCAGCCTTGCGTGCAAGGCAATGAAGGCGTGCCGGAGGGCGTAGTGCCGCATTACCTTGCCGACAAGAATCCGTTCCTCGGTGAAGTAACTAAGATCTACAACATTCCGCTCGAAGCCGTGCTGGGCGGAGCTGAAACGATGTATCCGGATTACCGGAAAAAGCTAAAGGACAAGTACACGATTCCCGATCACTGCACGCGCTATTGCGGCGGTCCCGGGACTTTTCCGCTGCGTACGGATTGACCGACATGACTAACCTGAAACCCGTTGACGTTGCCATCATCGGCGGAGGCTGGAGCGGCCTCGCCATGGCGAAAGAACTCACGACGCGCACCGCACAAAGCGTGCTGGTGCTGGAGCGCGGCATTCCGCGCAAGACGCTCGACTACGCGATGGATATGGATGAGCTCGATTACGCGGTGCGCCTGCGGATGATGCAGAACATCGCCGATGAAACCATCACTCACCGGCACGCGCCCGGCGGCACCGCGGTTCCGGTTCGCCAATACGGATCGTTCCTGCCGGGGTCCGGCGTCGGCGGCGCTGGGGAGCACTGGAACGGGGCGGCGTGGCGATTTCTTCCCGACGTGTTCACGCTGCGTTCGCACCTGAATCAAAAACACGGAGCAGGGAAGTTGCCTGCCGACCTCGCGGTACAGGATTGGGGCGTCACCTACGATCAGCTCGAACCGCATTATTGGTACGGCGAGCAAATGCTCGGCGTCAGTGGCAAGGCCGGCAACCTGCGCGGCAAGATCATCGAGGGCGGGAATCCCTTCGAGGGACCGCGGCAGAATGAGTACCCGACTCCTCCTCTGCGGGACTCTTATTATTCGACACTGTTCGCGGAAGCGACCAAGAAACTGGGCTATCATCCGCACACCCAGCCGGCATGCAATTCGAGCCAGACGTATAAAAATCCGGATGGCGTTACGCGGCCTGCTTGCGCGTATTGTGGTTACTGCGAACGCTTCGGCTGCATGATCGGCGCGAAGGCGCAGCCGTCGAACACTTTGATGCCGGTGCTCGCGCAGCGCACGAATTTCGAGTTGCGCACAGGCGCGTGGGTGCGGCGCATTGTACATAAGGATGGGCAGGCGACCGGGGTCCAATACGTCGGCGCTAACGGCGAGGAATTCTTTCAGCCCGCGGGAATCGTGGTCGTGGCCACGTTCACGTTGAACAACACGCGGCTGCTGTACTTGTCGAAGATCGGCGCGCCTTACGATTTCGCGACCGGTAAAGGCACGCTGGGGCGCAATCTGACGCACCAGGCCGAAGGGAACACGCGCCTGTATTTCGACAAGCCGCTAAATTCTTTTATGGGCACCGGCGCGCTCAGCATGCGGCTCTCGGATTTCGACGGCGACCACGGGTTGACTGGGTCGGAAGGTCTGCTGCGCATGGGAATGCTATGCGCCAATGCCTTTGGCAATCGACCGATTGGTTCTTTTGAGGCGGCGCCGCGCGGGGCTTCAAAGAGTAATTGGGGTTCAGAGTGGAAGGCTGCGAACCTCAAGGTGCGCGATCGCAACGCCGGCATCAGTTTGTCGGGAGAGCATCTCGCTTACCGCCAAAACTTCATTGACCTGGACCCGACTTATACCGACAAGTTCGGCGACCCGCTGCTGCGCTTCACGCTCGATTGGACCGAACACGAGCATCGCCAGCGCGCTTTCTCCGACGAAATCGCCCGCAAGATCGCGCGTGCGATGGGGGCGACGGTCGATGATGCGCCGCCGGCACGCGGCAAGTACAACGTGATCAATTACCAGACCACGCATATTCAGGGTGGAGCGATTATGGGCGCGTCCCCGGAGACGAGCGTCGTCAATCCGCATCTGCAGCATTGGAATGTGCCGAACTTGTGGGTAATCGGCGCGTCGGCGTTTCCGCAGAATGCCTCGCATAACCCTACGCTGACGGTGCTGGCGCTCACTTATTGGGCGGCGGAGGCGATGATTAACCGCTATTTGAAGAATCCCGGCAAGTTGGTCTAAAGAGTGTACAGGTTATTGTACACTTAAATCATGGCACAAGCATTGGCTAAGAAGCGCGCGCGGGCGGCGATGGGGCGGGCTCCGATTGCGATGGCGGAAGCTCGCAAACAACTGCCCAAGCTGGCGGATGCGCTCGAAAAGCATCCGGAGATCGGAGCCGTGAAGATCACGCGGCACGGCAAGCCGGTGCTGGCAGTGTTGTCGTGGGATTTGTATGAGTCTGTAGTCGAGACCATGGAGATCATGTCCGATCCAGAGTTGATGGCGGCGTTCCGGCAGGGTGTGAAGGAGATGGAAGAAGGCAAGGGCATTCCTTGGGAGCAGGTTAAGAAAGAGCTTGGTCTTTGACGTACCAGCTGATTATCACGCCGCGAGCGCGCGCGATGCTCAAGGCGATCACGGATCGGCGCATTCGTGAGAAATTGGGCAGCGTCATTGATAGCTTGGAAGCGGATCCGGAACTGCGCGGGAAACCGCTTGACGACGACCTCGCGGGTTATCGCAGCGTGCGCGCCGTGGGGCAGCGCTACAGGATTATTTATCGCATGGAGCGGGCGATGGTGACGGTCGTGGTGGTGGCCGCAGGAATTCGGAAACAAGGCAGCCGCGAGGATATCTACCGCGTGGCCGAGAAACTCATCCGGCTTGGCTTGCTGTGATCCGCGGGAAATGGCAGTATGGACTCTCATGACCAATCTCAAACCTGTTGACGTGGCGATCATCGGTGGTGGTTGGACCGGCCTGCTGATGGCCAAGGAGATCACGGCGAAGACGTCGCAGTCGGTTGCTGTTTTCGAGCGCGGCATTCCGCGTAAGATCGACGACTACGCGGTGACGATGGATGAGCTCGATTACAACATCCGTCTGCGCATGATGCAGAATACGGCCGAGGAAACTATCACCCACCGGCATTCTTTGAAAGACACGGCGGTGCCGGTTCGTCAGCATGGCTCTTTTCATCCGGGCACGGGCGTGGGCGGAGCGGGGGAACACTGGGGCGGGGCGTCGTTCCGCTTTCTGCCGGATGTGTTCACGCTGCGCACTCATCTGACGGAGAAGCACGGCGCGGCGAAGTTGCCGGCGGACCTGGCGGTGCAGGATTGGGGCGTCACTTACGATGAGCTCGAACCGCTGTATTGGAGGTCCGAGCAATTGATGGGGATCAGCGGTAAGGCCGGTAATCTGCGCGGCAAGAAGATCGATGGCGGTAACGTTTTTGAAGGCGTGCGGCAGCAGGAGTATCCGACGCCTCCGTTGAAGCACTCTTACGCGTCGAGCATGTTTGAAGACGCGGTGCGCAGGATGGGTTATCATCCTTATCCGACGCCTGCGGCAAACTTGAGCGAGTCGTACAAGAATCCTGACGGCATCACTCGTGCCGCGTGCGCTTATTGCGGGCACTGCCAGCGCTACGGATGCATGATCGGCGCCAAGGCGCAGCCGACCAATACGCTGATGCCGATTCTCGCCACTCGCAAGAATTTTCAATTGCGCACCGGGAGTTGGGTGCGGCGCATTGTCCACAAAGACGGGCGCGCCACTGGGATTCAATTTACCGATGCGAACGGTGAGGAATTCTTTCAGCCTGCGGCCACCGTGGTGCTGGCGTCGTTCACGTTGAACAACACACGTCTGCTGGCGCTATCGAAAATCGGCACGCCTTACGATCCGGTGGCGCGTACGGGCACACTGGGACGCAACCTCACGCATCAGGTGCAGGTGGCGACGCGCGTGTTTTTCGACAAGCCGCTGAATGCTTTTATGGGGGCGGGTGAACTCGGGCAGCGTATTTCGGATTTCGACGGCGACATCGGACTCACTGGCTCCGAAGACGGGTTGTTGCGCGTGGGTATGATCGCGCTGAGCAGCAATGGCGACGGGCCGATCGGGTCGTTCGGGATCATGCCGCGGAGCGCGAGCGAAACCAATTGGGGCTCGGAGTGGAAGAAGGCGGCGCTGAAGTGGAAGGATCACACGGCTGCCCTCAGCATGGCGGGCGAGCACCTGTCTTACCGCCAGAATTATATGGATTTGGATCCGAGCTACACCGATAAATTCGGCGATCCGCTGCTGCGCTTCACTTTGAATTGGACCGATCACGAATATAAGCAACGTGAATTCGCGGCGCAGATCCAGGCGAAGATCGCGCGTGAGATGGGCGCGAAGTTTGACGAGGGTCCGCCGAATCGCGCGCCTTATAACGTGATCAATTATCAGTCGACGCATATCCAGGGCGGGGCGATGATGGGAACGTCGCCTGAGTCGAGCGTCGTCAATCGTTACCTGCAGCATTGGGACGTGCCCAACTTGTTCGTGGTGGGGGCGTCGGCGTTTCCGCAGAACGCGGCGCCCAATCCGACGTTGACGGTATTAGCGCTGACCTATTTATCGGTCGATGCCATGATCAACAGATACTTCAAGCATCCGGAGAAATTAATATGAAACGCCGAGAGTTTTTGACTGTGCCGGCAGCCGCTATTGGCGGCACGCTGCTCTACACGTTGGCGGGCGAGCCGTTTCGTTTGCAGGCTCAAAACGGCAACGTGAAAGTGCCGCTGCGGTTCTTTACCGCGGATGAAGCTCGCGTGGTCACGGCGGCTTGCGAACGCATTTTTCCTAGCGATGCTTCCGGGCCCGGGGCAAGGGAAGCGGGCGTGGTCATCTTTATCGATCGGCAACTGGCGGGGCCTTACGGTCGCGATAAGTATCGCTATACGAAGGGGCCGTGGGTTGAGTCGGTGCCGGAGCATGGGTACCAGGGGAAAGAGAATCCGCAGGAAATTTACCGGAAGGGCATTAAGGATCTGGGCAACTTCACCAGTTTGCCGGTGGAGGAACAGGTCAAGAAGCTCACGGCGATCGAGAAGACACGCTTTTTTCAACTGCTGCGCACGCATACCATCGAGGGCATGTTCAGCGACCCGATGCATGGCGGGAACGCGGGGCTGATTGGCTGGCAACTGGTGGGTTATCCGGGTCCGCAGATGAGCTACCGGAACGACATCGACAAGCATTTTGGGCAGCCTTGGCGGCCTAAGCCGGCTAGCCTGGAGCAGGTCATGGGGCGGCCCGGAAAGCCCTGGGAGGATGAGAAGGGCTGAGGATGGCCAGCAAATCCACCGCGATTTTCTGGATTGGCAGCATTGCGCTCACGTGTTGGCCGGCGAGCGGCCAGACTTTACCCCAAGAAGTCTCCGTGTGTGAAGTTCTCGATAAACCGGCGACGTTCGACGGCAAACTCTTAAGACTTCGCGGAACGGTCAGTCTGGAGATCGAGGATTTTACACTTCGCTCGGAGAGTTGTGATTCTAACTCGGCGATCTGGCTAAGCTTTGGGGGAGATGTCGAGACGCGGAAACCGGGCGTCGATCTGGAAGTCGACGGCGTCACTTACGGCCTCAAGAAGAATGAAGACTTTCGCCAGCTGTATTCCTTGATTACAATTCGCCGCGAGAAAAAGGCGGCGTATCAAGTCACCGGAACCCTCATAGGAACATTCCTCGAACCTAAGAATAAAGGAGGGTCGGACACCTCGGTTGCTGCTCGCTTTTCGTGATTTCTGAAGTAATGGATGTGGTTTCGAAGCCCAGTGCCAAATCCGATTTTGGCGGTACGGTTAGATCTCTTTCTGGCAAGCCCCTTAAAGACGTCCGCGTGGTAAACGAAAGGGTGGCGATTTGTTGTCTGCCCGACAAATCGCAATCGACCACCACAGATACCGCTGGGCACTTCACACTTTCTAATCCCGGTCAGGTGATGCGCTTTGAACGCCCTAGCTTCCGCCCCGTCCTTGTTGTATTGCATCCTGGCGAAAATGATATCAACGTAGTCCTCGGAGACTCGAAGAAGCCTGAATGGTTGATCCCCACTTGCGCCGAATTTGGAGAGGGGTAGGATCGGATTGGCTTTGCAGCGTTCTTTCGGCTATCAAGCGAATTACATTTCGAAAAACTGGAAGACGAATCGATACCATCGTACTTCGTAACGGTAGTCGAGAGTCCTCTCGATTCGGCTTTGATGATTTCTTCCAGTGGAGAAGATCTCAGAAGTGTTGGTGACTCGGTTCTATTATCGAAATCCTTCGAGCAACGATGGATCAAGGACAAAAGAGGTGCAATCGTCGGAGTCGATTCGTGGGGGCAATTTGAAAGCGGGGACTATTGGCGCTCCGCCAAGTTTTTGGGGCGGGATGTAGCCGCTTACGCTGCTTCGACGATCCGGATAGCGCGGATGTTCAATCGAATGATCGACTCAGTATGCATCCAAAAACCCTAGCTCTATTGTCCGCAAAGTGAGAGCATGGGGCGGCCCGGAAAGCCTTGGAAGACGAGAAGGGGTAGCCTCGGGGTACTCATGTATGGTAATCTCGATAGGGAAGGAGGCCTATGTCGATTGCCGATGTGTTGACTGAACAACAACTCGTGGAGCAAGAATACGATAGGGTCGTCCGCGAGGATATCGAATTGTTCCGGTCG
>Ga0105245_10003089_pt1 | contig 14900 bp, 13 predicted proteins | sample KBSM54metaG_FD_81523 | JGI IMG/M metagenome (GOLD analysis project Ga0105245, IMG submission 81523) | Miscanthus rhizosphere microbial communities from Kellogg Biological Station, Michigan, USA - KBS M5-4 metaG | ecosystem: Host-associated > Plants > Roots > Rhizosphere > Soil | place... | reverse complement strand
GGGTCCTCCTCGGAGGAGAGAATCGTGACCGGCGCCTCGCCGCCGGCTGCGCGGTACTCGGTCGCGAAGCGGGCGGACGCGAGGCCGCCGCCCACGACGACGATGGTGTCGGTTTCGGGTGCCATGGCTGATTAGTACCCGATCCGGCCTGGTCCTTACCCCTGCCGAGACGTGCTCAGCCGGGCGGCAGCGGGGCCTCGGGCACCGTCGCGAAGCCCTTCCGCCGCATCTCGCCCCACTCGTGGCGCCCGCGGACGAGATCGAAGAACGCGAGGAACCGCCAGAACGAGACGATCTGCCGGTAGCCGACGTTCTCGAGCACCGAGAAGCGGACGAGCCGCGCGATGTCGCGACCGTCGCGGTGGCGCCGGAAGCTGTGCTCCTCCAGCGTCAGCGCGGCGAGGCTCAGAACGACCCCCGCGAGCATCGCGATCAGGAGGAAGCCGACGAGGTAGACGGCCGACAGGTCGCCGAGGAGCCACCACCCGAGGACGGCCGGGATCCCGAGCACCTCGAAGATCGGCCCGAAGAACTCGAACAGCAGGAAGTAGGGCACCGCCCCCAGGCCGAGCACGCCGTAGCGCCCGTTCCCGGCGACGCGACGGTGCCGCCAGAGGGTCTCGCCGAGCCCCCGGTGCCAGCGCCGGCGCTGCCGCGAGAGCTGGTTCATCGTCTCGGGCGCCTCCGTCCAGCAGACGGGGTCGGGGACGAACTCGATCCGGTAGTCCTCGTCTCGCTCACGCAGGTGGCGGTGCAGGCGCACGACGAGCTCGATGTCCTCGCCGACCGTCGTGCTGGAGTAGCCCCCGATCGCCTCCACGAGCGAGCGGCGGAAGAGCCCGAACGCGCCGGAGACGATGAGCAGCGCGTTCATGTGGCTCCAGCCGACCCGCCCGATCAGGAAGGCGCGGAAGTACTCGAGCACCTGGAGGATCGCGAGGCGGCTCGAGGGCAGCCGCACGTCGAGGACGCGGCCGTGGTCGATCCGGCACCCGTTGGCGATGCGCACGATCCCCCCGGTGGCCACGACGACGTCCGGCGAGGCGACGATCGGCCGGACGACCCGGAGCAGCGAGTCCTCCTCGAGGATCGCGTCGGCGTCGATCGCGAGGATGTACGGGAAACGGGAGGCGTTGACGCCCGCGTTGAGCGCGTCGGCCTTCCCACCGTTCTCCTTGTCCACCACCCAGAGGCGGCGGTTCCGGCGCGAGACGTACACGCCGCGGATCGCGGCGGTCGGGATCACGACGCGGAGGGCCTTCCGGACCGGGACGAGGTCGAACTCCTCCTGGAGCCGCTCGAGCGTGCCGTCGAGCGAGCCGTCGTTCACGACGATCACCTCATGCTCTGGGTAGCGCAGCGCGAGGAGCGAATGGACGCTGTCGACGATCGTCGGCTCCTCGTCGAACGCGGGGACGAGCACCGAGACCGGCGGCGTCACCGGGGAGGCGAAGATCTCGTCGTCGGCGGCGTGCCCACGTGCCCGGAGGTGCCGGGTCAGGCTGCGCCAGGCGACGGCCGTGAACACGAGGTAGACGAGGTTGAGGAGCGCGAAGTACGCGAACGTGAGCGCGGCGAGCGCGATCGCGAGGTCGTAGAGCCAGCTCATACCCGCAGGAGGTCCGCGGCCTCGTGGAGGTGTGGGCCGGCGCCGGGCTCGTCCGCCGCCTCGAGGAGCGCAGCAGGGTCGACGCGGGCCACGGCCTGGGCGGCGGCGCGCGCCGCCTCGAACCGGTCCTCGCGAGCCTGTCGAAGGAGACGTGAGACGGCCGCCTGCTCGCCCACCTGGCCGAGCGCGCGCGCGGCGTGCAGGCGGACGAAGTAGATCCTGTCGTCGAGCGCCTCCGTCAGCGCCTCGGCACCGTCGGCCGACGCGAGCCGGCCGAGTGCCGCCGCGGCCTTCGCGCGAACCTCCGCGGAGGGGTCGCCGACCGCGGCGATCAGGATCGCGTCGTCGGCGGCGCCGCCCAGCCAGCCGAGCAGCTCGACGGCCGCGGCACGTCGCTCCGGATCCTCCGCCCGCGCGAGGTTGCGGAGCGAGGGGAGCGCCGCCGGTCCGAGGTCGAGCACGGCGCGGAAGGCCAGCGCGCGGGGCACGGTCTGCTCTCCGAGCGCGCGAACGAGGGCCTCCGCCGCCTCGGCGTCCCCGAGCCGGCCCAGACTTCTCGCCGCCGCCGCCCGGACGTCGGCGTCGCGGTCCTCGAGGAGCGGGAGGACGGCGCGCGTCGCCTCGGGGCAGGCCATGTCGCCGAGGCGGTACGCCGCCGTCGCGCGACGCCATGCCGTGCGGTGCCGGAGCGCTTCGATCTCGATCTCGTACGCCTCGCTCCCGGCGAAGAACGCGCCGATTCGCTCGCGCGCGTCCCCGCTGAGATTGCGGGACAGCCGGCCGATCGCCTCCGCCAGCATCGCGCGCTCCTCGGACGTGAGCGGCGGGAGGTCGACCTCCTGGCCGTCGACGAGCGCGAGGGCGAGCGGCCGAACCCGTTCCTCCAGCTCGGCGCGCCGGCGCTCCTCGCGCGCGATGGCGGAGCGACGGACGATCAGCGCGACGAGGAACAGTGCGCTGAGCGCCGTGAGCGCGAGCGCGGTGATGCCGAGCGCCTCGAGCACGGCTATCTCCGGCCGAGCACTGCCTGGACGCGCGCGCTCAGCTCGCGAGGGCTGAAGGGCTTGCGAATGTAGTCGTCGGCCCCCGCGTCGAACCCCTCCTGCACGTCCGACTCCTGCGCACGGGCCGTCAGCAGGATCACGGGGATCCCGCGGGTGCCCGGGTCCTCGCGCAGCCGCCGCGTCACCTCGAACCCGTCGAGGGTCGGCATCATCACGTCGAGCACGGCGAGGGACGGCGCCAGCTCTCCCGCGAGCTTGACCGCCTCCGCGCCGTCTCGCGCGGTCGCGACCTCGTAGCCCGAACGCTCGAGCCGATAGCGGACGAGGTCCAGGATGTCCGGATCGTCGTCCGCGACGAGGACGAGGGGCGCTGCGGACTGCTCGCTCACTCGGATGGGGTATCGGCGCGCGCGGGAGCGAGCTTGAGCGCCGGACGCCGGACCGCCTCGACCGCGAGCGGCAGCACGAGCCGGAAGGTGGCGCCCGGCCCGTGTCCGTCCTCGAGTTCGAGCGACCCGCCGTGCGCCTCGGCGATCCGCCGCGAGACCACGAGCCCGAGACCTGTCCCCGGAATCGACCGCGCGATCGCGTCCCGGCTGCGGAAGAACCGCTCGAACACGCGCTCGCGCTCGTCCGCCGGGATTCCGGGACCCGAGTCCTCGACCTCGATCGCACAGGTGTCGCCGGCCCGCTTGACCCTGATCTCCACCGATCCGCCCTCGGGCGTGAACTTCACCGCGTTCGAGAGCAGGTTGTCGAGCACCTGGCCGACCCGGATCAGATCGGCGTGGACGAAGAGGCCCTCGGCACCGGCGACCTCGATCGCGATCGACTTGCGGCTCGCAGCCGGCTCCACGCGCTCGATGCTGTGGCCGACGACCTCTCCCACGTCGACGTCGCTCGGATTGACCGAGACGCCGTGCGTCTCGGACTGCTGGAGGAGGAGCAGGTCGTCGACGAGACGCGCGAGTCGCGACGCGTTGCGCTGGATCACCTCGAGCAGCTGCATCCCGTCGACGCCGAGCGGGGCGAGGTCATCCTCGAGCAGCTCGGCGTAGCCGGTGATCGCGGCCAGCGGTGTGCGCAGCTCGTGGGAGACCGTCGCGACGAACTCGTCCTTCGCGCGCGCCGCGGCGCGTTCCGGGGTCGTCTCGCGCAGGGAGAAGATCCGCCCCATCAGGATCCCGCCGGCTCCGCGCACGGACGCCGTGCGTCCGACGAAAGAGCGACCGCTCTCCGCGAGCGTGAACTCGCCCACGTGCTCCCCTTCCGGATCGAGCGCCACCCCCTCGAGCAGGCGCCGGTAGGAGTCTGTCGAGGTCGTCAGGCGCGAGAGCCTGTCGATCCGCTCCCAGATCGTGCCTGCGCCGGCGAGCCCGACGTCCGACCAGAACGCGTCCATCGCGGCGTTCGAGAAGAGCACCTCGCCCGAGAGGTCGGTCATCAGGATCCCGTCCGTCGCCGCATCGAGCACCGCCCGGCTCTGGGCGAGGAGCCGCTCACGCTCCGCCTCCGCCACGCGCCGCTGGCTGACGTCGAGGACCGTGCCGAGGTAGCCCTCGGCGTCGCCCCCCTCGTCGCGGAGAGCGACGGCGCGGCACGCGACCCAGACGACGGACTCGTCGGGGCGCCGGAAGCGGTACTCGGGCGAGAACGGGACGTCGTCGTGCACGAGAGCGTCCCAGGCCTGCTCGACATGGGGCCTGTCGTCCGGATGGACCGCCTCGAGCCAGCCGTCGCCATGCGCAGCCTCGCCCGAGAGCCCGGTCAGCTCGCGCCACTTCGAGTTCACGAAGATGCACGAGCCCGCGCCGTCGGTCGCGAAGATGCCGACCGGCGCGCTGCCGACGAGGGTGCCGGTGAAGTCGGCCTGCCGGCGCAGCTCGCGCTCGAGCTCCTTGCGCGCGCTCAGGTCGAACGCGACGCCCATGAAGCCCTGCTGGGTGCCATCGCTGGCGAGCATCGCCGTGACGGTGAGCGAGACCGGGATGCGGCTCCCGTCCTTGCGCACGTAGGCCCATTCCCTCGTCTCGGGAAGGTTGCGCCGGGCGGCCCCGACGAGCACCTCGAAGCCGGGCGACATCCCGAGCTCCCGCGCCCTCGCCGCGACCTCCTGCGGATCGTGGATCAGCTGCGGCGTCTCGCGGCCGACCACCTCCTCGGCCGTGTACCCGAGCATGCGCTCGGCGCCCTCGTTGAAGACCGTGATCAGCCCGTCGACGTCGAACCCGATGATCGACTGCTCGGTCGCCGCGCGGAGGACGCTCGAGAAGCGCTCGGCCTCCTGCCGGGCCCTGGCCTCGGCCACGTCGAGCGAGCGCGCCGTCCAGAACACGACGGGCAGCGACACCACCATCGTCGCGATCAGGAAGAGGAGGATGCCGACGTCGAAGCCGTACAGCCCTGCGTCCGCGCCACGACCGATCGGGACGACGAACGCGGTCGGCGCCAGCACCACGACGGGCAGCAGCCGACGCAGCAGCCGCCCGCCGGGTGAGGGTCGGAGGACGACGGCGATGAGCCCCTCGACGGGCGCCAGCATCAGCGAGCCCGTCACGAGCACGAGGATCGCGGCGGCGGTCGGGATCGCCATCGTCGTGACGGGCGTCTGCCAGTACAGGCTGTCGAGCCCCGACGCGTATCCCACGAGGCCGACGAGGCCGATGGCGCCGGCCCCGAGGAGCGGGATCTGCGCCGCGACCCGAACGGTCCGACGAAGGCTGTCCAGGCCGAGCAGCCCGATCGCCGCGAGCACGAGCGCGATGCACGCGCCGAGCGACATCCGCCCGGCGGCGCCGATCGGCGAGAACCGGTCGTCGAAGAGGAGCTCGTCGATCCCGAGCGAGCGTGAGCGCAGATGCTCCACGATCGTCGCGGTCGCCACGACGGCCGCGGCGAACTCGAGCACGGTCCGCAGCCGTTGGTGATCGGTGCCCATCAGCATCACGGCGGCTCCGAGCGCGATGAGGCAGATCGCGCTGTTGGCCTTCAGCGACGAGGCGGTGCCGAGCTCGGTCAGAGCCCTGCGCTCGAGCGCCCAGCCGACGAGCGCGACGACACCGAGCGCGACCACCACTCCGCCCAGCAGCCGACCGACGATTCTCGCCACCCTCCATTCATCGGCCGGATTCCGGGCCGGGATGAGTCGCGTCCTGCCGTTCGTCGGCATCCTTCGACCGTGGCCGTCCTGATCGCATCCGGGCTCCGGAAGGAGCTCTCCGGCGACCCTCTCTTCGACGGGGTCTCCTTCCGCCTGCGGCGAGGCGACCGGCTGGCACTTGCGGGCCCGAACGGGGCGGGCAAGACAACGCTTCTGCGGACGATCGTCGGCGAGACGTCGCTGACGGCGGGTGAGCTCGCGTTCGCGAAGGACACCCGCGTCGCGCTGCACGACCAGCGACCGCCTCGCGGCCAGGGGCTGACGCTGCGGGAGTACGCGCTCTCGGGCGCAGGCGACCTCGTCGCGATCGAGGACGAGCTGCGGCGACTCGAGGAGGCGATGGCGGGCGGCGACCATGCGCCCGCGACCATGCGGCGCTACAGCGACGCGCAGGCTCGGCTGGAGCACGCAGGGGGCTGGGCCTGGCGTGACCGCGCCGCTTCGATCGTGCGGGGGCTGGGCTTCGCCGACGACGACCTCGACCGCCAGCTCGACACCTTCTCGGGCGGCGAGCTGACGCGTGCATCGCTCGCCCGAGCCCTCTCTGCCGACCCCGACCTGCTCCTCCTCGACGAGCCGACGAACCACCTCGACGTCGAGAGCCTCGAGTGGCTCGAGCGCGAGCTCACGTCGCTCGACGCCGCGGTCGTGCTCGTCGCGCACGACCGGTGGTTCCTCGAGGCGGTGACGACCGCCGTCCTCGAGCTGGGTGGCCCGAAGCCGATCTTCTTCGACGGCCCCTGGCACGCCTGGCGTCGCGAGAAGGCTGCGCGCGCGTCGGCCGCGGCGACGCAGCTCGACCGCGTCTCGGACGACATCGAGCGCCTCGAGCGATTCGTGGCGCGGTTCCGCTACAAGAAGTCCAAGGCGAAGCAGGCGCAGGCGAAGCTCACGCAGATCGGACGCCTCGAGAAGGAGCGCCGCGCCGCCGCGCAGGAGCTCGAGGCGATGACGAAGCGGCGCCGGACCCTCGGCTTCGAGTTTCTCCGGCCCGCCCGCTCCGGCCGCGACGTCCTCGAGGCGCAGGGGGTCGTGCTGAGCGCAGGCGACAAGCTGCTGCTCGACGGGGCATCGCTCGTGCTCGAACGCGGCGAGCATGTCGCGCTCGTCGGGCCGAACGGCTCCGGGAAGACCACGCTGCTCGAGACACTCCTCGGGCAGCGCGAGCCCGACGCCGGTCGGATCAAGCTCGGGCACGGCGTCGTGCCTGCGTATTTCTCACAGCACGAGGCGGAGCTTCCCGACCACGGCTCGATCCTCGACGTCACGAGCCAGGCGACGGGACTGCCGCGCCCGCAGGCCCAGAACCTCCTCGGTCGCTTCCTCTTCTCCGGGTGGGAGACCCACGAGAAGCAGGTCTCGGTGTTGTCGGGCGGGGAACGGAGGCGCCTCGCGCTCGCGCTCGTCGTGGCGTCGGGCGCGAACCTCCTCGTGCTCGACGAGCCGACGAACCACCTCGACCTCGAGAGCAGGGAGGCGCTCGAGGCGGCGCTCGAGGCATTCCCCGGCACGGTCCTGCTCGTCTCCCACGACCGCGCCGTGCTCGACGCCGTGCCCGACCGCATCGTCGCGGTCGAGGATCTCGGCCTCCGCTCCTACGACGGCGGCTGGGCCGATCTCGTCCGCACGAGGGAGTCGGAGCCCGTCGCGCAGGCGGAGCGCTCGCCCGCCCCGCCCAAGGCGAAGCCCCCACGCCCGGTCCGGCGGCGGCCGACAGAGCTCGACCAGGTGGAGAAGCGGATCGCCGAGCTCGAGCAGCACGTGGCCGAGCTCGAGACGCGACTCGCCGAGAACTGGACCGACATGGACCTCCTCGCCTCCTACACGGCGGGGCGCGAGGAGCTCGACGGGCTCCTCGCCCGCTGGGAGGTCCTCTTCGCCGAGGCCCAGGACAGCGACGAGAACGTCGGCGCGCCGTCCGCGCCCTAGCACCGCGAACGTCGAGCCGACCCGAGCGCGCGCGGCCACCGGAGAAGGTCGGCGCCCGGCACCGCTTGTGTTGATTCAACACAAGCGTTGTCAACAGGTCGCTCACATGCCACCGAGGTGTGACCGCGGTCGTGCCGCAGCGTCCGTCAGCGGCGCGGTCGCTCGAGGCGACGGCCGACCGAGCGACCGTACTCCGCCTCGACGCCGTCTGCCGTGGGGACGACCGAACGGGTGAACGCAACCCTCGCACCCAGCTCGAGAGCGGCGTCCCGCTCGGCGCGCCGGAGTCTCTCGGCGGCGACGTGCACGCGAACCGACGCGTACCCCGGCCGGGCCAGGCCGAATCCCTCCGCCGCGCGACCGAGCCGGCGACACATCTCGGCGGTCGCGACGTCGAGCGGCAGACGCCTCAGAACGCGTGCGAGCCTCGGATCGAACGGCGCGGCGAACCGCATCCACACACCCTTCCCGACGATCTATGCCGGGGGCGTGTCGCCTTTGTGCCGTCTTGCCGCAGTTCGAACAGCTTGTGTTGAATCAACACAAGCCGCTCCGTCGCCGATCATCACCCTGTGACATGCATGCGAGGCGGCGGCGTAGAGAGCATGTGCACGCGATGACGCTGGAGCAGCCGCTCGCCGTGCGGCCGCCGCGAACCCTCGCGGAGGCCGCGGAGGCGCACCTCGACGACGTGCTCGGCTACCTGCTCTACCTGACCCGCGATCGCGAGACCGCCGAGGATCTCGCGAGCTCGACGTTCGAGAAGGCTCTGCGCCTCTGGAACCGGTTCGACCCTGGCCGCGGCAGCGCCCGCACCTGGCTGCTCGGGATCGCGCGCACGACCGCGCTCGACTGGTTCCGGGCCGAGGCTCGGCGACGCAAGCGCGAGGAGGCGGCCGCGCCGCCCGAGCGCGTGGAGGAAGCATTCGCCGAGGGTCTGTCCCCGGCGCTCGAAGCGGGCCTCGCCACGCTCAGCGCCGGCGAGCGCGAGGTGCTCGCGCTGCGGGTCGTGCTGGAGCTCGACGGCGACGCGACGGCACGCGTGCTCGGCATCAGCCCCACCGCGGTCTCGACCAGGCTCAGCCGCGCACTCAAGCGACTCGAGGAAAGGGTGAACCAAGGATGACCGTCAACGAGATCGTCGACGAGCTGCGCGGCGCACGGCCGCGCGCGAGCGACGCGCTTCGCCTCCAGGTGATGACGATCGCGACGCGACCGGCCCCTCGCACCCGCACGTTCGGCGAGCGCCTACGTGGACGTCGTCGCCTCGCGCTCCTCGTCCCGGCGGGCGCGGCCGTGGCGATGGCGGCCGCCGTCGTGATCGGCGTTACGCGGTCGGGCTCGACCGGCCCGGTCGTCGCCGCCGCTCCGGAGTCGACCGCACGCTCGGGCGCGACTGGCGAGGCGCTCGTCGCACCGCCGACGGCCGCCGACGCCGCGACCGCCCAGAAGGCCGCACCCGGCCCCCTCACGGGCCGCCTCCAGCGCTACAGCGCCGCGCTCTCGCTCGAGGTGGAGGACAACGACGCCCTCTCGGACGCGACACAACAGGCGCTCAGGATCGCCCGGGATCTCGGGGGCTACGTCGTCTCGGTGCACTACGCCACGGGCGACCAGGGCTCCGCGTCGCTGACACTCAGGGTCCCGACCGCCAACGCCGCCGACGCGGTCACCCGGCTCTCGGGCCTCGGCACGATCCTTGCCCAGAACGTCCAGATCGACGATCTCCAGGAGTCGCTCGACACGCTCGACCGCCGCGAGCAGCAGGTGCGCGCCCGGATCGCCGCGCTCGGCGCGGCGATCGACCGGGCCGACGACGCCGCCGAGCGGGCGCGGCTCGAGGAGCAGCGGGCGCAGGCGCGCGCGGAGTTGCGCGCCTTGCGAGCGAGCCAGGCCGCCACGGCAGCAGAGGCGCGGAACGCCACCGTCCAGCTCGACCTCCAGACGAAACAGGACTCCGGTGGAGCGGTTCCGAGCTCGGGCTCGCGGCTCGATCGCGCCCTCGACAAGGCTCTCGCCGTCCTCGCGTGGGAGGGCATCGTCCTCCTCGCGGTGGCGATCGCCTTCGCACCGCTCGCGCTCGCCGCCGCGGCTGTGTTGGCGACCCGCCGCACGCGCCGCCGTCACGAGGAGGATCGACTGCTCGCGACGCCCTAGCGCGCGTCCAACGTGGCGATCAGCGCCTCGGCGACGACCTTGAGCGGCCGGCCGGAGATCTGGCTGGCCTTCCGGAGCCGGGCGAAGGCCTCGTTCTCGGTCAGCCCCTCTCGCTCCATGAGCAGCCCCTTGGCCCGCTCGATCGCCTTCCGGGCCGCGAGCGCCTCTGTGAGGGAGTCGGCCTCCTCGCGCAGCGCGACGAGCTCCTCGTGCCGGGCCCGCGCCGTCGCGATCGCAGGGAGCAGGTCCGACTCGCGGAACGGCTTGACGAGGTAGCCGAAGACACCCGCCTCGACCGCGCGGGAGACGAGCTCCTCCTCGCCGTAGGCGGTGACGATCACGATCGGGATCGCGCGCTCGTCGAGGATGCGCCGGGCGGCCTCGATCCCGTCCAGGCGGGGCATCTTCACGTCGAGGAGCGCGAGGTCGGGCTCCGCGCTCCGGGCGAGCTCGACCGCCTCCTCGCCGTCGCGCGCCTCCGCCACCACCTCGAACCCGGCCCGCTCGAGGAGCTCGCGGAGGTCGAGCCGGATGATCGTCTCGTCCTCTGCGATCAGGATCCGCAACGCTCCCTCCTATCGCTCCGCCGGGAACCGAACCTCGGCGCGGAGGCCCGGCTCGCTCGAGAGCACGAGCGTTCCCCCGAGCTCGTCGCGGACGAGGGCGCGCACGATCGACATCCCGGTCCCGTCGACCGCGTCGGCGAGGCCGGCCCCGTCGTCCGCCACCGCCAGGCCGATCTCGTGCTCGCCCGCCGCGAGGGTGATCGCGATGCGGTCGCCGCCGTGCTCGAGCGCATTCGAGAGGAGCTCCGAGAAGACGAGCGCGAGCGCGGTCGCGCGCTGGCCCGCGAGGGTGACGGGCTCGAGCTGGGCCGTCACCTGCTTCCCGGCGACGAGGCTCTGCACGAGTGTCGCGCGCAGCCGGTCGACGAGCTCGGCGAGGTCGACGACGTCCTCCCGGTGCTCGGTCAGCTCCTCGTGCACCGCGGCGATGGCGAGGATCCGGTTGACCGAGTCGGCGAGCGCCTTGCGGGGGTCCACCCCTTCGGCGCGGGCCTGGAGCCGCAGCAGCGAGGCCACCGTCTGGAGGTTGTTCTTCACCCGGTGGTGGATCTCCTGGGCGAGCACGCCGCGCAGCGCCATCCGTCCGTGCTCGAGCGCCACCGCCGCCTGGTTCGCGATCGCATCGAGGAGCTGCCGGTCGTCGTCCGTGAACGGGGTGTCGCGGTCGACGACGAGCTCGCCGATCGCGCGGCCGCGCCAGCGAAGCGGCAGGCGGACCGCGTGATCTCCCGCGCGGCCCTCCGGCCAGGCGACCCGTCCGTCCTCGAGCACGAGCGCCGCGCCGGTCGCGCCGAGCGACTCGACCGTGGTCGAGACGATCGCCTGGAGCGACTCCTCCAGGTAGAGCGACTCGGAGACCGCCTCCGAGATGCGCGCGAGCGCCTCGAGCTCCTGCACGCGCCGCCGCGCCTGCGCATAGAGCTTCGCGTGCTCGATCGACTGACCGACCTGTGAGGCGATCGAGGTCAGCAGGCCGATCTCGGCCTCCGTGAAGTCGCGCGGCTCTCGCGTCCGGACGTTGAGCGCTCCCTCGAGCACCTGGCGCGCGAGGATCGGGACGGCGAGGATCGATTCGTACTCGTCCTCGGGAAGGTTGGGAAATGCCTTGAAGCGCGGGTCGAGGTGCGCGCCGGAGGGCAGCATGATCGGTCGACGCTCTGCCGCGGCGACGCCCGTGATCCCGACCCCCGAGCGCATCCGCGGGGCGCTCGTCGCGTCCTCGATCCGCGTCCCGTGTGTCGCCCGGAGCACGAGCTCGTCGGCCCGGTCGTCGTACAGGTAGACGAAGCAGGCGTCGGTCCCGAGCGCGGCCGCCACCTCGTGCGCGATCGCCTCGAGCACGTCCTGGAGGTCGAGCGACGAGTTCACGACCTCCGTCGTCCGGGTGAGCAGCGCGAGGTGCCGGGCTGCCTCGTCCATCAGTCGAGGGTGCTCAGCACGACGGCGCCGAGCACGGGCACGGCGATCGTCAGGCCGAAGTTGAACCAGCCGACGACGACGAGCCGGCTCCGCGTCGCGGGCGCGGATGCGGCCCCCGTACGAAGGTCGCGCTGGAGCCGCGGGCCGAGCACGAAGTCGTGCAGCAGGCCGCCGACCACCAGGAGCGCCACGAGCACCGACTTGAGGATCAGGGTGCGGTCGAAGTCGCTGTCGAGCGCCTCGCGATGAAAGCCTCCGTGGCGCTCCGTCAGCCACAGGCCCGAGAGGATCGCGACCGCCATCGCACTCCACCCGATCGGCCTCCACCGACGCCCGAGCGCCCGCATCGCGACGGCCCGCGCCTCGCCCTCGAGCCGCCGGATCGCCGGGACGCCGATGAAGACGAGCGCGACCGTCCCGCCCACCCACACGGAGGCGGAGAGCACGTGGAGGATGCGGAGGGCCGTCGTCACGGGAGGCCAAGGCTACGGCTTTCCACCGAAGCGTCCTGCGACGCGCGGCGGATACGTTCGGGGCGTGGCACGCGACTGGGCGCTCTTCCTCCACCTCGTCGGCGTGCTCCTCTTCGTCGGCGCCAGCGTCGGGGTCGCCGCGCTGCGTCTGCTGGCGATCGGCAAGGACCGCCCGTCGGAGAGCGCGCTGCTGCTCCGCGCCGTTCGCCCGCTCGTGCCGCTCGTCGGCCTCGGCCTCGTCCTGACGATCGCCGCCGGCGCGTGGCTCGCGCACGAGCTCGGGTTCCCGTATGGCTCGGGCTGGCTCCGCTGGACGTACGCGCTGATCGCCTGGCTCGTCGTCGTGGGCGCTCTGGCCGGTCGGCTCGACCGGCGGACCCGCGAGCTGGCGGAGCGCGAGGCGTCCGCAGGCGACGAGGCGTCCTCTGAGCTCATCCGCCGCCTTCGCGATCCCGTCGCACTGACGCTGGACGCCTCGATGCTCGCCGCCACCCTCGCCATCGTCGCCCTCATGGTCTGGAAGCCGTAACCGAGGGCCGGTGAGATATGCGTCGCGGCCGGAGCCGGGCTTTGCCCGGCGGGAGGCCAAGTATGCGTAGCGGGTGAACCGCGCAGAAGAGGGGGGCTCGCGGGGGAAACATGGTTCCCCCCGCGGAACGACCACGGGCCCCCACCGGGGACCCGCGATCGGCCGTCAGACACAGACGTCGCCACTCGCCTTGCGGCTCGGCCTGCAGACGTGATAATGCGCCTTCCGGCGGACATTGTCCAGGGCTAGAGCGCGGACAAATAGCGCTCCTTCTCCCACTCCGTCACCTGGATGCGGTACTCGTTCCACTCGCGCCGCTTGAGCTCGACGTACCGGGGGAAGATGTGCTCGCCCAGCGCCCGGCGCATCAGCGCCGAGCCCGCGAGCTCCTCGGCCGCCTCGCCGAGGGAGCCGGGCAGCGCGACGATGCCGCGCTCGTTCCGCTCCTCGTCCGAGAGCCGGTACAGGTTCGTCGTCATCTCGTCCGGCAGGTCGTAGCCCTGCTCGATCCCCTCGAGCCCCGCGTGCAGGAGCGCCGCGAACGCGAGGTAGGGGTTGCAGGCCGGGTCGGGACACCGGATCTCGGCTCGCGTCGCCTGCTCGGCGCCCGGCTTGTAGAGCGGGATCCGGATCAGGGCGGAGCGGTTGCGCTGCGACCACGCCACGTAGACCGGGGCCTCGTAGCCGGGAACGAGCCGCTTGTACGAGTTGACCCACTGCGCGAGCACCGCCGACATCTCGCGCGCGTGCACGAGCAGGCCGGCGATGAAGCCCTTCGCCGTCGCCGAGAGGTGGTGCGGGTCCTTCGCGTCGAAGAACTGGTTGCGGCCGCCCTTGAAGAGCGACATGTGGGTGTGCATGCCGGATCCGTTCTCGCCGAACAGCGGCTTCGGCATGAACGTCGCGTAGTAGCCGTGCCAGGCGGCCACCTCCTTGACGATCAGCCGGTACGTGATCGTGTGGTCGGCCATCGCGAGCGCGTCGGCGTAGCGCATGTCGATCTCGTGCTGGGAGGGCGCGACCTCGTGGTGGTGGTACTCGATCGGGATCCCGACCGACTCGAGCGCGTTGATCGTGTCGTTCCGTACCTCGGTCGCCGCGTCCTGGGCGGTCATCGCGAAGTAGCCGCCCTCGTCGAGCGTCTTCGTGTCCTGGTCGTCCTCGAACAGGAAGTACTCGAGCTCCGGGCCGACGTTGAACGCGTCGAACCCGAGCGAGCGCATCCGGTCGAGCGCGGCGCGGAGCACGTAGCGGGGATCGCCCTCGTAGCGCGCACCGTCCGGCTTGACGACGTCGCAGATCATGCGCGCGACGGGCGAGCCGATGGCGTGCCCGTGCTCGTCGATGGGCCGCGGCATCAGCTGGAACGTGTCGGGATCGGGGATGGCGACCATGTCCGACTCCTCGATCGCGTTGAAGCCGGTGATCGACGATCCGTCGAAGCCCATCCCGTCGTCGAGCGCGCCCTCCATCTCGGCCGGGGTCACCGCGAACGACTTCAGGTGCCCCTCGAGGTCGGTGAACCAGAACAGGACGTGCTCGACGTTCTCCTCGCGCAGCTTCTTCAGCACCGCGCGGCGCGACGCGACGCTGGAGGTCGCGCGATCCTTCGACTTCACCATCGTCGACCGGGTTCCCGCCCCGGTGCTCCTCGCTCTCGCCATCGACGTACTCCTCCCTGAACGTAAAAAGCCCCGGGCGCGGCGACTCCGCACCCGAGGCTCCGTTGCCTCGAAAGACCGATCGGAGACTACCAGCCCGCGCGGCGGGACGAGGGAATGCCCTGTTGACTCCCGTTCACGACCCATCAGTCCGGATTGCGCTGTAATGTCCCGTCCTTCACCCCCCATGCGGTTGCCCCCACAACCGTCCGCAGCGAGCACGCCGTCGTGCAAAGCGCCCCCAGCCCCCCACGGAAGCTGACCCTTGGCGGCGGCTGCTCCTGCGCGTCCCGTTTCCGACCGAGGAGGGAACCGTCGGCGCGCGCGTGACCCACGAGCATCTCGTCGAGCAGGCGCTCCACCTGCCGCGGCGAGAAGCGGCGCGATGGCGCC
>Ga0105245_10003088_pt1 | contig 14902 bp, 11 predicted proteins | sample KBSM54metaG_FD_81523 | JGI IMG/M metagenome (GOLD analysis project Ga0105245, IMG submission 81523) | Miscanthus rhizosphere microbial communities from Kellogg Biological Station, Michigan, USA - KBS M5-4 metaG | ecosystem: Host-associated > Plants > Roots > Rhizosphere > Soil | place... | reverse complement strand
CACGATCGAAGCGAGTTCCGGCGTGTCACTCGCAGAGGCCGGTCCGACCGAGCATTTCGTGCTCGCCCAGGGGGGCCTGTCTGCGCGAGTCGCGAAGCTCCATCCCGGGCAGCGCTTCATCGTGAGCACGCCGGATGCAGAAGTCGAGGTTCACGGCACCGTGTTTCACGTGTCGTTGGCCGAGCCAAATGCGGCTTGCGGCGCCGGGACGCGCACTCGCGTCGCGGTCAGCGAAGGCATCGTGGAAGTGCGGTCGAACGGCGCGTCGTCCTTCGTGCATCCCGGGCAGGTTTGGCCGGCGCAGTGTCCGCCGAGCCGAGTCGTCGCGTCGAGCGCGCCGAGTTCCGCGAGCGCGCCGAGCATCACGGAGCCGGTCAAATCGGAGCCGACACCAAGCACTCTGCCTGCATCGGCTCCTTCGAACGCTCGAGTTGCGACGCGTGCGTCGAGCCCTTCGAGTGTTCCCGTCCACGCAGCCAGCGAGGCGAACACCAACGCCTCGAAGCTTGCCGAACAAAACGATCTGTTTGCCGAAGGCGTCGCGGCGCGTCGCGCCGGCAATAGTGCGCTGGCCATCGCCAAGTTCGACCAGCTGACGGCACGCTTTCCGAGCAGCGCACTGGCGGAAAATGCGGCGGCCGAGCGAATGCGGGCACTCGCTGCAGGCAATCGCAATGCCGCTCTGCGCGCCGCTCGAGACTACATCACGCGCTTTCCGCAAGGGTTTGCGCGGCGTGACGCGGACGCTATCTTGGCAGCGCCGTGAATCGTTGGTTTGGGCCGTGCTGCCGGGGATGTCTCGCGCTCGGCCTGATTGGGATGGCTAGCAGCTCGTGTGATCGGCGCTTCGACTTCGATTCGCCGGCCGTGGTCGATGCCGCCAGCGGCAGCGGCGGTAGTGCGGGCAGCGGGGGTGGCGCTTCGGGCGCAGGTGCGGCGCCGACGACGGGCGGCAGCATGAGCGGCGGCGCGGGCGCGAGCGGTGGCACCGCGGGCTACGACGGAACCTGCACCGACGACCGGCAATGCGGTTTGCCGTCGTTACACTGCGACACGGGATCGGGTCGTTGCGTCGAATGCTTGAGTAACGATCAGTGCGGCCCGCCGAATCCAGCGTGCGACGTGGCGGCTCATCGCTGCGTTCCGTGTCTGCTGGCGAGTGATTGCGGCAGGGACGAGGCCTGCGATCCTTCGCTCCACAAGTGCCAACGCACTTGCACCGAAGACAGTAATTGTCCGAGCCCGAGCGTGGGTTGCAACAAGAAGCGCGGCACCTGTCAGGGTTGTGATCTCGACGGCGATGACGACGATTGCGTGGCGCCCGCGCAGTGTCAGCTACCCATCGAAGTGTGCGTCGAGTGCCTGCAAGATGCGCAGTGCGGCGGCATCACGCCGATCTGTGATTTGCCCACGGGGCGCTGCGTCGCCTGCGTCGATTCGCGGGATTGCTCGGGTTTGACACCCTTTTGCGTCCCGACGTCACACGTGTGTTCCGCCGCGACGCACTCCGGGTGAGCGGCAATCACTGCACGTGAGTGCAGACCTGAGCCGAGCCGACGAGGCCGTCCGTGGGGATCGTGACGGTGTTGGCGTCGAGCATAATGCCCGCGGTCTGGGCCAGGGCGCGGCCGGTGAGGGTCGACCCAGTCTTCATGGTGATGGCCGTCCCCGCGATGACCGTTCCGAAGAACTCGACGGTCTTGCCGATCGTGACCTGCTTCTTGAAACGCCAGAAAACACCGCAGGCTTCCGCGCCGTTGGCGAGGATCACTTGCGCGCCGTCTGCCACGGTGAGCGTCAAGTTGCCGCGAATGATGAAGAACGCGTTGGAATCGCCGCGCGCGTCGAGCGTGAGGTGGCCATTCAACAGCACGTCGGCGCTGAAGCTGTTCATGCAAGTGACGCCTGGATAGAGCGTGATGTCGCCCGTCAGACCGCCGACCACGTTGGTGTAGTCTTTGTCACACGCGCGCGGGTCGATGTCGCCGACGAGCGCGGTCACGTCTTTTTGCGCCAAGATCGTGCGTTGGCTGTTCGGCGCTAGTGAATCGGTGCCGTATTTCTTGTCGCCCGCGGCGTTGAAGCCGGTGATGGTGGACATCGCGCCCGCGCTGACGCCGATTTCACCGGTCACTTTCGAGATATTGGCGGAAGTGATCGCGCTGTACGCGAGCGCCGCGAATGTCTGCGCGTGGCCGACTGTCGGGCCCAGGTAAAGGCCCGATTCACCGCCCGCTCCCGCAGCGCCGCTCGAACTGCCGCCGTTGCCAGCGAGGTTCTGGCTGCCACCGTTGGCCGCGCCCGCGAGGGTTCCGGCGCTGCCGCCGCTCGGGCTCGCTCCCGCCGTTCCTCCGCCATCGGAGCCGCCGTTCGCGATTGGGGTGGAATCACTCCCGCCGCAAGCGGCGACCAGCAACAGGGCGACTGGAATCGCCATCAAACAACCCGTCGAAGTAAGCCGAGACCTTTTCATGAACTCGTAGGTGCATCAATCGAGCCGCACCGAGCAGGGCGCAGAAACGAGCCTGCGCTCTCCATGATGGCTCTGGATGGTGGCTCTGGCGGCGCGCTCGCCGTAGCGTTCGTGCGCGAGAGGCAGCCTCGCTCGGCGAGACCGCCACAGGGTCACGACTCGGCGGCTGCCGCCCGCTCGCGTCCCTTCACGGCGAGCAGAGTGCCTATCTGCATACCGCGTAATGGCGACTGCTTGCGGCATCCTGCGCGTGACGGCTCGTAGGTTGTGTGCTAGCAAGCGCGTCGATCGGTTGGGCGAAGTGGCATGAAATCCCGTTTTGGGAAGAGCGTTCGAGCACGGTGTGGTGGGCCGCGTAGTTGGCTTGTAGGCCCTGTTTTTGGCCTCGCGCTGGTCGCTGCCTGCAGCTCACTCAAAGACCCGAACGAGTTGCCCTCGGACGGGCCCGGCGGAAGCGCGGGTGCGTCGACCCAAGGGGGCACGCAGGGCCACAACCCGTCCGGCGGAGTCGGAGGTCAGGCCTTCCCGGGCGGCGCTGCAGGGATGCAGCCGCGGGGCGGCAACGGCGGCGGAGGCAGCGGCGGCAGTAGCGGTAGTAGCGGCGCGGGCGGCGATCCGAACACCGTGGCCGGAGCCGGCGGAGAAGCGGGGACTCCATCGACCCCCGAACCAGGAACAGTCGGCGACTGCGGGCAATTTCAAGCCACCGTCGGGACGACCTTCTACGCCTGCGAGTGCGGGCCCGGCGCTGCTGTCGGCTGTGTCGGGGGAAGTGACCAGGCGATCGGCTCGATTGACCAACCGCTATCGAGCTACCACGCGTTGCAGCTGCAGTTTGGCTCGCTCGCTGCGGGAGACAGCGTCGCGTTTTGCCGTGGCGGTTCGTTCAGCGTGAAGTCGACGGATGATCGCCGCTGGCTGAACGACAACTGTACCGCGCAGGCGCCATGCACCATTCGTGACTACGTGCCGCCCTGGGCCGATGCGGGTGCGCCGCCTCCGCGCCTCGAGATCGATGGCGGCGTCGGCTTCGACTTCGACACCCTGGGGCAGGATCTCTCGCCGCGGCAATTGCTCAACCTCTCGCTTCACGGCAATCAGGGTGACCAAGCCGTTTACGCGTCCGGCAAGCTCAATCACTTGTTGTTGTGCGGGCTCGAGTTGAGCGGCTTCAAACGCGGCCTCGTGTTCAACCCGTATGAACCCACGCAAAGCGTCGTGCTCCGCGATAGTGATGCGCACGATCTGGGAGGGGCCGCGTTCACGACCGGCGGCGGCATCTGTTCCGACTGCGGCGTCATCCATGACTCGTTCGAGCGCGTTGGCGCTCCGAACGAGGGCGCGATCCTGCTCTGGAGCGAGAGCGACCCGAACCTCCGCATCGAGGACAACGAGTTCTCGAACATCGGTCATGATGGTGCGGGCCACTGTGCGGCGACGGCTATCGACCTTCACGGCAAACAGACCGATGCTTCGCTGGCGCGCAATCGCTTCACCGAAGCCGCCGCATCGGGCAGCGCGACCTGCAAGGCGATCAGCCTGAGCGCTGACCTGACAGCGCCCGCCGAACGGGTGCGAATCGCGAATAATCTGATCAGCAACTTCGGCGCGGAGCTCATTCACGTGCGCTACTGCGACGACTGCCTGATCGAAAATAACGTGCTCGTCACGGAGCAGCCCATTGCCAGCACTCTGTTCTATTTGGGCGGCGCCAATCGCACGAAACTGCGCAATAATACGCTGTATTTCTCGGCCGATGCTGGCAGCGACGCTGCCGCCAGCGCGGGCTTTCTCTTCGAGCGCGATGCGACGACAGAGCTCAGCAACAACCTGATCTTGAACCTCGGCTCGCGCCCCCAATTCAGCTGCTTCTTTGGTTTGGATCCCAGCACGCCGAACTTCGAGTATTCGGATTACAACCTGTGCTTCTTCCCCCATGTCGTTGCCGGAGAGTGGGTCTCCGGTCGCGGCAGGCTGCTGGACTGGCAACAGGTGGCGGGCGCTCCGGACCAGCACTCCTTCTACGCGGATCCGGAGCTCGACGCGGAGCTTCATCCCAACGCTGGCTCATTTGTCGCCGGCAAGGGCGACCGCGCCCATGCCCCCGCCACTGACGCTGCCGGCAAAGCTCGCCGCGATCCGCCCGACGTCGGCGCGTACGAACACGACTAGCGGTCCTCACGGCGCGTGATGCGCGAGCAGGCAGCGCTCAATAGTGCGCCGATGCGAGTGCCGAAGCCGGGGTCGGCAGAGCTCGTCGAACCGCGCCGGGCGCGCGGGCAAACCAGCGCTGAAACGCACGCGAAAAACTCGAGGCGTCGCAAAAGCCGAGTTCGCCGGCGATCGCCCAGAGTGGCCGTTCGGTCGTGGTCAGCAAGTGCACTGCTCGAGCCCGGCGCGCTCTTTCGAGCTCGGCTGAAAATGAGGTGCCCGATCGATCGAGGTGTCGCTGTAACGTTCTCGGTGAGACACCGATACGCTCGCTCGCCTCGACCAAACACTCGGTAGTAAAGCTTCCGTTGGTTTCGAGATCGCGCCGCAGTCGGTCGACGATGCTGGCTATCCCAGGTTCCGAGCGGACCGTGAGCCGTAACGATTCGGGCGGGGAGTACGTCATCTCTTGGATCAACGAATGCGCTCTGGGTTTGGTCGCACCGCTTCGGCAGGATTCGGGTTTGTTGCCAAAGGCGACGATCCGCGGAGTCAGGGCGCGGAAAATAGCGCCGCCGCCGCGGGTTTTTGGGTTGGCTGTCCTTCCAGGCCAGTGAATCGCCCGACACAGTGGTGGATTTGAGACATGAACCGAGCGGGCCTCATCCGCTGCGCTCGCTAAGAAACCCGGAGAAACGCTTGGCACGCCAGTTGCTGAGAAGAGAGGCATGAGCACTCGGGTCCTGTGGGCAATCGCGCTATGTTTGGTCGGCTGCCACAGCCAAGCCATCGACGATCGAGCAAACGCACAAATCGGCGAGGTCGAATACCAGAGTAACCGGGCGATGATCTCGCCTTCTTGCCGCGGTACACCGGCTCCGAACTGTGGGCTGCTGGCGACGCGCTTTTCGAGCGCTGCTTTTCACGAGCACTTTCGGCAAACGCTGTGCACGGCGCAAAGCGCGGAGGCGTGCGAAGCGCGCTTCGAGCGAATGGTCAACGCTTGGCTCCGGCTGCGCTATTTCGCGGCAGACTTCGAGCGCGTCTCGACTTCTTGCGATTTGCACCCCGGTAGCTGCGACGATCTCGCCCAATACGAGAGCGAGCTACTCGAATCACACAACGCGCACATCGAGGATCAGGCCGCGAACGACGAAGTGGCGATCCAAGAAGAGCGCGATGCAGCCCAAGCCGCCTACGCCGCCGCGACTGCCGATACCGTATTGACGGTCATCGCGATTGCCGGTGACGCGTCGCGGCCCCACCCAAGCCACGGTTGGCACCGCCGATTCTAGCGTTCGACGTCGCAGCTTCGGCACGAAGTTCCGCGGCACTCGTCGGTCGTCGACCTGCGTGAGTCGAACACGGCGGTTCAGGTCGGCTCTGAAGTTCGAATCGCTCGAAAGTGATCGAGCAGGTGTGACAGCGCGCCTTCGGACACGAAATCCAAGCCCTGTTCGGCGCCGGCTGCGGCGAGCGACGCTCGTTCGAACATTTGAGCCTCGTAGCTCATCACCGCGCGGCTCCAGTCGGGATCTCCGGCAAGCGCGAGCGCGAGCTCGGCGCCATCGAGCATGGCCATGTTCACCCCTTCACCGGAAAAGGGCGACATGACGTGCGCGGCATCACCGAGCAGCGTCACGCCGGGCCGATGCGCCCAGCGGTGACCGACGGGCAACATCACGATCGGCCGCGGCACGATCTGATCGTTGCATTCGTCGATGAACGAGAGCAGCTGTGGCGCCCAGCCTCGGAGCTGCGCTTTCAGATCGCGGCGCGCGGCCGCGGGTGAGGAGAGATCGATCGCGCCGGTTGCTACCCAATCGGCTGGCACGCGGAACATGTAGTACACGCGAATGTGGCCGCCGCTGCTGCGCTGCGCGACCAACCCTTGGCCCTGGCCGACTGCCGAAATTTTTCCGCAAGGCACGAGCTTCGCGACGTCGGGGTGCTTCGTGTCCGCGTCGTCGATGCTGAGCTCGATGAAAGTGACGCCGCTATAGCGTGGCTTCTCGCTCGACACGAGCGGTCGCACCTTTGACCACGCCCCATCCGCGCCGACCACGAGATCGAACTCGCCGAGCGAGCCCTGCTCACTCGAAACTCGGTAGCGCCCGTCTGTCGTTCGTTCCACGCAGGCAATTTTGCTGCCCCAGCGAACCGTCCCTTCGGGGAGGCTGTGCAGGAGCAGCGAGCGCAGTTGCGTGCGGTCGATCTCGGGCCGATCACCGGCTGCGGCCTCGTTGTTCTCGAAGTGGAGCGTGCCGAGGTGATCGTAGATGGCGTCGTATTGATCGTCGTAGCGGGCGAGCGCCTGAAACTGGGCCGTGAGACCGGCCAAGCCCAGCGCGAGCTGGCCGGAATCCGCGTGCAAATCGAGTGAACCGCCCTGCGGACGCGCCAGTTCATGCGCATCCAGTTCGAAAACGGTGCTGGGCAGGCCGCGGCTGGCGAGTACCCGGGCTAGCGTGAGGCCGCCGGGGCCCCCGCCGATGATGGCAAGTTGCTTTTCTTTGTGCATAGGGGCCTATATAATATTGGATAGGCCCCTATGCAAGTCGACCCAGCCAAACAAAATTGGGATCCCGAAGCCACCGCGGCTTTTTGGATCAACCGCGCCTCTCGCTTACTCATCCGCCTACACGAAAGCCGGCTGCGCCCGCTCGGCTTCGGGATGAGTCAGCTGCCCGTACTGATCGCGCTCGAGGAAGGCGGCACGCTGACGCAGAAGGAACTCGCCCAAGTCGCCCGGGTCGAGCAACCAACGATGGCGGAGATGCTGGCTCGCATGGAACGCGACGGCGTGGTGGAACGCGAGCCAAACCCCGACGACAAGCGCGGCAGTCTCACTTCACTGACGCGCAAAGCTCGCGCGCGCTTGCCCAAAGCTCGCGCCGCGTTGATGCAAGGCGAACGGGACGCCATGGCCGGCCTCAGCGATGAGGAAAAGACCCTCTTGTTGAGTTTACTCAAACGAGTGGTGCAGAACCTCGCGACTTAGCCTCGGCTCCGCACTAGCGCAGTCCCGACAAAATGAAAAAAGCGCCCCGAGTTTCCTCGAGGCGCTTTTCCTAGCCGTCGCTCAATTCATCAGTGCTTGAGCGCATCGGCGCGCGGGGTTCCGAAGCGGAAGGCGCGCGGGCCGTAGCCTCGGTAGGTGTCGTCCGAGGCGATGACGGTGCCGAGCAGGTAATCGCGATACCAGGGAGCCCAGCCGTTTTGTTCGTTGGCGTAGAGATTGATCTCGGCGCCATGCAACAGGCCATCCGGGAGCGGGACGCCGAAGTTGCCGAAGAAGCCGTCGAGGCCGTGCATCGGCTCGTGAATGAACACTTCGGTCGGCTCGTTGTTGCCGGAGATCCAATCGGCGGCCGGCGTGTCGCCGCCGTTGACCGTCACCCACATGGTGTAGTTCGAGGCCGGGCTGATCCCGGGACCCCAACCCCAACCTCCGGGCACGTCGCGCGAGAGGAAGAACATCGTGGTCGAGTCGTACTTCCCGCGCACCAGGTAGCGCTGCACGTCCGTTGGCACGTCTTCCGGAGTCGGCAGCCAATTTCCGCCCTCTTCGGTGAGCACGGTGATCGGGTCCGGGGAGACGACGCTGTCGCCGACCCAAGTGATCCGACCATCGGTCATGCGTTGGTACCAAGTCGCGACATCACGCTTGAACGAAATTTGCGCGGCATCAATGATGTCTTGCGCGATCGTCGCGTGTGTCGAGGGCGTGGCCACGTTGGTGATGGGCTTCACGACCATGAGCATGTGGAGCTCGTATTCGGACGGCTTCGAGCGCTCCCCATAACCCACGGGCTCCAAGTACCAGCTGCCAGCGGCGGCGCAGCTGCCGAGTGTCGGTCCGGCGGTTCCATTCGAGTTGAGGCAAGTGCCGTTCGGCGCGTGCAGGTTGTAGAGCGCGGGCTGCGTCTCGGAGTGACTGCGGAGTGTCTCGACGGTGAAGTAGTTGGCCGCGTTACCGCAGGCGCTGAGAATCGCGCTGCCGCCGCTCGGAACCAAGCATTCCTTCGTGCTCTCGAGCTTGAACTCGTAACGAGCATTGCCCAGGCTGCGCAGGCGGAACTGCTGCTTTACGTTGCCGGAGTAGCTCGCGCCGGAGAGCAAGCCGCTGTTGCTGTCGCGAGTCAACGTGAGGCGATCGGTACGCGACGCCGCGCGCCAGAGCCCGGTTTCGAATTCGTTGGCCTGTGCGGGCGCGACCTTTACCCAGTTCACGTTCTGATTGCCGGTGGTGAAGGCGAGGCGCAGCGTGTGCGTGCCCGCGCTGAGCGCGATGGCGCTGCTCGTGAAGCTCGCCCAGGTTTGGTATTGGTTGCCCGTGCCCGTCCAGGTGCTGGGCAGCGCGAGGTTCGCCTGCTGCACGCCGTCGACGAGGATCTGTTGGCCCGCTGCGGCCCACGTCGCACTGCGCGAAGTGACCGTGTAGTTGCCGGCGGTGGGCACGTTGATCCGCCATTCGAGGTAGTCCCCCGGATCGATCCAACCGCCGTTTTGGCCGCCGCCGATGTCCGTCGTGGTTTCGAACTGCACGCCCGACATGCCGTCGGTGCTTTCGGCTTCCAGGTTGCTCGTGATGTCACGCGCGGTCGACGCGCAGTTTGGATCGGCGCTGCCGTTCAGCTTGAACTCGTACAAGGAATAGCCCCACGCGGTGGTGCGGCGAGTGCCGTACATGCGCACGTAGCGGGCCACGTGCCCGGAGAGGCCGGTGAGGGTATCGGTGCGCGCGCCAGCCGCGGCGGCCGTGATGGTCTTCACGGTGGTCCAGTTCGTGCCGTCGCTCGAGAGCTGCAGGCTGTAGTCGGCGGCCGAAGCGGCTTCCCACGTCAACACCGCGTTATCGATGTAACGAACTTGGCCGAGATCGATGCGCAGCCACTGCGGATCGCTGAAAGTGCTGGACCAACGCGTGCTGGCGTTACCGTCGACAGCCGCGCTCGCGGGGAAGCTCGCCGTTTCCACGGACGAGGCGGTCGCGGTCCCGGTCAACGGGGCGACGCTGCACAACGCTTGATTCACGCTGCTGACGCTGTCGGAGCTCGCATCGGCGCTGCCGGTGTCGGCGGCGCCACAAGCCACGAGCGGCAAGCAACCAACGGTCGCGACGAGCGCGCGAGAGAGCCAAAAACTACGATGGGTCGAAATACGTTCACGCATGGTGTCCTCAATGGCTCGGAGCCGAGCCTTCAGTCGTTCGCATGGACAACGAAGGCTCCCGCCAGGCGGTCGCACCATTTGGAGAAAAAAAGCGCTCGCGAGTTTCGGTGCGCGTTTTCTCGAGCTATTTGCTCAGATCGTCAGTGCGTGAGCGCCGCGGCGCGCGGCGTGCCGAAGCGGAAAGCGCGCGGCCCTTCACCGCAATACGTGTCGTCTTCAGCGATCACGGTTCCGAGCAAGTAATCGCGATACCAGGGAGCCCAGCCGAAGAGGTCCCGGTCGTAGAGGTTGTCGGCGGTGGCGTCCGTTTCCCCTGGGGGCAAGTCGACGTTGAAGGTCAAAAAGAAACCGCTGAGGGTCCTCATCACTTCCCAAACGTACGCCTCGGTGGGTTCATCTTCAGCGGAGAGCCAGGCGGCAGCCGGCGTGTCTCCGCCGTTGACCGTGCCCCAGAGCGTGTAGTTCGAAGCGCTGCTGACTCCCGGTGCGGTCACCCAAGCGCCCTCCGCGCCCTGACCGCGGCTGAGAAAGAACACCGTTGCTGCGTCGTATTTTCCGCGTGGCAGGTAGCGCGCCACATCCGATGGCACATCCTCCGCGAAGGGCAGCCAGAGGCTAGCTGAGGCCGGGGTGAGCGCCGTCAACGGATCCGGCGAGACCACGCTGTCGCCCACCCACTGCACGCGACCGTCGGTCATGCGCTGAAATCGCTTCGCCACCTCGTTCTTGAACGCGAGTTGCCCGGCATCGATGATGTCTTGCGGAATCGTCGAGTGCGACGAGGGCGATGCGACATCGGTGACGGGCTTGACGATCAATAGACCATGAAGCTCATATTCCACCGGTTTCGAACGTTCTCCGAAGCCGACGGGCTCCAAGTACCAATTGGCCGAGTCGGTGCAGTCGCCGAGTGTCGGGGCATCGCTGCCGTTCGGATTCATGCAAGCGCCGCTCGGTGCGTGCAAGCGGTAGAGAGCCGGCTGAGCTTCGGTGCGCACGCGCAGCGACTCGACGGTAAAGGCTCGAGCGGTGTCGCCACAGGCGCCGAGAACCACGGCGCTTCCGCTGGCGAGTAAACATTCCTTGGTGCTCTCGAGCGCGAACTCATAGTGAGCTTCACTCACCCGGTGCAGGCGGAACTGCTGCTTGACGTTGCCGGTGTACATCGCGGCAGTGAGCAAGCCGGTCGTACTGCTGCGAGTCAACGTGAGGCGATTGGTGCGCGCGGCTAAACGCCAAAGTCCGGTTTCGAATTCGTTGGCCTGCGCCACCCCGCAAACTCGATCACTCGTGCTGGTGGGTGCCGTGCTCTCGCTCTGTCCTGTCGGGCAGGGGCTCCAAGTGGTGCACGCGTTTTGATTGTTTTTGTCGCTAAAAGTGCCGGTGATGCACGGGGTGCACTGCCTGTCGCTGCCGGCAGTTGCCGCTTGGCTCACGAACTGCCCCGGCGCGCAAACGCTGAGCGCCTGGCAATGGCCCGCTTTTGCGTACTGGCCTTGCGCACATTTTCCGCACACGCGATCCTTCGTGGCATCGGGCGCGGCCGTTTCGCTTTCCCCTGCACTGCACGTGCTCCACTTGCCACACGTGGGCGCATTGCGGGCCGTGCTAAATGTGCCGTCCGCGCACGCGGAGCATTGCCGGTCGCTGACGGCGGTCGCGTCGCCGGTCACGAATTGTCCGGGCTGGCAGTCGCTGATCGGGCTGCACGCGCGATCGGTTTCGGCGCTGGGTGGTGACGATTCGTATTCGGTGTCCGCGCACGTGCTGAGCGGTACGCATGAGCTCGCGGATTCGTATTCGGTGGGACCACAGCTGATGCTGCCGCATGCTACTGCGGCGGCTTCTGGCGTGAGGCATTTCCCCGCGCAAAACTGCGTTCCCGCGGGGCACCCGGCGCCCAGCGTGTCGGGATTGTAGACCACGCTGCACGCGGCGAGCGAGCTACCGAGACCAATGAGCGTCCACACGAGCGAAGCGCGCTCGAACCGGGCAGATACAAGCGGGTGTTTCAAAATTTGCCTTCTGCAACCAACGTACCGAGCCCCATGTTCAGGGTGGTTTTCTCACGCCCTCTGCCGACCGTGAATAGTCTAATGGCGCCATATGTCGTCGCGGCTATCGACAAGACGAACAGGCTGTCGGCAGCGAAGTCCTTGCGGCGGATGCGTGCTTGCCGGCTCTCGCTGCAAAACGGCGAGCAAGTGGCTTCCGCGTCGCGATAATCGCTACGAGCGGACAACCCAAAAACCGCCCCTGCGATGCCCAAGGCCGCGCCTGTGCCCAGCAGGGCGTAGTCCCAAGTGTGTGATGGAAGGGGCGCACCCGCGGCGAGTGGCGGTGGCAGCGACGGTGCGGGCGGTGCTGGTGCTGGCACCGGCGGCGTCGAGCGTGCGGCAGGCACGAGGCTGACCGTCACCGAGTGACGGTGATCGCCCGCGCGCAGCATCACCACCAGCGACGCGACTGCCATCCCCGGCGCCTCGAATCGGAAGTGATGCTCGCCCGGATCCAACGCGAGCGCACTGCCGTCGAGCGTCGTGGTGAGTTCGGTGTCGCCATCGTAAACGGTGATCGCGGCTAGGTCTCGATTGCCGGATTCAGTGATGAAGACCACCGAAGGCGTATCCTCAGTGACCTCGGTGAGGAGAGCCGCGCAGGCTTCGCGCAGCACCGGACTGCATTCGGGGCTCAGACAACTCCTGAGCTCGTTGCCCGACGCCAAGAGGTGTCCGCGACGGCGCTCGACTTGCGCGAGCCGATGATGTTCGATGCACTCGTCGACGGATAGCCGTGCCGCGGGTGGCGTCGGCGCAGCTGTCGGTGGTGCTTCCGCGAACGCGGGTGCACTCAGCGTGAGCCAAGCGAGCGCGCAGGCGACGGGCACGCGTCGCGCAATCATTTCACTGGGTTTACGTGTCACAGACACTCCTTGCGAAACACTTGGAACCCGTCGGCGTCATAGTAATAAGGAGGAGAGCAACGTGCGGGCGTGACCGAGCCGGCGAGCGGCGGAGCGGCCGTCGGAGGCCGTTTGATGGCCGCTCTTCGCGCCGGAAGATGCGGGGTGGAGTTCGTGGTGGCGGGCGCAGGCGCGGGCGTGGCTTGCGATGGCTCGAGTCCGTTCGTGACGATCTCGGGGCGCACGACGGGTTCGATCGAATTCGGAACCGGCGGCGCAGGAGCTCGTGTTGTCGTCGTCTCGACGCTGGGCGCAGGGGCTCCGTGCTCGCTACCGTGAAAGAACACGATTTTCGCCGCCAATGTGCCGAGTGCGAGCGTCATCAGGAAGGCCAGGAGAGCGAGTAACAAGGCACCGGAGAGGCGGCTCCGCCGGCGGATCGAAGGGGCCACCGATAGCCTGCCTGCGGGCGTGCCGTTGGCCAGCTGCACCTCGAGCGCGAGCACGGCATCCAGGAACTCTCGCGCTGAAGCGGGTCGTTGCCGCGGATCTGGATCCAAGCAGCGCCGCACCAGCGCGTCGATGGCTTTGGGGATCTCGGGGCGCATGGTGCTGGGCGCGGGAGGCTCGCTGTGAAGGCGTTGCAGCGCGCGTGCGAAGGGTTGCTCCGCTTCGAACGGCATGCGCCCCGTCAGCAGCTGGAAGAGCACCACTCCGAGCGCGTAGACGTCGGCTGCCGGTGACAGCGGAGCGCCTCGTAGTTGCTCGGGAGCCATATAATCCGGTGTTCCGACGAGCCCGCTCGGGACGAGTGACGCGGCATCTCCCACGAGTGAGCGCGCAACCCCGAAATCTAGCAATACGGCACGGGTTTGCGGATCAGGATTGAGCCCGGTTGCGGTGGTTTGGCCCGCTCTCGCGGTGACGCCGTCACACAGCATGATGTTGTTGGTCTTGATATCGCGGTGCAGCACGCCTTCGTCGTGAATGGCCTTCAGCCCCTTCGCGACCTGCGTGGCGATGGTCAGCACTTCGACGACGGGCATTGGCCCGCACGTTCGCAACCGTTGACTGAGCAACTCGCCGCGCAAGAGCTCCATCGTGAGAAAATAGATGGGGGCGGCGTATTGAGTGTCGTGCCGGCCAAATTCCAGAACTCGGCACACGTGCGGATCGACCACTTTGCGGGCTAGGCGCACTTCCTGCCGAAAGCGCTCGATATTGACGACCTCACAAGCCAAGGCGGGCGCGATCGTTTTGAGTGCGACTCGCTCGCCCAGCTCGGTGTCGAGCACTTCGTACACCTCGCCCATTCCGCCGCGGCCGAGTAGGCCGATCACGCTGAAGCGGGCGGCCAACATCACGCCATTGGGCAGCATTGCCGCACGCTGCAGCCACGGTGAGGGCTCGACACCATCGCCCGCGCCTTCGGCCACCGCGCGGCCGGCTTCTGCCACGAGCAGCATGCAATCCGGGCAGCGCTCGGCCTCATTGAGCAGCGCTTGCGCGCGCTCGGCGCCGCACTGGCCGCGAGCGAGCTCGAGCAACGCGTCGTCGTCGAGGCACAGGTGAGGGGACGACATCGGGAGCACCTAACCGGAAAATCGATCGGCGAGAATGGCATCGACGCCGGTCGTCGCGAATACGCTCGATAGCCCCAAGTCGAGCCGGCTTGGCATGTTGCCTAAAATCCGTAGTCCCGGATTGGTACCCGTGCCGAGGCGTGTGGCAAGTTCCGCCTGCAGTAGCGTTTGGAGTTCCTCTTTTGCGGCGACCAGCCAGCGCGCTGCGGTTGCCTTATGCACCGAAAACACTCGGCCGATTTGGGTGATGTTCCAGCCGGCGACGAGGTGCAGCCGAAGTGCCGAACGCTCGCGCTCGGGCAAGCGCTTGACTGCTGCGCGCAGCGCCGCGCGGAAAACCTCCTGCTGTTCGGCTCGCAGAAATTGTTCTTCCGGGCCCACGGCGAGTGCTTCCAGGCGCTCATCGAGTTCGACTTCTCGCGCTCGCTGCACCCCGAGTGCGCGCGCCACGTCGATCGCGGTGCGCGTGGCCGTGACTTGGAGCCACGCGCGGAAGTTTCCCGGCCCGCGATAGGCTTCGAGGCGAGCCGCAGGCGGGAGGAGTAGTTTTTCGCGCAGCTTTTGCAGGGCGCTGTCCGTCGCTTCCGGCGTTCGACAAATGCGAGCGACGCTCGCCGT
>Ga0105245_10003086_pt1 | contig 14908 bp, 15 predicted proteins | sample KBSM54metaG_FD_81523 | JGI IMG/M metagenome (GOLD analysis project Ga0105245, IMG submission 81523) | Miscanthus rhizosphere microbial communities from Kellogg Biological Station, Michigan, USA - KBS M5-4 metaG | ecosystem: Host-associated > Plants > Roots > Rhizosphere > Soil | place... | reverse complement strand
GGCCTGGCAGAGCGGCGGTGCTCAGATCGTCGGGGTCAGTTCAGTGCCGCCCTCAGCCCTGCCAGGTCGGGCGCCCCGAAGACGATGCGGTTGCGGGTGGCGACGTAGACCAGGTCGAGGTCGATGCCAGCCTTAGCGATCCGGCGAGTGAGATCGGCGAGCACGCCGGGTTGGTCCTCGACCTCGACCACCACCACCTCGCGCTCGCGGCTCACGGCAAGGTTCGAGATTGCAAGCGCGTGCCTGACCGCCTCGGCGTGGGGGACGAGGATGTGGAGCTCGGCCCGATCGCCGGGTCCGATGCAGGTCGCGGCGGCGATGTTCACGCCGGCGTCGCTGATCGCCGTGGCGACCTCGGCCAGCGCGCCGGGCCGGTTTTCGATGTCGATCACGAGGTCGAATGGCACGTGACGATCTCCTTGAGCGCGGGCGGCAGCTGCGTCGGACTCCAACTCTCGCAGACGGCGCTTGGGAGTCGCTCGTGGGAGCCCGCCCACTACGAGTGACCCTACTCCGGGTTTTCAACACCGGCGCCGAGTACGCCACCGTCCGACGACGGCCCTTCTTTCAAGGTGGAACGGGTGCAATCTTCGACTTCCTTTGGACGTGGCGGAGTCGATTTTATTAGGTTGCGCCTCCGACGGTCCGTTGAGTGTCGCCGCCAGCCATCTCGCCGATCTGGCGGAGTACCTCGTCTGTATCGGCGCCGAGTTCGGGCGCCGGGTGAATCTCCACGTCAACTCCGTCCATTCGGAACGGCGTCCGGACCTGTCGTACCGGGCCGAGGCGCGGGTGTGCGAGATCGCCGATCGCATCTCGTGCCGCCGCCTGCGGATCGGCGAGCGCGGTTGCGACATCGTTGATCGGCGCGCACGGTACTCCTGCGGCCGTCAGCCGGTCAAGCCAGAACGCCGCGCTATGAGCGGCCAGACATTCATCGATCAGGCCTGTCAGCACTTCGCGATGCTGCGCCCGATCGGCGAAGCTCTGGAATCGCGGATCGTGGATCCATCCCGGCCGCTCGACTGTCTCGCAGAACGTTCGCCAGAGCGACTCCTTTGGGCAGGCGATGACAATCCAAGCGTCCGCCGTAGGGAAGTTCCCAAATGGGACCAGCGATTGGTGCGCCGAGCGGGCGCGGCGCTCGGGCGTGTAGTCACGGCTCGCAACCCATGTGGCGAAGTATGAGAGCTGCGCCAGCGCGGTCTCGAACAGCGATAAGTCGATGTCGCCGCCGGTGCCCAGCCGGCGGGCGCGCCAGACCCCAGCCATGATCGCGAGCGCGGCGACGTAGCCGGCGCTCAAGTCGACAAGCGAGAGTCCACTGCGCATCGCCGGATGACCGGGCTCGCCGGTCAGGCTTTGCCAACCGGCGAAGCCTTGGATCGTGAAGTCGTACCCACCCTCGGTCACGCGGGGACCGTCGCTCCCGAACGCCGAGAGGGAGCAGCAGACGATCCGCTGGTTGAGCTGGCGTAGGTCGGCGTAGCGCAGGCCCAGCCTCCTGGCGCCGTCTCCGCGTAGGTTGGAGAAGACGACATCCGCCTTCTCCACGAGCTTGTGGAACGCAGCCCGGTCGGGGTCGGTTCGGAGGTCGAGCAGCACGCTTCGCTTGCCGCGGTTGAACGACTCGAAGAACAGCGAGTCGGTGCCTTCCTGGAATGGCGGCACGTAGCGGGCCACGTCACCGCCGCTCGCGGGATCCTCGATCTTGATCACGTCGGCGCCGAGGTCGGCGAGCTGCATCGTCGCCCACGGCCCAGCGCCGTACTGTTCGATCGCCAGGACTCGGAGGTCGGCGAGCGGTGCTGCCCCCGTCGGGTCCAAGTCCGGCCCCGTCACATCGACCATACGTGCACGAGCCGCTCGGGCCAGCCCGTCTCGGGGTCGGGGTGTTCGACGATCAGGAGATCGTCGAACTGGCGCTCCCACTCTTGGGCAAGCTGGTCGGCGCCGTAGGCCTTCGTGAAGGCCGGATAGTCGCCCACGGTCAGGTGTGCGAACACTTCTTCGCCGCGTCGGAAGATGCTGAATCGGACGACGCCCAAGTCGCGCATCCGCTGCTCGAGCTTGGGCCACACCGTCGCGTGCACGCGGTCGTACTCGCCGGCCATGCCGGAGCGGATCGTCCAGTAGAGCCCCACCTGATCGGGGCCGCCGGCGGCCGGGTTCACGCCGGCGACACCATCCGACCAGCTGTTCCAGCCAGACGTCCGAACCGAACGCTCTTGGCCATCCCGGTGACCGCTGCCGTCAGCTCGTCGCGGCTCGCCGCGAACCGGTCCGCGGGGGACGACACGGCGATGCTGGCGATGATCTGCCCGTTGTCGAGCAGGGGCGCGGCAACGCACGAAAGCCCCTCTGCGAATTCTTCTTCGTCGTACGCGCAGCCCCGATGGCGGATCCGTTCGAGCTCGGCTTCGAGTTGTCGAACGTCACAGATCGTGGCGGGTGTGCGGCGTCGCGGCGGATGGCGGCGGATGTACGCTCGGCGCAATTGTGGCCAGGCGTATGCCAGGAGCAGTTTGCCGTTCGCTCTTGCATGGGCGTCTTCGTAGGGCGCGTTCATTATCTGGGCGACGCGTAGGACGTTTGTGCCTTCGACGGATGCCAGGATCCGGATCTCTTCGTCGTACCAGTCAGCCAGGCTGACGACCTCGTGGGTCTGTTCCGCCAGCTCCCCGATCGCGACTAGCAGCGTCTCGGGGACGGATGAGGCGCGCAGGTAGGCCTCGGCAACGATCGCCGAGCTGTGTCCCAGCACGAACCGTCGTTCCTCATCCTTCGCCAGCAGACCCTGGTCGACCAGTGTGTTCAGGAGGTGATAGGTGGTCGGCAGCGTCAGCCGGTGGGCGAACGCGATCTCCTTGGCCGTTGCGCCATAGCGCTTGTCGGCCAGCCACAGCAGCAGCTGGCACGCCCGGGCGACGGATTGGATCCGCGTGCCTCCGCGGCCGGGTGCGTCGGTGTGTTCGCTTTCGCTGATCATGCGATCTCCTCCTCATCGTTTGGAGGCAGAGTGGGGTTCTGCGCCGGCGTCCATCCGAGCACGAACGCCCCGCCGTCGACATGCATCACGTGTCCTGTCACATAGGCGGATTCGTCGCTCGCCAGGAAGATGGCGCTGCCGACGACGTCGTCGGGCTGGCCGAGCCGGCCCTCGGGCACGCGGCTTACCAGAGCCCGGTAGCGCTCTTCGTCCCCCAGCACGCTCCGCATCATGTCCGTCAGGATGTAGCCGGGGGCAAGTGCGTTCGCGCGGATGCCGTGGTGTGCGAGGTTGACCGCCAGCGCGCGGGTGAGTCCGCTGACGGCCGCCTTGGACGTGTGGTAAGCCGGCACGCCGAACATCGGGCGCTGTGCGCCGATGCTCGAGAAGGTGATGATCGAGCCTCCGATGCCGGAGGCGACCATTCGCCGCGCGACTACCTGGCTGCACAGGAACGTGCCGCCCAGGTTCACGTCGAAGACGCGACCCCATTCCTGGTCAGAGAGTTCCAGGAACGTGGTATCACCGCCCGCGGTGGTGATACCTGCCGCGCATACCAGCACGGACGGTGTGCCGAATGCGTCTGCCGCGGCGCCGACCATCCTCTCGACGTCAGTGCGCACCGACACATCGACCGCAACTCCGATGGCGGCGCGGCCCTCGTCTCGAATCGAGGCCGCAGCCTGTTCGGCGCCCTCGTCCGACACGTCGCCGATGACGACGCTGGCGCCCTCGTTGGCCATCGCCGCGGCAATCGCTTGGCCGATGCCTCTGGCGGCGCCGGTCACGATCGCGACTTTTCCGGCTAGGCGGCTCATACGGACGCCCCCCATTTCAACGAGCAGGCTTCCTCGATGTCGCGCAGTTCCTCGCATCCGAGCGGCCCCGCGGCCTCGGCGGCCAAGCACTGGGCCAGTTCGATGCGAGTCTTGGCACCGACGATGACCGTCGACACGTCCGGGAGCGTCAAGGCATACCGGTAAGCGAGCTCGGCTGCCGATATCCCCTTCGTGTGGGCCAGTGTTCGGAAGCCCCGTGCGCGCCGGTGGTCGACGGCCACTGGGTCAGTGGCGGTCGCATCGCGGTCGAGGTGGTCGGCAAGCGCACCGGCCGCAACTGCCCGGATGCCCATCACGGCCACCCCCGAACCGGTGGCCGTTGCCCGGATCCGGCCGTTCTCGGGCCGGTTGGGGGAGTCAAACGGCCACATGTCGCCGACACTATCGAGGGCGTTGGCTACGCACTGGATGGCCGCCGGCTTCACTTCGTCGGTGAGCAGGTCGCAGATCGCGTCGGGATGCCCGATGCCGGTTAGACCCCAGCCGGCGATCAGGCCGTCATCCGCCAGCCTCTCGAACTCCGGCCGTATGAACTCCCGGACAGTGTCGATGCTGATTACCTCAGGTGAGGCGTTCGTCATCCCCGATGGCCGTACATAGCTGTGCAGAAACAAGATGTCGAGACGCTCCGTTCGGAGTCGGCTGACGCTTGCCGCCAACGACGCGCGGATCGACGCTGCGATCGAGTGGGTCGGCATCGTGTCATCCAGCATCGTCTTGCTGGTAAGGCGGAGGCCCTCCGGCAGCCGCCCTTGGAATGCCTCGCCGACGATCAACTCGGCCTCTGGAGTCAGCTCGCAAGGGCCGTAGGTGGGGGCGAGATCGAGCAGTGTCACGCCCGCCTCGACCGCGGCCCGCATCGTGGCAACCGCCTCGGCGCGGGCGACTGTGCCGTACACGCCGCCGACGCCGCCTCCGCCGAAGCTCAGCGCACTGACAGCGCCCAGACGGCCGAACGGTCGCGTCTCCATCATCGGCGTTCCATGCCTGGTCTCACGACGTGACTTGGCCAGCCGGCGAAAAACGCAACGCCAGAAAAACCTTTTTCCTCATCGGTGGCGGCATGATGTCAGCCGCCCACTCGCGGTGTCAAGCGCCCCGACCGGCCCCGCCGACTTCAGTTGCAATTCGCCGTGGAAAGGGTCAGGATGGCGCAAGAAAAACGTCTTTCCTGCCTGTTGGAGTGACCACGCAATCCGTCGAGAGCGAAGCTCCGCCACCCTCGAGGCTGGTTGACCTGTTCTGTAGGTTGGCCGCCATCCCAAGCCCAAGCGGCGACGAAGCTGCGTGCGTCGAGGCGGTGACGGTGGAGCTGGCCGACCTGGGGCTGAACGTGCTTCGAGACGGAGCCGGCGCCGAGGTTGGAAGCAACGGCGACAATCTCTACTGTCGTCTCCCACCGACGACCCGGGGCCAACCGCTCTTCTTTTGTGCCCACCTCGACACCGTGCCGCCGATGGCGCCGCTCGAGCCGGTCGTGGTGGACGGGGTGATCCGAAATGCGTCCCCGTCAATCGTGGGCGCCGACAACAAGGCGGCCTTGGCTGTGATGCTGGATGCCGTTCGAACGCTTGTGGTCGGCGGGATACCGCACGCCGGAGTCGAGTTGGTGTTCACGATCGGCGAGGAGCAGGGCTTGGTCGGATCGACGGCGTTTGCCTGCTCCACATTGCACGCCAACACCGGATTCGTGTTCGACCACCCGGGTGCGATCGGCGGCTACGTCATCGCGGCGCCATCTCGTTTCGTAGTGCGTGGCAGGATGCGGGGACGAGCGGCGCACTCGGCGATCGCCCCGCAGGACGGCATCAACGCGATCGTGCCACTGGCCCGAGCGATCGCATCCTTCCCGCAGCCGCCCGACGCCGTCAATGTCAACGTGGGGCTTGTCAGGGGCGGATCGGCAATGAATGTCGTGCCGGATTGCTCCGAGGTCACGGTGGACGTGCGAGCAATCGAGCACGGCGAAGGCCAGGCGGTGGCTGATGAGATTGCCCAAGGGCTGCGGGCGGCGGCTGCCGATGGCGGCTGCGAGATCGACGTCGAGATCGCCCATCCCTACTCTGCATACCGGGTGCCGGCCGATAGCGGGGCGCTTAGTCTCGCCTTGGCGGCCTTTGCTCGACTGGGCCTGGTGGCGAGTCCATGGGAGACGCGCGGCGGCTCAGATGCCAATGTCTTCTGCCAACGGGGACTGGACTGCATCAATCTCACCCAGGGGGTGGTGGGATTCCACGCCCCGGACGAGCGCGTGGCCGTCTCGGACCTCGAGCTGATGCGAACCGTGATGCTGCAGATCATCGCCGAGGCAGTCACCCCGGGTGCCGCGAACGACTAGGGGCACGTGCCGACCGCCGACGCCCACCTTCACCTCTTCGCCGACGGCTATCGCGGCGCCAGCGGCGCTTCTCCGGCAGGTGGAGACGAGGCTGCAGTCTACGAGCGGCTGCGTCGCTGCCACGGAATCGAGCGCAGCCTGGTGCTTGGGTACGAGGGCGAGCCACGCTATCTCGGAAACTCCGACCACGTCCTCTCTCTGGCTCGGACGCGACCCTGGATGGCGCCGCTGGCATACCTACCCATCACGCCCGCTCCAACGCCGGCGACGCTGCGAGAGTTCCGCAGCCGTGGCGCGATTGGCTTCGCGGTGTACCCCGCAAGCCCGAGCGAGGGCCAGGCGTTCAGCGACTGGCCTTCGGCCGTCTTCGTCGAGATCCGACGTCAGAGTGCGGTGGTCAGCGTCAACGCCGACCCGGACACGGCGGCGCAAATGGCACGGATGGGCGCGGATCTGGACGGCTGCGCGGTGCTCGTCAGCCATCTCGGGTCACCGAGCCGATGCTCACGCCCGCCCAGCCTCGCCGCAGCGCGCGAGCAACTCGAACCGATCCTCGCTCTGGCGGCGTGGAGCAACGTCAATGTGAAGTTCTCCGGCCTCTACGCCATTTCAGAGCCCGACCACGACTTCCCTCATGATGCGGCGAAACCGTTCGTGGATGTGGTCATCGACGCGTTCGGGCCATCACGGCTGCTTTGGGGTTCCGACTTCCCCCCGGCGCTCGACTTCGTCTCATTTGCTCAGTTGGCGGACGCCCGACTCCTGTCGGGCTGCACCCAGGCCGAGGTCGACGCGGTGATGGGAGGCAACCTGCTGCGACTTCTCGACGCCCAGGCGTGATCACGCTGTCGCGGGGCCGATCGAACCTCGCTCGATCAGCACGGGGGTAGGCGACCGAATGACGATGTCCTCGACCTCCTTGCCGTCGATGAGACGGACGAGCGTCTCAACGGCGGCGGCGGCCATTTCTGCGAGCGGCATTCGGACGGTCGAAAGCGGCGGATTGAGGTACGCCGCCACAGGGGCGTCGTGGAAGCCGATGACCGAGATCTCGTCGGGGACGCGCAGTCCGGAGGTCGTGACTGCGGACATGACGCCGACCGCGGAGGCGAAGCTGGCAGCGACGACGGCGGTTGGCGGCCGACGTAGCTCGAGCAGTTGCTGCATCGCCTTGAACCCACCCGCCTCCGTAAACACGGTCTCGACGACCATGCTGGACTTGAGCCGCAGTCCGTGCGCTTCGATGCGCGCGCGGAATCCCGCACGGCGCCGGCGTGCGGTGTCGGCGTCGCACGGCCCAGCCACGTAACCAATCCGGGTATGTCCCAGATCGACCAGCCGATCTACCGCCAGTCCGATCCCGAACTCGTCGTCGACCGACACGCTCACCCCGAAGTTGGCGCCACGGCGGTTGGCATGTACGACCGGCAGGGGTAGCGTGGACAGCGCTGTGGTGGCACCTTCGGCGGTGGTCGCGCTGGCGATGAGGAGGCCGTCCACCCGTCCTTCCATCAGAAGACGCTGGTAAGCGGCGCTCGTGGGGCCGAACTCCATCGCGTCAGCCACGAGCAGCACATACCCTTCCGAGGCGGCACGCCGCTCGGCGCCGCGGAGGATCTCCGCGTTGACGGCGTAGGCGAGGTTCGGCAACACTGCACCGATCGTCATCGTGCGAGAGCGGCGAAGACCGCGGGCGATCCCGTTGGGCACATACGACAGCCGCTGCGCGGCCTCGAGAATTCGCGCGCGTGTCTCAGGCCGGGCAGACACGGTCGGATCGCCGTTGAGGACGCGGGACACGATCGAGACGGTGACGCCGCAAGCATCGGCCACGTCCACCAGGCGGGGCCGTGTGATCGTCGGCCTCGTCGTCCGCTTCGTTCCGCTGTCTCTGCTCACGTGTGTTCTCGCTAACGCATCCCGGCCGCCGCCGCCACGCGGTGGAACCTATCAACGGCGCGTTCCTCAGCCGCTCACGAACTGGTGGGTCAGGACTCGCCCGTCGGCGATCTCGATGATCGCCGCGCTGAGGGTGCCGGCGGTGTAATCACTGCCGGGATTGAGGCAAAGCGTTCTTCCGATCATGGTGCTCCCCCTGCCCTCGTGAACGTGACCATGCAGCCCGAGGAGGGGCTGCGTGTCCTCGATGAAGCCCCGAACCGCGGTCGATCCGACCGGCGCAGCCTCGACGCCGGTTGCAGTGAGCCTCATCTCGAGGTTGGCGTTCAGCGCGGGTGCGTCGTCTAGGCCGGACTGGTACGGCGGTGGATGCAGCACCACGACCAGGTTGGCGGGGTCGCGGACGCTGGCGGCCATCGCGTCAATCCGCGCACGGAGTTTGTCCTCGGGAAGTTCGCGTTCGGTTTCCCACGGCGTTGGGTTCGAGTAGCCGGTGGTGATCATCTCATGCGTCTCGTCGAGCTGGATCAGCCGGTTCTCGGCAAACTCGAGGACGTCGGAAGACTGCATGGCGGCGTCGATCGAGAAGAAATCGTCGTTCCCGGGTGCAGCGAAGCAGCGCACGCCGGTCCCGCGCAGCCGGTCCTCCGCCAGCGTCACCCATTCCTCGATCGATTTCCGCACGACGTCGCGAAAGACGGCATCACGATGCTCAGCATCGCTCTGCAGCCTGCCTAACTGTTCCGGGGAGACGGTGATGAAGTAGTGGCCGAAGCCACGAATCTGACCCTTCACCGCGGCTAGACCGGCCTCGTCGAGGCCCGAGTGGACGGCCTCGCCGTAGGTGCAGTCATATGTTCCGTCGGAGTTGCGCACGATCGGAACCATCAGCTTCCCGGTGATATCCCCGCCGAGAATCAGATAGTCGATCTCGTAGAGCGGCGCAGCGTTCAGGAACTTCCGGAAGCACCGTTCCGAGCCGTGGACGTCGGTGGCGAACAGTATGCGGCGTCCGCGCGTGCGCTCCTTCGCGCGGTGGCGCCGCCTCAGCATCTGCAGATCACTCTGGCGGGATCGTCTTGAAGGCCAAGTCGACGTTGATTCCGCGCCCGCGCTGGATGGCCCGTGCCGCGTAGTAGTAGGCAATCCCGGCGGCCGCGATCAGGACCAAGGCCGCGATCGGCTTCCACAGGTCGGGCAAGCCAATCGCCTCGTGGAAGTACAGAGCCAGTCCGACCACGAACACGTTCCAGACAACCGTCAGGGCGCCCATCACTGGCAGCACAGGCACCCCGGAAACTCGCCAGTCCGCCGGACTGCCATTGTAGACGGCGGGGAGCCTGGACGGCATGAGCAGTCCGGCGAATCCGACCATGATGATCGTGAAGTATCCGAACAGCACCAGGTAGGAAAAGTACGTCAGGAACGACGTCGTGAAGGTCGCCCAAGCCGTCGTTGCGATGCAAAGCACCGTCATCACGGCGATGGCGATGACCGGGGTGTGTGTTCGAGGGTTGACCGTAGTGAATCGGTTCGGGCTGAGACCGTCGAACGACCACGCGAACGGTACCCGATACGCGATCGCGGCATTCGCGTATAGCCAGGGCGGCACGCTGCAGATCAGTGCCACGCCGAGCAGGGCGCCGACGAGTGTGCTTCCTGAGGTTACCCCGACGAAGAACTGGACATACGGGGCGACCGGCACTCCGAAGGAGCCGTTGCTGGATGCGATAAGAAAGTCAAGCCCGACCGTGTGGATGAACGCGAGCATGCTTATCAGAATCAATACGCCTTGCCCGTAGCCGCTCCACAGTACGGCTTGAAGCTGCCGTCGGCGGCGTCCTGCCCCTTTCATCTCACCCGCCAGATACACCCCGGCGTACGCGGACACGGTCAGACCGTATGTGACGTAGATTGCACCGATCGTGCTCTTCGTAGAGTAGCCATCCTGGTCGGGGTAGACGAGGCCGGCCTTCTCGCCTGCGGCGATTGTTGCGTGGTAGGTGTCGTTGACGTGGGTGAAGGGTTTCGAAAACGAGTTCAGGTTCGAGATGAACGACTCCCGTGACGTGAAGAGAAGAATGAGCAGCGTGATAACCGAACCAGCGAGCGACACGAGGTAGAGGATCGTCATGGTGCGGCCGGCCAGCTTCGTCCCGAGTATTGCGACCGCTGCAGATGCGATTATCACGAGTGAGCCGAGGATGAAAGTCCACCAGTCGCCTGACACCGTGGTCGACGCATCGACCCATGACGAGTAGCCACCGAGCACGCCGATGATCGCTAGGGTTGGGGCGAGGACGAATCGGACGCCGGCAACGGCCACGAACGCCGATCCCATCAGGGCGACGATCAAGTAGCAGAGATTGGATGCCATCGCGAGGGATGGATGCATGATTCGTGAGACGTATGCGTAGTCTCCGCCCACCCGCGGCATCGCCGAGCTCAGCAGTGCAAACGTCACGATGGGGAAGAGGATGCCGATAAGTCCAAGCACGAGGGCGATTGTGAGATTTGCTCCCGGCAGCGCTGCCCAGACGTAGAAGAGTGCGATCGCCAGCGCGACCCCGAGTGGTGTCGCGACGGCTGCGTTGTAGGTGATCATGTCGAGCAGCGAGAGCTCTCGAACAAGACCGGTCGCCTTGCGGGTAAATGGCGCGGCGCCCTGTGTCGGCGTCCCTCCTTGGTCTGCGTCGCTAACGTCCATGGCGCACTCCTCCCGTGTGGGTCCGCGACATCGGCGACGACTGTACGCCAGTGCCGCCGTTTGGGTCAACGACCGCGTTTATCACTATCTGAAGCACCGTGCCGGGGGTCGGGCGGCGGCTCGTCAGGGTGGACTAGGGGATGAACGGCGAGGGCCGTGACGTTGGCCGAGAACCAGGGACTGGCAGGCAGCGAGGTGATGAGCTCGTGCAGCTCGGTGGCATCGGACGCCTCCCAGATTCCGACGTTCCGCAGTCCCCCCGGGATCCTCCAGATCGCCCGGATGGCGCCCCTGTCGAGCAACTCGCGGCCGCGGCGGCGCTCGGCGGCGATGAGCTGGTCGCGCTCGGCGGCCGGCATGTCCGGGGGGAGCGAGGTGGTGATCTGGACGAGAAATTCCACCGCGGCGCCCGCGTCTATCGGCGCATCAGTTCGCGAACCGCCGTCACGATGCGATCCACGGTCGGGAGCCACGCCTCCTCCAGAACGCCGGCGTAGGGAATGGGCGTGTCGTCGCCACAGACGATCGCCGGCGGCGCGTCGAGGAGTTCGAACCGGTCCAGCATCAGGGCCGCGATCATCGTGGCGCCCCAACTGCCGCCGAACGGTGACTCCTGCACGATCAGGAGACGTCCTGTCTGCTCGAGACTGGTACCGACCGTGGCCACATCGAGCGGAATGAGCGTGCGCGGGTCGATCAGCTCCATCGAGACGCCCTCGTCGGCGAGCACCGTCGCGGCTTGTTCGGCACGGACACGCATCAGCTGTGTCGCCACCACCGTCACATCGGAGCCGGGACGTACGATGGCGGCGCGACCGAGGCTGGCAGGCTCCCGATCTGGCGCGAGAGCGCCCTTCAGGTTCATCATCGATTTGTGCTCGAAGAACAGCACCGGATCCTCGTCGTGGATCGATGCGAGCATCAGATCGTATGCATCGGCCGGCGACCCGGGAACGGCGATCTTCAGGCCAGGCACATTCAGGAACCAGTTCTCGACGGTCTGCGAGTGCTGGGCGCCGAACCCGCCGCCAGCGCCGTTGGCCATTCGGATCGTCACCGGGACGCCAGCCTGACCGCCGGTCATATAGCGGTACTTGGCGAGTTGATTGGCGATCTGGTCGAAGCAGACGCCGGTGAAGTCGGCGAACATGAGCTCGGCGACCGGTCGTAGACCCTTGAGAGCGGCGCCGATGGCCGTGCCGATGATCGCCTGTTCCGAGATGGGTGTGTCACGGACGCGATCGCTGCCGAAGCGCTGCATCAGGCCGTCTGTGACCTTGAATGCACCCCCGGCTGCGGCGATGTCCTCGCCCAGCAAGAACACGCGGTCGTCGTCCCCGAGAGCCTCGGTCAACGCCTGATGAATCGCTTCGCGGAACGTGACCTCGGTCATGCCCAGACATCCTGGAGTCGCGACTCAGGGCGAGGCTCCTCCCACGCTCGGGCGCGCTCGGCGGCCGCCCGCACCCGCGCCTCCGCGTCTTGGTGCACATCGTTCAGTGCGTCCTCCTCGACGCCCCGTTCCAGTAGCGCCGACCTGGCGATCTCGATCGGGTCACGAGCCAGCCACGCTTCGACCTCTTCCTTCGGCCGGTACCGGCCTGGGTCTGCGCGAGAGTGGCCCTTGTGGCGGTAGGTGAGCGCTTCGATCAGGGTCGGGCCCTCGCCGGCACGGGCTCGGTGGGCCGCCGAGGCGACAGTCTGATAGACGGCACTGACATCGTTGCCGTCGACCGCCACGCCCGGGATGCCGAAGCTGGTCGCCCGGTCGGCGAGTCGGTCGATCGGCGTCGTCAGATGTAACGCCGTGTATTCGCCGTAGAGGTTGTTTTCGCACATAAACAGGACCGGCAGCTTCCAGATCGCGGCGAGGTTGAGGGCCTCGTGAAATGCACCGATGTTGGTGGCTCCGTCTCCGAAGAAGCAGAGGCAGACGTCCTCGGTGCGCGTATATCGAGCGGCGAAGCCGAGCCCGACCGCGATCGGCAGATGCGCGCCGACTGTCGCGATCGATCCGTAGGCACCGCAGCTGATGTCGGTGATGTGCATCGATCCGCCTTTTCCGCCGCACAATCCCTGTGCTTTGCCGAGGATCTCGGCGAACGTCCGATCGAGCGGCGCTCCTTTGGCGAGCACAGCACCGTGGCCGCGATAGGTGCAGAGCATCGAGTCGCCATCGCGCAGCACTGCGCAGGCACCGACGGCGACTGCTTCTTGACCCGAGCACAGGTGCGTCGATCCGCGCACGAGGTTGGCCATGAACAGACGTTGTGTCTCCTCTTCGAACAAGCGGATCTCGGTCATCGCTCGGAGAAAGTCGAGGAGCTGATCCGTTGGAACGGCTGCCTGCTCGACTTCCCGATCATCGTCGGTGTTGGTCACGCGCTCGTCCTTCGTGAAGGTGCGTAGGGCGGCGCCCGCCTCTCGGGCAGGCTCGCAGCCAGCTTGGAACTTCCAGTTTCAGCTCGACTATAGGATCGGCCCCTAGCCTCGGTCAAAATCGACGATCGTCACCATTTGAAGCTCACGCGAACGTGAGCCGTTGAACGACGTCGTCACGCACCGTGACGCCCAATCCAGGATCCGCTCGAAGCGCCAGCGCCCCCGCTTCCTGCAGCCACGGGTCATCGACCAGCTCGTGCTGAACCGGCGACTCATGCGGCTTGAAATCGACCACATCGCCGCTGTTCGAGATGGCAAGGACATGGAGGCTTGCCGCCGTGTTGATGGCGCTGCTCCAGCTGTGCGCGCTGAATCGCAGACCAGCCGCCTCGACCATTGCGATGACGGCGCGGCAGCCGGTGAGGCCGAGGCAGCGGCCGGGGTCGAGTTGGACGACATCGACGCCATCCGACTCGATCAGTCGCTGATACGTCTCCGGGCTCCATTCGTCCTCGCCGGTGCCGATGGGCGTCTCCGTAGACGTGCGCAGGTGGGCGTAGCCATTCAGATCTGCCGGAAACAGCGGCTGCTCGATCCAACGGAGATTGAACTGCCGCCACTCCGTGAACCGGGCTATTGCTGTGTCAACGTCCCAGAGCCCGTGAACGGCGGCGATGTCGATCACCAGCGAGATGTCGTCTCCGATTACCCGCCGGATCTCGGTGAGGTAGCGGAGATCACGCCCCTGATCCTGGCCGATGAGGGCCGCGGGACTCAGACCACCACCTCCCTTTACAACGCGGTAGCCCGCCTGGCGGAACGACCGGAACTCATCGAGCGTCCAATCCAGGTCATGCATGTCCAGGATGATCGCCGCCATCGCCGTAACTGCATCTTTGCAGCGCCGGCCGAGAAGGTCGGCGACCGGCCGGCCCTCCAGCTTCCCCAGGAGATCCCAGAGCGCCATGTCGATTGCGCTGATCGCGAAGGCTGCGATCCCCTCCACCCCGAACCAGAATGCGTGGTCGCACATCTCCCGCCAGAGCGTTTCGACCTCGCGCGGGTCACGGCCGCCCAGGCGGGGCGCGAAGCCGTCGAGCACAAGCACGCGTGTTGCCAGCGCGGCCTCACGGAAACGGGTGTTCGCCTCGCCCCAGCCGACGGCGCCGTCCTCAGTCTCGATACGGACGAGGGTTATGTAACGAACTCGGTTTCCGTAGTTCGGTTCCGGGTACGCGACCGGGTAGGCGTCGATCCGCTTGATCACATGCACACGCGTTGCATCTCGTTTCGCGTGATGGCGACGGCCTCGTCGACGCCCATCCCTGGCTTTGCGAGCACCTGTTCCGCGCCTGCCGCCACCGCGAGTTGCACGCTCGCGCGCGCGCTCACGTCGGTCTCGGAGCAGGATCCGCCGATGAACACAGCGACGCCTGCTGCACGGCAGGCCTGCACGGCCCGAATGGCGTTGGTGAGGGCGCCTAGATCCGGTGTCTTGATCTGGATGAGGTCGGCGGCGCCGGCATCGAGAAAGCGGGTGATGTCCTCGATCGTGTTGCACCAGTCGTCGGCGACGATCGTCAGGGGGATGTCGTGTCGGGTCAGCGCTGCCCGCAGCTGGTGGAGCGCCTGCAGCGTGCTGTCCGCACCATCACCGAGGATGGGTGACTCGAGTTGCACGGCATGGGGGCGGCTCACTTCGACGAGCTGCTCGCAGATCCGCACCATCGCCTCGACGTCGCCGTTTGTTTCGG
>Ga0105245_10003085_pt1 | contig 14914 bp, 12 predicted proteins | sample KBSM54metaG_FD_81523 | JGI IMG/M metagenome (GOLD analysis project Ga0105245, IMG submission 81523) | Miscanthus rhizosphere microbial communities from Kellogg Biological Station, Michigan, USA - KBS M5-4 metaG | ecosystem: Host-associated > Plants > Roots > Rhizosphere > Soil | place... | reverse complement strand
GGGCCTCGCTGAGCGCGCGACACCCAGGTCTTGCGCGTTGATTGCGCGGAATTACTGTCTACCGAGTCAGTTGCCGAGGAACGCAGCGGCTGGCGACGCGTGCCGCGAGCGAACCAGACAACCCGGTTCGGCTGAACACCAAAGAAATCTTGGGTTTTGTGAGATGTTGGCTGCGAACAACTGTTATCAATGGAAATGGCATTACAAGAACCTGGTTTCGCGCTGGCGCGTAATGCAGACTCCGCGAGGGGTTCGGCTTAGCGGGCTTGCTCGCTAGTTGAGAATAAGGGGGAGATGTTTCCACGAGACAACACTTTCTCCCGCGGGGGAGAATATGTCGTTGTCATTCGTTCAGACGTGCTCGCAGGTCGGGAGCACGAATGCTTACTCCACTCAATGAGTTTTAAGGGATAGCGCCGCGAAGCACTGCGCTGTATCGCGTCGCCGTCTCGGCACAGAACCACAATCGTTCGCATTGCTCACATTTCAACCACAAACGGTCCTCGGGGGGCTCAGATAATGACTCGCTACACTCGTGATCCAGTGCTTAACCGCACCGTATTGGCGTCGACGATTTCCGCGCTCATGGCGGGCGGCGCTGCGCACGCTCAGCAGCCCGCCGCAGCAGCTGGCGCAAACGTCGAAGAAATCACGGTCACGGGCTCGCGCATCTTGCGCCGCGACTTGAACGCGCCGACCCCGATCATGACGGTCGATGCTCAGCGGCTCGAGAACTCGAGCACGCTCAGCATCGAGAGCGTGCTGAACCAGATGCCGCAGTTCGTGCCCGAGGGCACGCAGTTCGACCAGGGCATCCAAGCCGGTCCGACGGCTTCGCTCGGCATCGGCAGCGTGAACCTGCGCGGCATCGGCGCGAACCGCTCTCTCGTTCTGATCGACGGCCGCCGTGCCCAGCCCGCGAACGCGGCGCTCCTCGTCGACACCAACTCGATTCCGGCAGCCGCTATCGAGCGGGTCGAGACGATCACGGGCGGCGCCTCGGCCGTGTACGGCGCAGACGCCATGGCGGGCGTCGTCAACTTCATCCTGAAGAAGGATTTCGAAGGCGTCGACATGGACTTCCACTACACCACTACGGAGCAAGGCGACGGCGCGGAGACGCGCTTCACGACGTTGCTCGGTGTGAACTCCGACAATCACAAGGGCAACGTGATGCTCGGCATCGAGTGGTACGACCGCTCGCCGGTGCTGCTCAAGGACCGCGACTTCTACCGCAACGGCTGGTTCGACAAGGGCAGCGACGCGGGCGGGTTCATTCAGATGCCGGGTTATTCGCCGGCGTCCGCGGTGCTCGGAGTGGGCAACGTGAACAGCGGCGGTCTGCCGACGCAGGCTGCCGTCGACCAGATCTTCTCGGCGAACCCGACGCAATACGCGGGCTACTTCCCGTGCAATGGCTGGGCGGTAGACAACGGCGGCGGCCCCAACGGCGCTCTCGACGGCAAAGTCGACTTCACCGACTGCACGAGGGGCGCGGCTGCCGCGGGCGCAAACCGCTGGACGGTTAGCAACGGCTCGGAAATCTATTTCAATCCGGACGGCACTCCGTTCGTGCTCGCGGGCGCCCACGGCTACAACGGCCCGATCGACACGGCTTCACAGCAGAACGGCAAGATCGGCACCGGCTACGCGGGCGTGCGGCTGCAGCCGAACGGCAACCTCGGCCAAGTGGCCTACGTCGGCCAGGCACAGTCGTCGCAGGAGCGCCACTCGTTGTTCGGCCGAGCCACGCACGAGCTCAACGACCATCTGACGGCGTTCGCGCAGGCGAACTACGCGAGCTACCAGGTCAATACGACGGGCGGCTATCCGCCCGCCATCACGGTGTGGTCGGCGCCGGTGCCGGTGGACGGTCGGCCGATTCCGGCCGCGTTGCAGACGCTGCTCGCCTCGCGCACGAATCCGACGAATCCCTGGACGCTGTACCGCGTGATCGACTTCCTCGGCGACGCGGTCACGACCAAGAGCCAGAACGATGTGTTCCAGATCATGGCGGGCGTCGACGGCACCTTCAGCAAGCGCGATTGGACCTGGGAGGCGTACGTTTCCTCGGGCGAGACGAACACGACCAACTTCTACGAGAACATGCCGTCGTTGCAGCGCTATCAAAACCTGATCAACGCGATCCCCGTGTCGGGTGGGACCGTCAACCCCACTACCCCGCCCACCGGTCCCGGCGCGCCGAACAGCACCTGGGGAAGGGGCACGTTCACGTCGGGTCGCAACTACGCGCAGACCTGCACGACGGGGCTCCCGATCTTCACGAACAGCTCGAACGCGGGTGCCGGTGAGGTATCGGCCGACTGCGTCGAGAGCATCGTGGCGAAGACCCGCTCGCTCACGAAGGTCAAGCAGAACATCGCGGAGTTCAACCTGCAGGGCAAGATCACCGACATGAGGGCCGGCGAGCTCCGGTTCGCGGCCGGTATGAGCACGCGGAAGAACGAGTTCTCGTACGATCCGGGCGAGACGAACGACCGGGAATCGGTGGCCGAGAACCCGATGAGCATCTTTGCGTCGAACAACACGGCCGGCCAGACCAAGGTCAACGAGCTCTACGGCGAGTTGCTGGTCCCGGTCGCGAAGCGGCTCGAGCTCGAGTTCGGGGCGCGCCTGTCGGACTACGTGGACTCGGACATCGGGACCACCAATACGTGGAAGTCGCTGTTCACGTGGCACACCACGGACAAGTTCACTGTCCGCGGCGGTTTGCAGCACGCCGAGCGCGCGCCGAACACGGCCGAGCTGTTCCAGGGCGTGTCGCTGCTCGTCGTGCCGTTTGCGCCGAGCGATCCGTGCTCGTTCACGACGACGGCTACGTGGGGGAACCAGCCCAGCAACCCGAATCGGGTCGCGGTCCAGAACCTCTGCCGACAGATCATCAACAACAGCGACCTGGATCCGTCGAACGACAACAAGTCGGTATTCGATACGGGCGCGGCCGGTCCTAACGGCTTCGCGCGGCCGGGCAACCCGTTCTTCCCGCTCGAGATCGAGCTGCGCAAGGGCAGCACGACCGTGCCGGGCAATTCCCTGCAGCCGGAGTCGGGCGACACGGCCACGCTGGGTGTCGTGATGCAGATCAACAACAACCTCTCGGCGTCGTTGGACTACTACAACGTCGACATCACGGACGCGATCGCGCCGCTGAACTCGTTGTTCGCGTATCAGCAGTGCTTCAACGCCAACGGCTCGAGCAATCCGACGCTCACGTACGCCGGCAGCAAGTACTGCGCTTTGATCTTGCGCAACGTGCAGTCGGGCGAGCGTTCGTCCGTCGACGCGCCGTTCATCAACACGGGTTCGTTGAAGACCGACGGTATCGACGTCGCCGTCAACTGGCGGCACGACCTCGGCAAGGGACAGTTCTACATCAACTCGTTGATGACGTTCCTCGGCAAGTACGACATCCAGGACGCACCCGGTACGCCGGTCGTCCACGAGAAGGACACGCTGCAGACGCAAGACGGCGGCCAGTACAAGTACAAGGTAACGAACCAGTTCGGCTACAACTTCGGCGGCGGCAAGGCCGGTGTCGCGCTGCAGTGGCGCTATCTGCCGGCGATCCGCGACGAGTCGCTGGCGCGCACGCCGACGTCGAACGTGTTCGGGGTCGGGTCGTACCAGTCGTTCAACCTGTCAGCAAGCTACACCTTGAACGAAAAGATCAACTTGCGCATGGGTATCGACAACCTGACCGACGAGCAACCGCCGGTCGTCGGCGCTCGTCCGGGCGACAACAACGCGGAGGTCACGCGCGCGGACTACTACGACATCCTCGGACGTCGTGCGTTCGTCGGCGTGACAGCACGCTTCTAATACTGATCGTCAAAGCTTCAACGGCGGGCCTCGTGCCCGCCGTTTTTTTTGGCCGGTCAGCGGACGTTCTCGGCGCGTATGTTGAGCACGGCCCGGTTGCGGATGAACTGCGAGACGATCCATTTCTCGCCGCTCGTCGGCGGAGTGCCGGCATGAACCATGCGCAGATCGGGCGGGCCGCTCGGTAGCGCGTTCACGAACAACAGCCCCTCGCGCCGCTTGCCCTTGTGGCTGATCCCGAGCTTCGGGAAAGCCGTCTCGCCGCCGCCATAGTCGTCGTTCAAATAGACGAGAAAGGTGATGATTCGCTCGCCGCGGCGGCTGATCTCGTCCTGATAGTTCGGGCTCCCGGGATTCAAGAAGTCATAGTGGTTCGTGATCTCTTCGCCCACCTCGTAGTGGAGCACCGTTGGGCCTTCCATGTTCTCGATGGGCAGCCCGACCGACGCCGCCATCCGGTATTGCAGCGCGACCTGCACGAGATCCGCGGTCATGAGATCGAAACCCGCGGCGGAGTTGGTCCGCATGTGGTCGGCGATGTCGCGACCGTACGCCGCATCGTAGACGAGCGCGCGTCCGAGGTTGCTCCTGGCGCGCTCGATGAGCCACGAGCAGACGTCGTCCTCGGTGAACTCGGGGAAGCTCCTCACGGCCGGATCGTCGTGCAGCGACACGCTGCGGGCCGGGGATATCCAGGTCGCGAGGTCGATTCCCTCCGCTAGCCGGCGCCACTCGCCGGCCAGGGGCTCGCCCTCGTTTAAGCGGCGGCGCGCGAAGAGCTGTAGCTGGCCGCGCGCCTCGGACGAGCCCTTCTCGGCCGCGAGCACGAGGAAGCCGAAAGCGCGTGACCAGCTTTGCTCGACGTAGGTGCCGAGCGCCGCGAGCGTCGCGAGCCGAAGGGCCGCTTCGACGCTGCCGGCCGCGGCCGCGTCGGCGAGCATGCGCGTTCCGTCGTGCGGCAACTGCGGCCCGAGGTCGCCGAGGATCAGGCGCTTGCCGAGCTCCGTCGTCGCATCGACGTCGCCGCTTTGGGCGGCTCTCGCGAGCTCGTTGACGGCGTCGTCGTAGCGGCCGGCGGCTTCGTGCTCCGCCGCGAGCGCGACCGCGGCGTTCGTCCCACTGGTGGTCGTCATTCTGTGGCGGCTCCGCCGCTTATCGTGGCCGTCTTCGGCCGCCGCGAAGTGTATCAGCGAGCCGAAACCGTCGCGTAACCAAGGCGCGGCCCGGGGTGGGCGCGGGAGCGCGGATGGTCGCTTTGGCCCACGAACGGCGCCTCTTCCGCGGACGGGGATGAATCGCGACAGCGAAGAAACTAGAGCTAGCTCACGGCGCCGGGTTTCCGGCAACGCTAGGTTTGGCGCGGCATCTGGAACCGTCATCAAGCTGAAAAGTTAGACGTACAGGCTAGTTGCGAGATATTGTTGATGTGGATGAGGCCTAATGGCGTCTAACACGTCTGAATTCGGAGCCGTTCAGATCGCGGGTAGACTGGCCGTTCCCGCGGAACGCCTCGACGCCCCAGTCGATCGAGTCCGCTGCGTGCTGCGGTGCGGAAAGCGTTACCTGCTCGCGCAGCACAACTCACGTCGGCGCGAGAACATCGGCAAGTGGGGCCTCCCGGGCGGACGCTTGAAATCCCGCGAGGAGCCGCGCGCGGCGTTGCGCCGCGAGCTCATCGAGGAGCTCGGGCTGCGCGTCCAGTCGCTGGTCGAGATCGGCGATTGGTGGCACCGCGGCGAAAACCATCGAGTGTTCGGCTGCGACGTCGGCCGCGCGACGCAGGCTTTCGCCCCGGACGAGCTGCTCGCGATCGACTGGTTCGATTACGCGGCAGTCGTGGAGCTCGAAGCCGACGGCCACTTGCGGACGGGGTTCGAGCTCGATGCGATCACGGCGTTTCGCGTCCGCTTCCCGCGGGTCGAGACGCGACCCTCCAAACCGCCGCGCCGCCAGAGCGCCGTCACGCGCCTCAGCACGAAGCGCCCGCGTCGGTAGGCGCGTTACCCCGAGATCGTCGGCTCCTTGCGCACGCGCTCCGCGCGCTGCGCGCGGGTCCCGACGACCCGCGCCGGCGGCTCGCTGCGCTCGAGAAGCTCGATGAGCCGGTCCATCTTTTGGTTGAGCAGCTCGAGCTCCGTGCGCGACCTGCGCGAGGAGTTGCGGATGCTCTCGATCATGAACGGCACGAGCAGCAGCAGCCCGAGCCACACCGCGAGCAGCACCGCGAGCACGACCTGCACGGTGGCCGGCAAGTTTGCGAAGTTGTCCATCTATCCCGCCCGTTGCCTAGACGTTGAACCTGAAGTGGACGACGTCGCCCTCCTGGACGACGTAGGTCTTGCCCTCCAGGCGGAGCTCCCCGGCCTCGCGGGCGCCCGCCTCGCCTCGCCGGGCGATGAACGCGTCGTAGGCGATCACCTCGGCGCGGATGAAGCCGCGCTCGAAGTCGCTGTGGATTGCGCCCGCCGCTTGCGGCGCCGTTGCACCGCGCGGCACGGTCCAGGCGCGGCATTCTTTCGGCCCGGCCGTATAGAAGGTCTTCAGCCCCAGCAGACGGTACGCCGAGCGGATCACGCGGTTCAAGCCCGGCTCCGTAAGGCCGAGGCTCGTAAGGAACTCGGCTCGTTCCGCTTCGGCGAGCTGCGCTAGCTCGGCCTCGAGCGCGGCGGAGATCACGACGAGCTCGGTGCCTTGCTGCTCCGCGAGCGCCCGAACCGGCGCCACGAGCGGGTCCTCTCGAGTCGAGTCCTCGGCGACGTTCGCGATGTACATGACGGGCTTCGCGGTGATCAGGTGCAGGTCCTTGAGCTCGGCCGCCTCGCGCTCTTCGAGCACGACGCTGCGCGCAGGCTGCCCGTTCTCGAGCGCGTCCTGGAGCTTCTTGAGCCCGTCGCGGCGCGCGACCGCGGCCTTCTCGTTCGCCTTCGCGGCGCGCTCCGCGCGTTGATACATCTTCTGCACCGAGTCGAGGTCCGCGAGCATGAGCTCCGTGTCGATGATCTCGATGTCGTGCAGCGGGTTGACCTTGCCGGCGACGTGCGTGATGTCGTCGTTCTCGAAGCAGCGCACGAGGTGGGCGATCGCGTGGGTCTCGCGGATGTGCGCGAGGAACTGATTGCCGAGGCCTTGGCCCTGCGACGCACCCTCGACGAGCCCCGCGATGTCGACGAATTCGACGACGGTCGGCACGACCTTCTCAGGTTTAACGATCGCCGCGATCGCGTCGAGCTTCGGATCCGGCACGGTCACGACGCCGACGTTCGGATCGATCGTGCAGAACGGGTAGTTCTCGGCCGGGATCTCCGACGCGGTCAGCGCGTTGAACAGAGTCGACTTGCCGACGTTCGGCAGCCCGACGATCCCGCATTTGATCCCCATGAGTTACTCGCTTTCCTTGGTTGTGGCGGGCGCGGGCTTCTTGCGGTGCAGCCGGTTTTTCACGCGCTCCGCGCCTTCCTCGATGATCGCCGGTACCAGTTTCACGGCGTCGCCGATCGCCGCGAGGATCTCTGCTTCTTCCTCTGGTGTTGCGCGTTCGAGCACGTGATCGATCACATCGCGGCGCCTTCCCGCTTGCGCCCGATCGCGCGGATGGCCAACGCCGACGCGCAGACGCCAAAACTTCGTGCCGACGTGCTCGATCAAGCTGCCGACGCCGTTGTGCCCCGCGCCGCTCCCATCGAACTTGAGCTGCACGCGGCCGGGCGGGAAGTCGAGCTCGTCGTACGCGACGAGCACGTTCTCGACCGGGATCTTGTAGTAGCTCACGGCGGCCTGAACCGACTCGCCGCTCAAGTTCATCTGGGTCATCGGCTTCAATAGGCGCACGCGGCGCCCCGCGATCCGAACCTCGGCCGTCTCGCCCTTGAGCTTGCGCTCCTTACGGAACCGCGCCCCGTGCTCGCGCGCGAGCAAGTCGATGAACCAAAAGCCCGCGTTGTGACGCGTGACTTGGTATTCCGGCCCGGGGTTGCCGAGCCCGACGATCAGATCGATCTCGGTGCCCATCTTGGCTCTTCAACTCGCAAGCGTACGGCGAAACGAAAAGTGTGGTCGAATGACCTCTAGCAACGGAAAGGCCGCCTGGTGGCGGCCTTTCGAGACTTCGCAAAAGCGAGCGCCGCGTCGCTCAGCCTTTCTCTTTCTTGTCGGCCTTCTTCGCGTCTTTGTCCTTGTCCTTGTCCTTGTCTTTGCCGCCGTCCTTGTCGTCGCCTTCGGCGCCGGCCTCCGGCGCGGCCTGAGCGGTCGCCGGCACGTCGCTCGCGGGCACTTCCGCGGCTTCCACCGGCACGTCGATCTCTTCCTCGCGTGGCGGGTTGACCGCGACGAGCGGCTCGTCGTGGCCATGCTTCAGCGCGACGAGGGACACGCCCTCCGGCAGCTTGATGTCGGAGAGGTGATAGATCTGATTGAGCTCGAGCGCCGTCACGTCGATCTCGAGGTATTCAGGCAGATAACGCGGGAGACACTGAACCTCGACCTCGGACAGCAAATGGTCGACGACGCCGCCCTGTTCCTTCACGCCCTTCGCGTTGGCCTCGTTCAGGAAGTGGATAGGCACGTTGAGCGTGATTTCCTCGTCCTCGCGAATCCGCTGGAAGTCGAGGTGCATGATCAACGGCTTGACCGGGTGGCGTTGGACGTCCTTGACGACAACCTGCTGCGACTTCGGGCCGATCTTCAGCGTGAGAATGCTCGTGAAGAACGCCTCGCGATTCATCTGGTGCGAGAGCGTATTGTGGTCGAGCACCATGGACTCGGGCGCCTCGCCGCCGCCATACAGAATGGCGGGGACCTTGCCGGCCTTGCGGAGGCGGCGGCTGCCGGTGCGGCCGAGCGCGGCGCGCGGCTCGACGGAGAGCTCGAAGACGGTTTTGACGTTCACGGGCTGGTACCTCGAGGAAGCCGCGCATCATAGCCCAGCCGAGCATCGCAAGCTAGACGCCGAGCGGGGCGCCAGCTCGAGGGACGGCCCGCCTAGTCGAGGTACAGCGAGCTCACGGACTCCGCTTCGTTGATCCGGCGCAGGGTCTCGGCCAAGAGCTCGGCCACGCTGAGCTGCCGGATCCGGGGGCAGGCCTTGGCCGCATCGCTGAGCGGGATAGTGTCGGTCACGACGATCTCGTCGAGCGAGGAGTTCTGGATCCGCTGGACCGCCGGGCCCGAGAGCACGGGGTGGGTGATATACGCCACGACCCGGTCCGCGCCGCGCTGCTTGAGCACCGCGGCGGCTTGGCAAAGCGTGCCGGCCGTGTCGACCATGTCGTCGATCAGCACGCAGGTCTTCGACGCGACCTCGCCGATCACGTTCATGACCTCGGCCTGATTCGGCTGCGGGCGGCGTTTGTCGATGATCGCGAGGCCCGCATCGTCGAGCCGCTTCGCGAGCGCTCTCGCGCGCTCGACGCCGCCGACGTCGGGCGAGACGACCACGATGTCCGAGTACTTCTGTTTCCAAGCGTCGCCGAGCAGCACCGGCGAGGCGTAGACGTTGTCGACCGGGATGTCGAAGAAGCCCGTGATTTGGTCCGCGTGCACGTCGACCGTGAGCACGCGGTCGATGCCCGATTGCGCAATCAGGTTCGCGACGAGCTTCGCCGTGATCGGCACGCGCGCCGCGCGTCGCCGGCGATCCTGCCTGCCGTAGCCGAAGTACGGGATTACGGCCGTGATCCGGCTCGCCGACGCGCGCTGGCACGCGTCCGCCATGATCAACAGCTCCATTAGATTCTCGTTCACGGGCGGGCAGGTCGGCTGCACGATGAACACGTCGCGCCCGCGCACGTTCTCCATGATCTCGATGCTGACCTCGCCGTCGCTGAAGCGGCCGACCGTGATGCGGCCGAGCGGCAAGTTCAGGTGATACGCGATGTCGCGCGCGAGCGCGGGATGCGCGTTGCCGGAGAAAATCGTGGTGGAGATCGGGTCCAAGGCGTGACTCCCCTAGTAACGCGCGACTTACCTGGGGTGGTAGGAATCGAACCTACGTATGGCGGGATCAAAACCCGCTGCCTTACCGCTTGGCTACACCCCAGCCTTTATTCTAGCTTGGGCGAACGCGCGGCGCTCAAGGCGCGTGCCAGTCGTCGATGGTCAGGCGCATGCGCAGGTCGCCGTGCTCGAGATCGATCCGACGCGGCACGAGCAGCGGCGAGCCGGCGTCGGTTTTCGCCGGCGCGAGCTGGTAGCTCGCGAACGCGACTCGCCAGAGCCGCTGCTCTAAAGAAGCGAGCGTGCCGTCGGAGCCTGGCTGCGTCGCCGCATTGAACGCGGGATCCGGAAGGCCGAGCAGCCAAGCGTGCAAACTTCCGACCGGCAGCCACCAGCCGAGCAGCTCGGACAATTGCGTCTCGGGATCCGACAGCACGCGCGTGTCGCCGCGCGAGGTGACGGTGAGCGCGCTCGGCGTGCCGCTCACCTCGAGCGCGCCCGCGCCGAGCGGCCCGCGCACCGCGAGCTCGAGCGCGTCGGCCTCCTGATGCCAGCGGAAGCTCGCCTGAAACGCGCGCTCGCCGGCCGAGACCGCGACGCGGCCGCGCATTTCCCAGGCGGCTACCGCCTCGAGCCGCTCGCGGCGCTGCTCGAAGCTCAGGCCGTCGCTGCCGACGGGCATCGTCGCGCAGGCTGCGAGCAGCGCGGCGGCGAGCGTCGCGCCGAGCAGCCGCGCGAAGCGGCGCATCATTGATGGAGCCGTCCGCTGAGCTCTTTGAGATGACGGTCGTCGGGATTGCGCTCGAGCGCCGCATGCAGCAGATCGAGAGCCTGATCGTGCTCGCCGAGCGCCCAGCGCACGTCGACGAGATGCGCCGCAATCTCGGGATCTTGCTCGAGCCGATACGCGCGCTCGAGGTAGTCGCGCGCGCCGCTGTAGTCGCCGAGCTTGTAGAGCACCCAACCCATGCTGTCGATGATCGCCGGGCTGTCGGGGTTCAACGCGAGCGCCTTCTGGATGTAGCCGCGCGCCTCTTCGTGCCGGTCGAATTGATCCGTCAGGAGATAGCCGAGCGCGTTCAGAACGGCCGGGTCGTCGGGCGTGTCTTTCGCGAGGCCCTGCAGCACGTCGACGGCTCGTTTGTTTTTGCCTTGGTCCTCGAGCAGCAGCGCCTGCGAGTAGCGCAACGACGTCTCGCCGGGATAGCGCTGCAAGCCCTGGCTCAGCACCGTGTCGGCCTCGTCGAGCGCCTTCCGGTCGATCGCGTCTTGCACGAGCAAGACGTAGAGCTGGACGTGTGCCGCGCGCAAGGGCGGGTCGTCGGGCGAAGCGGCGAGCGCTTCGTCGAAGAGCTTCATGGCCTGTTGCGGCTTCTTCATCTGCAGCAGCAGCTGCGCCTGCGCCACGAGCATGTTCGAGGCGAAGCGAGGATTGGCCTCACCGAAGTCGCGCAGGTGGCGAACCGCGCCGTCCGGGTCGTTCTGCTCCGCGTACATGATGCGCGCGGTGCGCAGCTGCGCCTCGACGGCATGAGTGCCGTCGGTTACGCGCGCATACGACCGCGTCGCCTGTAGGAAGTCCTTCTCGGTCTCGGCGATGCGGCCGAGGTAGTAGAACGCTTCGGGCCGATAGTTCGCATCGCCGCGCAGCTCGCCGAAACGCGACTTCGCCTCGTCGAGTCGCTGCTCGGTGAGTGCGAGGAACGCGAGCGCGCGAACCGCTTCGGGATTACCGGGGTTCTTCGCGAGGATCTCGTTGAGGCGGGCCTCGGCGTCCCGCGGCTTGCCCGCCGACAACAGCAGCTCGGCGTATTGGAGCTGGACCGGGGTCTCGGGGTGTTGGGCCGCGAGCCGCCCCGCGATCGCGAGGCTCTCGTCGGTCTTGCCGGCGACGAGCAGGCTGCGTGCATAGAGCAGCTGCGCCTCGAGCCAGTTCGGATCGGAATCGGCCGCCGCTTTCGCGTTCGTGAGCGCGAGATCGAAGTCGCCGGAGCGCAGCGCAAGTCGCGCGAGCGCGTACTGGCCCGCCGGCACGTTGGGGAACGTGGTGTTCAGCGAGCGCATGATCGCCGTCGTGGCATCCGCGTTCGGCTCGTCCGCGAGCGCCTCGAGCACGAGCGCGAAGCCGGTGCCGGGATCGCCGAGCTCGCGGATGAAGCTTTCGAAGTCGGCGGTCGCTTTGTCGACGCGATGCGCGCGCGTCTCGAAAACACCGCCGAACCAGAGTGCACGCTCGTCCTTCGGCGCGAGCGCTTTCCAACGCGCGACGGCCTTCAGCCCGGGCTCGTTGAGATCGACCTGGTGCGCGACTCGCGCCGCACGCTCGGCCAGCGCGGGCTGATCCGACAACAGGGCGGCCGCGAGATATTCGTTCGCGGCCGTCTCGAGCTGCTGGCGCTCGAATGCGATGTCGCCGAGCAGCGCGTGCGAGTCGACCTCGACCTGCGTGTTGCTTCCATCGGTCTTCGAGCCGGTCGCGCAGGCCGCGAGCAGCAGGGCGACGAGCGAAGGCAAAAGGCGCTTCATGCGCGCCAATATACCCCAGGCGTCCATTCGGCCGCCGTGTCTCGTTCCATAAGAATGCCGGCGCTTGCTTGGACGGGCGACGTGCCGCGACAATTTACGCATGGAACAGTTCCTCACGGCTCTGGAGAAATGGTTCGACCCGCACGTGCTCGGTCAGTTGCTGCTCGATTGGAGCGGGCGAGCGATTGCCGCGCTCGCGATCTTCCTGATCGGCCGCTTGGTCGCCACCTGGCTCAGCCGTTGGCTCATCGCAGCGATGCGGCGCGTCGGCATGGACGAGACGCTCGCGCGGTTCTTCGGCAGCCTGAGCTACATCGTGCTGGTCGTGATGGTCGTGCTCACGGCCGTCAACGCGCTCGGCGTTCCGACCACGAACTTCTTGGCGATCGTCGGCGCCGCGGGCCTCGCGATCGGCCTCGCGCTGAAGGACTCGCTCGCGAATTTCTCGTCGGGCGTGATGCTCGTGTTCTTCCGGCCGTTCCGCGTAAGCGACATGGTCAAGGCTGCGGGCAACGAGGGCACGGTAGAGAGCATCGGCATGTTCAGCACCGTGCTCAAGACCGCTGACAACGCCACGCTGATCGTGCCGAACAGCCTGATCTATGCGGCCACGATCACGAACTACACGGCGGAGGGCACGCGCCGGATCGAAATGACCGTCTCGATCAGCTACGAGGACTCCGTCACGGACGCGAAGACGCTGTTAACCGAGATCCTACGCGCCGACAAGCGCGTGCTCGCGAAGCCCGCGCCCGAGATCTTGATCAACGAGCTGAGCTCGAACAGCGTCAGCATGATCGTCCGTGCTTGGGTCGCGACGCCGGACGTCGCGAGCGCGCGCAGCGACCTGCTCGAGCGCATCAAGTCGTCGCTCGGGGATGGCGGCTTCAAGGCGCCATACCCTCGAATGCGCCTCGAGCATCCGCCGCAGGCCGCTAAGTGAAGGACTCGCTGCGCGACAAGCTCGTCGCGTTGGTCGAGCGCTACGAGGAAGTCGGTCGACTGCTCGGTGAGCCCGCGACAATCGCCGACAAAAATCGCTTTCGCGAGCTTTCGAAGGAGTACGCGCGCCTCGCCGAGGTCACGGAGGACTTCGAGGGCTACCGGAAGCTCGAAGCCGATATCGCGGCGTCCGAGGAGCTGCGCGGGAGCGACGACGCCGAGCTCCGCAAGCTCGCGGAAGACGAGCATCGCGAGCTCGTCACGCGCCGCGACGCGCGCGAGCAATCGCTGCTCGGCCATCTCGTGCCGAAAGACCCCGACGACGACGCGAACCTGTTCCTCGAGATCCGCGCGGGCACCGGCGGCGACGAGGCCGCGATCTTCGCGGGCGACCTGTTCCGGATGTACAGCCGCTACGCGGAGCGCCAGGGCTGGAGCGTCGAGATCCTGAGCGCGAATCCCGGCGAGCACGGCGGCTATCGCGAGATCATCACGCGCGTCGCGGGCAGAGGCGCTTATTCGAAGCTCAAGTTCGAGTCCGGCGTGCACCGCGTGCAGCGCGTGCCCGAGACCGAGGCGCAGGGCCGCATCCACACGTCGACGGTGACCGTCGCGGTGTTCCCCGAGCCCGAGGACGTCGGCGAGATCGAGATCAACAAAGCAGACTTGAAGGTCGACACGTTCCGCGCGTCGGGTGCCGGCGGCCAGCACGTGAACAAGACCGACTCGGCGATCCGGATCACGCATCTGCCGACGGGCATCGTCGTCGAGTGCCAGGACGAGCGCTCGCAGCACAAGAACCGGGCGCGCGCCATGTCGCTGCTTTCGGCGCGGCTGCGCGACGCCGAGGTCACGAAGCGCGAGGCCGAGACGGCGGAGAAGCGGCGCAGCCTCGTCGGCACGGGCGACCGTTCCGAGCGGATCCGCACCTACAATTTCCCGCAAGGTCGGCTCACGGACCATCGGATCAATCTCACGCTCTACAAGCTCGACGACATCGTCGAGGGCGATCTCGACGACGTGATCGGGCCGCTCGCGAACGAGCATCGCGCCGACCAGCTCGGCGCGCTCGGACTCAACTAAGGACCGCGCTGCACGCGGGCCTGCTGCAGTGAAGCGAGGGAAGCCGACCGGTCCGATCACGCAAACCGGCGATACCGTTGGCGGCCTCGTCGCGTGGGCGGTGCGCGAGCTCACGGGCGCGACCACGTCGCCACTGCTCGACGCCGAGCTCTTGATCGCGTTCGTCACGAGCCAGCAGCGGAGCTCGGTGCTCGCGTTCCCCGAGCGCGCGGTGCGCACGGCGCTCGGCGACGAGGTCGAGCGGCTCGTCCAGAGGCGCGCGCGCGGCGAGCCGCTCGCATACCTGGTTCGGGGCCAGGAGTTCTATTCGTTGCCGCTGCGTGTGACGCCAGCGGTGCTGATTCCGCGACCGGAGACGGAGCTCCTTGTCGACGAGGCGCTCGCCTATCTGCCGAGTGGCGAGACGCGCGCCGTGCTCGACCTCGGCACGGGCAGCGGCGCGATCGCGCTCGCGCTCAAGCGCGAGCGGCCAACGGTGAACGTTACGGGCGCCGACGTGAGCGCCACGGTCCTCGCGGTGGCGCGCGCCAATGCCGAGCGGCTCGGTCTCGACGTGCGCTTCGTCGAGTCGGACTGGTTCGCTGCGCTCGCG
>Ga0105245_10003084_pt1 | contig 14915 bp, 10 predicted proteins | sample KBSM54metaG_FD_81523 | JGI IMG/M metagenome (GOLD analysis project Ga0105245, IMG submission 81523) | Miscanthus rhizosphere microbial communities from Kellogg Biological Station, Michigan, USA - KBS M5-4 metaG | ecosystem: Host-associated > Plants > Roots > Rhizosphere > Soil | place... | reverse complement strand
GCGATTGATCGCCAGATTGACTGACTGCCATCGCGACTCTTCCACGCCGAGTTGCTTTTTGCCTGCAGCGGTCAGTTCATAGACGCGGGCGCGGCGACCACTGTCTTTCCTGATCCACTCGGCGCGAATCCAGCCTGCTTCCTCCATCCGATGCAGCGCGGGGTAGAGGGAGCCCTCCTCTGCTCGCAGCACGTCGCCCGATGTGCTTGCGATGGCAACCATGATCGCGTATCCGTGAAGTCGCGGCCGCCGCGACAATATCTTCAGCACGAGCAAATCTAACGAACCTTGCAGAGCATCGGTTTTCGCCATACTTAGATGTCTTTATATAGATATCTTGGTATAGATGTCAATGAGATATGTCAGGCGCATACGGGAGAAAGCGGTACTCATCAGGAGATTAAGGGGGATCAGCGAGAAAGCCAGGGGGCTTATAGCTGCGATTGGCGTGGATTGCGCAAGGTTAATCCATCTTGCATAAGAAAATTGAAACAACCAGCCGCACCGCAGAGGCAGCTGGCGTACAAGTTTTCGAGGCCCTGTTATCCGCGTTGCCCGGATGAGCGTATTCTGCATCTCAGCGAGATGAAAATTCGGATTCCGTTTCGCCTGCCGCCCATGTTGGCTACGCTCGTAGACGCGCCTTTTGATGAGCCGGGATGGGTGTACGAAGAGAAATATGACGGTATTCGGATTCTCGCCTACAAAGAAGGATCCCGGGTCACGTTGCTGAGTCGGAACAATATCGACCGAAGTTCATCTTTCCCGGCTATCACGCACGCCATTCTGGCGCTCGCCCCCCGCACTCTGCTAATGGATGGCGAAGTGGTGGTATTCGACCGGAAGAAGGTTTCACGTTTTCAGCTGTTGCAGGAAGGAGGCGAAAACGTTCGCTATGCCGCTTTCGATTGTCTTTATGTGAATGGCCAGGATCTACGGCGCCAGCCACTTTCGACGCGGCGGGTAGCTCTGGAGAAATCGATTTCTGGCAGGGATGATTTGATATTGTCTCGTCGGCTCGCCGAAAGCGGCCTCAAAGCTTTTCAAATCGCACAGCAACGGGGATATGAGGGATTGGTCGCGAAACGCCTGGCATCATTTTACGTGCCGGGAAGAAGTCGGGACTGGCTAAAGGTGAAGGTAAATCAGGAGGATGAATTCATCATCCTGGGCTACACAAAACCAGCAGGATCTCGCCAATACTTTGGTGCCCTGCTTCTTGGAGCATATAGCCGCGGAAAGCTTCGTTATGTAGGAAGAGTAGGTACTGGCTTTAATCGCAAAAATCTTGCGTCTCTGTTTCGAAAATTTCAGCCTCTCAAAAGCAAACAGCCAACAGTAGAAGAGGTTCTTCGCCTTGATGGGGTGACCTTTTTACGGCCAGATTTGGTAGCTCAGATTTCCTATACCGAGTTGACGTCCGATCGCAAACTAAGGCACCCGGTGTTTCTCGGTCTCCGGGACGATAAAGCTACTAAGGACGTAATGCTACCAACAAAACGTCATCTTCCGACCCGTAAACGGGCTGGCGCGCCCTAACAGTATGCGGGACGGACTTCGCAGTTCTACTCAGGCCTCCGCGCCCAAAGAAAGGTTAAGAGTGTCTGCGACGGTGGCGATATACTTCCGTGCCTCGTCGTACTGGTTTGCGCTCGTCAGGTGTTCAAGCATCAGGGGTGCCTGGGTGGGAAGTTCGGAGAGCTCCTGCAGATAGGTGTCGTAGGCGATATGACCTCGGCCCGGAATTACTTCGCGGAAACACACCTGATAGTAGTTCTCCCAGGTTAGGTCCTTCGCATGGCAAGATGCGATCCAAGGACCCAGTTTCTGGAAACACTCGCGTATCACGGCACCATTGTTGTACATACGCTCGGGACTGTTGATCGCGTTGCAGATGTCGAGGTGAACACCAAATGCTCTCCGATCGACCGCCTTGAGCAGCTTCAGATACTCGTCCGGGCCACTTGGGAAAGAGTAAGGCATCATCTCGATGGAAAACTTGGTCCGGGTCGGCTTGACGGCGTCGATCAGTCGCTGGCAATTCTCAATCGTTGCTTCTATGAACTCCTGACTGAAGTTCTTCGGGTTGGGAGCGTACCAAACCTTCGGATCGTAAGATCCGGCGATGTTAACGCAACAGCGCGCACTGACTTCTTCAGCGAGTGCTAGCCGCTGCTCGACGTATTCGAGGTTCTTGCGACGTTTCTCCGCATCGGGATCCAGCATGTTGACCCACGCCCCAACTTCTGCAATGACGACATCTTGAGCTGCGAATTCCTTGACGATTGCTTTAATGCGGTCCTCTTCATGACGTTCAACTTTTGGGATATAAGCGGCCCGGTAGCCCAGGCGGCGATGCTCACGGGCAAGTGCGCCGGGATCATCGGAGTCCAGAAAAATTGGGCCACCAAGGCATATGCGCTTCCCCTTTCTTGAGCTTGCGTAGACGATGGTGTCGGGTAGCGCCGAGACAGCGAGCAACGATGCGGTATTCTTGAGCAGAGATCGTCTGGTAAGAGAATCGTTCATCGATGTCCCACCTAGCCCCCAAAGTCAATTTGAACCAACGCGTGGTGACAGTCATTCTGCATCTAAATGCTTCGGTCAATCGACGGGCCCGCCGGTATTATGCCCCAACTGTGCAAAACAAAGTCACAATTGTTTATTTGTCGCAGTTCCTACCCTCTGGGCGAGTTGCCCGGGCGCTCCGTGTCGACACTCCCGCCGCACGACAAATATTCGCTTGCGCTATCTGGCCTAGCACCCGCTCGTAGTTCATCTTCAGCCGCGGAAAGCCTCGACTGAAACCGAAATCTATTCGAAATTTGTACCAATGCTGAAGCCGGACGACTATGTTTTAACCTTTCGCGTCGACGTGCTGCTTGGGCGGACACTTGAAAGGGCGGGCGGTTCGGCGTGGCATGGGGGAGGGGAAGTCCTACCATGAATAGTGGACGGTGTAGGTGATTGTCTGCTCTCCATCGGGGTCGACCGTGATCGGGAATTCCGCAGTTTGCGCGTCTTTCTTACGCCATTCTTTCGAGGGTTCGGTCAGCTTCCAGTTGGTCCAGCGATAGAGATGCTCCACAACGCGCACGCTCGCAGCCTCTTTTTTGTGGTTGCGGACTTTGATTTCGAACGATTCTTCCATCCAGTGGGCATTGCTATCCACGTGATAGTTGGTGCGCTTACGCTCGCCGACCACGTCGAAAGAGTTGCCGGTGTAAAGGCGGAGCACCTCGTCTTTCGGTGTGTGATCGATGGTATTCTCACCGGTGAACTCGAGGTGACCGTCGGTATCGCGGCGATAGAACCGCAGCTTACCTTTCGGTAACGCGATACCCAGATGATTGGCTTCAGAGTTTTTGAATTCCTCCATGACCCAGACCTTGGGATTGGATTGCGTGCCGTAACTTACGTCCTGACGAATCTGCTCGGGACTGTAATAGCCGTACATGTCGGTCTTGGCTCCATCGTAGACGTAGATGCGTTGGGCGCGGATTCCTGGTGCGCTAACAAATTCCACCTGCTTAGTCTCCTGATCGAGGAGAGTGGTTGGGCGTTCGAGAGTGTAGAGATGAAATTCGTCGAAGGACTTTTCTTTGACGACTGGGGCTACGGCGTCGGCCTCCATGGCCGTTTTTGCCGCAGCGTAGACACGACCCATGGACCCGGGATTTTCGATCTTGTTGACATCACCGGCGAGCAGCTTGATGTCCGCATTCTCGAAGGTCTTGCCGCTTTGGTTGCGCATGGTGATCCACCCGACCATGTCGAGAATGTCAGTTTTGCCGGTTGCTTTGTCGGAAATCACCAGGTTGTAGTCGGCCTGCCAACTCATGCCGCCGCTTACATATGAAATTTCGGCACCAAATTTGCCGGGATTGTCGGTACGCAGCAGCCAGCTCAGGGTGGGCTTCAGGATCGAATCTCCGGAGAGTGCTGGAAACAGAGGCTGTCCAGGCAAGCTGAAGCGGAGCACGCCGTCAACCTCAATGATGGGTTGTCCATAGCCGGGGTGCGGGTAGCTCTGGCCATAGGCAGCACTAGGAACGTAGCCGCTGCGAATGATTTTGCCCTTGACGACTTTGTCGCCGGGCTGCACCAGAAAATCAATGGTCTTGCCCTCGTAAAACGAGAGCAACAGTTCCTGCGAGATGGGGTCGTTGCGGTAGTTCTGCTCCAGTACTTGCAGGATACGGCCTGCGGGATCGCGAAGAATGACGGAATCGGGCTCGAGATGAGAGGCAATTCCGGCGTATTCGACACGATTAGTGCCAGGCTTTAAGTCGAGAGAGAGGTGTTCACGCGCTACAAAAAAATTTTGGTTGTAGATGGTCAAAGCTGGCTGCGTTGTGTCATCTGCACGGTCACTCGGAGTATTCTGCGCTCGCGCTCCTCCTGCCAGCAAAACTGCAATTGCGAAAACAAGCGACAAACTATTCTTCATCGATTTCTCCCTAGTTCGGATTGAGACTGGAAGGAGGAGTTCCGGTCTTGTACTTAGAACGGGGGGTGAGGAGAAACTTGCGTTGACTGAAGTAACCGAGGGTAACGCGGTGAGAATTCCCAAGAATCTCCCCGGTCGAAAGACAGGTCCGAACCTCAAATCAGGGTCATCCGGACGCTATTTTCAAGCTCAAGCTCGTTTTGAACTAAGACTTTCAATATGATAGCCAAATCGGATTACGCGAAAGGGGTGGGCTAACCGGGAATTCCTGCGCAGCAGTCTGGTTGCCACAGGTGAAGGAGCTCCGGGCCGGCGAGGTTTGCCGATAGCCAAAACCACCATCCACATCCATTGCAGATGGCCCTGGTTCGATTGTAGTTTGCGAACGAAATGTACCTGGGTTGAGTCTTTATGACATCCTCAAACAGATGACGAGCCGAGGGAGCCAAGCGGAGATCCCCAATCGAACATTCGGCATACATAGTCGCGCAAATGTGCAGAATGCAGGGATAGCCGAATCGGGCATACCAATCAGCGTTCGGCATCGGTCTCACTCATGAATCTTCAGAAGCTCCTTCGACCTCTGCGCGGCGATCTCATGGAGTTACTGTGCAAATTGATCCGAACCAACACGGTGGCGATTCCCCCCGACGGCGCTGAAACACCCGGACAGATGGTTCTCCGGGATTTTTTGAGAGGGTATGGCATCCCTCCGGAACTCTACGAGGTTGCGCCCACAACTGAAGCTCGTGGCCGCTTGAACCACAAGAACAGAAACTACGCCGGACGAAAGAACCTGGTCGCCCGCCTCACCGGGTCGGGGCGCGGAAAAAGCTTACTTTTGAATGGTCACATGGACACAGTCCCGGCGGGAAGGGGCCTGTGGGAGGCCTCGCCTTGGTCTGGAGAATTGCGGAAGGGCCGCATCTTCGGACTTGGCAGCTTCGATATGAAAGGAGGGATTGTCGCTCAAGCCGGAATGATATGCGCGCTCAAAACCGCAGGCATAAGACTGGGCGGGGACATTATTTTTGAGTCCGTAATTGATGAGGAATGGGGTGGCGGTGGAGGAACGCTTGCCGCACGCCTTCGCGGCGATACGGCAGATGCGTGCGTGATCTCTGAGGGGACACAACTCGGGATCTTCCGCGCGACCCGTGGTGGCTTTGTCGTGGACTTAGTTGTTGATGCCGGAGACCCATCGGCATACTTCTCACCCAAGGAAGTGGTCAGCCCGGCCATTCCGATTGGCAGACTCTTGGCATGGACAGATTCATGGTCCAATCGACGGAAGAAAGTGAACAAAGTTGGACCTTACAGCAGGTTTTCGGACCCCGCGCCAGTCCAGGTGTTGGTTGTGAAATCGGGTGGATTAGACGCAGACGTTCCCCTCAGTACTCCGTCCAGCGCGACGATTCGTATCTACTTTCAATTCTTGCCGCACGAGAACGTTCCCGACCTCATTCAGCAGATCCGTTCTTCACTAAAGAAATTTGAGCTTGCAGATCCCTTCTTCCGGGCCCATCCCATCCATTGGAAACCTGTTGTGGATCCTCCCTTGCTTGGGCACCAACTGCCAATCAACCATCCATGGACGCGATGCATGATTGACGGCGCCACTCAAGCGTTGGGTAAAAGACCGACGGTGACGGCAGCACCCTATCCTTGCGATGCATTCCTCATCCAGCGCGAGTTCAAAATACCTACGCTTTTATTCGGCCCTAAAGGTGCCGGGGCTCACAATCCTAACGAATATGTGGAAGCCAGTTCAGTATTGCAGACTGCAAAGGCTTTATTAGCGACGGCTTTGCAGTGGTGCATGGACAAATAGTGGAATCAATTGGAGAACTGACCATCGAACCCGATCGTCTTAGGCGAATCCTATTGGTTTGGCTGAACTCAAGGGTCGATAACGAGATTGGACCTAGACCTAACAAGACACGAACAGTTCATGGCTGCCAAGGAAAGGCTGGCGCCACAACTGCGAGTCATCTATGAACTTTGCTCCTGTTGATTGGATCATTGTCGCCGGCTACCTCACCCTCTCGGTAGCCATCGGTCTGTTTGGAAAACGCTATATCGGAAACGTCGCCCACTACCTGGTGGCGGGCCGCGAACTCGGCACCTTTATTGGAATTGCCACCCTGGCGGCTACTGAAATCGGCACCATCACATTCATGTACAACGGTGAGCTTGGCTATCGCTACGGCTTCTCTGCGTTCGCTGCCGCTCTGATTTCAGGCGTGGTGATGATAATCGTAGGCCGCACCGGCTTCATCATCAGTCGGTTTAGAGAGCTGAGACTGATGACGGTGCCGGAATTTTTCGAAATTAAGTACAGCCGTGGATTACGACTTTTTACCGGTGTTTTGGTGGCTCTGGGCGGTATCCTGAACATGGGGGTGTTCCTCAAAATTGAGGGGGAATTCCTTACCATCGTCAGCGGCATAGATACCAAGCATCTGATTGCTGTAATGACCGTAATCCTGCTTTTGGAACTGATGTACACGGTCGTCGGTGGCATGGTTTCCGTCGTGATCACAGATTTTGTGCAGTATGTGCTGCTGTCGATCGCGACCATTCTGGTGTCGATCTACGCTGTCTACCATGCAGGTTGGGGAAGCATGGTGGCGAAGGTTGCCCACACCATGGGTTCCGCGGGTTTCGATCCGATCCTGAATCCCAAATTTGGCATGACTTTCCTGGTGTGGCAGATCCTTCTTTGGTTCTCGGTTCACACCTGCTGGCAAACCACGGCCATGAGAATGTTTTCTACCAAGAGCCCGGAGACCTCCAAACGGGTGATGAGTTGGACTGGACTTATATACCTGGGCCGAGGCATGTTGCCCATGCTCTGGGGAATTGCCGCATTAACTCTTTTCGGATCCGGAACTTTGCGCAACGGCGTGCCTCTGCCAATTGTGGCCGGCCATACACTGGAGCCGATTGACGCCATGCCGGCGATGCTCGCGCAGATCCTGGGGCCGGGTATCAAGGGAATTGTTGTCGCTGGAATGCTGGCAGCAACCATGTCGGTCAACAGTTCTTATCTTCTCGGCTGGAGCGCGGTGATCTCACAGGATGTGGTGATGCCTCTGCGGCAGCTTAGGGGCAAACCTCCGCTTAACTCAAAGCACCAGATTCTAGTGAACCGAATCGCGAATCTACTTGTCGGATTGTTTCTAATGTTTTGGGGCTTGTACTACACGCCACCCGGCGCGGTTTATCTGTACTTGAACATCACCGCAACCATTTTTCTTGCGGGTGCGTTCGTGTGCGTCATAGGTGGGCTCTATTGGAAGCGCGCCAATATCACCGGGGGGTACATGGCTATGTTCATGGGCGCCGGCGGCGCCATCGTTCCCTTCTTTTTTCTGCACTGGAGTGAGAATATGACCGGCTTTGCCGCCTTTTCGCTAGCGGCTGGCGGTCTGGTCGCGGGTTCACTATTAGGAAAACCGCCAACCCGATCCGTAGCACCGGTCTCGGCGAAGGAGACGATATGATTTCCTGGCTCAATTTCTGGACGGTATCACTTATAGTCGCGGGAGCATCGTTCGTGGTGATCACGGCAATTGTTACCGTCAAGGGGTTTGAGGATCTTCGGGTAATGTTCAAAGGATTGCAGAAACAACAGGTCGACTCCGATGAGCTATGAGAAAGGAGATACCCGAAGACGCGTTTGTAGCCATGGTACGGAGTAGATGCAGGGACTTATCTAGACAAACCAGTATAGTGGCGGAGATGGGAAGGCCAACGGAACGCCTGTCAGGTAGCCGCCTTACCGCCTGGATTGGGCTGGCGCGTGCCCTGTCAGGCCGGACCTGAAAGAGGATAACTCGGGTCATGGGTGAAATCACCCTGTTCGTAAGCTACCCATTTGACCTTGGTAGCATTCTGGCATGAGGACGCCTTTTGTCTTCGGTAGTCTCCTGTTGACCACTGATTTCACTGGGGCAGTCCCATTTGGCGGAGCAGGTAGCTGTACCGCAGGTCATTGCGGACACTGTCGAAATTCCGCGATGCCCTAATGAATAGCAATCCGTGGGCGTCATATGCCTCGTTGAGCCGAAAGAATGCCTTGTCCTTATCGCCGTTGGTAGGTACTTTATCGTCGAGCTTTGGTGCTGACTCAGTTTGTTCTGAATTCTTGGCGGGCTTCATACCACGGGAAAAAGTTCCGAATGAAACCATGGTAGTCGTAGTCCAAGCAATGGCAACGAACGGGTGATGCTCTGCATGGAAGAGAGCATTTCTATTCAGAAGCTGTTATTCATAGCATTTCGCGCGATCGTCGGAAGCCCGGGGAAACCCTATTTTGGAGTGCCGGCGGCGACTTGCATGATCAATGGAGGGCGAATGACGGCATATATTCCTGAGCGGTTCCACGAGAAAGTGGCCGTGGTGGTTGGAGGGGCCCAAGGCATCGGCAGGGAAATAGCAGTGAGACTTGGTTTAGAAGGGGCGCGGTTGGTCATCGCGGACATCGACCGAAAGATGATGGCGCGAACCGAAAAGGAGATTCGTCGCGCCAAAGTGGAGGTTCGAACCGTGCACTGCGACGTACGTCGACGAGCATCGGTGGAGCGAATGGTTGCACGGGTCATACGATGGTACGCACGGATCGACATCCTGATGTACATCGCGGGTGTCGGTAAGGGCGTTCCCTTTCTCCGGACCGATGAGAAGCTTTGGGATTGGACCCTCGACACTAATTTGAAAGGCGCCTTTTTGACCGCGCGTATTGTCGTTCCTCATATGGTGAAGCAAAGAAGTGGAAAGCTGATCTTTATGGCCTCAACCAACGCATGGGATGCAGAGGCTGAGTTGGCTCCATATAACGTTTCGAAAGCCGGCATCTTTCTACTGGCCAAAACGTTAGCGCGTGAATTCGGTCGCTTCGGTATCAATTCAAACGCACTTGGGCCTGGATTAATCCGCACTCGTCTTTCAGCTCCAATGATCGGCGATTCGAAATTCATGAAAAAATATGAAACCTTAATTCCGGTGGGTCGCATTGGTGAACCCGAAGATGTGGCGGGACCTGCCACATTTCTCGCCTCGCGCGACGCCGACTACATTAACGGCGTTCTTCTATTTGTAGACGGCGGACAACTTGCTTGAAAATCGCGGGAACATCGACCGCATAAGCTCAAAACTTCTTCAGGAAGCACGAGAAAATGCGAACCCTTCTCACGCGTTCGCTAATAAGCGACCTTTCGGATTCCGCTACAGCGGCCAATACGTGAAACTGGAGCTTTCCACAAGCGCCATTCCGGACGCCGAATAGGACACCGGAGCAATCTCCGTCCAATTACCTCTGAGTGCGCCTGAGTTAACGATCGCTGTTGTGCCACGCAGGGCGAAAAACAACCGCTCTACCCGGCAAACGGACTATCATAACGTTCGTCTAAGGGGGGCAAAATGTTGACCAGAGTCGTTGTGCTGATAGCCGCGTTGCTCGTCGGATGCAATCGAGGCACGAAAAAGGCTACAGAGCCCGCTTCGACAACCCCAAAGCAGTACACCGTCGCAGACTTTTATAAGAACGTCTCCTTTGATGGAGATTCGTGGTCCCCAGACAAGCGCAAGCTTCTGGTATCTTCGAACCTCTCCGGCATCTGGAACGCATACGCGGTTTCGCTAGACCGCGGCGACCCACAGCCGCTCACGAAATCTACCAAAGAGTCCGTTTTCGCACTGTCATATTTTCCCCACGACGAAAAGATTATCTATTCGGGCGACCAGGGCGGAAATGAGCTGACGCACATTTACGTTCGCAACGTGAATGGCTCGGTCGTCGACATCACCCCGGGCAAGAGGCTCAAAGCGAACTTTCATCGGTGGTCTGGGGATGACAAATCTTTCTTCGTCTCCACCAATGAGAGAGATGAGAAGTACTTCGATCTTTATGAAATTTCTGCGGACGATTTGAAACGCACTCTGTTCTATAAAAACACCGACGGCTATGAGTTCGGCCCGATCTCACGCGACAAGCGTTATCTGGCACTAGTGAAGCAGCACACCACCGCCGATGCCGACATCTTTCTTTTCGACCGGACGAAGAACACGACCAAGAACATCACCCAGCACAAAGGGAATGTAAATAATGCTCCAGCGGACTTCTCGCCGGACGGAACCCAACTGCTGTTTGCCTCCGATAGCGGCCGTGAATTCATGTCGCTTCGCCGACACGATATTGCGACTGGCGAAGAGGCTGTGGTGTACGAGCCTAAATGGGATGTTCCTGGCGGCTATTTTTCCAAGGGCGGCAAATACCTGATCGTCTACCTGAACGAGGATTCGCGCGGACGAGCAGTTGTTCTCGACGCCAAGACATATGCGCCGATTCCGCTCACCGGCATGCCCGAAGGCTTGGTGAACGGAGTAAGCGTTGCTCCGGACGATTCTGCTCTGGCTTTTTACGCGAGCGATGGTAGTGTACCGGACGACCTCTATGCCGGACCATTCGGGGCCACACCTCGGCGGTTAACGAACGCTTTGAATCCCGCAATTCGTCGCGAAGACCTGGTCATGCCCAAAGTCGTGCGTTTCAAATCCTATGACGGTCTTGAGATCCCCGGCGTTCTCTATACTCCGCACCAAGTATCAAGCCAGCAAAAGGTGCCCGCCGTCGTGACGGTCCATGGTGGCCCTGGCGGGCAAGCACAGGTAGGCTACTCGCCGCTTGTTCAAGCCCTCGTCAACCATGGCTATGTGGTATTCGACATCAACAATCGCGGCAGTTCGGGCTACGGAAAGACCTTCTTTCAGATGGATGACAAAAAACATGGAGAGGCAGATCTCGGCGATGTAGTTGCATGCAAGAAAATGCTGATTGGCACTGGATATGTCGATCCTGACCGCATCGGCATTCTTGGCGGAAGTTATGGTGGCTATATGGTCCTGGCGGCCCTCACTCTGCAACCGGATGCATTCAAGGTCGGGGTCGATCTGTTCGGGATTTCTAATTGGGTCCGTACTCTCACAAACATTCCTCCCTGGTGGGCAGCGTTTCGCGAAGCTTTGTATGCAGAGATGGGTGACCCGAAGATTGAGGGCGACCGTCTAAGGCGGATCTCTCCACTGTTCCATGCCGACAAGATCAAGGTACCCATGATGGTCTTGCAAGGCGCCAATGACCCGCGCGTTCTCAAGGTTGAGTCAGACGACATTGTCGCCGCTGCCAAAAAGAACGGCGTACCAACGGAATACGTCATCTTTCCCGATGAAGGTCACGGATTCGTTAAGAAAGATAATGAAATCAAGGGATACACAGATGTGGTCGCGTTTCTCGACAAGTACCTGAAGGGATCGGCGGCAGATAGACAACCGTGACGCAGGAGTGCGGACTCCTTCCTACTACTCCGGAGGCTGAAGGAATTGGTTCCGAGAAGTCGAAAGCCATTGCCAGCGGCGGCCTATTCCGTAAGTGCCCGAGTGGAAGCCCCGGTGACGCTTTCGGTATTCAGTTCTTCGAGGTCGAAGTCGCTGAACGAGACTTGTTCATGCAAGGGAAGATGCACAGCAATCTGAAGAGTATCGGTGGCAAGTCCGGTCGAAGTCACTCGTACCCGAATCGGAAGAACCTGAGAATCTCGTGATTGCACATATACTGCGATTCTGCCCCCTTCGAGGTGGATAGGATTTTCTCCAATCAGCGTGCCGTTCCGAACCTCGATGAAGACCCGGTGATCGTATTTGCGTACCAACGTCCCCCGATCATCCACTGCGGCAATCACAACGCGAGTCATGTCTGTTCCGTCGGCGATCAGCTCTTGGTCATCAGATTGTAAGAGAAGACGCTCTGCACGTTCGGGTGTGTGTACTACGTCGCTAGCGACCACTTTGTCTCCAACCCAAGCTTTTGCTAAAAGTCTCCCCGCTTCAAAGCCATCTACGTGGAACAGAAAGAGTGGGTGCGGGGCATGGGTAAACTCCGACGGCTTTTTGCGTCCCAGGGATTTACCGTTAACTTCCAACTCTACTTCGGGCGCGTTACTTGCTACGTAAATCTTGTCTGAATCGTGATCCCAATTGCTCATGATCTTAAGTTTGTATCCGTACAAGGTGGGATCAACCTGGCTCCCGATGGCCGCGGCACTGAAACCTTTCGGTAATCGAAAAATGTCGTCCACGCAATGATGGGCAGTTACTGCGGTGGGCGTGTCGAACTCGGGCGAATTGTAATCAAACGCCGCCCAACCCACACCACCCACGATCTCTGGGTGCTTGTACAGGCGGTCCAAATAATTCATCCAGTTCATGGTGAAGTGAAGGAGGCGGTCCTCGCCACCCCAAACCGGAAATTGCTCTGGATGCCCATATTCCGTAATGAGCCATGGCTTTTCCGTAACCGGCTGTGGCCACGCTTCCGGGTTTTCCCAATTCGAGTAGTCGTTCACGGTCATAACTTCATTGGGCACGAACTTCCCGTGCCAGGATTCGCTAAGGCGTGCTCCAGCAGGCGGCCGGGATGGATCGAGCTCCTTTGCCAGGGCATAGGTTTGGGTGTAAAGATCGCGGTCATCCGCCTGCTGGCGAGAAGCTTCGTTGCCTCGTACGCCCCATAGGACGATTGAAGGATGGTTGCGATCCCGCAAAATCATCTCACGGATGGCCTGAATGGCATTGGCGTGCCATTCTTCACTCTTACCGATGAACTGCCACGAAGGAAACTCATCCATAACGAGCAAGCCAATCCGATCGCACTCATCAAGAAATTCGGGATCGGGTGGGTAATGTGATGAACGCACGAAATTGAGCCCAAGCTGATACTTCAAGATTCGAGCATCGTGGCGCTGTAACCGATTGGGAGCGGCGCCGCCCATGTAAGCAAAGGTCTGATGACGGTTCATCCCGCGCAGCTTTAGCGGCAGCCCGTTGAGACTAAATTGTCCACTTACGTCGTCCCAGCGAATGGTACGGAACCCCACCCAGGTCCGAACACGATCCACTGGACCGTTGGGGCCACGTACCTCAACAATCGCTACGTAACGTACCGGGTGATCCACGTCCCAAGACTTCACATTCCGTACCTGATCAAGATTCACCTCGAATTCATGCTTCTCGCCAACCGATAGCTTCGCTGGAATTTCCGCCGATGTTATCTCGGTTCCCTTTGCGTCCAGAAGATGCACCCTGATGGTCCCGTCGAAGGCGGTGGTTCGTCCATTGGCAATGCTAATCCGCGTTTCCAGCCTTGCAACGGGCTGTACTTGGGGGGTGGTGTGATAGACATGGCTGATGTGCAGCGGATCCAAAACTCGCAAGGTCACTTCACGTTGAATGCCACCAAAAAGATAGTACCCGAACATTTTCTCTGCACCTTCTGGCGGTACCTGTCTCTGCTCGGTTGAGTCCACGCGGACGGAAAGAACATTTTCCGCGTTGAAATTAAGCGCCGGCGTAAGGTCAACGCTGAACGGTGTATATCCACCGGCATGGTGACCGAGTAAGCGACCGTTGAGGTAAACGTCGGCCACCGACATAACCCCCTGGAACTCAACCTCGACCGTCCTACCTTCCCATTGCCGGTTGGAGGTAAAGTGCTTGCGATACCAGGAGACGAATCGAAATGTGTCGGGATCAAAGGTTTCATGCGGGAGCATGATGTTAGCGTGAGGAACCGATACGCGTTCGAAAGCTGCATCTTGGAAGTCCGCTTTTTCCACACCAGGCTCCTCTCGGGGAACGAAGACCCATCCCGAAGAGAAATTGCTGTCCTGGCGCGGGGAGATATCGAAAAGTTGGCGGGAATTGCGATCGGCAGCGTGAACAACAACGGGAATGATAAGGAGAATCGTAATAAAGGCAAACCCCCGGCGCGGTCCAGAGACGAATCTGTTTTCCATAAACTAGCCCTTCATAAGTGCTCAAGGATGAATGGAGAGACGATTGCGAAACCTCGGGCGTAGGTCCCCCGTCGGGACCCGCCTATTCGTTTGGTGCGAGATAGTAGACCGCAGAGTATATGACACATTCGGAACTGCGACTCCACAGGGTACGGCCAGAAGCTTACGACGGTGTTTTTTCCCATCAGGAACGGAAATGAAGGACAGGACCGTAGGGAATTGTATTCCGTAACAGAATCAGCGCACCAACAAAATTCCTGTTGGATTATGGACGGTCCCATACGCTTCAGTGCTGGTTGCGCCCTATTCCGGTCACAGGAAGCTCACAAACGCAGGCGCCCTTTCTAGCGACCGAATAGGACTTCCGGACTTACTGCGATGCTCTTGTAGGCTCCCATTTTCTCCAGAACGCTCTCGCGCCGTTTGTCACCACGAGAATCGAATCCAATTTGCTCCCACAGCCATTTGCCTTCGGCATCGACGATCCAGAGCTGTGGAATGCCAACCTCCCCGAGAAGCTTATCGACACAGCTTGAAGCAAGCAGAACCGGAAATGTGTATCCCTGTTGCCGCAAGAACGTTGCCACTTCTCCAATTTTGCGATCGATGTT
>Ga0105245_10003075_pt1 | contig 14938 bp, 11 predicted proteins | sample KBSM54metaG_FD_81523 | JGI IMG/M metagenome (GOLD analysis project Ga0105245, IMG submission 81523) | Miscanthus rhizosphere microbial communities from Kellogg Biological Station, Michigan, USA - KBS M5-4 metaG | ecosystem: Host-associated > Plants > Roots > Rhizosphere > Soil | place... | reverse complement strand
GGGCGTGAACGACCTGATCGTCGTCGATACCCCCGACGCGCTACTCATCGCCGACCGCGGCCGCGCCCAGCAAGTCGGCGAGCTGGTGAAGCTTCTCGAAGAAGCCGGCCATCACCATTTACTGTGATCAGGCTTCGGGCGGCTTCGCCTTCTTAAACACCCTTTTCAGCACGGTAATCGCGCGATCCACATCCTGCTCCGTAAGAATATAGGGCGGCAGGAAGCGCAGCACTTTGTCGTGCGTGCAATTGATTAGCAGCCCTTGCTCCATCGCGTCCAGGACGATCTGTTTGCCCGCGAAGTCGATCTCGACTCCGATCATCAGGCCGTAACCGCGGACCTCCTGGATGAAGGAGAACTTCTTTGCCAGCTCCATCAGCTGCATGCGGAAATACCCGCCGACGTGGATGATGTTGGGCAGCAGCTCATCCAGGATGTCGAAGAACTCGAGTGCGATCCGGCACGCCAGCGGTCCACCGCCGAAGGTGGTGCCGTGCTGCCCCTTGCCGATGGCATTGGCTGCGCGCTCCGTCGCCGCAACAAAGCCCAGCGGTACTCCGCACGCCAACGGCTTGGCAGCGGTGGTGATGTCAGGCATCACGATCGGATCGAGCAACTGATATGAGAAATAGGCTCCAGGCCGCCCCACGCCGCACTGGATCTCGTCGAATACCAACAGGGCGTTGTGACGATCCGCCAGCTCCCTGGCCGTGCGGATATATTCATCGGTAAGGGGGTTGATCCCGCCTTCGCCCTGCACGATTTCGATGACAATGCCGGCAGTGTTCTCGCCCACCACCTGTTGCAGCGCGCCAATATCGTTGCGGTGCACAAAGCGGGCTCCCGGCAGCATCGGCTCAAAATCGCTGCGATACTTCTCCTGACCCGTAATGGAGAGTGCACCGAATGTTCTGCCGTGGAAGGAATCGAATAGCGCCACCGTCTCGAACTTGTGCGGGCTGATCTTCTTGCCGTGCGCGCGTATGATCTTGAGCGCGCCTTCCATCGCTTCCGTCCCCGAATTGCAAAAGAACACACGATCGAGGCCGGTAACTTTGGCGATGCGCTCCGCCAGTGGTCCTTGATACTCGTGGTAGTACAGATTCGAGCTATGCAGCATCCGCCCAGCCTGCTCCCGGATCACCTTCATCAGGCGAGGGTGGGCATGGCCCAGGGCATTCACTCCGATGCCGGCAATCAGATCCAGGTACCGTTTACCGGATGTATCGTAGACATAGCAGCCCTTGCCGCGATGCAGCACCAGCGGGTAGCGCGCATAGTTTTGGAATAAGTACTTCTCTTCTAGATCGATTACCGATGCGGCGGGCGTGGCTACGGCGGTTTCCATGATCTTTTAATAATACCGAAGGCCATTGTGCGGACGAGCACGATATCATAAAGAATGCCCCCTACGTCAGAGGGATCCGTCCTTGAGATCGCCGCGTTGATCGACCACACCCTGCTCAAACCGCAGGCGATCGCCGCTGATATCCGCAAGCTCTGCCAGGAAGCCCGCCGGTACGAATTCGCCACGGTGTGCGTAAATCCTTATTGGGTTGCTCTGGCGGCTTCTGAACTGGCGGGGTCATCCGTGCAGGTTGCCGCAGTTGCTGGATTCCCCCTGGGAGCCAACACCGCCGCCATTAAAGCGGCCGAAACGGAAGCTGTCATCGCTGCGGGAGCGCGGGAAGTCGACATGGTTTTGAACATAGGCGAATTGTGCGCGGGCAATCTTAAGGCCGTGGCCGTCGATATTGCGGCCGTGGTGGCCGCCGCTCACACGCGTGGAGCTCTGGTCAAAGTGATCCTTGAGACGGCTCTGCTCACCGACGATCAAAAGATCGCTGGCTGCACCATCAGTAAGCAAGCGGGCGCAGATTTCGTCAAGACCTCCACAGGATTCTCGACCCACGGGGCCACGGTACACGACGTCGCCCTGATGCGCCACGCCGTCGGTCCGAACGTCGGCGTCAAGGCCTCCGGGGGCGTCCGCACGCTGGGGGATCTCGAAGCCATGCGGGGCGCGGGCGCGAACCGTATCGGCACCAGCTCGGGCGTCCAGATTCTGGAGGCTGCGCAGGCGGCGCTAAGGAGTGCTTCTTGACCACCCCTCGCCGTACCGCCCTTCGTTTCCGTGAGCGCGCCGAGCTGCTCGATTTCCTTCTCGAAGTGTCGCGCGTCAGCTCTGAGACGCTCGATCTCGCGGAACAGCTCTCAACCATCGCCTCCATCGTGAAGGAAGTAGTGCCGTACGATGTGTTTGCCATTCTGCTATACAGCGAGCGTACGCATGCCCTTACCATCCGGCACGCCATCGGGCACCGCGAGGAGGTCGTGCGCAGCCTGTCGATTCCGCTCGGTGAGGGCATCGTAGGAACAGCTGCGGCGCGCCGCGAGGCGGTTCTGGTCGAAGACGTCACGCAAGACTCCCGATATTTAAACGCGCTGGATGCCGTTCGTAGCGAGCTGGCCGTGCCGATGACGGCGCGAGGCAAGCTGGTGGGAGTACTCGACGTCCAGTCGACTCGAGTGAAAGCCTACAGCGAACAAGACCAGTCCATGCTCAGCCTGATTGGCTCGCGCGTGGCTTCCTCCATCGAAAACGCGAGACTTTACCGGCGCGTGGATCGCCAGAATCGCACGCTGCGAACCCTGGCGCATCTTTCCCGCGAATTCAGCGCGATTCTGGACCTGGATCAGTTGTTGACCAAGATCGCCAGCGCTACGCGCGCCCTGATCCCGTACGATGCTTTCAGCGTCTTCCTGGTGGACACCCAGCGCAGTATCCTTCGCAACCGCTTCAGCGTTCGCTATGACCAAAGAGTGAAGATCGATAACATCCCCCTGGGGAAAGGCATCACCGGCGCCGCAGTGGAGTCGCATGAGCCGGTGCGGGTCCTCGATACCGGCGCCGACGCGCGCTATATTGCTTCGCACCCGGGCATTCGATCGGAACTGGCGGTTCCGCTTATCGTACAAGACCGGGTCGTGGGCGTCCTCAATGTCGAAAGCGAGCGAATCGGATTTTTTACCGAAGATCACCAGCGCACGCTGTCTCTGCTGGCGCAGCAGATCGCGAGCTCGGTCGAAAACGCGCGGCTGTACGAAGAAGTGGCCCAACGCGAGCAACGAATGGACCAGGATCTCAAAGCGGCTCGCCAAGTTCAGCGCATTCTTTTGCCACGCGAAGATCCGGAAATGCAGGGCCTTGCGACCGGAATCCGAAACCGTCCGGCTCGGGAAATTTCGGGAGACGTGTTCGGCTTTTTCGATCACACCGAGGAGGGCGCTTGCGTCATAGCTTTTGGAGACGTGAGCGGCAAGGGCGCTGCGGCGGCTCTGTACGGAGCGCTGATTTCGGGCTTGCTCCGGACGCTCGCCCGCCGGCGTAATCCGGCTGAGCTGATTCAGAAATTGAATGAAACCCTGCTGGAGCGCAAAGTGGAGGCGCAGTACGCCACGCTGCTCATTGCATTGTGGCAGCCGGCCTTGCGGAGATTCGTGCTGTCGAATGCCGGGGCGGCTCCGCCATTGCTGCTCCGCAACGGTCAGGTTATCCAAACCAAGATCGAAGGCGTGCCGATCGGACTGCTCGACGATCGTAAATACGACGAAGTGGATCTCCCGGCCGAACCGGGCGACGCGCTGGTGTTCTACTCCGATGGGGTTGACGAGCAGCCCAACGAGAAGGGCGAAGAGTTTGGACGCGAGCGCATCATGCGTATCCTGAAAAAGCGCGGGACTGACCCGCCCCAGGACATCGCCGACGCCATTATTGCAGCGGTGGATGAATTTCGAGGAGCTGTGCCGATTTTCGACGATCAAACCGTGGTGGTTCTGAAGGTGTTGGCATGAAGTCCGCGATGCAGCCGGTAGAGTATGTAGATCGCACACTGACCTGTGACGGCGTCGCCCTGGCGGACGTCGCGGCGAAGACGGGCACGCCGTGTTACGTCTATTCGGCCTCGACCATCCTGGCGAACTACCGCGCTTATGACGACGCCCTAGCGGGCGTTCCACACAACATTTGCTATGCGGTGAAAGCCAACGGCAATCTGGCGATCCTGCGCCTGCTGGCCCAAGTGGGCGCCGGATTCGATATCGTCTCGGGAGGCGAACTACATCGGGTTTTAAAGGCCGGGGGTGATCCCGCCAAAATCGTGTTCTCGGGCGTAGGCAAGACTTCCGAAGAGATCGACGCCGCCCTCGCCGCGGGAATCTTCGCCTTCAACTGCGAGTCAGAGCCTGAGCTGGCGTTGGTCGACGCGCTGGCGCATCGCCGCGGGATAACAGCTCGTGTCGCCCTCAGGGTGAATCCGGACGTTGGCGCCGCTACGCATACCCATATCGCCACTGGCAGCCTTGGCCACAAATTCGGGATCGATATCGCGCAAGCCGAGGCAGTCTACCAACGCGCCCGCCAGTACGAGAACCTGTTGCTCGAGGGCGTGAGTTGCCACATTGGCTCGCAGCAGTTCGATTTCGAGCCGATGATGAAAGCCGCGGATCGAGTGCTCGAGCTGATCGCGCTCCTGCGAGCTAAGAGTTTCGACATCCGGCACGTAGATCTGGGAGGCGGCCTGGGTGTCACGTACAGACCTGACGAGCCGGCACCGCCCATCGCCGAATTCGTGACGGCGTTGCGCGAAAAGGTCGCCGGGCTCGGCCTGTACCTGTTCCTTGAACCGGGGAGGTCGATTGTCGGCAACGCAGGCGTCCTGTTAGCACGCGTGCTGTATCGGAAGAAGTCCGGCGACAAGGAGTTCGTTGTGGTGGACGCCGCGATGAACGACTTGATCCGGCCCGCTCTCTATGACGCGCATCATGAAATCCTTCCGCTGCGCGCGACCTCGTCGGGCTGCGGATTGCGCGCCGATGTGGTGGGACCGGTCTGCGAATCGGGCGACTTTCTGGCCCAGGATCGTCAGATGCCCGAAGTGTTTCCCGGCGATCTTCTGGCCGTTTGCACCGTGGGAGCGTACGGCTTCGCGCAAGCTTCCAATTACAATGCTCGTCCGCGCCCCGCCGAGGTGCTTATCGAGAATGGGGGATGGCGGGTGATCCGCAAGCGCGAGACCTTCGAAGACCTCGTCCGCGGCGAGGAGTAGGAGTCCTTAGAAGCTTCCGAGCAGGCGCTTGAACGGCGTGTCCTCGCGCGGAAGCACGTTGGGCCAGGTCCGCTCGATCCCATCCGGCGTCGGCCCGTTTAGAAACTCAATCATCAGATGGTGGTCAGCGGCAGCCTTGGCAGCGCGTCGATAGAACCCGATCATTTCCTGGTCGGAGCGATGCATCATATCGAGGGTCACGCCGGCCGCTCCGGATCCTTGCGCTCTCGCTAGCTCTTCTTCCAAGTGATCCGCCAGATCTGCAGAGTACGTAATCGCGAAGTAGTTCTTCGCCGGCTTGATCCAGGACGTATCCGCGATTGCCGACGCAGGGTTCAGATTCTTCACAATGCCGGAAGCGAGCAGCTTGCGCGGCTCCGGCGCCACCATCAGAACGCGCCAGGGAGTCTCCGCGGGCGTCATGCCGTGCATGGCCATGCTCGCGTCGTTAAACAGCGGCGACAGCGTCGTGCGCATGGTCGTCCCTTCAGGATGGAACACGGACATCCCCGGGTAATTGTCGAGTTGCGCCTCGGTAATCGCGACCCAGCCCACCCCTGGCTGCTCGACCAGGAATGGCAAGGCGATCAACGAGGTCCGCTGGATTTCGCTCAGCTTCGTCCGGCTGTACTCGCCTTTGCCCGACTCGTAATCAGAGAGAACGGCCGCATACGCGTTTCCGTCTTGCGCGAAGTGGAAATCCGTCAGCTCCTCCTCGATCATCAGATCTTCTACCGTGCTGGTGCGCGGGATGTAATAACGAAATGCCACGCCGTCATCGTAGGCGCGTGCTTCGATGGTGGTGCGTCTCCCCAAGGAACCGTTTTGAATGTACTGCGCGATCAGCGAGTTGTAATGATTGCCCAGGGTGGCAACAGACTCCTGCTTCGCACTAACCAATCCGACAGTCTCCCCCAGGAAGACCTCTTGATCGTGGAGCGCGATCCCCAGGAGAGATGTATCCATCAAGAGTTTTCCGCGATAAGACACCGAGTAAGCCAAGCGCACGAGAATCGCGTCCTTCGGCGACACGATGAACAGCCGGAGCACTAGTTGCCCGTCGGGCGAGGCCACGCTCACTGTGTCGGTCTCGGCGAAAACCGCAGTAACGGCCGCGAGGCACAGCAAGACGAGAGATAGGTTGTGGCGTCTCATAAACAAAAAAGAGGGAGTGCTTTCGCACTCCCTCTTCATCTTAAAGCTTCCGAGTAGTGACTACGCCCAGCTATAGCCCGCCTTCTTGAAAGGCAGCGACCGGACGCGATCGCCCGTTGCCGAGAAGATCGCGTTAGCGATCGCAGGCAGAATCGGAGGCATGGACGGCTCGCCCATACCGGTCGGGGGATTGGACGAAAGCACGTAGTGAACTTCGATGTCGGAAGGAGCCGCGGAGATCCGAAGCAGCGGGTGATCGTTGAAGTTCGATTGCACCACGCGGCCGCGATCGACGGTGATCTCCTGCTCCATCATCGCCCCCATGCCATCGATGATGGCGCCCTGCGCCATGTTCATCGCCTGACCGGGATTAATAATGGTGCTGCCGATGTCGGCGGCGACCCATACCTTGTTCACTTTCACTTTCTTGTTGCCGCTAACGGTGACTTCGGCGACCTCGGCGAAGTAGCCTTGGTGGCTGAAGTGGAATCCGACGCCCATCGCAGTGCCTTTGGGAAGCGTCTTCTTGCCCCAGCCCGATTTCTCGGCGACTAAGTCAAGCACGCCCCGCATACGGGACGCGTTGAACGCGTTGCCACCGCCGAAACCGCCGGGAGCCGGAGGCGGAGCCGGTTTGGTTTGCGACAACAGATCGCGGCGGAACTGCACCGGATCCTTGCCCGCGGCATGCGCCAGCTCATCGATGAAGCTCTGCGTAACGAACGCCATCGCATTGCTGGTGGGAGCGCGCAGCGAACCGGTGCGGATCGCCAGAGGCTGGGCGGAAGTATACAGCGCGAAGTTTTCGATGAAAGGTTGCGGGAACTCGGTCGCACCGATACCACCCGCACTGACGGACTGGACCCCCGGACCTTTGCCCTGGCCATCGGTCTTGGCGCCGTAGGTGACGAAGTGATTGCGCCACGCGACCACCTTGCCCGACGCGTCGAGACCGGCCGACAGGAACTGGTATCCGCCGGGACGATAGTAATCGTGCTTCATATCGTCTTCGCGGGTCCAGAGCATCTTCACCGGAGCGCCGACTTCCTTCGAGATGTACGCCGCTTCCGCCGCGTAATCGTTGGTCAGGCGCCGTCCGAATCCGCCGCCACCGCGGATCATGTGGAGCGTGATGGCACTCTGATCGATGCCACAAGCAGTGGCAGCCAATCCGCGAGCGCCCGTGGGAATCTGGCTGCTGGTCCACAACTCGAGCTTGCCATCCTTAAAATGCGCCGTGCAGTTCTGCGGTTCGAGCGGTGCGTGCGAAATGAACGGATATGTATAGTTCGCTTCCACCTTCTTGGCCGCGGTCTTAATCGCACCTTCGGGATCGCCGTCCTTGCGCGTGGTGCTCATCGGCTCGCCTGTGCCGATCTGCTGAGCCTTCGCAGCGTATGCTGTGCTGCTGTGATCCGCAGTGGCGCGAGTGCCTTCGTCCCACGTGACTTGCAGCTTCTTACGCGCCGAATTGGCCTGATACCAGGACTCGGCGACGATCGCGATTCCGCTTTCGAGACCAGGATCGCCCGGCAGTACCGCTGCGGTGACATCCGGCCGGTCGACCACGAACGCTGCCTTGACGCCCGGCAGTGTCTTGATCATGTCGAGATTGTGCGTCTTCACCTTGCCGCCGAACACGCCGCACTTCTCATACACGGCGTACAGCATCCCCGGCAAGGTCATATCGATAGTGAACACCGGCTTGCCGGTGATGATTTTCGAAAGATCCGGGCTCGGAATGGTCTGCCCGATGATCTTGTAATCCTTCGGGTCCTTCATCTTGACGGACGTGGGATCCGGCGGCGTCATCGTGGCGACTTTCGAAGCCAGTTCGCCATAGGTGGCCGTCTTGTTGGACGCCTTGTGGATCACCTTGCCGGAACCGGTGGTGAGGTCGGCTGCCGGAACATTCCAGGTCTGCGCGGCGGCATTGACGAACATCATCCGCGCCTGCGCGCCGAGCTGGCGCATCGGAGCCCAGTTGGTCGGGGTAGCCGTGCTGCCACCCGCGATCTGGTTGCCGTACTTGGCCTGATCCTGATCCGCCTGGACGACTTTAACGTCCTTCCAATCGACATCGAGCTCTTCGGCGATCATCATCGGCAACAACGAGCGAACGCCCTGCCCGACTTCCGGGTTCTTCGCGATGATGGTGACGCTGTTGTCCGCATTCACGGTAATGAAGTCGGCAGGCTTCAGGGGAGCAGCTGCGAAGCCGCCCGGTCCGCCACGTCCGCCGGCCGGAGGAGCGCCCTTGGCAGCGCCCGGTTGTTGGGCATCCGCCTTGAATACGAGTCCGAACAGCACGCCACCAGTTCCGGTGGCTGCGACGGTCAAAAAGGAGCGGCGATCGATACTTTTCACAGTGTTTTTCTTTTTCATGATCGTTCTCCCTTACTCCCTGGCCCTTCCGGCGCCGCCGCCGGATGTCGCGCCGGGTCGAGCGGATGCGAGCTGTGCCGCACGGTGGATCGCCTGGCGAATTCTGAGATACGTTCCGCAACGGCAGAGGTTGCCGTACATAGCGGAGTCAATGTCCTTGTCGGTGGGCTGAGGCTTACTCGCGATCAGCGCGGATGCCGACATCATCTGGCCGGCCTGGCAATATCCGCACTGTGGCACGTCCACTTCCATCCAGGCTTTCTGGACTGGATGCGTCCCGTCCACTGACAGCCCTTCGATCGTCGTCACTGGATCCTTCACAGTCCCGACCTGTGTCTGGCAAGAGCGGACTGCTTTGCCGTTCACGTGGACCGTGCAGGCGCCGCAAAGCCCGGCTCCGCAGCCGAACTTGGTGCCTTTCATGTCAAGAACGTCTCGGAGCACCCACAATAGGGGCGTATCCGCGGGCACGTCTACAGTCTTGGACTGCCCGTTTACTTTGAGCGTGTATGCCATGTCATTGACTCCAGATCTGCCGGACTCTCAAGGGCAGAGTTCGGTCGCGAATACATCCGTTGAGATAATCGGTCTGATTCGCGTATCTCTTGTAGAACGTAACACTTGCCAGCTAGGGTGTCAAGGACCGGCCGCCACGAGTTCGATTGCCACGGTAGCGTCCAGAGAGGGCAGCCCTTCCACGATCTGGTTCGAACCGCCGGGTCGCGCGCGGCCCAGGAATTCAGGCGCTAGCGCCAAGGCTTTGTCCGCCGCCGGCCGGCTCAAGGAATATATCCTCATCGCCAAGGAATCGGCGTACGAGACTTTCATCGATTCGAGCGCTCTGCCCAGTCGCCCATAGGCCAGTCGAAGGGCCGACTCCTGATCCCCAAACGCCATCTGTATGCCTGTGAACACCAGCTTGGCCGGACTTTTTCCCGGCTTCTGAAGGCGCCCTACGCCTTCGCATGAGGTCCCAGGCTCGACGGCCAGCCGCGTGAGTTGAATGAAGTTTGCGGCCGCGCCTGGGAACGCTGAAGTAACCGCCGCCCGAGCGCCGTCTACTTGCGTGAGATCCCCCACGAAGCACGTGACCTGCACTATAACCGCTTCCTGCGCTTTAGCTGCCGCGGCCAACTCCGGGACTCGCTGGGCCGGAAAGAACGCCAGCCCGTTAGGATTCAACATTTTTTTCTGACTGCTGATACTCTCGATGACCACCTGCGCGCCTTCCACGGGTAGCGCGCCAACCTGGATCGTCGTCACTGCTGGCAGCGGCATCTTTTTATCCGAAAGATCCTCGGCGACAATGGTCGCCACACGGCGCATGTCCCCGGTACCCGCGACGAACGCCCGCAGCTTTACGAAGGTCGCGCCTCCACTGGCTCGATCCAGGGCCTTGAGCGCGTCGTGCACTTGCTGGGTCAGCAGCCCTTTAGCGGACAGTGGCGAGACATGAAAAGCCAGTTTGCCGGCCTCCGCGAGCACAGCGCTCGGAGGCTCCGGAGGAAGCGGCAACGTCTGGGTCTCAGGCTCTTTTTCCTTCTTAGGCGGTTTGATGCGCGGGGGACCGGTCGTTTGCGCCGCAGCGATTAGGGAAACAGTGAGCAATATGGCAATCGTCCAGCGCATGTATACGGTTCGCCGACGAAATTTTATCACCATTAATGGCACGTCCCCGGATTGCCGATGTATCCCCTGTAAATCCTAAGGATGGATGCCCTTGACAGGGATCTTCGAGGATCGACATACTAAAGCACAGTATCTTTAAGAAACTTTAAAGAAGATAGCAATCAGCCTGGCGGAGGCGATTGCGTGGTGTGAGTTCCCGTTCTTAGGTTGGAGGGATTCTAGATGAAACTCAAATCTTTCACGTTCAGCTTCGTGTTTGGCATTGTGACCTTGGCCAGCTTTGTGGTCGGAATCGCTTTGGGACAAGCTCCGGCCCCTGCAGCGGCCCCCAAGGCCGCGCCCAAGGCTGCACCAGCGAAAGCCACGACAACCAAAGCAGCCCCTTCGCGGGTCGATTCGGTAATCGAGTCGGTGAAAGCTGGACTCTCGGAAAGCCTGATCATCCGCGGCCTGCAACGGGAAAACAAGCCGGTCGACCTGACCACTGCGGACATGGTGAAGCTGAAGAACGCCGGCGTATCGGAAAATATCATCAGCGTCATGCTCGATCCGGCCAGCGCTCCAGCCGCAGCCGCGGCTCCGACAGCACCCGCGCCGGCTCCCGTAGCAGCCGCTGCTCCGGCACCTGCCCCAGCGCCCGCTCCCGAGCCGGTTGCCGCTGCCGCCCCCGCCCCGGCCGCTTCAGGACCCGTTTCGCAAGCGCAGAAGAAGCGCGTTATTGTCGACGAGTTTGACTACTCGACCGTGAAGACCTCGGTGCAAGCGGTCTTCAACACGCAACAGGACATCGGCAAGGGCATCCGCGCCATGCTGGTCACGCGGCTGGCTCAGGCGAACAAGGTTGTGGTCGTTGAACGCGCCAAGATTGCCACGCTGACCAAAGAACAGGACTTTAACGCCAGCAACCGGGTCAAGCAAGGCTCCGGGGCCCGCGTCGGCCAGATCTCGGGCGCCGACGCCATGCTATCCGGAGACATCGTAGTGTTTGGCCGCGACGATAAAAAGAAAAGCGTCAAGGGCGGCGGCATCATCGGCGGAGTGATCGGCGGGATCGCCTCCAGCAAAAATGAAGACAAGGCCGTGGTGGTGATCGACTACCGGCTGATCGACGCCGAGACTTCCGAAATCATCGCGACCGGAGAGGCCAAAGGCGAATCTGTCCGCAAAGGCAACGCTCTCGGCGCCATCGGCGGAGCGCTGGGCAAGGGGGTCGCGGGCGTTCAGATCGACATGACCAGCTCCAACTTCGCGCAAACCATCATCGGTGAAGCCACCCAGGATTGCGTGAATAAGCTGGCTGAGATTCTCCTGGAGCAGACCAGCAACATGAAGAAGACGGTTCGTGAGGTAGAAGGCCGCGTGGCCGATGTTTCTGGAAAGACTCTAGTCATCAACGTCGGATCGAACGACGGGGTCAACGTCGGGGAGGTTTTCGAGGTTCTCAACATCGTCCGCGAAGTGAAAGATCCGGTGACCAAGGAAACCCTGGATGTAGTCACCGAGAAAACCGGGGAGATGACAATCACCAGCGTACGTGATAAAGTCGCGACCGGAACTTATACGGGATCACCCGCCAAGGTTGGTTTCATGGCGCGCAAGAAGATATAGGGAGGCTAGGATCGTGAACCAAAAACTTCTGGTAAGTTTGCTCGCCGCATCGGCGACTCTGGTATCGGCGCAGACCAAGAAGGCGCTTATGATCGAGCCCTTCGATTATTCGACCGTGATGACCTCCGTGCAAGCGATTTTCGGCACGCAGCAAAACATCGGGACCGGCATCGCCGCGATGCTGACCACGCGAGTCACGCAGGATGGCAAGTTCACCGTGGTGGAGCGCCGCAAGGTTGCGAACCTCACCAAGGAGCAGGATTTCTCCGCGAGCAATCGCGTGAAGCAAGGGACTGGCGCACGCGTCGGCCAGATTCGCGGTGCAGATCTGACCCTGATGGGCGATATTGTTGTCTTCGGCCGCGATGATCGCAGGGTCGGCGGGGCAGCCGGAGCGATTGTGGGTGGCGCCGGCGGCGTCATCGGCGGATCCAAGTCCGATGCCAAGGCCGTCGTCGTCATCGACTATCGCCTGGTGGACGCGGAGACGAGCGAAGTTGTCGGCAGCGGCGAGGCTCGCGGCGAATCCAAGCGCACCAGCAAGGGTTTCGGCGCGGCGATGTTTGCCGGCGGAGTGGGCGCGGGCGGTGGCTTCAACATGACCAGTTCGAACTTCGCGGAAACGATCATCGGCGAGGCCACTATGGACGCCGTCAACAAGCTCTCGCAGCAAATCGCCGCGGGTCCAACTACCGGTAGCGCGGGCAGCCGCGAAGACGATCTAGACGCAATCGTGGCGGACGTGGACGGCGTCAACCTTACGATCAATGCCGGAAGCGCGGCAGGTCTCGCCAAGGGCCAGACCTTCACGATCTATCACAAGGGCAAAGAGATCAAAGATCCCAAGACCGGCGAGGTGCTGGACGTACAGACTACGCCGATTGGTAAGCTCACGATCACCAACGTTCGCGATCGCATCTCCACTGGAACGTTCGCCGCATCCGGCGGTCCGGCTCCCGTGGTCGGCGACGTCGTCAGGAAGTAGATCGGGAGTAGTGATGCGTCTCGCATATTCGCTGATTCTCGTCACTCTTTGCGCACGGGCGCAGGTCGTGCCGCGCGTGGGCGTGCCCGGCGTTGGCGTTGGCGCGGGGTCCCTATGGCGAGGCAACCTCGGCGGCATCCTGGGCCAGCAGCCTTCCAAAGTAACCATGGACGACCTGGGCCGCTTCGATCAGTATCTGGCAGGAGCGGGCGCGTATTGCGCGGCGCTCACGTCCGCTGATTATGCCGCAAATCGTCTGATGATGCGGAGCATGGCCGCATACGTTCGAACGATGAACGCTTACTCGATCAATCCGGGGATGCGTTCCTATCTGGGCCGCCTTTCGACGCGGATTTCGGCTTTCCCGTGCGCCTGGGTCGGCGGTCAGGCCGAGCCTCTGGGCTTTGAACCGATTCCTCCGCCGGTGGCAGCAGAGCCCCCGTTTGCGCTGACGCCGCCGGACGTCACAAACGTAGCTGCCGCGGACAAAGAAACCTTCAGCGATCTGCAAGCCCGTTACACCGCGGACGCGAAACGTGCGGCCTCCGCTTGGAAGAGCGCCGCGGAAATGAACGCCAGGCTGGCGGCGCAGGGCGCGTCTTTAAACGCTGACACAGCCGCGACAGTAAGCCGCTTTCAGCTTCTCTTTGGCCTGGCCGCGGGTTCCATGCTGGATCATCGCTGGGACGAAGTGACCGAGCATCTCCAGGCTGTCGAACAAGAGACATCCAAAGTCGCAAAAGTCGTAGGACGCTAAAATCAGAAGCAGTACCTTCTGATGACAGCCGAGCCCTCCACGCCGCTAATGCGGCAATACCACGGAATCAAGCAGCAGGTGCCGAACACGCTCCTCATGTTCCGGCTCGGCGACTTCTACGAGCTGTTCTATGACGACGCTGTCACTGCCGCACGCGAGCTCGAGATCACCCTCACCGCGCGCAACAAGGAAAAGGGCCAGCCGATTCCCATGTGCGGTGTTCCCTATCACGCTTCCGAAAACTATATCGCGCGCCTGATCCAGAAGGGCTATCGTGTCGCCATCTGCGATCAGATGGAGGTTCCCAGCGCGGCAACCAAGCTCGTTAAACGCGAGGTCACTCGCATCGTTACTCCCGGCACCGCGATGAACGCGCAGGTCTTGCGCTCGCACGAGAACAACTACCTTGCGGCGGTCATGCCCTCGAACAACGGGCGAGCAGGTATCGCGCACGTCGATATTTCAACCGGTGAGTTTCGCGCCACCGAGATAGATGCTGCTGAAATTCGCGCTACGCTCGAAACCTTGAATGCACGTGAGGCGCTCGTTCCAGAAGGCGCGCCTGATTCCCTGCCCTGCCTGAAAACCAATGTCGACGGGTGGGTCTTCGCGCCCGATTACGCCGCGCGCAGCCTGTGCGATCACTTCCATTTGCTCGCCCTAGACGGATGCGGCCTGGAATCGCGGCCCTTGGCAACCGGCGCCGCCGCTGCGATCCTACACTATCTTCGTGATACGCAGCGCACCGCACTCGATCATCTCGAGCGGCCGTCTTTTTACAACCGTGCTGACGCGCTCATTCTCGATGCCACTACGGTCCGCAATCTGGAACTGGTCGAGCCATTGTTCGCCGGCGAATCCAAGGAATCGACGCTTCTCCACGTGCTCGACCGCACTCGCACGGGTATGGGCGGCCGACTGCTGCGCCGCCGGCTGCTCGCGCCGTCGATCGACGTTGCCGAGATCGAAGGACGTCTCGACTCCGTTCAGGAGTTGTGTGGCAATCCAATCTTACGTGCGGACTTAGGCAAGCATCTCGAATCGATACTCGATCTCGAGCGGCTGCTGGCGAAAATCTCGCTCTCTTCCGCGGGTCCTCGCGATCTGCAGGCGCTGGCACGTTCTCTCGCCGTGATCCCGTCGCTATCGACCTTGCCCGTGAAAGCGGGACTACTTCTCGACATCCAATCCCGCCTCAATCCAATTCCCGAAGTCCGTGATCGCGTCCTCGCCGCAATTGCCGAAGAGCCACCAGCGAATCTATCCAATGGCGGGACGATTCGAACCGGTTTCGACCCGGCCCTGGACGAG
>Ga0105245_10003074_pt1 | contig 14939 bp, 10 predicted proteins | sample KBSM54metaG_FD_81523 | JGI IMG/M metagenome (GOLD analysis project Ga0105245, IMG submission 81523) | Miscanthus rhizosphere microbial communities from Kellogg Biological Station, Michigan, USA - KBS M5-4 metaG | ecosystem: Host-associated > Plants > Roots > Rhizosphere > Soil | place... | reverse complement strand
GCATCATCGGCTTTGAAGTCATAAAAGGGCGGCTGCAGGATTCCGGCTGGAAAATTGATATTGTTTTCCGTCGGCTCGTAATAGGCGTTTACCGTAGGCGGCGTCATCTGCCATTCCTGCTTGTCCAGCGGCTTGCCGATCTTGGCCAGTTCGCGATGTACTTCAAACGCATTTGCCCGAAGTGAATTGCCCAGCGCATCCCCGCGTTCAATTTTCAGCGAAGTGTAGTCTCTCCACTTGGCGGGATAGCCAATCTTGTTCTGGATAGCGGCCAGCTTTACCAGCGCCTGCTTCTTTGTGACCTCAGACATCCAGGGAAGCTCACTGATATCCTGCTTTAAGGCGGCTTCCAGTTGATTGACCATTTTTAACGTGCGCGCCTTGGCCTCCGGCGGATAATATTTTTCGACAAAGACTTTGCCCAGCGCTTCGCCCAGGTCGCCATCAACTGCGGCGACACAACGTTTCCAGCGGAGCTGCAGTTCCTTTGCTCCACGCAGCGTCTTGCCGTAGAAATTAAAATTTTCATCCTGGAAGGCTTTGGGCAGCGAGTTAGCCTGTGAGTGCACCAACTGCCAGCGCAGGTAAGTTTTGAGGTCATCCATGCTGACGCTCTTCAACTCGGCGTCAAGCGCCTTGAAGAAGTTGGGTTCCACCACGTTGAGGCTGTCCAGCGGGGGTGCTCCCATGCTGGTCAGGTATTTGGCAAAGTTGAAATCGGGCGTGAGAGACTGCCATTCCGTGACCGGCATCTTGTGATAAACGCGCTCAGGCTCGCGCCGTTCCACGCGATCACCAGAGCCTTTGGCCAGCGCCGTTTCCACGTTCATTACCGCTGTAGCTTCAGCGGCGGCCTTATCTGGCGCGTCACCCAGCAGCTGGAACATGTTGGTAACGTGCTGCAGGTACTGCTTGCGCAGCTCAACCGATTTGGGATCGTCTTTTACATAGTAGTCGCGGTCAGGCAGAGAGAGTCCGCCCTGGTCCGCCTGCGCGATGACCTGCTTGGCATTTTTGAAATCGGCACCGGAGCCAAAGGCGAACAGCGCGTTGATGCCCTGGCCATGCAGATACGCAATCTGTGCCGGCAGCGCGGACTTATCACCCAGGGTATTGACGCGGTCAAATTCCGGTTTGAGGACAGCGATGCCTTTCTTCTCAATGGCAGCTTCATCCATGCACGTGGAGTAATAGTCGCCGATCTTCTGCTCATTGGCGTCGCGATTCGGCGCCTTGGCCGCAGTCTCCAGGATGCCGCGCAACTCCTCCCGATTGCGTTCCGCCAGCTCTCCAAAGCGGCTCCAGATCGACTGATCGGTGGGAATGGGATTGTTCTTGAGCCATCCTCCGCACGCGAACTGATAGAAGTCGACGCAAGGGTCAGCGCTCTTATCCAGAGAGGTGGCAACTGAGTTGGCAGTGGCCTTGCTTTCCTGCGCGGACATTGACGCGCAGGTTAAAAGCAGTGCGGCAGTTAACAGCAGAGATAAACGCATTTTTTTGCCTCAAAGATTTTGATGATTGTTCATGACAACTGAAGAACGATTGCAGCACATAGAACCAGAACCGCTGTGCGGGACTAAAACACGCGGAAGCGGATTGTGAGATATTTCTTGGGATTTTCACGGATTGCTTTGACCAAGTTTCGCGTTTCAATCAGCATTTGATCGGTATTGTTATAGAGCGACGGATCTTTGAACAGCTTGCCCGCGCTGCCTTCACCGGCTTCCAGCCGGTCAGAGATGTTAGATAGCTTTTCAATAATGTTTTGCAGCTTGCGGGAAAGCTCTTCATCTTTCAACAATTTTCCCGCAGGGCCATGCCCTGCATTCAGGTCAGCCAGTAGCTTGTTGGCCGTGGCAATCCCCTGATTGGCGTTGTTGTACAGAGCGTCGTCCTTTACAAGTTTGCCTAAGCTGCCATGGCCTTTGTTGATCTCATCCACCATAGCGTCGGCTTTGGTTACCAGCGCGTCTGCTTTGCGGTACAGGCTGTCATCGGAGAACAATTTTCCAATGGTGCCTTTACCATTATTCACATCATTCAGCAACGCCTGCACCTGGTTCAGGATCACGTTGATCTTGTTGATCATGGCGGGATCGTAAATAACTTTTCCCAGTGAGCCATTACCGTTCTGGATCTCCGCCAGTATGGCATCGGCGCGTTTAACCAGCACATCAATGTTTTGCAGCGACGTTTGGCTGGTCTTAACGACGTCCTGAATTCCGGGAGCGTTGCCGGGAGGCAGTTCGGTGCCATCTTTCACAATCGCGCCTTTGGCTTCTTTGCTGTCGATATCGACAAATGATTCGCCCAGTACGCCTGCGGTTTCGATAGTCGCTTTGGAATCTGTGTGAATGAACTGCTGAAAGTCCTTGTTTACCCGCATCACTACCTGCACAGGGCTAAGCGGCTTTCCGGGGACAACCTTGACCGACTTGACATTGCCAATCGCCACACCCTGCAAGTCCACCGGCTGCCCCTGGCGTATCCCCTCAGCGTTGTCAAAATATGTGATGAGAGTAATTTTGCTGCTGAAAAGGCCGCCCGTCCCGCTGATCAAGAAGACAAGCAGGGCCAAGGTCACTGAACCGACAATTACGGTTATCCCGACCTTTAGTTCAGACCACCTGAGCTGCTTTTGACTTGGCAATGGCGTGAAGTGACTACGCGAAAATAATAGCAGATGCCCGCGTAAGTCCCTAAAACTAGACACTTTTCGGTAAAGTTCCGGGGTTGGTCAGCGCATTGTCACGGCTGAAGGTTCTAAGGTCTTAAGCGATGGCGGAGTCTTTCCACGTCCGCGAGCAGAGACCGGCGAGCAGGTAAGCTGCGGAGGCGCAGAGCAAAGTAATGGTCAAGCCAAAGTGAATAGCGATGATCATGGCCATTACCGATCCCAGAACGCTGGCCGCCGCGTTGAGCGCCCACGCCCATTCCACGGTCTTTACCAGGCGCAGGCCGGTGGGGAAAGGCATGCCCATGAGAAATCCGAGAGGCGCCAAGACTATTCCGCTTACGAGCAACTTGATCGCGAATGGCAGCCCGATGGCGGCTGAGAGCAGCCAGGGCAGCAGGGCCACGTCGATCACGATGATGGATGAAATCAATCCGAGCAGCGGAAGGATTCTGCTGCCGGTGCTAATCCTGCGGCGCGCCGCCACGCTGCCAGCGCCGCTGGAGAGCAGTAGGAGAAAGACAACTACGGTTAGCGCATAGGTGGGGTGTCCCAGGAAAAGCACAAAGCGCTGGATCAGAGAAATTTCCACCAGAATAAATCCGAAGCCTACGGCGATGAAGTAAAGCAGAGCCACCATTCCGGTCTTAGGCGCATGCTGGCGGTGGCGATGCAGAGCCAAAGGCAGAATCAGAAACGCCAGCACAGCCACAATCGAGATGATCAGCAACATTCCCAGCACGACCACGCCGAGGTTGATGCGCCAGTCCATGCCGCGCCCGGTTCCGGCCAAAATGTTTTCAATCACGTGCCGGGTCTTCAGGGTGAAAAAGAAAAATGGAGCGCTGTCACTTACGGGCGAGACGTTATAAGCGTAGTTGCGCGCGAATCCCACGGGATCGTTCGATTCGATCAGATCGCGGAAAGCCGAAGCCGCGGGCGGAAGAGGCTGCAAGCCGGCAAATTCAGCAGTGGGATTCAGCCAGAATAAATTGGGATTCTCGCGCACGTGCGCCGCGACGGATGCATGCTCAGCGGCGGTGAACGGAGTTTTCTTGGCCAGCACCAGCACCGGGCGGCCGTCTTCATTCAAGCCGCCATCGGCAATCAGCACAAAATATCGGCGTGGGTCGGCGACTCCCACCTGATGCAAGGCTTCAATGCCCTGTGAGACCACGCGCAACGCCTCGCGCGGCTGCTTGAACTCCCAGCGCGTGATGGCAATCATGCCATCGGGCTTGAGATGATCGAAGTACTCGCGGAAGGCCTCGATGGTGTAGAGATTGTTTTCGCTCAGCGCAAAAGCGCCTGCCGCCGTCGATGCCCAGGTATCGACGAGCGTCATCTGCACCACGTCATACTTCTCGTGCGAGCTGCGAATGTACGAGCGTCCGTCCTGCACATGGATGTGGACCTGCGGCTGGTCGTAAAGATGGAAAGAGTAGTCAGCGTAGCGGCCGCGCATTACGTTGTTCGCGATGGTCGGATTGATCTCAATTCCCGTGACGCTTGGGCTACCGTTGGCGACTGCGCGCATCACGTCCACGCCACCGCCCGGGCCGATGATGGCGTAGTCGCCATGAGGGCGCAGCACATTGGCGACGGAAGGCGCGGCTGACATCAGGCTCTTCTTCCAGTTGAATCCTGAAGTCTCTGGAAGCCCCGTATACATCGGAGTTGCGGAAGCATTCTGCTCCCAGCGAGCCGGATCAACATTCATGATTGCCGTGGTGGCGTCGGCGTCAATCACAACGTAGCGCCCGCCAAGCTGCGTGCTGACCTCAATGCGGGAGATGGCGTTCCAACGCGCATACTCAATCCATTTAGGATCGCGAAAGACGCCCTTGGCATAAATTACGTCGATAATCTTGCCGGAATAGTTGGCGGCCATGAGCAGAACAAACACCGTGGCCAGAGCGTAAGCGGCACGACGGAGTTTGATCTGGTCTGCCCACAACGCTGCGGCCACCGCCATGCAAGCCGAAGCCAGCAGCAGCGCGTTGGGCGCGCCGATAAAGTTCAGCAATGGAACAACGGCCAGGCAGGCGGTTGCACCTCCAGCAAGATCAGCGCCGTAAAGTTGCGAGATGTGGTGGGACGACCGCGCAAAGAGTACAGAGAACAACAAGCCGGTCAGAAAAAAAGGCACCGCTGCCGCCAAATAAATAATTGTCAGCTTGCCAAAGTTACGGCCCGTGACTTCCAGTGAAACCGGGGTATGCAGCACCACTTCCACCGAACACAAAATAAAGATCGAGTTCAGCAGGCAAAGCCACACGCCTAAAGTACGCATATCAAAGCGCGCCAGCCACTCCTGACGAATGTGGGCAAACACTCCGCCCGATCCCAGACCCAGCAGCGCTACGGAGATGGCAAAAAAAGCAAAGTGATAGAAAAGCACCACGCTGAACAGCCGTGTAAGAGCTAATTCCAACAGCAGGCTGGAAAGGCTGACCAGGGCCACAGCCAGGATGGTGGAACCTGACAACGTTTGGACCGGAGCAATTTGAGGATCAGCAGCGAAGGTGGATTGGGCCATCTCGATTCAGGTTCTCATAAGGCTGGAAGTTTGCCTAGCGTGCTGTGCTGAAGCCTGGCAGATTAGGGAGCCTGAACTCAGAACACGCCTCCCAGCTCTGAGTGTATCGACTGTCATCACCACGCTACCTTCCCGATTGGGTTAAGCATTGAAGTAATCGAGCTTCCTAGTGAACCGGCAAATAGTCTCAAACGACGCAGGGAATGGCTCCGTTTGCCAAGTCTGATTGAGTTCCACCTCCGTTCGCTCAATCCAGTTTCCCTTTTCATCATAGTGATACACATTTGTCACCTTGCGTTGGAGAGTTCCATCCGATGCCGTTGTATTCATCTCGATCAGGTTTCCGTGCAGGTCGTACTCGAAGGTGGTCACATCGTCGGTTCCTCTCGAAGAGAGGAAACCAGCAGGCGAAACTGCGCTCATTTGAAGAACACGTCCATATGAATCGAACCTGCTGATTCGTAAATCGCCTCTACCAAAAGAGAATTGCTCCTCCCTGAGCACTCCGCTTTCATCGAACACTTTCTTCTCTTTGAGTGAGCCATCTGGCCAATAATGCACTTGCTCTCGAAGCCCGCCACCGTCGTCACGGATGAATACTGAGCGGTATGTCATTTGCGGCTCATCCGGTGGAATCAGGAGCTGTTCCGTCACGTTTCCCTCACGCGAATATTGATATCTCCAATTTTGTTCTCGTTTAGGAGCGCCATCATCTCTGAACCATGTCCGTCGAACCCGGTTTTCGTGCTCGTCGAACTCCGACCGCGCCCACAGATGGCCCGTGGCAGACCAACCTTCCTCAGATACCTTCTTTCCATCTGCGCTGTACGCATAGCGCCACGTATTTTCGACGCAGTTGTTATCGTCCCAATCCACGATCTCGGCCAGTCGGCCAAAATCGTTGTACGTGTATAACCGTCTGTACGTTTCCTGATCGATTAAGGGCCGATCGACGTCTTCGATGACTCTGCCTTGCTCATCGAGCCGTTCGAGTGAAAATAGAGAAGGCTGTGTAGTTGAGATCGGATCAAAATCTTGCAGAAGGTCACGATTTCCGCCAGGAAGCAGTCGGTATGATTTCGTGGATATATGGAAGCGATAAGTCTCAACCGAACGAACGTTGCCCTTCAAGTTCAGCTCTGCTGCGGTTGGCATGTTAGAAGTCTAGTTCAGAGTAGGATTACTGGCGAAAATCGCCATTTCACTCATGACTGGATGTGATGAAGCTAAACTACTCTCCTTCTAAAATCACATACGCGATCGCCTGCTCCCTTGTATGGCTTAGAGAAAGATGAGTGCGCTTGCAGCCGAGTCGCGCGGCGAACTCTGCCGCCTTGCGGTGAAATTCCAAGATGGGGCGTTGCCTTGGCAGTCGGACAACCTCGACATCCTGCCAGGTCACGCCGTAACGCAGCCCGGTGCCGATGGCCTTCATTCCAGCTTCCTTGGCGGCAAAGCGGGCCGCCAGGCGCTCCGCGGCGTTGGGTTTGGCCATGCAGTAGCTGACCTCAGCCGGGGTGAAGACACGCCGCAGAAATCGGTCACCAAAGCGCTTTACGGCGGCCTGAATGCGATCGACCTCAGCGATGTCAACTCCTGTCCCTACAATCATTTAGGCCTCCCGGCCAAGGTATCATATCGTTCGTTACCCGGTTCTAAGCCCAGCCTTATTTATTAGAGACAACTCAGGATTTCCAAGGGTATAATACCCCTCGCGTTGTTTCAGAGCGTTGTACAGCAGCAAAATGCACCCCCTGCAACTGCCTGACTGCACTACCCCTCAGAAAGGCGCAAATTTCAGAAACAAGGAATGCGTGCTACACATGGAACAAGGAACAGTAAAGTGGTTCAATGACGCGAAGGGTTATGGCTTTATTTCCAGGGAAAACGGCGAAGACGTATTTGTACACTTTTCCGCCATTCAATCGAATGGTTTCCGCAGCCTGAAAGAAGGCCAGCCGGTTACCTTCAATGTCGTCAAAGGTCCTAAGGGTTGGCAGGCAGAGAACGTTCAGGTGCTGTAAAACTGCGATAGATTTTGGAAAACAAAAAGGCGGCCTCTCCCAAGATGGCCGCCTTTTTCATTAACAATATCTCTAGTCTTTCGATGACGGGCCAGGCTAATTTAAGTCCTGTCCGCGAACTGAAACGATTGGCTTGCGTGGCTCGTCAGACGGATGCTCTGGAAAATCCTGCTCCAGGTTAATCCTGCCGACGGCGGCCGCAGCAGCACGTTGTTTGTGTGGATAAATACGCATGCGCTGTCGAATACGGCGTTCAACGTCAGCCCATTCTTCGCGAGCGCGGTCAACGCCTCGCCGAATGCGCATTACGCCTTTTTCTTCAGCCTTCCGGAGATTGTCTACCAAACGCATTGCATCTCCTATTTTATTGTATGGGTGATTTTCTGGTCTAGGCGCATCTGGATGCGTTTCAACCATTTAGTGTGATGCCGATTCAATGAGGTTGGAAACTGCTGCTGGATTTTGGAAAAATCCACCACGGAGGCACGGAGACACGGAGAACAGCAAAGGCCGTTATTCAGGTTCTTGGCTCGGGAATCGAACGGTTCTATTTACCTATTTAGAGAACCCTGGGAAGCCGACTTATGCGCCGAGCCTGTAATGGGCTCAGAAGGAGAAAACTAAAGGTCCCTCGGCCCTACCGAGCACAATGAAGAAAGCTTGTGCTCGCTTACGGTCCTCGGGATGACGCTCAGGAGCTTGCCATCTACGGGATGACGCGCAGGAAGGGATAACGGTATTTAAAAATTCAACTGGCATTGATTCACCTTGGTATGAGATCGCGGTTTTATTCGCTCTGCGCCGTATTCTGTTTGGCCAGCCATTGCAGGAACATTTGTTCGATCGGCTTGTCTTTGGAGCGGATCAGATGGCGGATGGTGTGGCCGGTGGCCAGATGGCAGAGTTCCTCAGCCATGTTCTTGATGTGATCGCCGGCACGTTCCAGCGAATTGGCCATCGCCAGCACGTGCAGGCTCTCCGGCCCTTTGAGTCCTTCAGCATTTTCCGTGTGGCGCACAACAATCAGGTTGCGCAGGCGGTCAACTTCAGAGTCGGTACGCAGCACCTGCAGTGCCTGCTCAATGTTGCGGCCCCCAAATGCCTTGACCATGATGCTGAGCATATTTTCCAGCAGACAGCCCATGCGAGTGAGCTGCTCAATATCGTCCATATCAATGCGGTTGCGCACAATGGCGGAGCGCTCACTAAAGCTGGCTATTAAGTCTCCTACGCGCTCAAGGTCGAGCATCAGCTTCATGCAGGCCAGCAGTTCACGCGCCTGAGTCGGCTTTACCTGGGTGATCACCGTGGCAAGCTCTTCGTCCATTTCGCGATCCATGCTGTCCAGCCGCTCTTCACATTTGCGGACGGCCAGCAGCGCCAATTGCGAGCCGTTGATCAGGCCATCTATTGCATGCGTGACCTCGTCTTTGGCCAGCGAGCAGGCGCTTAACGTGAGGTCAACCAGATGCGATTGCGCGGTGGATTGCTGCGGAAGAAGAGTTGCCGGCGTACTCATGACTGCACTTACCTTGTCTGCCGTTTTTACTCTGGGTAATCTTTACCTGAAGCAAAAGAGCGGCTTAATTCAGACATTCGTCCTGTCTACCGCAAGTTATAAAGAGCGATTGTGAATGCAAGGTTAAAGCGCCATGAAGGTTGTGCAAAATTCTGGGAGGAGGGATCCTTCTAGGGCTTTAACAAAAACCTCACCGCAGATGACGCTGATCACACTGATCTACACAGATCAAAAGTTCAATAGGCCATTTTGAATTTGTAAATCCGTGTTCATCCGTCGTGAGATTTGTTTTTTGATACAAAAGATCTGGCCTTCAGGAAGCCATTTGTTGGCAATCGTCGCAATCATCCTGAGCTTCAAGAAAGGTAACCAGGTTCCCTGCCAGACGAATCGCGTTATCAGCTAATTGTTCCAAGCAGCGCGAAGCAAAGACGATATGGAGGTCCTGCGCGTCCGCAACGTGCGGCCCGGATTTGCTAAGAGTGCGCAAAACGTAGTCGCGATAGGCATCAACGGAAGGTCCACCATGCGCGGCGTTGCGGGCCAGCACCGGATCGAGACGCGCCAGCGAACGCAGCGTCTGTCGGCAAAGATGAGAGACCGCGATGGCCAGCGGCTGGAGCCGGGAAAAGTCCTCATGCTCATGATGTTTTCCCACTTCGCTCACCTTGCGTCCCAGGTTTGCGGCCAGAACGCCGAGCTGAGCAAGGTCTTTGCTGATGTTTACGGCCGAGGTGAGACGCCTGGCTTCAGTTTCCGACAGCGATCCGCGCTCCAGCGCGGAGAAGACCGCTTGATCGAACGCGAATTCCAGTTCCTGAATGGCCATGGAAGTTTCCAGCACGCCTGCACCCACGTGTGAGTCCGTGTGGAGAAGCGCCGCAATGGAACTGCTTACGGCTTCATCCACCTTTGCGCCCATGGTCATGAGCAAATTGTTAACGTTGGTTTCCGCTGTCTGCGCTTTTGCTGCTTGACTCGCCATTACAACACCTTTTTCCTGAGGGTTACTTTATTAGACGAATTTACCAGTGGCCGGTTAACGCGCAATGAAAACTAAAAGCAATTTACGTAAATGCCTGCAAAGCGCTTGTTTTGAGCTATATGGATGAGCAGGAACCAGGAAGGATTCACTTTTTAGGTGATTCAAAGCGGTAACCTGCGGAACGGACTGTGCCGCAAATATCGGTAAGGCAGCAGACTTTACGCGACGCGGAGGTTAGGGGTTCAGCTTAACCCGTGCGAGTAACTCCTGGAACCGTGGGTCTTGGCGAAGATTGTCGTACTTGGGATCTACTTTGATGTTCGTGAGCACCGGGGAGTGCTCCCTATAAGCCTGCTCCAGAAGCAGCATGGCTTCCCCCTGCCGGCTTGACCCGTTGTAGGCGTACAGACGGGCCAGAATGGCATCGGAGCGCAATCTGGTTGACAACTCCTCGAATTTCGTCAGTGCATGCTGCGCCTGGACCGCATTGCCTGAGTGGTTGTAAATATAGGCCCTCAATGCCCAGTACCACTGGGGAGTCTCTGCATTTCCAATGAGGTCATTTTCCTTGAGCGCCTCGGCGAACTTACCTTGTTGCACGTAGGCGGCGACCATCAAGGAGCGTGCATTGTTAAAGCCCGGATCCATATCCAGCACGGCGCGAAATTGTTCGATCGCGCGGCTGTGCTTCCTTGCATAATAGAGGATCGCGCCGCGATCGGTGGCGATGATCAGCGACATGGGATCGAGCTGACGGGCCCGTTCGCTCTCAGCCAGGGCTTCATCAAAACGTCCCTGCCAGGCGAGGTGCTCGGCATACCACTGGTGTGCAGTTGCGTAGTCAGCATTCAACTGAATGGCACGCCGAAACTCCTTTTCGGCAGTTTGCCAATCATAGTCATAGTTTTCAGCCACCAGGGCCAGCGACGCATGTGCCTCAGCCAGAGAATCGTCCAGGGCCAATGCGTTCAGAGCGGCAGCTTTGGCTTTCGGCATGAACTCCTGTTGCGGCGCTGCATACCAGGTACTCATCAATCCAAAGGTGTCCGCCAAGCCCGCGTAAGCACTCGCATAGCCTGGATCCTTCGCGATGGCCTGCTGGAAATAACTCGCGGCTTGCAGGAAGCCGGCTCTCGTCCTCTTATTCCAGAAGTACCGGCCCTTGAGATAGAGATCATAGGCTTCATAGGAAGCTGTGGAGTGGGTTGGGCCAGGATGATTTGCGGCTTTCGCTCCATTGACGTCACCAAGGCTGATCTGAATCTCATCGCCGATCTCCTGGGCTATTTCACTCTGCAGCGCCAGCGAATTGTTCAGTTCGCGGTCATACTCCCGTGCCCAAAGGTGCGTCTGGTCTTTCACCTGGATGAGTTCCGCGGTGATGCGTACCCGGGTTGAATCGCGCCGCACACTGCCTTCCATCACATACTGCACTCCCAATTCACGACCGATCTGGTCCAGTGGCTTCGGGCTCTGCTTGTAGAGCATGACGGATGTTCTGGCAATGACTCCCAGATGGTCCTGGTTCAGGCGAGTGAGTTCAGCGATCATCTGTTCGGTCAGCCCGTCACTGAAGTAGTCCTGCGCGGGATCTCCAGTAAGGTTCTGGAAAGGTAAAACGGCCACCATGACCCGTGCGACCGGAGCACTACTTTTCGATGTCTTGCGCATCCACTGGAAGTAACCGGCCACGAGGACAGACAAAATCAGCGTTATTCCGGCAACTATTTTCCACCGGTTTCTAGCCGGTGAGGTTGTAGTGGCCGCGATGACAGGAATTGCCGGTGGTTGCTGCTTTGTGGGTTGAGAAGCAGCAGATGGGTCAGAGGATATCCGTTTCACATCGGCCAGGAAGCGGTAACCCCGGCTGCCCACAGTTTCAATGAAACGGGGATTGCTCGCCGAGTCGTTCAGTACAGTCCGCAGTTTGTTGATGGCGCTGCTGATGTTGTGGTCAAAATCAACAAAGGTGCCATCCGGCCATAATCTCTGGCGCAGTTCATCACGGCTGATGATTGCGCCCGGCCTCTCCAGCAAACAAACCAACAACTGAAACGGCCGTTCCTGTACCTTGAGCCGCACGCCATGTTTGCGGAGTTCACCCGCGGTGACTTCAGCTGTGAAGACTCCAAATTCATAGCTCCGGATGGGCTCGGCAGCGGTTGCCATTTCCTTCTCTTTGACGCTCGGCGCTGTTGGGGGCAGCCCGCCAAGTCTAGCACACGTCAGACTGATGATTCCGTCCGATAAACGCCATTATTTGAGCAAGTTGGATGATGATTCACAAATGCTTAAAGGATGAACCCCGAGCCATTGACATGCCGTGTGGGCCAAGATAAGCAATCCATATACGGGGAAATTTGTGCGAGCTTGTTTTACGCCCGGCTTGAACGCAACAGCAGACTTTACGCTCTTTGGCACGTAGCCGCCACGCCAGCGGCAGCACCAGCGCAGTAGTCTCCGCTTCGAATGACGCTTTTCGGATGAAACGGTTTGCGCACGTTTTCACTACAGTATTGGGTACTGACACAAGGAGTTGGGTATGAGGCAGGTTTACAGAAAGACGATACAGAGAATGACTGACCCACGGAACCGCGCCATGGTCGCCGTAATACTGGGCGCAATATTTGTTACGACGCTGGTTTCAGCCGATAGTCACCTGAACAATCTCAGGCCATTCGACGACCCCACAGGCCGTGTGCGTAGCGTGAGCACGAGTGGCGAAGCTGAGATTAATAATGCGTTTTTCCAGAGCCTGGGCACCAACGGCCGCAGTTGTGCAACCTGCCATCAGGCGAGCGACGCATGGACGGTTACGCCTGAGCACATTCGCGCACGGTTCGCGGCTTCAGACGGCACTGATCCGATTTTCCGGACCGTGGATGGAGCCAACTGTCCCAGTGCCGACGTGAGTACATTGAGTGCCCGGCGCGGGTCCTACAGTATGCTGCTGAATAAGGGACTGATCCGCGTCTCAATTGGTGTCCCCGCAACTGCGGAATTTGCCGTAACGGGCATTGATGATCCGCACAACTGCGCCGAGACTACACCGGCGGGGCTGGCTCTATTCCGCCGTCCGCTGCCATCTACCAACTTGCCCTTCCTCACCACAGTGATGTGGGACGGACGCGAATCTTTCAAAGGCCAGACGCTTAACTTCAATCTGAGTGACCAGGTGGTCGGGGCGACACTCGGCCATGCGCAGGCCAGCCAGGCTCCAACCAGCCAGCAGGTTGCCGAGATCGTGAGTTTTGAACTTTCGAATTTTACTGCCCAGATTGATGACGATACAGCGGGCGACCTGAACGCCCACGCCGCGCAAGGCGGACCGAACGCCCTGGCTGTCCAGCCGTTCTCGGTTGGCGTCAACGATCCGCTCGGCGGAACACCCCCTGGCGTTGATTTCAACCCCGTGGCCATGACTTTGTTTTCAAAATGGGCAAGCTTGAAGGATGACGGCCGGAATTCGGCTCGCGCCGCAGTGGCTCGCGGAGAGGCGCTGTTTAACACATTCCCAATCCCGATCTCAGGCGTGAGCGGGCTGAATGATCTGCCCGGAGTGCCTGCTTCGTTTGTTGGAAGCTGCACAACGTGCCATAACACGCCAAACGTTGGCAATCATTCCGTTCCGCTGGCCATTAACATTGGAGTAACGGAATATCCGCCGGTTCCTGCGCTCGATATCACCGGCCTGCCGGTCTACACCATTCATTGCGCCGCAGGTAAGCAGACGCCGATCAACCACGATTCGACGATCCAGACCACAGATCCGGGCCGGGCGCTGATCAGCGGGAAATGCGCCGACATAGGCAAAACCAAGGGGCCGATTCTGCGCGGACTGGCGGCACGAGCACCATATTTTCACAACGGCTCAGCGGCCACATTGAGAGACGTCATCGATTTTTACGAGCAACGTTTCCAGCTTAGCTTTACGGAAGAGCAAAAGAGTGATCTGGAGGCATTTCTAAGGAGCTTGTAAAAAGTTTCCGGCGAGACGGATGTGCAAATACTGCGGGTAAGGGGGAAACTCTTTACCCGCTTCTTGCTTAGGGTTCACGCGGAGTGTATAAGGATGTCCCGGAACAGGATGTAAAGGATGTCATGGGACTGAACGGTAGTGTCCTAATTGTGCGTTTGCTGAATCTTGGTGGCGGCCTCGACAGGTAAGGCCGCCAGCGGGTCACTCTGTAGACTCCAGTTGCTTATCGAATAAAGGCAGCACCTTATAACGCGGCAATGCGCGGTCAACCATCTTCATGAATTGCTCCCACTTGTCCGACGCCTTCATTAGCGATGTCACGGATGCTAAGTGTTCCCGCAGTTTGGGATGGCCTACATCCTCGGTTAAGCGCTGGAATAGTTTGTGCTTTAGCTGGCCTTTCTCATTGCGCGGAGTTTGTGCGCGAAGTTCTTCGAGGACGCCCGGTGCGAGTCTTGAATAAACGAGGTCATTTGTAAGATGGCCGATGTATTGCGGTTTCTTGACGCTGCCCGTATACGCAAGCCCACGAAGCCTGAAAAGTTCCTGATAAAACTCCGCCGGGAACGTCTTAACCCACTTCCTCAGTTCTTTCGCAACAAACGCCTCTAAAATCTTCGCGAGTCCGTCTCGTGCGCGGTCTGCCTGATAACCAGTAGCTTCATCGACCAGCGCGATAATTCCAACCCGCGCAAACCCGCGAACCAGGATTTCGCACTGCGCGGCTATACGCTCATACCGCTTCGTCAGCTTTCCTTGTTTCCGCGCTTCGAGAACTGCATCGCAAATGTCCGCCAATATTGTCGCCTCGTAACCCAAGGCGCGAGTCCCTTGCGGAGTTCTGAATTCAATAGGCCCGAAGGTCTCGCTACTTAAATTATTGGAAACAAATGGTTTGAGTCGATCTTGGCTCGCAAATTTGGCAATTCGGTCTCCGCCTCTGCTGGAGCCTCCGCGCGTCATTCCAAGCGCATCTAGCATTCCTACTTGCGCTAATACTCGCCGTCCGTCAGAAAGGACATACGCTGGAATCATCAAATTGCCAATTCTCAGCGGGCTATCTGGTGAGCCGTGCGTGGCTTGGGGAACCTCTGTTAATTTTCCCTCTTTGCGCCATCGTGCTTCCACAGCAGTTCTGGCGATCTCACTTCGCCGTTCAGAAGTGAGCGATTCGGCCCGTGCCTTTCCGCCCTTTGAAGCTCCCAGCTGGGAGAGT
>Ga0105245_10003071_pt1 | contig 14946 bp, 14 predicted proteins | sample KBSM54metaG_FD_81523 | JGI IMG/M metagenome (GOLD analysis project Ga0105245, IMG submission 81523) | Miscanthus rhizosphere microbial communities from Kellogg Biological Station, Michigan, USA - KBS M5-4 metaG | ecosystem: Host-associated > Plants > Roots > Rhizosphere > Soil | place... | reverse complement strand
CTTCCGATACGGGACGAATACCTGGCTTGCGGCGAGTTGCAAATCCAAAACGGCATTGAAGCGACCCAGCGCCTGTTGAAGCTAACGGCGCCTCCGACCGCGATCATGGTAAGTAATAACAAGTTGCTGCTCGGCGTTTTACAATCCCTGGACGAAAACCGAATACCCGTACCGCAACAAGTAAGCATTCTCGGCTTCGACGATTTCATCTGGAACCGTTACTTCAGCCCCAGCATAACCTCGATTGCCCAATCTACTTATGAAATGGGCAGGCGTTCATTCGAATTGCTGCTGCAGATCATGCATCGCAAGAAGGGCGATCGCCTCCCCGAAAAACACATTCGTCTTGCCGTGGAATTGCGATTGCGCAATTCCACGGGCCCGCCGAGATAAGCGGGCAGGACTTTGACTTCCGATCACGCTAAATCGTAACGTTACTATTTGAATAGTATCGCTGCGCATTGTACACTGCTCCCGCATTCCGAATGGGGCTCCTAAATGTCTAGTCCAATTTTCCTGGTCGCCAGTGGTGACTTGCGCCTGTCCGCCAACCAGGTGTGCTGGGCCGCGCAGGAGGCGACGGAGAAGGCTTTCATCGACGCCGTGAAGAAATTGGGACGCGACCTAAACCGCGCACACCCTTTCCAACCCGAAAAGAAGCACGGCTTTATCGACAGCCAGCGCTACGGCATCGACGTTTTCCGCCAAATTCCACCTGAGGCCCCGGTCGTCGTGGTCGAAGCCGTCTGGCAATACACCCATCACGTGCTGGCTGGACTTTTCCATCATCGAGGTCCGATTCTGACGGTTGCTAACTGGAGCGGCCGCTGGCCCGGATTGGTCGGAATGTTGAACCTGAACGGCAGTCTGACTAAGGCAGGCGTCGCCTACGACACACTCTGGAGCGAGGACTTCACTGACGAATTTTTCCTTCATCACCTGGGAGCCTGGCTCGAAGGAAAGCGCCTTTCTCATGATCTGAGTCACGTTAAGAAATTCGATCCTAGAAAGGTGAACGGCGCCTACGCCAAAACAGGGTCCGCGGTTGCCAAGGAACTGCTATCAAAAAAAGCAGTACTCGGAATCTTCGATGAAGGGTGCATGGGTATGTACAACGCCATCATCCCCGACGAAATCCTGCACCCCATGGGAATCTTCAAGGAGCGCCTCAGCCAATCGGCGCTCTATGCGGCCATGCGCCGCGTGGGCACAGAAGAAGCGCAGGCGGTACGCGACTGGCTCGACCAAAAGGGCATGAAGTTTCGTACTGGCCCAGACCCGAAAACCGAGTTGACCGACACCCAGATTCTCGAGCAGTGCCGTATGTACATTGCGGCGTTACGCATCGCAGACGATTTTGGCTGTGCGGCAATCGGAATTCAGTACCAACAAGGATTGAAAGATCTGACCCCGGCGTCCGATCTGGTGGAAGGCCTTCTCAACAATGTAAACCGGCCGCCAGTAACGCAGGCTGGCGGCAATCGAGTTCTCTATGCTGGCGAAGCCCTCCCCCACTTCAACGAAGTTGACGAGTGCGCCGGGGTTGATGCCCTGGTGACCAATCGCGTGTGGCAGAGCCTCGGTCTCGATCCTGAAACGACGCTGCACGACATTCGTTTCGGAGAAGATTACAAGGGCAAATTTGTTTGGGTTTTTGAAATCTCAGGCGCCGCTCCACCCCAACACTTTGTTGACGGATACCGAGGCGCCTCCAGCGAACGTCAACCGCCCATGTACTTTCCCTTGGGGGGCGGTACGCTGAAAGGCATCAGCAAGCCGGGCGAGATAGTGTGGAGCCGTGTCTTTGTCGAAGATAACCGGCTGAAGGCCGACCTGGGACGCGCCACCGTGGTCGAACTGCCCCGCGAAGAGGTTCAACGGCGCTGGGACGCCACCACACCGCAATGGCCGATCATGAGCGCGGTGCTACATGGCGTTACTCGCGATCAGATGATGGGGCGGCACAAGGCCAACCATCTTCAAGTAGCTTACGGAAGACACGCAGCGTCAGCCGATACTGCCATGCTTGCCAAGGCAATTGCGTTCCGCGAGTTAGGGATGGAAGTATCGCTTTGCGGGGTGTAAGTCCAGTTACATTCGCCGAAAAACGGAAGGTCTCCCGGCTTGGCTCGGGATGACAAAGTGTTTTGAGGGGATACTTCTTATCCGCGCTCCGAGTAGGTGGCCGTCCCAGGGCCGGTAGTCTCGCTCACCTTCTTACGACGACTTAATCTCTGTCCAGATCCGGTCCCTTAGCCGCTGTGCTGCCCGCGGCAGCGTTCCCGGCCACTCCCCGCGCTCAAAAACAGCAGGAGGAGGATAGAACGTGGGGTTGTTTCGTGTCTCTTCCGGCAGAATATCGTGGGCCGCGCCGTTGGCGGTGGCGGTGCGCGTGTATTCGACAACCGCCGCGGAGACATTGGGACGCAGAACGTAATTCAGGAACTTATGCGCCAGCTCTACCCGTTGGCTCTCGCGCAGAATCGTTGCGCAGTCGCAGTAAAAAGGAAATCCTTCTTCGGGATAGGCAAATGCCAGGTTGGACGCCGCGTCCATGGCCTGCTGGGCCGTGGTGTTCCAGAGCTGGGCTGCCAGCACATCCCCTGAAACCAGTTGATCGCGGACCTCAGCGTTGAGATATGCACGAATGATCTTCTTTTGTTCCAGCGCCGCCTCTTCGGCCCGCCGCAATTGATCTGGGTCGGTGGCATCGAAGGGCAATCCGATTTTTTTCAGACAGGCCCCAATCATGTCTTCGGGATCGTCTAGCATAGTCACCCGTTCTCTCAGCCGGGAATCCCAGAGGTCCGCCCAGCGGGTGGGCGCAGGCTGGAGTGAGCGGTTGTAAACAATGCCGGTTCCAATCCACATGTAAGGTACGCTCCACTGCAGGCCGGGGTCCCATACCGGGGAATGAAAGCGGGCATCGAGATTTCTTAAGTTAGGAAGCCATTCGTGGCGCAGGGGTTCGAGCAGACCGTACTCGCGCATCGGCTGAAGGCGGGTGTGCGTGGGGAAGACTACATCCCAACCGGAGTTGCCGGTCAGCACCTTAGCCAGCATCTCTTCATTGCTTTCATACGTCGTGTAATGGACCTTCACTCCGAACTCAGCTTCGAAGTTGGAGATGGTGTCCGGCGCAACGTAGGCTGACCAGTTGTAGACGTTGAGCCGCGGGCGGCGATCGCGACTGCAACCCACCAGCACGGCCGATGCAGCCACTCCCGCAGTGCCAAGCAAGAAGTCGCGCCGGTTCATGCTTCGCGCACCTGTTCAGAAATCAGAATCAACACGCCGAAGCAAAATGTGATCAGGGCCGAGATGGCGTTAATCACCGGACTCGCGCCGCGGCGTGCCATGGCGTAGATGACCATGGGGAGCGTTTCTGAATCAACTCCGGCCACCATGCTGGTAATAACGTAGTCATCAAAAGAAACCGTCAACGCCAGCAGGGCCGCAGCAATGATTCCCGGGGCCAACGCCGGCAGCATTACGTAAAAGAAGGCCTGCCATTCATTGGCACCCAAATCCATGGCAGCCTCTTCCAGCGATGGACTCAGCGTTCGCAGTCTCGCCGAAATCACGATCACCACGTAGGCAATGGAAAATGCGACATGCGCCAGCACCACGGTGTAGAGCCCAAGATGCCAATGCAGCCAGCGAAACATCCATTGAAAAAGCGCGAGCAAAGAAATCCCAGTGACGATTTCCGGTGTCACCAGCGAAAGATAGAGTGTTCCGGTCAGCAGCCGCGATGTGTACTTCCACAAGCCATAAGCGCACATGGTGCCGAGCGCGGTCGAGATCACGGTGCTGATGAGCGCGACGATCACGCTGTTCCAGGTAGCGTCGATCAGTTGCGGATCGCGAAAGATGGCGCGATACCAGTCCAGGGAAAAATGCTCCCACTGGGTGAAGCGCGAAGAATTGAAGCTGAAGAACGCAAGGGTCAGCAGCGGCAGGTGCAGGAAGGCGAAAAATGCCACGGCATAGGCCGCCAGCCAGCGCTTCACGCCAGTTGCTCACTTTCCCGCCGGAGCAATCCCCACACTAGCACTACCACCAGTACCATCAGAAGCATGGAGACCGCCGAACCGAATGGCCAGTCGCGCGCGTTGGTGAACTGATTTTGCACAAGGTTCCCGACCAGGACGGTACGGCCGCCGCCGAGCAGGTCGGGCGTTAAATACGCTCCCAGGCAGGGGATAAAAACCAGAACTGATCCGGCAACCAAGCCTGGCCGTGAGAGTGGCAGTATGACGCGAAACACCGTGGCGAGTGGGCGGGCGCCCAGGTCCGCCGCCGCTTCCACCAGAGCCGGATCGAGACGTTCCAGGGTTGCGTAGATTGGCAGCACCATAAATGGGAGATACCCATACACCAGTCCGAGCAGCACGGTGCCGTCGTTGTAAAGCAGAGAGAGTGGAGCGTGGATCACTCCCAAATTCATCAGAACGGTATTCACGAGTCCGGTGTCCCGAAGCAAAAAAAGCCATGCATAGGTACGAACCAAGAAGCTGGTCCAGAACGGAAGCATCACGAGTTGCAGATAAAAATTCTTGCGCGAATGCGACCTCGATATGAACAGCGCAACCGGAAACGCCATCACCAGGCAAATGGCTGTTGCAGCCAGTGCCATGGCGAAAGATCGAAACAGGATTGTGAGATATAGCGGGTCAATCAGCCGTTGATAGGCTTCAACGGTCCAAGGCTGCTCTACTCCGCCATAGACACCGCGGGTCAGAAGACTATAGGCAAGAACAATTACAAACGGCGCGGCAAAAAACACCAGCATCCACAGCCAGGTTGGCAGCAGAAACCATGAGCGCAGCTTCATGGAACAAGAATTTCGTCAGAAGGACTCCAGCAGATATGCACCGCTTCGCCCGGCGAGAAGGTGGCAAAGCTTCGTGGGACCTGCGCCACCGCTTCTTCGCCGCTATCTAGTTGGCACAAAACCTGGAAGCAATCTCCCAGAAACACCGAGTTGGTCACCCGCGCCGGCGAGGACCGGGCGCCGTGATTTTCGGGCAAGCGGGCGATTCGGGTCGCCTCAGGTCGAACTCCGACCCCAGCAATCCAATTGACCGCTCCCAAAAATCCGGCAACGAATTTAGTCCGCGGATGAAAATAGACTTCCTCGGGTGAACCGACCTGCTCAATGCGGCCTTCATTCATTACAGCCAACTGATCGGACATCGAAAGCGCTTCTTCCTGATCGTGCGTGACCAGCAGAAAGGTAATTCCCGCCCGGCGCTGAATCCCCTTCAACTCGACGCGCATTTGTTTGCGCAGTTTGGGATCCAGCGCCGCCAGCGGCTCATCCAGAAGAAGCACATCCGGCTCAAGCACCAGGGAACGGGCAAGCGCGACCCGCTGCCGCTCACCGCCCGATAGTTGTGCTGGCTTGCGATTTTCTTTGGTGGCAAGGCCCACCAGTTTGAGGACGTCTTCTACTCGAGATCCGAAATTAGTCCGGCCCTGACGTTTCAGTCCAAATTCAATATTGGCGCGCGCGGAAAGGTGCGGAAACAGGGCATAGTTCTGGAAAACCGTGCTCACGCGACGTTCGTAAGGCTTGCGATGGTTTACAACCTCGCCTTTGAGAATAACCTCGCCGGCGGTGGGTTGTTCGAAACCGGCAATCAGACGAAGGGTCGTGGTCTTTCCACAGCCCGAGGGCCCCAGCAAAGAGAAGAAACTTCCTTGGGGAACCGAAAGCGAAATACCGTCCAGAGCGCGCTGGCCCGGATACTCCTTCACCAGCTGGCGCACTTCCAGATTGGTCTGTTCCATTAGACTTGCGCGATCCCCCTCGTCTATGCAAATCGTAGTACATTTTGCCGGACAGATGTGAATAAATATTCAATAAATTTAAGACCACGCAAGGGTTACGATCGAATTGGTGTCAAGGGCAAGTTCGGCAGTTTTCTTGCCCATCCTCAACGCCACTTTTCTTGCCGATCCCAGATTGGTAGCCACCAGAACCCGCTGTCCGTCAAGGTTCTGAACGGCCACGTGGTGAAGGTCCTTCTCCGTACTCTGGGAATCGAAGCGGCGAGCGCCGCGGCGGATCATCCGGCAATAGTGAGCGAATGCTATGTACTGCCCGCTGCGCGTGACCTGCTCGGTTTTGGAGTCAATCGTCACCGGCCCGCCACACGAAAATGGACCAATATTCGGACGCCCGACTTCGTCCATAGGAGGCCATGTACTTCCGCCGCATGGCGCCGTCCAGCATTGAGTTGTGGCCTTCATCCATCCCGGCGGACTCCACGGAGAGGAAAACAAGAATAAGTCTGGATTTACCTTCCGGGCCTCCCGCAACATTGGCAGGATGTAGTCCTTGTCGTGGTCGATGGAGAAATGTTTAAGATCGGGATCCCGGCCATCGTCGTCGAAGCTATATGCCTTGGTGGAATAGTCGCTAGCTCCGATACAAGTCCGCCCCGTGTTGAGCCCCATCTCGAAGGATGGAACAACTCGTGGAATAGAGTGCCTCTAGACGACGATTCCAATTGGTTAAGCACATAGCACGACGCATCGGTAAAAGCCGCGCCGAAGCCGAGGACCTCCTGAAATTTCGATTCAGGATGCAAATCTATGACTGCGCCCGATGCTTTGCCCGAGGTCCACGAGATTGATTTGCAAGGGAGAATCGCGAGTTGCCGCTGGTAACCAAACCGAGATTGGTGCGGCGAAAGTTCTAGCGGCAAAAGCGGACGGTCCACTTGCAGAAGATGCCGCCAAACCCATTGCCGACACTTTTATAAAATCGCGACGTGTGGAGTCCATGCGAAGGGTCCTCGCTGCAAGGATGTAATTGCGTCACGAAGAATATCACCGAGGGTTTCGCTGGAGATAAAAACGCCACGAATTTCCGGAATTTTCGTGGATCATCCGTGAAATCCGTGGCGGCTGTCAGGCAACTTTGCGGGTTCGGGCGGCCTTTTGTGCGGCTCTCTTGCGGCTTTGGGACCCTCGGCTCGCGGCTGCTCTCTTGGCCTGCCTGGAAAGTGCACTCCGGCTTGCTCCCTGGCGCGACTCGCGGCGCAATGCGCCCTCGGTCGCGCGGGAGCGAGTGGTGGAAGGCCTGCGTTTCGACTTAGCCGCGCGGGTATCCTGTGCCGCCTTTTTGCGGGTAGCGGCCGACCCCTTGGGTGGAGGAAGCTTTACTCCGGCACGCCGGGCCTTGGATAGACCGATCGCAATTGCCTGTTTGGCAGAACGCACGCCATGTTTGCCTTCGCGTACGTGGTCGATTTCTTCGCGGACGAATTCTCCCGCCTGAGTCGAGGGAGACTTCCCTTCTGCCGCATCTTTGCGCGCCCGTTCCAGTGTTTCCTTCTCCGGCATGTCGTTCTCCTTTATAGATCCTTTAAGAACTGAGACCCATTCAATTTGTACTTCTTGTTTCCACGGCCGCAATACGGCTTTCGCTGTAATGCCGGCCGCATGAAGACCGATGCGGACCCCTCCTTCGCCCAGCCACGAGATCAATGCGTTAATCCAATGGCGCGAATCAATACAGCCTCCGCCCTATCGCAATGCGCATGCAGGAGTCGTACGGTGATTAGAAGGAGGTTCTCTCAATGAAAGCAGTCAGTTATGAAGGCCTTCGTAAAATGTCAGTTTCCAGTCATCCAAAGCCCAAAATTAAGTCTCCGACCGATGCTCTGCTGCGCGTGACCACCAGCGGGATTTGTGGCAGCGACCTCCACATGTACGACGGACGTACCCCGCTTGATCCGGGAACCGTAGTCGGCCACGAGATTATGGGTGTAATCGAAGAAGTGGGCGAGGCCGTCGGCAGTATTCAAGTTGGCGACCGGGTCGTTCTGCCGTTCAACATCGCTTGCGGGTTTTGTTTCAACTGTCATCGCGGCCACACCGAGGCCTGCCTGACGATGAATCCCCAGCAGCCGCATGCGGCATACGGCTACGCGGGTATGGGACCTTACCAGGGAGGACAAGCAGAATTCGTTCTGGTTCCACATGCCGACTTCAACTGCTTGAAGCTGCCAGGCAAGCCGGGGGACGAGTGGGAAGACGATTTTCTACTTCTTGCCGATGTGTTCCCAACCGCTTTTCACGCCACTGAACTAGCTTGCGTATCCACGGGAAAGACGGTCGCCGTTTTCGGAGCTGGCCCGGTAGGGCTATTGTCCGCTTATTGTTCCGTTTTGAAGGGCGCATCCCAGGTTTATGTGGTCGACAATATTCCCGAGCGTCTAGAGAAAGCCGAGGAGCTAGGCGCAACTCCGGTCGATTTCAGCCAGGGCGATCCCGTAGAGCAAATCTTCGCTCTGCGCAAGAAACAAAAGTTAATCCAGCAAAGCCTGAGACCAGGCGAGGAAAAGATGAAGGGCGTGGACTGCGTGATCGACGCTGTAGGTTACCAGGCGAGAAGCGATAGCAATCCCGAGAAAGAGAAGCCGACGCAGGTGCTGGAAAATTGCATCCGTCTGGTAAATCCAACCGGCAGCGTGGGGATTATCGGGGTCTACATCGCTCCCGATCCGGGAGCAAAAGATAAACACGCGAAGAATGGCATCTACCCTTTTCCTATCGCTGAATATTTCGATAAGGGAATCACCATGGGTAGCGGTCAAGCTCCGGTTAAGAAGTACAACGAATATCTCCGCGATCTGATCGTGAGCGGCCGGGCTAAACCCAGCAGGATTGTGAGCCATCATATCCAAATCGATGATGCTCCCGAAGCCTACGACAAGTTCGATCAGCGCATCGAAGGCTATACCAAGGTGCTGATTCGCTTTGGGCAGCGCGCAGCCTGAGGGTGTGCGGACGGATAATGAATGGCGCAACCTGAACCAGTGCTTTCGATCGAGGACGAACGTGCCCCCGCGATTCTTCGCGCGGTTGCGAAGTCCTCGATCGAAGCTGCGACACGAGCCGCGGCCAAGTGCCGGGCTTGCGATTTGTGGAAGAACGCCACGCAGACGGTCTTCGGAGAGGGAGCAGATAGGGCAACGGTAGTGTTTGTCGGAGAGCAGCCTGGCGACAAGGAAGATCTTGCCGGCCATCCGTTCGTAGGCCCTGCAGGGAAATTACTGGATGAAGCGCTTTTAGAAGCTGGCGTGGACCGCAGGAAAGTCTACATTACTAACGCCGTGAAGCATTTCAAATGGGAGCCCGCCACCCGTGGCAAAAGGCGAATTCATAAAAAACCGCGAGCCTCTGAAATTGCCGCCTGCCGTCCCTGGCTTGAAACCGAACTAGCCATCGTTAAACCCGAAATTCTGGTTTGTCTGGGTGCCACGGCGGCTCAGTCGGTGCTTGGACCCGGGTTTAGCGTGACTCGGGAAAGGGGCAAAATCCAGTCCTCGCCACTGGCCTCCAAAGTTGTTGCGACGGTACATCCTTCCTCCATCCTTCGCGCTCCAGACGACGCGGCACGCAGAACTCAAATGCAAGCCTTCATTCGCGATCTGGCAGTGGTCGCAACTCTCGTCAGCAAAGAATGAAACCTCAGCGCTCTTCCCCAGCCGCGCATCCGGTGACATACTCATATTTCAATGCGGGTCCTAGTGATTGAGGACGAACGGAAACTCGCCGCCAACATCGCCCGTAGCATGCGTGAGAGTGCCGGTTACGCGGTCGACTGCGCCTACGATGGTGAAGAGGGCTTATATATGGCGGAATCAAATCCCTATGACTTAGCCATCGTGGATCTAATGCTGCCGCGCATGAATGGTCAGACAGTTCTCGGTCGTATGCGTCAGGCGGGCAATGCGACTCCTGTCCTTATCCTCACTGCCCGCGATGACAGAGAGTCAATAGTTGCGCTGTTGAATTCTGGAGCCGACGATTACCTCACCAAGCCGTTCGATCTTGGAGAGTTGATCGCGCGCGCAAAAGCCCTGATTCGGCGAGGCAAAGGGCACAGCACCGCAATTTTAAAAATGCGTGACGTGGAGATTGATACCGCGGGGCGGAGAGTATCGCGGCGCGGAAAGCCGGTAACGCTTTCGGCTATGGAATACCGGGTACTGGAGTATCTTGCCCATCGAAAAGGAGCAATCGTCTCCAAGACCGAACTGCTGGAGCATCTATACGATTTCAACTGGGAGCGCTTTAGTAACGTGATCGAAGTTTATGTTTCTGGCCTTCGGCGCAAGTTGGATGATAAGAATGGCGAGCTGATTCAAACTTCGCGCGGACAAGGCTACGTGCTGCGGGACTAGGATGGCCAAGCTTTCCATTACACGCCGGCTGATCGTTTCGGTGATCCTCGCTCAAGTAGTGCTCACCCTGGCTGTAGTTGCGCTGGCAACATATCTGACCGAAAAACAACTGCGCGATTCCTTCGATGCAGCACTTCATGGCCGGGTGATGAGTGTGGCCGCTCTGGTCCGCTACTCGGAGGACAATTCCCCTAAACTGTTTTTTGATTCCAGTCTTGTACCTCCTCCACTCGATCGTAAACATCCCGATCTTTACCAGATTATGGGCGCGGACGGTGAAGTGATTGGAAAATCCCCAAATTGGGACCCCGATTTTCGTACCCCTTCCAGCGACCGGCGCATTTATTGGACTGTGCCCTACCACGAAGACCAGTACCGCGTGGTTCATCTCAACAATATTCCCGTCCTGGATCGCGAGGGACCCGAAACGGCTACACCACCAACTCTCACCGTGATCTACGCGGCTTCGACGGAAGAAATTCGTGAGCGCGTTTGGGCTGCCGCGATTGTGACCTGTCTCGGAAGCCTTGCGTTGTTGGCGATATCAACAGCGATTTCAGTCTGGACCGTCCGCCGCGGCTTGTCTCCTTTGGCTGCGCTGGCGTCCAGCGCGGGGCGAGTCTCGGTGAACAATTGGAAGCTCGATGCACCGCCACAAGCGCGCGAGACCCAGGAACTGGTTCCGCTGACAGATGCCATGGACGGCATGTTGGCAACCTTGCAACACGCCTTCACTTCGCAGAGAGAATTTCTTGCCAATGCGGCGCACGAACTGAAGACCCCCATCGCCGTTCTTAAGTCAACTCTTCAACTGCTCTTGCAGCAACCGCGTAGTGCCGAAGAATATCGAGCGCACCTGGAAGGAGCGCTCGACGATCTGGCCCGGCTGGAAGCTCTCACGCACTCGATGCTGCGGCTGGCGCGAGCCGAGCAATCGCAAACCACAAAGCGGGTAACTGACCTGCCACTGGTGGATTTGGCGAACTCCTGCGAGCAAAGCGCTGAACGCCTCAAGCCGGTTTCCGATTCCCGCTCGGTCCGAATCGATATTCGGCCCAACGGGCCCGCCAAGATTCATGCTGACCCCGAAGATTTGGAACTCGTCTGGAATAACCTGTTCGAAAATGCCGTTCGTTACAGCCCGGCAGGGTCTGCCGTGCTCGTTTCTATCTCAAGATCTGATCATCGGGCACGAGTTGACGTCGAAGACCGTGGGCCCGGCATCGCCGAAATTGATCTGCAAAATATCTTTAACCGTTTCCACCGCGCCGACGCATCACGCTCTCGGGATACCGGCGGATATGGTCTTGGTCTAGCCATTGTCAAAGCCATGGTCGAAGCCTACGGCGGCACCATCTCGGCCGAGAGCAGCGTAGGGCGCGGTACAAAGATGTCTGTTAGCCTTCCCATCAACACCTGACAGCAATCTCCAATTTCAGCTTCCCTTCAGGTTCGGAGTGCAATCATCTCTTGTTCTGTCTCCGACCGAGGTCGCGGTGATTCGCGCTGCACTTTGCCTGCTGTTATTGTTCGGCCCAAACATGTGGTCGCAAACCGCAGAGGTGACCGCACGTTCCGAGCCAGGCGTGTCTGACACGGCCGCCGCCAAGTTGACCCTGGATCAAGCCATCCTCCTGGCCAAGAAAAATGCGCCCCAGTTTCGCGCCGCATTGACCGAGGCCGGGCTGGCCCGCGAAGACCGCGTGCAGGCCCGTGCGGCGCTCTTACCTGGCGTCTCGTACACCACCGGCGCGATTTACACCCAAGCTAACGGAACTCCCACCGGTGTCTTCATCGCGGCAAATGCGGTGAATGAATACATCAGCCAGGGAGTCGCGCATGAGGCCTTGAGCTTTACTTCCGTCGCCGATTTCCGCCGGGCACGGTTTATGGAATCACTTTCTCGCGCGAGAGCTGAAATAGCGGTGCGCGGAATCACCACAACCGTGGTTCGTGATTTCTATGGGGTGATCGCGGGTGAGCGCAAATATCAAAATGCACAGCTCGCGGCCGACGAAGGTCGGCGCTTCCTTGGTCTTAGCCAGCAACTGGAACAAGGTGGCGAAGTCGCGCATTCCGATGTGATCAAGGCCCAACTTCAGTCGAATGATCGGGAACGCGACTTGCAGGAAGCTCGCCTCGCCGCCGAAAAGGCCCGGCTTGACCTGGCGGTCCTCATATTTCCAAACTTCACCCGCGATTACCAACTCGTCGACGACCTGCAGCAATCACCACCACTTCCGGAATTCGCCCACGTGCAGGTGCTCGCCGCCACCAATAATCCGGAACTTAAGGCGGCCAGTGCGGCGATGCATGCTTCCCAGCAAGAGGTAGCTTCAGCGATCGGTGGCCACCTCCCGTCTCTCTCGTTCAATTATTTTTACGGCATCGATGCCACCCAGTATGCGACCCGCAGCGACGGCATTCACAATCTTGGATATCAGGTCGCGGCGACCGTTGACATTCCGATTTTCAACTGGGGAGCGACCCAGAGCAAGGTGCGGCAGGCACAATTTCGGCGCGACCAGGCTCGCATCGAATTGAGTGCGGCGCAAAGGCAGGCTCTCGCCGATTTACAGCAGTTTTACAACGAAGCTCAAACCGCCCAGGCACAGCTTGAATTGTTGCACCAGTCGTCAGACCTCGCCGCCGAGGGTCTTCGCTTGACCACCTTGCGCTACCAGAGCGGAGAAGCTACAGCTCTCGAGGTAGTTGACGCACAGAATGCTTTGGTTCTCGCACGCAACAATCAAGATGACGGTTCGGTCCGGTATCGTGTCGCTTTAGCAAACTTGCAAACACTTACGGGGACCTTCTAAGCATGCTAACCAGGATCGCCGCTTGTATGGTTGTGATCGCAACCTTCGTAGGTTGCTCGAAGGAGGATGCCGAAAAGGAACCCGTGGTGACAGTGCAAACTGCTGTCGCGCAAAAAGGTTCTCTCGATGTAGAGGTTGGGTTCGAAGCCGTTTTGTTTCCCAAGAACCAGGCGGCCATCACTCCCAAGATAAGCGCGCCGGTGCGCCGTTTTTACGTTAACCGCGGTGCGCGGGTACACCAGGGACAACTTTTAGCGGTGCTGGAAAGCCGGGACATTGCTGCTGCACTCACCGACAACAAAGGAGCCCTCGATCAGGCCCAGGCTGCGTACGAAACAACTACCCGCGCTACTCTCCCCGAGGATCTGACGAAAGCTGAAACTGATGCCAAATCGGCACACGAAGCGCTGGACGCAGAGCAGAAGCTCTATGACAGCCGCGAAAATCTCTTTAAACAAGGCGCCCTCCCGCGCAAAGATCTGGATCAGGCTGCTGTCGCCTTGGTTCAGGCACGAGCCCAGACAGAGTTGGCCGATCAGCACCTCGCTTCGCTGCGCGCCGTGGGCCAGCAGGCAACCGTCAAATCCGCTGCCGGACAACTTGCATCTGCCCAGGGCAAGTATCAAGGCGCCGCCGCGCAGCTAAGCTACACCGAGATTCGCAGTCCCATCGACGGAGTGGTCACCGATCGCCCGAGTTATCAGGGAGAAACGCCCGCCCAAGGCATCCCAATCCTCACCATCATGGATGTTTCCTCCGTAATCGCGCGCGCCCATATTCCGCAGGATCAGGCGGCTCTGCTGAAGGCCGGAGATCCGGCAACAATTTCAACAACCGAAGGAAACGAGTCTCCGGCGAAAGTCACGCTGGTAAGTCCTGCGCTCGACCCCGGAAGCACAACGGTAGAGGTTTGGGTCGAAGCGCTTAACAAATCAGGATCCCTTCGTCCCGGTTCAACAGTTCACGCTAGTGTCACTGCCCGCAAAATCGAGAATGCGATTACCGTCCCCGCCGCGGCGCTGCTTAAGACGCCGGAAGAAACGATGGCAGTAATGGTGGTCGGTAAGGATGGCCGTGCCCACCAGACTCAGGTGGAGACCGGCGCAAAGACCCGAGACGTCGTGCAAATAACCAAGGGTCTCGATGCCGGACAGATTGTAGTGACCACCGGCGCCTATGGCCTTCCCGACAACACCCAGGTGAAGACCATGCCCACGGGGCAATCTGCTGCGACGGCACCTGCCGCGGTAAAGGATTGATGCATGCAGATTCGCGATCTGCTGCGACGCATCCGAACTTCCCAGCCAGGGGACGAACGCTACTGGTACACGCGCTTTGCCAAATCTCTGATCTTTCTAACCCTGGTCTTGGCCGTGGCCGGCGGGTACGTGGCCTATACCATTCCGGTCTCGGTTTTTCCTCAGACCGACTTCCCCCGCGTAGTCATTGGAATCGACAACGGCGTAATGCCCATCGATCAGATGATGGTGACCATCACCCGTCCTATCGAGGAATCGGTCAACAGCGTTCCCGGACTTCAATCAGTTCGCTCCATTACCAGCCGGGGCGAAGCCGAGGTCGACCTGTTCTTTGATTGGCACGTCGACATGGTGGAAACGTTGCAGCAGGTGGATGCAGCCCTCTCGCGCGTACGCTCTGAACTGCCATCTACGGCGACCATTGACAGCCATCGTTTGACTTTTGCAAGCTTTCCGATTCTCGGTTACAGCCTTACGTCAGATTCAGTTTCACAAACTGATCTGTGGGAAACTGCGAATTACGACCTCAAACCACGTCTCAATCGCCTGAACGGAGTCGCAGCCGTCACAGTGCAGGGCGGCCAGCAGCCCGAGTTTCAGATCACGCCCAGCCCGGCAAAGTTGCTCACGGCTAGTATCACCGTTACAGATCTGCTCGACGCG